>ENA-UOUL01004414-UOUL01004414.1-bioreactor-metagenome-genome-assembly--contig:-NODE-4414-length-13059-cov-3.565321_pt1 | contig 13059 bp, 9 predicted proteins | sample MGYA00249838_ERZ747220 | MGnify/ENA primary metagenome ERZ747220 (study PRJEB28778, sample SAMN05720191) | bioreactor metagenome | isolation source: Anaerobic biogas reactor | place: USA:Washington...
AAAGGGAGTAGGATATATCCTGGTACATGCTCCCAATATTATGATGGAGCATGGAACTACTATTACTATGGAAAGAAAAAACAACCCTGATTCCGACTATTTACAAAAAACTCTAAAATTCATCCGGACCTTTGAGGAAGCAGTTAATTATGCCCCTAATCAGGTATATATAGGTAACCTTACTCCGGAGGAACTTCAGACAGTCCCCCAACCCTGGTATCAAAACCTGGTGGCTAAAGGCCCGGACGGAAAATATGGGGATATTATACCGGAAAATGAATTTTATGCGATTATGAAAATCGCAGATAGTTTTCAACTGGTAGAACTGGAACAGGAATTTGCCGCCCGGATCAAAAACACCCTGGCGGCAAAAAAAATGTTTCACGTGAAACAATTGGATATACTAGATAAAAGCAGTAATAGGGAGCATATAAAAGAACTAATTAACTCAGGGAAAGCCGATGGATTATATGAGAACAACCAGTTGGTCGGATGTGTCCGCCAGGCCCATGAGAGTGACCCTAACCTTTCCGCCCATGTAGTTTTTGAAAACCTGGTCGCCAAAGCCTCGGGAGTGTTAGCCTTAAAAAACCTGTTGAGCAAGAACCATATCGACGCTAATCAAATTGATTATATTATTGAAACTTCGGAAGAGGCTATCGGTGATATGAATCAGCGAGGCGGAGGAAATCTGGCCAAAGCCATCGGAGAAATAGCAGAGTGCAACAATGCTACCGGGGTTGATATGCGGGCCTTTTGTGCCGGTCCTGCCCATGCCATACTAACTGCGTCAGCTCTGGTTAAGTCCGGCATTTTCAAAAACGTGGTGGTAATGGCAGGGGGGTCATCAGCCAAGCTGGGAATGAATAGCAGGGATCATGTTAATAAGGAAATGCCCGTATTAGAAGATATGGTTGGGGGTTACGCAATTCTAATCAGTGAAAATGATGGGCAAAACCCGGTTGTAAGAACCGACATTGTAGGCAAGCACAAAATTTCTTCCGGTTCTTCCCCTCAGGCAGTAATACAGGCTATTGTAGTGGACCCCCTGGAAAGAAATAACCTCAAACTAACTGATGTTGATGTGTATGCTCCCGAACTGCAAAATGCGGAAATAACTGCCCCTGCCGGGGCCGGCGATGTTCCCCTGGCTAATTATAAAATGATAGGAGCTATGGCAGTTAAACGCGGCGAAATAAGCCGCGAGGAACTTCCCCAGTTCGCTACCCGACACGGGGTAACCGGGTTTGCTCCTACCCAGGGTCATATACCGTCTGGTGTACCGTTGTTAGGTCATATAAGGGATTCTATTTTAGCCGGCAAGATGCAGAGGGCTATGGTAATTGGTAAAGGCAGCTTATTTCTGGGACGCATGACTGATCTTTTTGATGGTATTAGCTTTATTATTGAGGGTAATACCGGAGTTGCTGAACCCTCCAGGGATAGTGGTAATGAGGAAGAGTTTAAACAGGAGATTAGAAACCTGCTGGCCGATGCCATAGAGGAATTAGCCAGGTCAATGGCCGGGAGGTGACTTTGGGATGAAAAAAGAAACGACTGAAATACTCCAGGAGGTTCTTAACGAAACAGCTGAAATATTAAGAACCGGTAAAATAGCTCGAAAAATACAGATAGGGCTGACCACCCTGGGCAGTGAAATTGCTCCCGCAGAGCTACTTCGGGGAGCTGAAATAGCCATGCAGCGGGAACCTGGGTTGGAAGTAAGTATTATCGGCCCGGCACCGCCATGTAATTTACCAATGTATGAAGCTGATGACGAAGACGAAGTACATGATATATTGGAGAGACTCCTGGACGAAAAGGAGTTAGACGGAGTAGTTACTATGCACTATCCTTTCCCCATTGGAGTTGCTACCATTGGCAAAGTTATAACCCCGGCCCGGGGTAAGGAGATGTATATAGCCAGTACTACCGGAACCAGTGATACTGATCGCATACAGGCTATGGTAAAGAATGCGGTTTTCGGGATAGCTGCAGCCCGGGCGGACGGGATTGCTAACCCAACCCTGGGTATTTTAAATGTAGATGGCGGGCGCCAGGTGGAAAGATTCCTGAATACCATGAAGTCGCGGGGCTACGATTTTAGCTGGGGTGAATCCCAGAGAGCAGATGGTGGGCAGATTTTGCGGGGCAATGATTTAATTCTGGGCAGTGTTGACGTGGTGCTTTGTGATACTTTAACCGGAAATATACTAATGAAACTTTTTAGTTCTTTTAACAGTGGCGGCGATTATGAGACTGTAGGCTATGGTTATGGTCCCGGAGTAGGAGAAAACTTTGACCGGCTAATCTGCATTATTTCACGGGTTTCAGGCTCTCCGGTTATAGCCGGGGCTATTAATTATTGTGCATCTATGGTAAGGGGAGGACTGCAGCAGATTACTGCTGATGAAACAAGAAAAGCCAAACATGCAGGCTGGGAAATTCCTGCACCAACAATAGCCGTAGATGCAAAAGAAGAAGTCACTCCTCCTCCCGCCAAAATTACCGGAGAGCAAATTCCCGGCATAGATATCCTGGAATTAGAAGATGCCGTAAAATCTTTGTGGAAAAATGAAATTTTTGCCTCCAGTGGTATGGGCTGTACGGGACCAGTTATACTGATTGCTGGTGAAGATAAAGAAAAAGCTTTAGAAATATTAAGGTTAAATCAGTATTTATAGGTTAAAATAGAATTATTATGCGAAAAGGAGGGAAAATAATTTTTCCATGAAAAGCGACATTGAAATAGCTCAAGAAGCGAAGATGCAGCCTATAATCGAGGTTGCCCGGTCACTAGGATTGAGTGAAGATGATATTGACCTTTATGGTAAATATAAGGCCAAAGTCTCTCTTGATGTCTGGCACAGGCTGGAAAATGAACCCTCGGGAAAACTAGTTTTAGTAACGGCTATAACTCCTACACCAGCGGGTGAAGGAAAAACTACAACGACGGTAGGGCTTGGACAAGCCCTGAATCGGGTTGGGAAAAAGGCGATTATTGCCTTGCGGGAACCCTCCCTGGGTCCCAGTTTCGGGATTAAGGGCGGAGCCGCCGGTGGGGGGTATTCTCAGGTTATACCCATGGAGGACATTAATCTGCATTTTACCGGTGATATTCATGCCGTTACCACCGCCCACAATCTGCTGGCAGCTATGTTGGATAATCACTTGCACCAGGGTAACCAGCTAAATATTGACCCGCGTCAGGTGGTTTTACGCCGGGCCATGGACTTGAATGAAAGAGCCCTGCGTAATATTGTTCTGGGGCTGGGTGGGAGAATTAACGGTGTTCCCCGCGAATCGGGTTTTGACATAACCGTGGCCTCGGAGGTAATGGCTGCTCTATGCCTGGCTACTGACCTAATGGACCTAAAAGAACGTTTCAAGCGCATTGTGGTAGCTTATACCTATGACGGTCGACCGGTAACAGCTGATGACCTGAAAGCTGCCGGTTCTATGGCCTTACTTATGAAAGATGCCATCAAACCCAACCTGGTACAGACCCTGGAAAATACCCCGGCCTTTGTCCATGGTGGGCCTTTTGCTAATATAGCTCACGGTGCCAACAGCATAATGGCTACCCGTATAGGAATGAAATTGGCGGATTACATGATTACTGAGGCCGGCTTCGGTGCCGACCTGGGAGCGGAAAAATTCTTCAATATAGTTTGCCGCTATGGTCAAATGAAACCTTCGGCAGTAGTACTGGTAGCTACCATTAGAGCTTTGAAGAACCATGGTGGAGTACCCAAGGACCGCCTGGGTGAAAAGAACATGGAAGCTCTGGAAAAAGGAGTAGAAAACCTGGAGAAGCAGCTGGAAAACATTCAGAAGTTTGGATTACCGGTAGTAGTTGCATTAAACGAGTTCCCCACCGATACCAGCGAAGAAGTGGATTTTATAATTGATAAATGTTCAGCTATGGGAGCCGATGTAGCACTTTCCCAGGTATGGTCTAAAGGTGGTGCCGGGGGAGAAGAACTGGCTAAAAAGGTAATTGCCGCCACCGAAAAACCTTCCTCGTTCAGGTTCCTTTATGAACTGGATAAACCTTTAAAAGATAAAATCGAGACTGTCTGCAAAGAAATCTATGGTGCCGATGGAGTAAGTTATACACCTGAAGCCAGCCGGTTGTTGCAGAAGTTTGAAGATCTGGGTTATGGTAATCTCCCGGTATGTATGGCCAAGACCCAATACTCCCTTTCCGATGATCCGGACAAAAAGGGACGCCCCCGCAATTTTACCGTTATTATCAGAGAAGTGCGGCTATCTGCTGGAGCCGGATTTGTAGTTGCCCTAACCGGCACTATCATGACCATGCCCGGACTGGGTAAAACTCCAGCAGCCGAGAAAATCGACATCAAACCCAACGGAGAAATTGTCGGCCTATTTTAATTAAACAAAAATAAGAGGTTGGGAAAAGCACCTTTTCCCAACCTCTTATTTTATTTATGGATTTTGATATAATCATCGATAATAGCATCGTAACCAGCCATAATACCTTGAATAATCTTGTTGCTGCCGGAATTAATAATTTTGTCATCCACCTGACTTACCGGTAATACCTTGGGCGCAGTTGATGATATGAAAATGGCATCCATATTAAGCATCTCTTCCAGGCTGATTTCCTTTTCTACCACCTGATAACCTTGATTTTGACAAGCGGTTAAAACCATTTGCCGGGTAATACCTTTTAACACCTTATCTGCTGGAGCTGTATAAACAACATTGCCTTTTACCATAAATAGGTTAGATCTGCCGCCTTCGCTCACATTACCTTCCCGGTCTACCAGTAAAGCCTCATAAGAACCAGTCCTGCGTTTTGCTTCATCTACTGTATTGCGATAATCCGCCCGGTCTACTTTGGCATTGGGATTGGGCCTTTCCACATGGACCAGAACGGTTTTAACCCCTTTCTGATAAACCTCTTTGGTGGGGTAATCATGCGCCACAAAATAAGCATAAAAATCAGCCGGTTTGCCTGGTTCAGTATAATTGATGACAAACTTGATATTACCATTTTCTACCCGATTACTACTAATTAAGTCCTGTAAACGCTGGCTAACCTCTTTATCATTAAGGGGTAGCTCCAAGTTCGTGAGCTTTGCTGAATTTTTCAATCTTTCCAGGTGCTGCTCCAGAAACAAAGGCACACCATCAATGACTCTTAATACTTCATAGAGAGAAATGCCCTGTTCAATAAAATCCGGCGGCAATTCCTCCTTTCTCATTTGCTGATTATTTTTAATCCAAATATTCTGATATGAAATCTCCATTCTGTTTACCTCCTATTATTTTTCACGCAGATTTTCGCAGATTCTTATGATTCACATAGATATTTTTCAGGGGATACTTTTATACCCTACGTCCGACGTCTGAATTATTTTCCCCCTCACCCCTAACTCCTTATTCCTCACTCTAAACAACCGATCAAGTTATAAACCCGGCGCTATTTGTAAGGTGTTTTGTTAACAGCACCTATTTCCGTACTAGTTTTTCCCTTACAGGTGAGAATATTAGCTGGTTTCAACAATGGCCCATGCCATTTTATGGCAAGCATAGTCCTGGCAATATCGAAAATACTAACTATTGATATATTCTGGAAGGAAGTGATGCCCCATCATCTAGCATACATGAATTTGTAAGCCAGGGCTTATGAAAATTATACAAAAAAAGGAGGCCAAACTGTGGAAAAAACCAGTACTTCTTGTAAAGTTAAAAGCTGTGCCTTTCATCACCCCGATAATCTGTGTGCAGCCGGCGAAATTCAAGTCGAAAACAATAGTGACTTTGCCGTCTGTGATACCTTCTATCCCCGGGATGTAAACAAACAATTCGTTAGTAGCAGAGATGTTCCAGCAGGAACAGACCTGCGTGACTCGGTAATGGCCGATGATAATCTGGGTATTAATGCCGCTGACTCCAGCCATATTTACGAAAGCAATGCCAGCAACCTTACTCCCCTGGTAGTATGTAATGTTGATGATTGCAGACACTGGGAGCATGACGTATGTAAGGCTGATGAGATTACCATCGATGGGGCGGAAGCTGCCATTTCTGGTGATACCCGGTGCAAAACCTATGATCCCAGATAAAAACCAGTGGTGTACCTCCTAAAGAACCGGAATTTACTACAGAGAAGATATGAATGGAGGAATCTAAATGCATAAAAAACCAATTGTCTACCCCTATATACCCAACTCGGCTCCGGAAACCAAGGCAGCCATGATGAAAGAAGTTGGGGTAACTGATCCCATGCAGCTCTATGAAGAAATACCGGAGCACCTCAAGTATAACCAGGAAATGAAGTTACCGGAACCAATTCTGGACGAGTATTCAATCCGCCGGCACACAGATGAAATCTTAGGCAAAAACAAAACCTGTTGTGAATACCTTTCCTTCCTGGGAGCAGGATGTGCCCAGCATTTTGTTCCGGCAGTTTGTGACGAAATTAACGGACGCGGCGAATTCCTAACTGCGTATGTTGGTGAATCAATGGGTGACCATGGTAAGTGGCAGGCTCTGTTTGAATATTGCAGCCTTATGGGTGAACTGATGGACATGGATATACTAAGTATTCCCATGTACGACGGTGCTCAGGCTGCTTCCAGTTCATTACGTATGGCTAATCGTATAAATGACCGCAAAAAGGTCCTGGTGCCTGCATCCTTGAGTCCAGAAGTATTTATGATTGTACAAAACTATCTTAACTCGGTTCCGGCGCCGGAAATTGAAATAGTAAAAATAGGTTTTGACTCTAACACCGGATTGATGGACCTGAATGACCTGAAAAAGAACATCTCCGCTGACGTATCAGCTGTATTCATCGAGAATCCCTCATATTTGGGATTCATCGAAACTCAAGCTGAGGAAATAGGCAAGATTGCCCGGGAAGCAGGAGCTGAGTTTATAGTCTATACCGACCCCATATCGTTGGGAGTTATGGAAGCTCCGGCCAACTATGGCGCTACTATTACCTGTGGGGATTACCACCCTCTGGGACTGCACCTGGGGGCCGGAGGATGCCAGGGCGGTTTTATTGCCACCCATGATGATATGAAGTATATATCCGAGTTCAAAGATCTAATGTTTGGCTTGACCGACACTTTACAAGACGGCGAATGGGGCTTTGGCGAAGTACTGTTTGATCGTACTTCCTATGGGTCCAGGGACAAGGGTAAGGAATTTACCGGAACCAGTACCGGACTCTGGGCTATTACTGCTGCGGTTTATCTGTCTCTGATGGGACCCAGGGGTATGGAGGAAGTAGGAACCACCATAATGCAAAACTGCCAGTACGCAGCTAAGAAGATTGGTGAACTGCCCGGAGTTAAAATTCAGTTCTGTTCCCCTTCCTTTAAGGAATTTGTGGTCAATTTTGACATGACCGGTAAATCAGTAGCCCAGATAAACAAACACTTGCTGGAATTCAAGATATTTGGGGGCAAAGATTTGTCTAAAGAATTTCCCCAGTTCGGTCAGAGTGCCCTGTACTGTGTAACCGAGGTACATCAGCATAAGGACCTGGACAAACTGGTCTACGCTTTACAGGGGGTTATCTCCTGCTAAATAGTACCAGCTATCTACAAGGAAAGGACTGAGATTTAATGGCAAGACAAAAGAAACTACTTAGAGATAATTACCACCAGGCAAGATGGGATGAATCCATTATATTTGAGCTGAGTGTCCCTGGTGAAAGAGGAGTGCTGGTTCCTTGCGCCTGTCAGAATATCGTTAGTCAGGTGGGGGACGGAGTTTCAGCTATTCCGGCCAACCTGCGGCGCAAAAGAGCCCCTGCTCTACCGGAAGTTAATCAGATGCGGGTAAACCGCCATTTTTACCATCTTTCGCAGGAAACTCTGGGTACCGATGTCACCCTGGGAATAAGTGAAGGTACCTGTACCATGAAATACAGTCCCAAGGTACAGGAGCATATGGCAGCTCGTCACCCTGGTATTGTAAATGTCCACCCTCTGCAGGACCCTGATACCATGCAAGGTATGTTGGAAATTTACTACCAGGTAGAGCAGTTTTTAAAAGAAATCTCCGGCATGGATGCCTTTAGCTTACAGCCCGGCGGCGGTGCCCACGGGGTATATACCAACGCTTCCATGATCAGGGCTTATCACCGCGCCCGGGGAGATAATAAGAGAACTGAAATAATTACCACTATGTTCTCCCATCCCTGCGATGCGGCTACCCCAAACACAGCCGGGTTCAAAGTAATAACTCTGATGCCGGATGAAAGTGGCTATCCCGACCTGGAAGCCATGAAAGCAGCACTATCTGAGCGTACTGCCGGAATAATGATAACCAACCCTGAAGATACCGGAATTTACAATCCCAGAATAGAGGAATACGTGAAAGCAGCTCACGCCGTCGGTGCTCTCTGTTCTTATGACCAGGCTAATGCCAACGGTATGCTGGGCATTCACCGTGCTCGGGAAGCAGGTTTTGACATGTGTCATTTTAACCTGCATAAAACCTTTTCCGCTCCTCATGGCTGTATGGGACCGGCAACCGGAGCTATCGGGGTAAAGGAATTCCTTAAGCCCTTCCTACCTGTGCCACGGGTAGAATTTGATGGCCAGAAGTATATCCTTAATTCCAACTACCCCGAGAGCATTGGTAAAGTAAGAAGCTATTTTGGAAACGCCAATGTAGTTTTGAAGAGCTACATGTGGATAATGCAGCACGGGGCTGAAGGCTTAAAAGAAGCCGCCATTTGTTCTGTATTAAACAACCAGTACTTTATGAAGAAAATTGCGGCTATACCCGGCGTAGTTATCTGGTATGCAAAGGGTAAGCGCCGCCTGGAACAGGTACGCTATTCCTGGGAGAAACTTAAACAGGATACCGGAGTAGGTACTGACGATGTTAATAAACGGATAGTAGACTATGGTATCGAACATTACTGGACCTCGCATCACCCCTGGGTAGTACCGGAACCCTTTACCCTGGAGCCATGTGAATCCTACAACAAAGAGGATTTGGATGAATATGTAGAGGTCTTGCAGCAGATTTCCAAGGAAGCTTATGCCGATGCTAACTTTGTAAAGGCTGCGCCCCATAAAGCCGCCTCCCATCGTCCTACCCATGAAGCCATTGATGATGCCGAATTAATTGCAGTTACCTGGAGACAGTATCAGAAGAAAAAGGGTAAAAAATAGTGTTCTTAAACCATCTCCGCCCCCGAGGCGGAGATGGACTAACTAAAAGAGCGGTGATTTAAGCGTGAAAAAGCTGGGGGTAATCGTTAATCCAATTGCTGGTATGGGTGGCCGGGTCGGGTTAAAAGGTAGTGACGGAATTGAAATTCTACAGAAAGCCCGGGAGATGGGAGCAGAGCCTGAATCTCCCCGCCGCGCTATCGAAGCCTTAAAGATAATCGCCAAATTAAAGAACGAAATTAGGGTTCTGGCTTATCCTGATGAAATGGGTGCGGATGAATGCCGTCAGGCTGGCTTAGATCCGGAAGTTATAGGATCTATCGAGAGTGGAGAAACTAGTCCAGAAGATACCATGGAAGCTGCCCGAGAAATGGCCGAAAGAGGAGTGGATTTGATTCTATTTGCCGGAGGGGATGGAACGGCACGAAATATATATACGGCAATAGGACCTGAAATTCCAGTACTGGGCATTCCCGCCGGGGTAAAAATTCACTCAGCGGTATATGCCATTAATCCTCGTAGTGCAGGTGAAGTAGCCAGCCTTTATCTGCAGGGGCAGGTGGTAAATATACGTGAAGCCGAGGTAATGGACATAGACGAAGAGGCTTTTCGTCAGGGTCGGGTTAATGCCAGGCTCTATGGTTATCTTAAAGTACCGGTGGAACGAAGAGTACAGAGTGTTAAATCTGGTGCTCGTTCTGAACAGGCTGAAGTGGAGGGCATGGCTGCAGAAGTAGTTGCTAACATGGAAAAGGATACCCTGTATGTAATCGGTCCGGGAACTACTACCCGCACTATTATGGAAAGATTAGAGCTTCCTAATACCTTGCTGGGAGTAGACGTAGTTCTTAATCGGGAACTGGTAGACAGTGATGTAGGCGAAAAACAGCTATTCCACCTGCTTAACCAGCATAAAGGTAAGGCCCGTATCGTAGTTACCGCTATCGGAGGACAAGGACATGTTTTTGGTCGGGGCAATCAGCAGATAAGCCCTCGGGTAATCAGATTAGTGGGAAAAAATAATATTATCGTAGTAGCCAGCCGCGAAAAATTAGTAGCATTGCAGCCTCACCCCCTCTTAGTCGATACCGGTGACCCAGATTTAGATCAAGAATTAAGCGGGTATGTACGGGTAGTAACTGGCTGGGAAGACAGTATTATGTACCGAATAAGTAATGATGCCGATTAGTTCTACAATATGACGAAATGCGAAGCATTTCCTACCATAATTCTTAATTATTAATTCTAAATTCTTAATTCTATAAGGAGGGATATTTTTGGCAAGAGGTTTAGAACTATTCCAACAGAGCGCAGTGGGCTTTACCCGGCAAATAAGCCCCTATGATACCCTGGTTTACTCCACAGTTAACCCCGGTCTAATGTACGCCCTGGTTTACCTGATGTGGGCCCCGTTCCTTTATCCCGGCGGGCATATGCCCTGGGCCATACTAACCGTTTCCCAGATGTTCATAATTGCGGGGCTGTACTGGCTGCTTTCCGTAGCTATGCCCCGGCAGGGAGGTGAATATATCTATATTAGCCGTATCCTGCACCCAGCTTTGGGCCTGATGTCCAGTTTCATGATTTCCTTTACCGCCATATCCTGGACCGGAGTATGCTCAGACTGGGCTTTAAAATATGCCCTGGTGGAATTCTTTGCTTCCATGGGTATTGTAAGTGGAAACCAAATGTGGCTGCAGTGGGCTGCTGCTCTAAATGCACCTAATGTGCGCGCCATACTAGGTACCATCATGATAGCCATTATCTGGATGGTATTCTACAAAGGTAGCCGGGCCATGATGAAAATGTCCTGGATGGCCCTAATCGGAACTGGTATTGGTGCTCTCACCTTTATCGTGGCGGCTTTAATGGCTGATCCTGGTACCTTTGCGGCCAACTTTACCCGTTTAAGTGGTTTAAACTATAACGATGTTATACCACTGGCAGTTCAAGCCGGGCACCCCACCAAATTCCTTTTTGGAGCTACATTAATGGCTGGCTCTACTTATATTATTCTTAACACTTTGGGAGCAACTTTCGGGGCTAACCTGGCCGGTGAAGTACGTAGCGTGCAAAAATCACAACTTCTGGCTATGTTTGGTTCACTGGCTCTGCTAATGAGTGCCTGGGCCATATTTTATGGGTTAAGTTACAAAATCTTTGGCGGTTTGTGGACCAATGCCCTGATGTACCTGGCAGGCAGCGGTAACGCGGCTTATCCTTTTGGCACCTATGAACCCTTTGCTACTATATTGCTGGGTATTCTCACTCAGAGTCCAATATTCATTTTCCTGATAGCCATTGCTTTCTTTATGGCCACTTACGGTTCCTGTGCCGGTATGAGCTTTGGCCCTACTCGCAATATTTATGCCTGGGGATTTGACCGTCTGGTGCCGGCCAAAGTAGCAAAGATCGACCCTAAATCTGGTTCACCGGTTATTGCCTCTACTATTGCCCTGGCAGTAGCTGAATTGTTTTTACTCTTGGATGTATTTCTACCCGCCTGGACTGCCTATATCGGATATACCATCTTTACCTGGTTCCTGGCCTGGATTCTGTTAGGTGTAGCCGGTATTGTCTTCCCTTACCGCCGGAAACTTTTGTTTGATTCAGCACCTCCAGTGGTGCGAGGCAGATTTTTGGGTCTACCAGTAATAACCTGGTTGGGTATATTTACCACTATTATAAGTGTTTCCATCTGTACCTATCTGTTAATACCCTTTTTCAAGGGTGATATGCCCTATACCATGATAGTGATGTCTATTATACTTCTGGTTTTGCCGCTAATAATTTATTACCTTTCCAAAGCTTCCTATGCCAATCAGGGTATAAATATAGACATTCAGTTTTTGGAGATACCTTCTGACTAAGGTTCAAACTGAAATAAGGGGTGAAACGTTTATATGAAAATCTTTTACGCCAGTGATACCCATGCGGCAGAGAGTACATTCCGCAAGTTTACCAATGCCGGTCCTTTTTATAAGGCGGATATGGTAATATATGGAGGGGATTTTGTCGGTAAGGCAGTAGTTCCTATAATAAAAACCAGAGAAGGTTATTATGAAGCCACTTATTACGGTTCAACCGTAAAAATAAAAGATGAAAGGGAATTACCGGATCTGCAAAAAACTCTCCGGGATGCAGGTTTTTACTGGGTAATACTGTCTGAAGATGAAATCGATCGTATTGATGAAAACGATGTAGAGCGTATTACTAAAGAATTGCAGATTAAGCAGATGGAAGAGTGGACCAAACTCATGGATGAGCGCTTTAAAAGGAATGGCATTCCCTGTGTAGTAATACCAGGTAATGACGATCCACTTTATATTGATGACTACCTGAACAAAATGGAATACGTGAAAAATGGAGATGGCAAAGTAGTAGAGATAAACGGATTTGAAATACTGTCTCTGAGCTATGGGCATCCTACTATCTTCAAATACCCTCGTGATCTCAGTGAGGAGGAACTGGCCCATAAAATTGATGACATGGCGGATAAGGTTAAGAACATGGATAAATGTATTTTCAATATTCACGTTCCTCCCAGGGATACTGATCTAGATCAGGATACTCTTTATGATGAAGATTTAAATCCAATTTTGGATGGGGATTCCCTGGCTACCGGACCTGTAGGTAGTACTGCCGTATATGAGGCCATAAAAAAATACCAACCCCTGCTAAGCTTACATGGACATGTACATCCTAGCCGGGGTATTAGCCACATAGGCCGGACCGTTTGTATAAACCCGGGCAGTAACTATGATGAAATCCAGCTGCGGGGTTGCCTGATTGATATCAACAACAAAGGAGAAGTCGAAAATCCTACTCTAACTTCAGGTTGATGAACAAGTAAAATGGGGCAAGTAGGGACGGTTCTTCGAAGCAA
>ENA-UOUL01004416-UOUL01004416.1-bioreactor-metagenome-genome-assembly--contig:-NODE-4416-length-13054-cov-4.687755_pt1 | contig 13054 bp, 11 predicted proteins | sample MGYA00249838_ERZ747220 | MGnify/ENA primary metagenome ERZ747220 (study PRJEB28778, sample SAMN05720191) | bioreactor metagenome | isolation source: Anaerobic biogas reactor | place: USA:Washington...
CGGATAATGCACCTTAACCTCGACCAGTCCCGCTTCGCGAGCCTGATCCAGCAAACGTGAAACCATCGACCGCGACTTGTTGATTCTCTCGGCGATTGCGGCCTGATCCAGTCCGTCCACGTAATACCACAGTGCTACCTGTGCAAGGAGATCAACGCGATCGTCTTCCATCTGACACCCCTAGGCTACCGGCTCTTCCATTTTCTCGGATTGGCTCACTGAATTGTGCAAGAGACCCTATTGTATCGAATTATTGGCCCCGTGCAATTCCTGCATGCAAATATGTGCAACGCGCGATCCTGAGAGTGCTTTGGCTTGCTACGCGTTCAGCTTTGCCAGCCGATTCCACGGTTCCTTCATGGCCTCCAGGATATTCTTGTACTCCTCGTAGCGAGCCTGGTACGCAGGCGCCACCTGAGGATCCGGACGGTGTTCTCGTTCGATCTGCACGACCCTGGCAACCGCATCGGCATAATCGGCGTAGACCCCAACTCCGACGCCGGCAGCCATTGCTACGCCGCGCGCGGCCACCTCCGCGCCTTCCGGCACCTCGATCGGCAGTTGCAGCACGTCGGAGAAAATCTGCGTCCACACTTTGCTGTGCGAGCCGCCGCCGGTCATGCGGGCCTTATCGATCCGGGCGCCGGCAGCTTGCAGTTTCCGGATGTGGCTCAGATGGCCGAATACGACCCCCTCGTACAGTGCTCGCATGACGTGCGCCTTGGTATGCCATCCACCCAGCCCGTAGAAGCCCGCTCGGGCAGTTGCCTGCACATCGGAGCCGAACAGGTAGGGATGGAAGATAATATCATTGCTGCCCGGCGTCAGCGACGCGACTTTCTCGTTGCACACGTCGTACACCGAGATGCCGCGGGCCTGGGCTTCCTGTCTCTCTTCGTAGCAGAAGTTGTTCACGAACCATTCCAGGTTGGTGGCGGACGTTGCACTGCCTTCGAGAGTCAGCCACATGCCCGGAATCGCGAACAGCGAGCAGAGGAAGAGCCGCTTGTCGATGATGGGATCGCTGGTGATGACCTCGTTGATGCTCCACGTGCCTGCGACGATGCAGAGCACGCCCTCATCGATGACTCCCGAGCCGATGGCTGCAGCATCGATATCAAAAAGGCCACCGGTCACCGGCGTGCCCGCAGCCAGCCCTGTCTGCTGCGCAGCCTCCGCAGTCACCCTGCCGGCGATGTCGTGGGCCCATACGGGTCGCGGCAGGGTAGGCAGAATCTCGGGGATGCCGTAGATCTCCAGCAACTCCCGCGAGTAGTCGAGCCTGGCCGAATCATACAGGCCGCAGCCGCTGATGATCGAGTAGTCAGTGGTGTGCTGGCCTGTCAGGCAGTACTTGATGTAGTCCGTACACAGCATGACCTTGCCGATCCTGCGATAGCTGTCCGGCTCATGCTGCTTCAGCCAGGCCAGCAGGACGCGCGGCTGCCCAGCCCAACACGACTGCCGGACAAACGGAAAGGCCTGGTCGTGCACTCCGCCTGGCCGGTTCCACTCGTCCATGATGTCGGCCGCGCGGCCATCCATGGATGCGATGCCCGGGATGAATGTCTTGTCGTCGTGGTCCAGCACGTACAGGCCGTTGCCATGGGCTGAGTTGCCCACGGCGATGATCTCCAGCGGATCAATGCCTGACGAGTCTACTACTTCGTGGATTGCCTCAGCGGTCATTTGCCAGACGACGTCCATATCTCGTTCGGTGTAGCCCGGCTTGGGATATTGCACTTCTATCTTGCGACTGGCGACCCCGACCGTGCGCCCTTCCAGGTCGAAGATCGCCGCCTTGGAAAGGGTGAGGCCGTTATCGATGCCCATGAGGTACTTGCCCACTGGAAACCTCCGTGTATCAACCCAGGAACTGGTCGTAGATCTGGTGGCTGATCGGCGCCAAAGCCTTATAGAGCTGCCTGTAGATGGGCAGCAGGTCCGCGTAACGTGCCGTCACCCGATGGTCCGGCTCGAAGGTCGCGCCCGGCTTCCAGACATGCTCGAAAGCGTCTTGCTCGTCTCGATAGATGCCGACGCCGATGCCACCCAGCATGGCCGCGCCCAGGGGCGACGCGTCCTCGACTGCCGGCGCCTCGATGATCTGCCCGACCATGTCCGCCTTGTTTTGCATCCAGAATTTGTTACGGACCGCGCCGCCGACGACAACGAGCTTATCGAACGCCACGCCCAGATCATCCTGCATGGTCCGGACGATGTCTACGAACTGGTAGTCCAACCCCTCGATGACTGCCCGCAGCATGTCGCTCTTTGTGACGAAGCTGCTGAGGCCGATGAAGCCTGCAAGCGACCGGCTGTCAACTACCGGGCATCCCGCGCCCGACATGTGGGGCAGGAACATGGCGCCGCGTGCACCCACGGGAGACCCGGCCGCATCCGCCATGAGGAAGTCCCAGTCCGCGCCACCGCATTGTTCGGCCCGGAGTCTTGCCTCACCGCCGTACTCTCTCCGGTACCACTCCAACATATCGGACGAAACCGCGCCGCCCCACACGGTGTAAAGGTTGCGCGCGACATGCGCCTCCACCGTTACGCCCGTCCTTTGCGCTTCAGGGGTCAGCACCGGCGCGGGGATCGAAGCCAGCACGATCTCCCAGGTGCCGCTGACGTCCAGGATGACGCCCTCCCTGAACGCACCGACTGGCAGCGCGCCGCACAGATAGTCGTGTCCGCCTAGCACCACCGGGGTGCCAACTGCCAGACCGGTTGCCGCGGCGGCAGCAGGGGTGACCGCGCCCAGGGGTGTGCCGCTGGGAAGCGCATCGCACAACAGCCTGCGATCGATGCCAGATAACGCCAGCATCTCGTCCGACCAGTTCAGCCTGCGCTGGTCGAACAGCAACGTGCAGGAGGCCATGGTGTAATCGGTCGCGGCCACGCCGCACAGCATATAGTTGACGAAATCCTCGATCAATAACCACTTGTGTGTTCGTTCGAGGATTTGAGGTTCGTGCTCTGCCATCCACAGCAGCCGCAACGCGGTCGAAAAGCGCCACAGCGTGTTGCCGCCGGTGGAGAAGGTCTTCTCCGCGCCGATGTGCTTGATCCACCACTCGTACTGCCCTTGGGTGCGCGGGCAATGCCAGCTGATAAGGGGATAGAGCCATTTGCCCTCTTCGCTGATGGGCAGGCCGTCCATGCCCATGCCCGTTACGGCGACGGCCTTGATGTTCTGCGGATCGCCAATTACGGCGGTGGCCTCTCGAAGTGCGGCTGCGCTGCCGCCCCAGATTTGCTCTGGCTGCCACACGGTCCATTCGGGGTGCGTGGGATCGGGGTGGAACCTCTCGGTCGGGCGGCAGCCATTGGCGACGACGTTCCCGCGAGTGTCGTAGATAACGGCCTTGAGCGTCGTGGAGCCCAAATCCAGTCCGACAAGATAGTCCATCAGTGCACCTCAGGGGTGGCGGCAATCAGCCGCTAGCCGACATATGCTCCGAACTCTCGCACCGTTCGCACCAGCGCCGCGTAGTTGTCCGGTTTGACGCCCGAATGAATGCTGTTGCTGGACGACAAAATGAAGCCACCACCCGGCATCCCTTCGCGCAGCGCTTGCCGGGTTGCTTCGATCGTCTCTTCGACGGAGCCGAAGGTCAGCAGGTCCGCGCAATCCACATTGCCCTTGATCGCGATCCGGTGGCCGTACTTTGCCTTGACCTCGGCGATGCTCATGCCCCCCTTCGGGTCGATGGGATCGAGGCAGTCGATGCCGGAGTCTACGATCATGTCGAGAATTGGCCACAGGTTGCCGTCGGTGTGCTTGATGACCAACAGGCCCAGCTCCTTGAATCCGCCCATCACCCGGCACAGGCCCTCATAGAAGAGCTCGCGGAAGTGCCGCGGTGACATGAACGGGCCTCTGCTGGAGCAGTAGTCGTCGCCGGTGTACACGATTTCTATCCCCCGCGCAACGAGTTCTCTCGCCATTGCCAGGTTGATACGAACCGACATGTCCACCAGCGCCTGAACGAGCTTAGGGTCCGCGACGATCGCCATGAGCAGGTTTTCCATGCCCATCAGGTAGCGCGGAAGCGAAAATACATCGTTCAGGTGGACGATCACGGCGCACCGGTCGCCGTACAGTTCTATGGCCTTCTCGACCGCCGCATAACGCCCTGGCGCCAGGGGATCGGGCGGGACATAGCGTTCGAAGTCGGCCAGCGATGCAATTGGAGACTCGACCTCGATGCCGTGTTCTTCCTCCGTCTTTTGCCCGATGTAGCCCCACTCGCTGCGATAGCGCCCGCTCAGCGAGCGTCCGTCGCCCAACGCCTCCTTGGAGAAGTTGAGGTCCACCACCACAGCGTCCTGGCCCATCCGAACCGCGAACTCATTGTAGTCCCGGCAGCCTGGCAGGAGGGCATCCCGAACCTTTCGATCCACCAGCCACTCGAAATGCGGGACGCGGTCCGGCTCTTGTCGCTGCAGGGCAGCCAGGACGCGTTCTCTGGGCGTCATCTCGGCCAAGCGCCCTCTCCTACCGCTGCCCGTAAAGACTGCCGTACATATCGCCGGTCTCGCCCAATTGCTCCGGCGTCAGGATGACCGGCTGGCCTCGCAGCATTGCCAGATGTGTGATCTTGGCAATCTCCTCGACCTCGACAGCCATCTTGGTGGCCTGCCTGGGTGAATCGCCGATGGTGAAGACACCATGGTTTTGCATGATGATTGCCCGCGCGCCGCCGATCTTGGCGACGATCTCTGCGCCGATAGCTGCACCGCCGATGGCCACATATCCGCCGAGCGGAATTTCACCGCCCAACATCGCCGAAGCCGTGAGGCAGGGCGGGATCGGCTGGCCCAATGCCGCGAAGCTGCTCGCGTAGGGCGAGTGTGTATGCCCGATGCCCCAGACGTCTGGCCGGTGGGCGTAGACATAAAGATGCGTGTCGGTATCCACCGATGGTTTCAGGCGGCCCTCTACGACCTCTCCGTCCATGTCCACGACAACCATATCGGCGGGCGTCATCTCCTCGTAGCTGTAGCCGCTCGGCTTGATGACGACCAGTCCGGTCTGCCGGTCCCGGCCGCTGATGTTGCCGCTCGTCATTTTGACGAGGCCGTTCTTCGGCAGCTCCAGGTTACACTTCCAAACGATTTCTTTCAGTTCTTGCAGAAGCATCCAACACCTCTAGGTAAGGCTTGACGAACTCGCGCGCCGCTCGTACTGCGCCGAACGGATCGCCGGTGCGATCCATATGGCTCCACATTTCCACCACCATCGGGCCCCGAAACCTGCATTCCCTGAGCGCCTCGAAGGTCTCAGAGAAGGGCACGATGCCCTCACCATACGGCACGCCACGGATCGTCCGTGAGAGGCCGTCCTTGACGTGCACGGCTACGATGTGGTCTTTTGCCAACCTGAGCTGCTCAGGCGGAGAGAAGCCAGCCGCGGCAACATTCGCCATGTCCGGGTACAACTGGACCCAGGGCGAGTTCACCGCAGTGAGCAGACGCATCGTGGCGGTGATGGACTCGCTGATGGAGACATCCACATTCTCCAGGCCCAGCATCAGGCAGGCCTGGCTTGCCCAATCTGCCCCCTGGTGCAGTCCATGGAGGAGGTGGGCCACGGTATCTGCGTCACTCAGCTCGTCGAAGATGTCGTATCCCGGAACCTGCACGATCCCCAGACCGATGTCCACCGCGAACCCGATCGCCTTGCGCAGGATCTCCAGCGCTTGGCTCCGTATCTCTGGCGAGCGGCTGCCCAGGGGATAGGTGCGGTGCGCACTCAGGCACATCGTCAGGATTCGGACCCCTGAATTCGCTATCGCGCGGCGCAGTGCAGCTCGCTCAGTCGTTGTCCAGTCCAGGCGGCCCAGCCGCTCGGTGCTTTCGTCGATGGAAATCTCGGCGAAATCGTAGCCCGCTTCGGCCGTGGCTGCCAGGCGTTTTTCCCAGGACCACTCGGCCGGAAGCGCCTTTTCATATAGGCCGACCGGGATCATAGCATGCCTTTCCTTGGGCAAAAATCCTGAACGGCTCAGGCCTTCCTGCCACGTATCAGCACATGATTCAGAACGACCGCGAGAAGCAGCACACTGCCTTTAGCGACGACCTGCCAGTACGCTGGGATGACGGTCATCAGGCCCGTCGTGATGCACACGATGATGAGTGCGCCCACGATGGTCTTGGCCACCGACCCTTCACCGCCGGCGAAGGATGTCCCGCCGAGCAAGACGGCGATGAGACAGTCCAGCTCCATACCATCGCCCGAGAGGGGATCGCCCAACGACATGTAGCTCGCCCGGGCCACGCCGGCCAACGCTGCGAACACCCCGACGACCACGTACAGTAGCCACACGTACTTCACGACATTGATGCCCGAGAGCTCGGCCGCGGTCCGGTTGCCGCCGATGGCCGCCGCGTACTTTCCGAGAATAGTCTTGCGCTGCACGATGACCAGGACTAGGATTACCGCCACGGCGACGAAGAAGGATGCGGGCAGCCCGAGCACGACGTCCTGGCGAGCGTAGTAGTTGATGAACGCCGGCATCTTCTGCGTGGCCGTGCTCTTGATCGCGGAGGTCCCGTCGGGGACGATGAGTAGCGCGATGCCCTTGAAGAGATTCAGCGTGACGAGAGTAGCGATAACCGGTGTGATGCGCAGCTTCATGACATTGAAGCCGTTGAGCAGGCCCATACCGACTCCGACGACGAGCGTGAGCAGCAGGGCAGGCAGGAAGGCGAACCCGTTGAGGATCATCAGGCTGAACACGACCGCGCTGAGGCTCATCGCACTGCCAACCGAGAGGTCGATGTAACCGGAGATCATCAGCAGGCAGAACGCCCCACTCAGCGTCAGGATTGGGACGGAGATGCGCAGCATGTTGATCAAGCTGGCCGGGCTGAGGAAGGCCCCTCGGCCGAACAACCCGACCTCGCCCACCTTGATCAGGCTGAAGGTCACGACGATCACCAGCAGGACGACATAAATATAGTATTTCTTGACGGTCGCCCGCAAGGCCTCTGATCGCTCGTCCGCGCCCGAGGTCTCGCGCACCGGCGCCTTCATCGTTGTCATGCCTCTCTCCTCCAACTTACTTGTTGTCGTGCGTCGTGCCGGACAGTGCGGTCCGCTGGGATCGCGACCTGTTCCGGCCGGTGTCAGCCGCGACTGCGTCTGTCAAGCGCCCAGCGTTGTGCCAGGATCGCGACGAAGGTCACCACCGCCTTAAGCGTGAACTGCCAATCGGGCGATAGCAGCAGGCCAGTCGCCGCAGTCGTCATCACAGAGAGCAGGATGGCGCCGACGAACATGCCCAGAACCGACCCGAAGCCGCCGGCGATGCTGACGCCGCCCAACAGCGCCACCACCAGCGCATCAAATTCATAACCCATGGCCCGCCCGGATAGACCTGCCTTGTACTCCGATGCCAGCAGGATCCCGGTGATGCCGGCCAGTAGGGCGCTGAAGATGTAGAGCATGGTCAGGTGGCGCGCCACCTTGATGCCGGACAGCCGTGCAGCCTCCTGGTTCGCGCCGATCTGGTAGGTGCGCCGTCCGAATACGGTCTTACGCTCGATGAAGAAGGCGAAGATCAGGAGCACGATCATGATCAGGACAGAGATCTTGAGCGAGGTGCCCGGGATCGCCGCGTTGCCGATGATGCCGAAGACCTTCGGGAGGCTTGTGTTGCGCTGCGCGCCTTGGGTGATAACCTGGCCCACGCCGCGTGCCAGCATCATGGTACCAAGCGTCACGATGATCGACGGTACCTTCAGCTTGGCGATGAAGAAGGCGTTCAAGCCGCCCACCGTCACTGCGCCGAGAAGCGCGAGCGCGATCGCGACGCCGTAGGGAAGCCCCAGGCCGTTGCCGAGCACGTTGCGTGAGGCGTTTGTGGCCTGGCAGAAGTACACCGAAAGGACGCCCGTCAGCGCGATCACCCCACCGACCGACATATCGAAGTTGCCCGTGACCAACAGGAAGCTCACGCCGATGCCGAGGATTACAATGTACCAGTTGTTCGTCAGGATGTTGACGATGTTCTGCGGCTTGTAGAAGTTCGGCACGAACAGGCAGGCGATGAGGAACACGACAACCAGAACGCCGATCATGAACAGGCTGATGAGCGTCTCGTTGCTCATCCGGCCCCCCTTCAGGGCCTTCTGTGCGGGTTTCGTAGATTCCACGTTCACTCTCCTCCCGTGACCGCCGCCACCTTGCCGTTTGCCGTGGCCTGATCAACGCTCACGCCGCTCACGGCGTGCATCATCATCTCGCTGTCGATGTCGCAGCCGTTGCGAATCCTCTCCACCATGGCTCCATCGTACAGGAGGTAGATCGAGTCGCAGATATTTACGACCTCAGGAAGCTCGGACGAGAAGATGAGGATGGACTTGCCGGCGGCCGCCAGCTGGCGGATGATACTGTAGATCTCGCTCTTCGCACCGACGTCGATGCCGCGCGTTGGTTCGTCCAGCATGAGCAGGTCTGCGTCGGCAAACAGGCACTTCGAGAGCACCACCTTCTGCTGATTGCCTCCCGACAACTGCGCAGCTTCCTTTTCGATGCTGCTCGTCGCGATCTTCAGCTTATCGATATATTCAAGCGTGACCGCTCGCTCCTTGGCACCATCCACGAGACCCCCGCGCGCGATCTTCTTCATGTTCATGACAGGTATATTGCCGCGAATCGTGAGCAGAGTGAAGAGACCCTGCGAGCGGCGTTCTTCTGGCACCAGCGCGATCCCGGCCTCGATCACGCGATCGGGCGATGAGGCCAGCTTCTTTCCCTTGAAGATGATGTCGCCGGTGTACGAATCCGCACCGTAAATGGCCCGCGCCAGTTCGGTCTTTCCGGCGCCGACGAGGCCGTAGAAGCCCGCGATCTCTCCGCGGGGGAGATCGAACGAGATGTCCTGGAGCTTGTGGTTCGAGACGTGGCGCACCTGGAGGATGACATCCTCGCAGTCCTGCTCGCGCGGAGAGTACTGCTCGAAGACCGTCTTGCCGATCATCATCTTGATCAGGTCTGAGCGGTCTTTGATCTCGGCGACCGGCATGGTGGCGACATGGCCGCCGTCACGCATCACGGTTACGTAGTCGCCCAACTCAAAGATCTCGTCGAGCCGGTGCGAGATGTAGATCACCGTGACGTTGCGCTCGCGTAGGCCCTTGATGATCGTGAAAAGGCGGGCGATTTCGCCCTCGGATAGGGCTGCGGTCGGCTCGTCCATGATGATGATGTCGGCTTCGGTCGCGACGGCCTTGGCGATCTCGACGATCTGCTTCTTGGCAACGCTGAGGTCGGAGACGAGCTGGTTCGGCCTGATCGATGGCTCGAGGCTGTTCATCACGCTGATGATCTTGTTGACTTTGTCAGTCTTGAGGAGGAAACCGAACCGCGTGTCCTCCATGCCGAGAGTCAGGTTCTCTTCGACGGTCAACTGGTCAACGACGTTCAACTCCTGAAAGAGCGTACTGATGCCCCGATCCTTGGCCTCCTTCGTGCTGGATGCCACGTACTCCTCGCCGTTGAGCAGGATCCTGCCACTGGTGCGTTGGTACGCGCCCGTGAGAATCTTGATCAGTGTGCTCTTGCCCGCCCCGTTCTCGCCTACGAGGCAGTGGACGGTGTTGCGCTTGATGTCGAAGCTGACATCGTTGACCGCCCGCACACTTGGGAATTCCTTGACCAGGTTCCGGATCTCGAGAACGTTGCCGGTCAGTTCCATACACCCCTCCAAACCCCGGAGTTGTCGCCTGCCATCGTGTCGCTAGCGAGCGGCTCGATTTGCCTACGATGCCAGGTTCTGGTTGTGAGAGGGTCCGCGTGGGCCCTCCCACAACGATTCTAGCTCCGGTCAGCGATGTGCCGGGCTGCCCACCACGTCCCGATCACTGTCGGAACGTGGTGGGCCAACTCTTCTACTCGATGTTGGTGCCGAACTGGACGTTGAGCCACTCGGCGGCGTCGGCCTGCGGCATGGCGTAGTAGTTGATGTCGTAGGCCTTATAGAACTGCTCGACGTGCGGGTCAGAGGTCATGGGCAGCTTGCCCTGGGCGACATCCATGATCAGGTCGATGCGGCCGCGGCCGGTCTCGATCGGAGGCAGGCCCATGGAGAACTTGAGGGAGCTGCTGGGATCGTAGACGAGTTCGTACTCGACCGGGTCGAAGTCGACGCTGGCCACGATCTCGGTCAGCGGCTTGCCGTCCTGCATCTTGCCGCGGCCGGCCTCGATGAGCCCGGCCATGGTGCCGACGGTGAGGTTGGAGGCCTCGGAGTAGATCAGGTTGACCTCGGGATGCTGGGTGACGAGGTCCTTGATGATCTGCTTGGCGGCGTCAGCGCCCTTGCTGCCATCGAGGCAGCCCAGGTCGGTGGCGGCGGGGTCGACGGAGAGGACGCCCTTGACGAAGGGGTCGGTGCGGCCCGACTTGACCTCGGTGTGATTGGGCCAGCCGAGCTGGACCATGACGATGGGCTTGTCGGGGTTGGCGTCCTTCCACTGCTGGGCCATTTCGGCGCCCATGGCGAAGGAGATGCCGGCCTCATCGCTGCGTGCCACCGGGATGCCCGTGTCGCCCATGGGGCTGAAGAAGGAGGTCAGGATGATGCCCTTTTCGAGCATTTCCTTGACAGCGGGCAAGGCTGCGGGGTCATCCCAGGCGTGCAGGGTGGCGGCGTCCATGCCCTGGGCCATGATCTGGTCCATGTTGGCCGTCATGGTGGCGGAATCGGACTTGCCGTCGAAGACGAAGACCTCAGCGCCGTACTTCTCCTTGGCGTAGCGTGCGGCCTCGGTGGACTGGCCCTGATGGAAGACGTTGGACAGATCCGACACAAAGAACGCGATCTTCTTCGGTGCGTCGGTCGCAGGCTTGAGCTCGCCTGCCGCCGCCGCGGGGGCCGGCTTGGTCGGTTCCACAACCGGCGCCTGGGTCGGTTCAGCGGCCGGCGCCTTCGTCGGTTCGGCGACTGGCGCCTGGGTTGCGGGGGCAGGGGCAGCGCCGCCACAAGCCGCCAAAAGGAGGCTGGCGAGCACCACCACGGCTAACAGGGTGAACAGATTCTTCTTCATGTTGCGCTTTCTCCTCATTGCTTAAAGGTTGCACTGATTCAGACTGAGCTGCTCGCATTGGAGCATAGGGCGAAGAGCTATCTCATCTCTTCCGATCTGCCGTGTAACGGCCTGCAAGCAATCACACCTCCCTGGCGTCAATAGCCACTGACGTCCTGTGCTAGTCCGTAGAGCACCAACTCGGTGACACATCCGCCCTTTGTGAGAGCGCAGGTCTGGTACACCATGTCGGCGAAATGTTCGGGACGCACCGCAAGCTCCTCGTCCCACTCGAATTTGCTCACACCCGCCGCCGCGGTCTGGAAGCCGGTGTTGGCTCCACCGGGCACAACCAGCCCGACGGCGATGCCATGAGGCCGCAGCTCGGTGTAGAGGCATCTCGTGAATGAATTGACCGCGGCCTTGGCAGCCGAATAGACCGACCAGCCAGGCCAGGAACGGCGGTCGCACGCGCTGGATACGTTGATGATCTTGCCGTAGCCCTGTTTCTTGAACTGTGGCGTGAACGTGCGGCAACTCATGATCGTACTGAAGAGGTTCAGCTCGATGATACGTTGGTTGATGGCGTCATCCATCTCCTCGATCGGCGCGACCTTGAGCGCGCCACCCGCGAAGTTGATGAGGAAATCGATCTTGCCGAAGTTGTCGAGGGTTTCCTTCAGCGCCTCCTGCCAGGTTTCGGGCTTTGTCACGTCGGCAGCAAGAGCAACCACTTTCGAGCCAGCCGCCCTGCAAACATCCGCCGTGGCAGCGAGGGCTTGTTCATTGAAGTCGATCAGGACGAGACCGACCTGGTCGGTCTGGGCAAATAGCTCGGCAGTGGCCTTTCCGAAACCGGAGCCAACGCCCGAGATTACCGCGGCCTTTCCCTTGAGAGACTCAGCCATAGAGAGCACCTCCTCCTTTCCCGTTCTGCGTATCCGCTTTCCCCATCGAAAGTTGGGAAATTACGGCTTTGACTGACTGCTTCAGGAGTGCAGCTGTGCGAGCAGCTTCTGCAACTCTCCGTCGTCGATGGCATAGGTGTGCTCGGGCGCCGGGAAGATGCCACCTTCGACTTCTTTACGGAACTGTCCGAGCGCGTTCACCATCGCCGATGCCATATCGGCATACACTTTCAAGAACCGGGGCGACACCTCCTTGAACAGTCCCAACATGTCCTGCGTTACCAGCGCCTGGCCGTCGCAGTCGGGGCCCGAGCCGATCCCGATCGTGGGAATGTCCAGGCCGTGAGTGATGATGGCGCCCAGTGCGACCGGCAGACACTCGAGCACCAACGCGAAAGCGCCCTGCCTGGCCATTTCAACCGCATCGTCGATGATTTCTTTCGCGGCGGCGGCATTCTGTCCGGGCAGCTTGATCCGCCCGGTGCCGACGATCTTCTGCTTCGTCACACCTACGTGGCCCATCACCGGGATGCCCGCGTCCACGGCCCGGTTGATGAACGGCACCATGCCTGCATCGCCGGCCACCGTCGCAATCGCATCGTACTTCTTCACGATGGCCGACTCGACCGCCTGCCCGAACACCTCGCTGGTGTGCTGGTCGCCCGGCACGATCCATTCTACTGTCACACCGTACGGCGCCAGCTCCTCGGCCGCCTTCAGGGTGCCTTCCTTCACGGGGATCCAGAAGGGGTTGTTCTCCAACCCCAGCACCGCGATCTTCATCGGCTGTGCCGGCTTCTGATCCACCGGCTTCACCGTCGCCTCGTCCGCCGGCGTACACATCTCCTGCGGCGCAGCTGCCTCAGCCGGCGCTGTGGTCGCTTCGGCGGGCGCTTGAGGTACTGTCGTCGGCGCAGCCGGTTGGGTGGGAGCAACGGTGGGCGGGGCAGCGGGTTGGGCGGGAGCAGCCGTAGGCGCGGCGCACGCTGTCAGCAGCATTGCCAGCACCATCAACACAGAGAGCACACGATGGACTTTCATGTTTCCTCCTTGAGAGAATCTGGATTGGAAAACGGGTTTAGATACACGCCTGAACTTACTTGCACTTT
>ENA-UOUL01004417-UOUL01004417.1-bioreactor-metagenome-genome-assembly--contig:-NODE-4417-length-13051-cov-3.699707_pt1 | contig 13051 bp, 11 predicted proteins | sample MGYA00249838_ERZ747220 | MGnify/ENA primary metagenome ERZ747220 (study PRJEB28778, sample SAMN05720191) | bioreactor metagenome | isolation source: Anaerobic biogas reactor | place: USA:Washington...
TCGGCGTGTAGGTGAAGTTGCCGCGGGGGCCCATATACAGCGTGCCATTGTCCGGGCTGGTATACCCGGTGACCGTGAGGGTATCGCCGTCGACGTCGGCGTCGTTGCCAAGGACACCGGGCGGCACGATGCTGAGCGGGGTGTCCTCGTCGGTGGAGTAGCTGTCGGCCACAGCCGTAGGGGGATCGTTGACAGCGGTCACGGTGATGCTCACTGTGCCCATGGTGGTACCACCGGCGCCGTCGCTGGCCTCGTAGTTGAAGGAGCAAGTGCCGTTGAAGTTGGCCGTCGGCGTGTAGGTGAAGTTGCCGCGGGGGCCCATATACAGCGTGCCATTGTCCGGGCTGGTATACCCGGTGACCGTGGGGGTATCGCCGTCGACGTCGGCGTCGTTGCCAAGGACACCGGGCGGCACGATGCTGAGTGGGGTGTCCTCGTCGGTGGAGTAGCTGTCGGCCACAGCTACAGGAGCCGTGTTGACTTCGTTGACCGTGATCGCGACCACTTCCTCAGCGGTCAGCGAGCCATCACTCACGCGGAAGGTGACGTTGTAGACACCCGGTCCCTGAGCCTCGGTCGGCGTCCAGGTGAAGACGCCCGTGTTCGGATCGATGCTCGCGCCCGCCGGGGCGTTCAAGAGGCTGTAGGCGAGGCCCACGCTATCCGTGTCGGTGGCCGTGGCCGTGAAGATCAGTTCCACGAGCTCATTCACCGTCTTGTTCCCGATGGGGTCAAGGACCGGAGCATTGTCGATGTCTTTCACCCTGATGCGGATTTCCTCCCTATCTGTGTTCACACCGTCGCTCACGCGGATGATCACCCGGTACGTGCCTGGACCTTGAACCTCGGTCGGGGTCCATGTGAACACGCCGGTGGCCGGGTCGATGACGGCGCCGGCCGGGAATGTGCCAGTGGACGGATTGGCCAGCGAGTAGGTCAGGATGGCGTCGTCCCTGTCCCTCGCAGTAGCCGCGAAGGTCATGAGCGCCAGCTCATTCACTGTCTTGTTGCCGATGGCACCCAGAACGGGGGCCGCGTTCACTTCTCTGACCGTGATCAGGATCTCTTCCTGGTCGCTGGCCGACCCGTCGCTTACGCGCACGATCACTCGATAGGTGCCGGGTCCCTGGGCCTCGGTGGGAGTCCAGTCGAACAGGCCGGTGGTACCGTTGATGGTCGCACCGGTGGGGAAGGTACCACTGGTGGGATCGGCCAGAGAGTAGGTGAGAGTGTCGCCGTCGTTATCGGTGGCAGTGGGGGTGAAGGTCAGAAGGGTCATCTCGTCGACCGTCTTGTCGCCGATGGTGTCGAGGACGGGAGCCGTATTCTCGACCGGCGGCTCGAACTCGGTCTCCTTCACCCGCACGATCATCACGGCCGCCTGTGCCCGGGTGAGATACGAGAGAGGCCTCAAATACTTTGCCGCGCCGACCTGGGAGCCCTTGACTGCGCCCTGATGAATCAGATAAGCCGTGGCCTGGCGGTGGACCGCCGCCACGTCCTGGTCATCGGCGAACGGCGCCAGGAGGGCGGCGCCTTCGGCCAGATACCACGCAGCCAGAGACGCGTACTGCCCGTTTGCGCCCTGGATGTAGCCGGTGATCTCCATTTCTTTCTGGGATAGGTACAGGCTGAGGATGGAGTCGCCCTGCTGCCTGGTGATGTGCTGCGAGCTGCGGAAGGTGTTATCGGTGAAGCCGCCGATGGTGTTCTTGGCCGCCGCCCCCTCTATCCACTTGTAGTAGGGATGGGTGGCGGGCACGTCGCTGAAGCGTGCGCTCGGCGGAGTGAGCGGGGTTAGACCGAGCCCGTCCACAGCCATCTTCGCGAACTGCTCGCGGGTAATCAGTTTGCTGGGCTTGAACGTGTGATCCAGATAGCCATCGGCTACCGTCCCGATCTTCGCGGCCGTTGTCTGGTAGACGTCGATCCACTCCTGATCGCTGATGTCACTCCAGCGGTCGGCCGCCAAAGCTGTCCCCGTGAGCGTCAAGAATAGAAGAAGGGCCGCCACAAACAGGAGGGTGATACGCCCTCGGCATGAGCGCCCCCCACGTGCCATGCACCTCTCGCCCGTGCGGCTTCCCTGAGTTTTCACTCCGCCCTCCTTTGATCCGCACATCACCGCGTCACACCCATTCTTCATAATCCCACACACATATCTAAAAGCGAATCACGGCATAGCGACGTCATCAGTGACGAACAGGCAGTAAACTGTCGGACACCGGCGGGGACGCTCTGGCTCCCACGCCAGGCGACCTGCCGACGTCTGCCGCGTGGGCGCGATGGATAGGACGAGAGGACGAGGATCAAGTGGCCGAACTGGTGATACTCGGTTCTTCCGGATGGATACCGCGAGACGGAAGAATGACCACTTCACTTGCCGTGCGCACGGACGAAGACCTCGTGATCTTCGACGCCGGGTCGGGTTTGGGCCGACTCAGCAGCGAGCCTCTTCGCCGGCTGCTTCCAGCCCCGGAGCGGCCCATAAACGTGTTCCTCACCCATCTACACTACGACCATGTCGTTGGCCTGAGCTTCCTGCCCGCGCTGTGGAAGAACCCGACCGTGGTACATGTTCCCGCCGGTATCGGCGACGGTGACGGACCAGAAGCGCTCGACAGACTACTCTCGGCTCCGTTCTTTCCGCTCCGCTTCGACGAACTACTCCCCGCCATATCCCGGCGCCCGGTTGGGGCGGGAGAGTGGCAGCTTGGTGACCTCCGTTTGGAGGCGAGACGCCAAGAGCACCCCGGTGGCTCGCTCGCTTACCGGGTGAACGACTGGTTCGCGTTGCTTACCGACTGTGCCTACGATCCGGACGGGGCGGGCTTCGCGCAAGGGGTCAGCGTTCTCGTGCACGAGGCCTGGTCGTCTGAACAAGACGACCCAGGTGGCACACAGGCGCGCGTGAGCGGTCACAGTACGGCCGGGCAGGCCGCCCGTCTGGCCAAAGATGCCGGAGTGAGCGAGCTTCTACTCAGCCATCTCCCCCCCGCCGAAAACGGCTACTACAACCAGATGCTCGAAGAGGCGCGGGCCATCTTCCCGTGCACGAACCTCTGTGAGGACGGTCTGAGCCGCTCCCTCGGCTAGAACGATCGACCACGGTCGCCCCGCCGGGCCGATGCCGGCGCTTCCTCAGCTGCGGCTGTTCGCCAGCAGTTCGTAGTCTCCGACAACCTGGCTGAACAGCTGCGGCTGCTTCTCCTTGAGCTCGATGGCATAGTCCAGGTACTTGCGGATACCGTCCCCCAGTATCCGCGTGACTCTTGCCATCGATGCCGGATCCTTGGCCGATTATTGTCTGGCGGGGATGTAATGGCAAAGCGCGATCGCCATCTCTTTCCACAACCCAGGGGTCTGTTCCAGCAGATCGGCGAAGTAACTCGTGTGTACCACCAGGACCTTCATATCGGTCTCCGCCGTAACGGTGGCGGTGTGGGGCCTGTGTGCGATGAGAGCTATCTCTCCGAAGAAATCGTTCTCGGAGAGCCGGTTGATGACCTCCCCGTCCCTCTCGACCTTCGCCTCACCCTCCAGAATCAGCATGAACTGGCGCCCGATCGCGCCTTGCTTGACCAAGACCTCGCCGGACGGTGCGTCGGACACATCGGCTATTCGCACGATCTCAGCCATGTGTTTCTTGCTCAGTTTGCTAAAGAGAGGTACGTGCCTTAGCCGGTCTTCCTTGGATACGATCTTCTCGGCCATTATCTCCTCCCCACTTTTCAGACACTCTCCCCATCTCAACTGTACTACTGAACGCGGCACGGTTCACCCAGTTCATGGCCAAAACATAGCCCCTTCACCACAGGGGGCCATGTGGCCAGCGCAATGGAAATCGCCGCAATGGGGGTATGATGGGTTCAGGATCGTTCCGTCGACGCACGCCCCGCCGTTCAGGCGGGGGTCACCGGGGCCCGAATAGAGGGCAGCGGCTATGTGGGGAGGTTTCGTCATGTCGCACGATCCGTCTTCAGCACTGGCGCCTCCAACCGGCGCCTCCAACCGCCGCTGGGGGTTTCATCGCCACGCGTGGCACACGCCATTTACTCGAGCGCCGTGGCGCCGACCAACAAGCTCGGCCTCGGAATCTACTGGCACACTCAGATTCGTCGACCCCTCCCTGGAAAGGCGTTTCCACGACTACCAATCCGAAAAGTTCATCGTTCAGAGCCGTGTCGGAATCGGGCTGGGAATCCTCCTGTACGGGGGCTTTCATATATTGGACCGCTATCTGTGCCCCGAAGTCGCCACCTACTCAGCGATCATCAGAATTGGTGTGGTCGTACCTTACTTTGCTATATGGCTTGCGTTAAGCTATAGACCATTTTTCAAGATACATATACAAGTCTATCTTGCTATTGGAGCCATTGTAGCTGGATTGGGCCATGCATCATTAGTATTGACTATGCCCAATCTGCCAGGCAGCTATTATCTCGGAGTCACGATTATTCTAGTGGTATTTATATTCACATTCAGTGGTTTACGCCTCATCCCTGCACTATTCACGGCTATTGCTATTTTCGCGCTCTTTGAGGTAGTTGAAATCATAAATAACAATGTGACCAAAGCAGAGATTATTTTTCACAATTTTGTACTTGTATCGATGTGTTTTCTAGGAATTCTGAGTGGATATTTAATAGAGAGATATGTGCGCAATGAGTTTGTATACGATATGAGAATCAGTCAGGAAAAAGAAAGAGCCGAACAGTTGTTGCTGAACATCCTTCCTGTCAGGATAGCAGACAGGCTGAAGGCGGGGGAGCTTGCTATTGCAGACTCATTTCCGCAAGCGACGATCTTGTTTGCAGATATCGTGCATTTCACTAGCTTGTGTTCAAACAAGTCGCCAGTCGACGTCGCAATGATGTTGAATGATCTGTTCGGTTCCTTTGACGTTCTCGTGGAGAAACATGGTCTGGAGAAGATCAAGACGATGGGAGATTGCTACGTCGTCGCCGGGGGGTTGCCGAGTGAGCGCGCTGACCATGCCGAGGCGGTGGCTGATTTCGCCTTGGACATGCAGAGTGTTTGTTCCTTATACAGAACGAGACAGGGAGAGCCGGTGAGCATGCGGGTCGGCATTCACACTGGCGCTGTCTCGGCAGGCATAGTCGGCCGAAGCAAGTTCATCTACGATGTGTGGGGTGACACGGTGAACACGGCCAGCAGAGTGGAAAGCACGTGCCAGATCGGCCGTATCCAGGTCACTGAGGCCCTGCATGAGCGACTGAGCGGGATGTTCCGGTTCACGAGCCGTGGGCGGGTAGCTCTGGAGGGGCTGGGGACGGTGCGAATGTATTACCTGGAAGGGCGCCTTGGGTGACCGTCTAGGCTGAGTCTCTGAGCGCGTCCAATCCCGAAGTACCCCTCCCAGGGGTCTCCCTTGAGCTGTCTCAACCTGTTGGGCAGGTTCTTGACGGTGTAGGTATCGGGACGCGCGCGTCCGCTCAGCTCGGCCCAGCGGAGCGGGACGGCCACCGTGGCCCTTTCTCTGGCCCGCGTGGAATACGGGGCGATGGCCGTTGCCCCCCGGTTGTTGCGCACGTAGTCGACGAAGATCTTTCCCCCGCGCTTCGCCTTTGACATGTTGGCCGTGAGTCTGTCGGGAGCAAGACTCACTACGGCATCGGCCACCGCTTTGCAGAAGGCCCGGACCTCTTCCCAGCCCGCCGAGGGGGTGATGGGTACCACGACGTGCAACCCTTTGCCGCCTGTGGTCTTCACGAAGCTCGTGAGACCGGCCTCTTGCAGGACATCCCGTACGATGCGGGCTCCAGCGGCCAGTGTCGCCCAGGGGACGGTGGAGTCGGGGTCCAGATCGAATACCAGCAGGTCCGGGTGCTCGATGTCCGGCCAGGTGGACCCCCAGACGTGGATCTCCAAGACTCCCATCTGCGCCAGGGCGGTCAGGCTTGCCGCTTCCGTGATGGCCAGGTAGGGCACAGGACCCCCCGACTCGGTGATCATGACCCGCTCGAAGGGCCCGGGAAAGTCGTCGCCCGGATGCTTGTGGAAGAAGCAGGCATCGGCCCGACCGCGCCCCTGCCTCACTCCTTCAGGGAGCTCCCCGATCCCGCCCGGGCAGCGCAGCATCGAGACAGGTCGCCCGGTGACGTAGGGCAGCATGAACGGCGCGACCACATCGTAGTAGGCGGCGAGGTCACGCTTGGTGATGCCGTCCCGCGGCCAGAAGACCCGCTCGGGATGGGTGAGGGTCACACCGTTCACGGTGTCGGCGTCTGCGCTCACGAGGGTGACCGTCCGCGCGCCTCGGCCACGACCTCAGCCGCCGGCTTGTCCTCGCGAAGGCTCACGAAACTGGGATGGCGGATGCCACCGGCCGATGTCCATTCCATGAAGGCCACCTGAGCCACCAGTTCCGGTCTCACCCAGTGGACTCCCTTTTGCGCACGGGGCACGTTCTCGGCGAAGGGAGATCTGTCCACCTCCATTTCGCTGAGACGCTTTCCCAGGGTGCGCAGGAGCTTGTCGTCGAAACCGGTACCCACCTTGCTCACGTAACGGAGTCCGCCCGCATCCATGACGCCGAGTAGAAGCGCCCCGAACCCTACCCGACTGCCATTGGGCTCGGTGTAACCCCCGATCACGAATTCCTGCTCGTTCCTGCACTTCGACTTGACCCAATCGGCTCCTCGGGCGCCCGGCCGGTACCGGGTGGCGCTCCTCTTGCTGACGATCCCTTCCAGCCCCAGGTCGCAGGCCCGCTGGAGTACGGTGGGTCCATCTCCGGGGATGTGCTCGGAGAACAATATCCGACCACCCTCTCCCATCTGGGCGAGCAGGCGCCTGAGCAGGTCCCGCCGCTCCTCGATGGCCGCATCGAGCAGGTCGAAGCCGTTCAGGTAGAGGAGGTCGAAGACGTAGTAGAGCAGGCGGCCTCTCCCGCTCCCCCGGTGGCTACGCTCAGCACCGTCGTTTCCCGTGACGCGCCGCAGCTGTTCGAAGCTGGTGGTGCCGTCGGGGAGTTGGACCACCACTTCTCCATCCAACATCGCACTCTCGACCGGCAGTGCCGCCAGCTCGTCGGCTAAGACACCATAAGGCGCCGTCCAGTCTTTGCCGTTACGAGAGCGGATCTCCGCGGCCTCGCCCTCGACCCTGCAGATGGCCCGGTACCCGTCGAACTTGACCTCGTGCAGCCAGTCGTCGCCTCGCGGTGCCTCGTCTACCAACGTGGCCAGCTCGGGCTGCACGAAGCGCGGCATCTCCGCGACCCGCCGGGCGCCTTTGATGTTCGCCGGGCTGAGGAGGCGGGCCTTCACCCCGTCGTCCCCGAGGCCTTGCGTTCGGCCCGGCTCCCGCGTTCGGCCTGGCTCTCGCGTTCGGACCGGCTCCCGCGGCCGGCTCCGCCCTTGTGCTCCGCCACGCTTCGCTTCAGGAGCTCCACGATGTTCACCACCTCGGCTTCTTCCGCCGGCTGAGCGGGCACATCCGGGGCAGCCACCACGTCCCCCGTCTTGATCTTCTGGTCGATGAGCCGGAGTAGGTCGTCACGGTAGGTGTCGCGGTACTGCTCTGGTTCCCAGGCCGTGGTCATTGTCTCCACCAACTGCTCGGCCATTCTCAGCTCCTGGGGGCTGACGCCCAGATCGTCCAGGTCCCCGCTTGGGAGCTCGAGCTCGGACGCGTCTCGCAGTTGATAAGGCCAGCGCAGCGTATAGGCCAAGAGGGCCGGTCCATCGGGCAGGACGGCGCAGAGATGTTGGCGTTCCCGGATCACGACTTTGGCCACACCCACCTTGCCCGTGCGTCGGAGGGTCTCTCGAAGCAGGGCGTACGCCTTTCGGGCCGTCTTGGTCGGCGCTGTGTAGTACGGGGTCTCGTAGAACGCGATGTCTATCTCGGCGGCGTCCACGAAGTGCATGATGTCGATGCTCTGAGTCGACTCGACGTTGGCTGCCTTGAGGTCGGCCGGCCCAACGACCACATAGCGGTCTTTCTCGTACTCATATCCCTTGACGATCTCATCGAACGGGACCTCGTGGCCCGCGTCGTCCGTCCACCTGTTGCGCACCCGGCGCATGTCGCTGCCGTGGAGCATGCGGAAAGTCACGTCTTGCTGGGCGTTCTTGGCGGGGTAGAGCGAGACCGGGATGGTGACCAGCCCGAAACTGATAGCTCCATTCCAAAGCGCGCGGGCCATGGTCTCTTCCTCCTTGCGCGATGTGTCTAGGTGCCATCTACCCCGCTCACGACCGGCCTATGCTCGGTAGGTGTCGGCCCGCTACTTCGACCGGGGTCCGCGGACCAGCGACACCAGCGCGCCGGCGACCGCCAACCCGGCTGCGACCAACATGGCTGTGCGGTATCCATCGGAGAATGACAGCGCCGCCGCCTCGCTGGCCGCCTCACCCAGGAATAGCACCCGCCCGCCGGTCGGACCGAGGCCCGACGCGGCTATGGCGCCCAGTAGCGCCACCGAGATGCCCTGTCCGGCCGTACGCATGGTGCCCAAGAAGCCTGAAGCGAGACTCAGTTCCGACCGTTTCACCGCGCCCATGACCGACGAAGTGTTGGGCGAGCTGAAGGCCGCCATACCCACGCCCACAACTGCCAGAGCTACGATCACCCGCCACATCGGTGCCGGCGATGGCAGGAGGCCGAGCTGAGCCGTTCCGGCCGCAACCAGCAGCATGCCCGCGGTGGCTGGGATCTGTGAGCCTACGCGGTCGGAGAGCCGTCCAAAGATGGGTGACAGAGCCACCATGAAAAAAGGCTGCGTAAGCAGAAGCAACCCGGCGTCCTGTGCCGTATACCCCTCTGAGATCTGCAGGAACACCGCCGTGAAGGTGGAGATCCCGTATACCGCTGCGTAGTTGAGCAAGGCAGCCATGGTCCCCGCGGCGAAGACGCGGTTCTTGACCACCAGGTCGAGATTCAGCAAGGGATCGCTCACCCGGCGTTCGAACGCGACAAACGCCCCGAGGAGTACCAGGAAGCCACCCAGCAGTCCCAGCGTGAGCGGGCTGAGCCAGCCCCAGAACGGGACGGAGATCAACGGCACCAGAAGGGTCACCAGCACCGCCGCGAGAAGAGCGGTACCTGTCCAATCGAGAGGCCGGCCCGTGACCACCGTGCCTTGATGCGCTGATACCCGGTCGTGGCGCTCGGTACCCATCAGCCGCCACCCGTTGGCAAGGATGATGGCCACCAGCGGCACGTTGACAATGAAGATCCAGCGCCAACTGGTGTGACTTACGATCAGCCCTCCGATAGGGGGACCGGCCATGAGGCCGAGGTATCCGGCCATGGCGTTCAGGCCCAGCCCCCGTCCTCTCTCGCTGGGAGGAAAGACGGCCGTCACGAGCGCGGGTGACGTGGCTGCCATGAAGCCGGCGCCCGCTCCCTGCAGACAACGGACCACTATGAGGAAGGGTCCTGAGAACGCCAACGCACAGGCGACGGAAAAGATCCCGAAGATTCCGACGCCTATGAGGTAGAAGCGCATGAGCCCGTGCTTGTCGGCAAGGCGGCCCACGGGTATGAGAAAGACGCTCATGGTGAGGACGTAAGCCGCCTGCACCCAGAGCGCCTCGGAATATGTGAGCTGGAGAGCGGGTCCTAGTGTCGGGAGAGAGACGGCGACCACCGTCGTGACGAACGTGCCCAAGAACATGCCAAGCGACGACAAGACGAGTACGCGCCAGCGATGGCGGGCCACTTCGGTGTCGAGCGTCTCGGGCGCGAAGACGTCTACGTGGGTCTCCTTAGACGGAAGATGCTGGTAGGCTGATTCTAACGGAGGAATCCTGTTCAGGTTGAGTTCAGGAAGAAGGGGTTACCCTACGAATGGAGCCCTGAGAGTCCAGACGCAGCACCTGAGGAGCTTACAAAGGGGCCCGCGGAGGAAATGCGGAGACAAATGGCCGCAGAGTACAGCGAAGCGGGACTAAGTGAGGACCGATGAAGGTTGCAAAGCGAGTTCACTCAGGGTTCCCTTTTCTTGTCTGGGCGATTCTTCTGGTCCTTCTGGCCGCGGCGGGCTGCGGTTCGAGTAGTCCAGTGAGCCAAGAACAAGAGGCCGGCACCGCGGTGACCTTTGCCCTCTCTACGACGACGGCCGCCGCGGCGACCACCGCCTATAGGGAACCGACGGCTATCACGAAGCTCGGCGAGGGCGTGGTCGACTCCTTTGAGCGACTGGTGGCCGGCGACGCACGACCTTTGTATGAGAGCTTCAGCTCTTCCTTCAAGCAGGAAATGCCGCTCGACACTCTGGAGGGCACGTGGGATGCGACCGATCAGCTGAGTGGCTCGTATCTGTTTACGAGCGGGATGCGGTACGAGGACGACGGGGTCTATCGCGCGGTCACGATCGAAGCCGTCTTCGAGCAGCGTCTGGTCGACGTCAGGTTCGTGTTCGATGAAAACGACAAGGTGTCCGGCCTCTTCTTCGAACAGCCCCCCGAGAACGAGTAGCAGCCAAGGTTATCGTCGCTGCGCCATCTGTCAATACGGGCCGGCCCCTGGTTCCGAGTCCCCTCTGTCCCAGTAGATCTGGCCCCGGATCTCCCCGGCGGGGTTCTGGGCGGTACCCACGTTGACGTAGGCCCGGCCGCTCTGGAGCATGGCCGCGAAGTCGGCAAGGGTCTCGCCCGTCAACTCCCCTATGAGCACCGAGGCGTCGAAGTAGCCCTGCGCGAGCACTCCGGTAAGGGGGCCGGTAAGGGTGGGACCGGGGTAGAGGATGAGGAGGCCCTTGCCGCTGGAACCGGACTTGCCCTCGTGGACTCGCGACGCGATGACGTCGGCGATGTCTTTCACGGTCAATTTGAAATAGGCGCGCTTGCCGTCGGCATCGATCACGAAGACCGCGGTTCCGGTGGCGGTGGTGTCGACCGGGGGGACCACCTCGGCGCCGGTGAGTTCCGCCCGAAAGACGGACTCCGGACCCTCGGTTGTGGAAGTCGTGGTGGTGGGACTTGCCGTGGTGGTCGTGGGAGCGCTCGTGGTTGAAGCGGTCGCGGGGATCGTCGTCGTGGCTGTCCCCAATGCGCAGCCACCCATGAGTAGTGCGCATATCGCAAGGATCGCCATCGACAAGAGCTTCATCACTGCGTCCACCTTCGACTAGAGTGCGGCACTGCCAGGTATTCTTTGTGAGGCGCGTTCAATCCTGCCGCAGGCATCGAGTCTCGGAGTGCACCGCGGCGAGAGAAGAGACCACTAGTCACGGGAGATCAACCTTGCCCACACGCAGTAAGACACTGAGTCGGAGCCGCGCCGGCAGTCACGGGCGCCGCAGCAAGGGCCGGTGGCCGGCGTCCGCGGTGGCTGCCGTGCTTGTCGTGCTGGCGTTGACGGTATCGGTCGCGTCACTCGCCCTCGCAGCCACCCCTGCGTTCCAGGATGTGCCTGCCTCGCACCCCTACAGCGCCGCCATCGTGGATCTCGCCGACCGCGGCTTCATCAATGGCTACGGGGACGGTACGTTCGGTCCCGACGACCCGGTGACACGCCAGCAGTTCGCCAAGATGATCGTACTCGCGGGCGGTTATCCGGTATCGGAGAGCGATGTGTGTCCGTTCGTCGATGTGACAAGAGGCGGGCCTTCGACCCTGTACCCCGACAACTTCGTGGCCGTGGCGGCCGCGCGTCAGATCACCCTGGGCACCGACTCGACCCGCTTCTCACCCTTGCGGCACATCACTCGCCTTCAAGTGGTGAGCATGGCCGTGCGCATGGCCGACGATGTACGCCCGGGCTGCTTGGCTGAACCACTTGCCGGGTGGACCGGTGACGCTGTGTGGCGCGCTGATGCTACGCACGGAGCTACGGCCGCCCGCGCCGAATACAACGGGTTGCTCGAAGGTTTGGCCCTTTCGGTTCTCGATCCGTACGGAGAGATGGACCGGGGCGAAGTGGCTCAAGTGTTACACAACCTGCTGATCAGACTGGCCACGAGCGCGTCGACCTCCCCTGCGTCGACCTCCACCACGTCGACCTCCACCACGTCGACCACCTCGGTACCGGCCATGCCGCCCATGCCGGAGGCTTTCGAAGACCTGGGCGGCGCTATCAGTTCCGCCCCGGCGGCTTGCTGCCGCGGATACGGTCTCATCGACGTGTTCGCGAGAGGCGCCGGTGGGACGGTCGTCCACATGGCTTACGGCGAAGCCGGCTGGTCGCAGTGGCAGGACCTGGGTGGGTCGGTGAAGCCTGGGTCGCATCCGGCCGCCGTCTCGTGGGGGCGCAATCGGGTGGACGTGTTCACACGCGGAGACGACGATGCGCTCTGGCACGCATGGTGGGACGGTAGTTCCTGGTCTGCGTGGGAGAGCCTGGGTGGTGTGCTCGCCTCCAGCCCCGCCGCCGCGTACACCGACATCTCGGGGGCGTCGAAGTCCATCGACGTTTTCGTGGTCGGTCCCGACGATACTCTGTGGCGCAGGACATTCGACGGGACCTCCTGGTCGGTGTGGATACCCCGCGCGGTCTCGGGGCCGTCACTACAGCCCGGGTGCTCCCCCGCCGCCAGCACCTGGGGCGCGATGCGCATAGACTTGGTGGTCTGTGGTGTCGATGGCGGCCTCCTACGTACCTATCTGCCTCCCGGTGGGTACTGGATGGGGTGGGACCATCTGGGTGGCGTTGCGACATCCAGTCCGAGCGTGTGTACGTGGGGATCGTGGGCCGAAGGCCGGCTGGACGTGTTCGTCCGGGGCGCGAACGGAGGTCTCTGGCATAGGTCGGTGGTCAGCAGCCTGTGGACGAGGTGGGAGGACATGGAAGTCGGGCACATCGAGTCTGCTCCCGCGGCCGTCTCGTGGGGTCGACAGCGCATAGACGTATTCGTGCGTGGAGCGAACGATGCCCTCTGGCACCGATGGTACGAGGACTCGGCGTGGCTGCCTTGATGGACCATGCGGTTTACAGGTTTGCCTCGTGCTCCATCCTGGTATTGCGCTGGTAGATGCCGGCGTTTGACGGTTCGACGACATGCCGGCACGTGGCTAAACGGGCTGGTCGTGAGGAGCGGCGAGATGGATCCTGATAGAGCAAAAGAACAGCTTCTTCGGCT
>ENA-UOUL01004418-UOUL01004418.1-bioreactor-metagenome-genome-assembly--contig:-NODE-4418-length-13043-cov-2.992750_pt1 | contig 13043 bp, 10 predicted proteins | sample MGYA00249838_ERZ747220 | MGnify/ENA primary metagenome ERZ747220 (study PRJEB28778, sample SAMN05720191) | bioreactor metagenome | isolation source: Anaerobic biogas reactor | place: USA:Washington...
GATCTCCGCGCTGTCAGAACCGGTGTAGAAGAGAACCTGGTCGAACTGGTGCGAACCGATGTCCACCAGGATGCCGCCGTACTTCTCGCGCTCGAAGTACCAGGCAGGACGAGTCGAGAACCGGCGATGGTGGGGCGCCAGGATCACCACCTGGAGCACCTTGCCAATGGCGCCGTCCTGCACCAACTCTCCCGCCTTGACCGCCGCGCGCACGTGAAACCGCTCGCTGAAGTCCACGGAGTAGATGCGCCCGGTCTCCGCGTGCACCCTGCGCACTTCATCGAGCTGGGCAAAGGTCGTCATGCCGGGCTTGTCGGTCATGTAGTCCTTGCCGTGCTCCATCGCGCGGATGCCGAGCGGCGCGCGCTCGCACGGTATGCCCGCGTTGATGACGAGCTCGATGCTCGGATCCTCCAGGATCTCTTCAGCGCTTGCCGCGCATGCGGCCTGCGGATACACCTTGCCATAGGCCGAGGCCAGCTCCGGCTCGACGGCATAGTATGAAACCAGCTGCGCACCCGCGTCCAACAGGATGTCAGTCTGTCCGTAGATGTGGCCATGGTTCAAGCCGATGGCCGCAAATCGCAGGGGTTGTTCTGATGCCACTCTTCCCTCCCTCCCAAGAAAAATGCTGATTGACTGCCGGCGTCAAGCCCTGATACTCAAGTCAAGCACGATCTGAACTGCCTCCCCATCTTCTCGTCCGGTGTGTTCCCCGTGAAGGCCATACCGGACCAGGATCTGATCCTCGCCGGGATACTCCACAACCCCCGGCGTCGAAGCCTCAACCCGGACCTCCAAACCCGGCAGCTGCCAATGGTCGGGAGTCACGCTGGCCTCCGGGGCCCCGTGACCTCGCGACACACCAGGACATGCGATGAGGAAAGACACGGGTCCAAGGCTCGTGACCGCTAGCCTGTGGGGACTGGCAACCGCATCCACGGGGCGCACGACCATGAGACGCACGGAGCCCGCGTCCTGCTCCGGGGCCGCGTGCGGTACATGCCAATGGATCGTTGCGGGATGAAACTGGCCCTGGCCAATGTCCCGCAAGGAGGTGGCCTCCGCGCCGGTCATAACCCGCTCGGCCAACCAGGCCGTCGCCTTACGGGGGGGACCATCGGCAAGAAGGTGCTCGACGCAGCGCTCGCCCTGAAGGGACCTGAAATGAACGGCCGCATCTGCGGGCACGCGCGGTGCACGGATGGCAACCATCGGGCCAAAGCAGAAGTCGCCGGCATGCCCGAGCGGAGCGTTCAGCCCGGGAAACGGGGCGTCCTCCCGTCCGGTGACCAGCCAGATGTACTCGCCGAGCAGGGCCACGTAGCGGCGCATGTCCATCCCGTAGGAGCGGTCATAAGGGCCAGCCACGTTCTTCAAGCCCGCATGGTAGAACTGCGCGATGTCCCGCCAGAGCGCCTCTTCAATCTCCGCGCCCCACTGCCGAAGAAGAGGCGATGAGCAATATGCCTGCCACAGGCCGAGCGCATAGATGTCGGTCCCGTAGTAGGTGGGTGAGTTGTACTCCTCGAACGCGCCGTGCAGCTCGAACAGGCGGTGCACTTCGCGGCCCATCTCCTCGCCGGCCTCGATCCAGCTGCGCTCGCCCATGCGATCGCCTGCGTACACCAGCATCTGCGCCTGCATCAGCGCGATGTTGGTGTAGCGCGCAGTCAGCCCTCGCGCGAGCGTTCCCTCGACGGCTCTCCGGATGGCGATGTCGATCCTCTCGACCAGCGACCGCGGCAGCATCTTCTCGAATTCGCTCAGGATCACTGAAATCGCGGTGATGATGAACTCCCGCCAGTTAGGGTCGTAGTGTTTCCACTCAACGGCCGGCTCAGGCGGGTGCGGCTCTTCCGGCGCGCGGTAGAAAGTGCCATGGTACACCTTGTCCGGCTCGTCGAACTGCCAGGCCAGGACCGCCTCCAGTGCCTGCACCGCGCGCCCGGCGTCGCCGGTCCGGCCGCGCACCAACAGCCCCAACGCGTACCACGTGCTCTCGCGCACGATGTGGTAATCCTCGTGCGTGCTCCCATCCCAATCTGCCACCTCGCCCATGCCCCAGAGAAGGCCGCGCGCCGCATCCCAGTAGTGGTCCATCCAGGCGACCGAGCGTTCCAACAGGTCCCTGGCCTCGGGCGCCAGATCTTCGGGCCGCACTGCCATCGCTGTCACTCCTTTGGCGCAGGCAGGGATTCGAAGTCGGGCACGTCCACCAGGTGCACCTGGCCGTAGCCATCCGGGTCAGCGGTGTACAACACCTGCCTGCCGTCGGGACTGAAAGCCGGGTGCACGTGTACGATCTGAACGTGAAACGAGCCGCGATGGTAAGCCAGGAAGCGCGGCCCTTCGAACCGCCCTGCACTGAAACGCCACAGCAACAGATAGGGCTCCTCCGCGTTGCTGTCACCCACGATCAGGTCCAGCGCATTGGAGCTGAAATGCCACGAGTGTTTGACTGGGAATGGCGCCTCCACCTGCTCGGTGTTGTCATAGCGAATGCTGCCATAGATCGTCTGGTCCCCGCGTCGCCCGTGATAGCCGATGTGGAGGCCGTCCTTGAACCAGTACTCGTGGCCGACTTGTTCGTTCTCCGCTGTGGGGCGAACCTTCCACGCCTGGCCGGTCGTCATGTCGAGCGCCCAGATCCGGTTGTCCACCAGGTGCCACGGTCCTTCATGGCAGAACGTAAGCAGGTGAGGCTGCGTGGGCGACGTATTGATGTGGCCGATCCACGACCGCTCCTCCCACATCACGTCGGCCTGTCCCGTGTCGACCGACACGCGGATCACGCGCGAGAGCGGATGCGCCTCCCAGTATTCCTGGAAGCCGATGTACCCGTGATCCATGTTAACCCTGAAGCGGTGCGACAGGTCCTCCACCAGCGCGCTCATCACAAAACGCCCATCTGCGGTGGCGTTGGTCATCGAGGTGGTGAAGCCGTCCGGTGCACGATAGAGTTCCCGAACTGCGCAGGTCTCCAGGTTCACGGCCAGCAGCACCCGGTTGGCCCAGAAATACGCTTCTTCGCGAACAGGGTTCTTGCTGGTGTCCAGCAAGGTCGGCTTGCGGATCAGCTCCGGCAGGTCGGTGAGCTGGGTCAGGCTGCCATCCAGGAGATCCACCCCGTACAGGTTCGTGTGGTTGCCGCGATCCGAGCCGATGAGCAGCTTCTTACCGCCCGCATACCACCCGCGATTCGTGAAGTATAGATGGTGGCTGTGACACTTATAGCTGGTCAGTTGCGTGATCCTGGCCCCGGAGACAGGATCGCTATATTGCCGCCATTCAGCGGGCCATGTTTGTCCGGTTGTCATGCTAGCTCCTTAGTTTCCCTCACGTCTTCGCGATGATGACGATGTAGCGCAACGGCGTGTCGCCCACGTTGGACAGGCCGTGCTCTACGCTTGCATCGAGAATGACGGCCTCATTGGCGCCGATCTCGTGTCGCTCGCCGCCAACTTCAACCGCGCCGCGACCCTCCAGAACATAGAACGCCTCGACCGCATCATGCGTGTGCGGCGGGTGGGAGCGCGTGCCCGGCTCGATTTCCGAGATGTGCATGCGCAGCTTCTCGGGATCAAGGCCGGTTTCGACCAGGCACCTGGCCAGCCCCTTGGTCTGGCGTGCTGCAAATGGCATTATTTTTCCTCCTTGTTCAGACAGTCGATGAGGCCGCGCAGCTCGGCCGCCGAAGCCACCGTATAGCACGGGACCTCATCGGGCTCAGCAGGTTGCGTGCGCCTCCGGTCATTCAGGTGAAAGAAGATCGAGATCAGGCCGAGCCGGTTGGCCCCGGCAATATCACGCTCCAGGTTATTGCCCACCATGACCACTCGGCCGTAGTCTGCCTCAGGTATCTCCAACGCATCCAACGCGGTGCGGAAGATCGCTGGGGCAGGCTTGCTCGCGCCAACGACCTCCGAGATGGCCAGTACATCGAACAACTCGAGAAGGCCGTGTTGGCGCAGCACATTCTCAGGCGTCCCTGGCCGGCTGTCGGCCACGAGCGCCAGCCGGTGACCTTCGGCCTTGAAGGCACGCAGCGCCTCCGCCATGCCCGGCGCCAGTTCAGCCCGCAGCGTCGTGGCCCCCGCGTCCTTGACCTCCGTCTCCTCGAGCATGATCGTATCCCCAAGGTCGAGCAGCAGCGCAGCCAGAGTCACAGGGGCCTCACATACCGGTAGGCGTCCTGGATTCGCTCGAAGGCCGCTCCCGCCAAGGCTGCGAACGCAGCCTCCTCCTGCTGCCATGCTTCGGCCTCTTCGACCTCGGGCAGGTGGATCAGCTCGTCCAGCAGCGCTGCGGCCGCATCATAACTGCTCGTCTGGTGGTTGTTCAGCGTCTCGAACAATTGGATGGACCGGTCGCCGGTCTTGAATGCCAGCAGCTCACGTTCCATCTCCAGCCAATCGGGCAGGATGCACTCGAGCATGATCTTCGGCGGCAGGCTGCCCACGCGCAGCGGCTGGATGCCCTTTTGGTTGACGATGGCGGGCACCTCGACGACAACGTCATCCCCAAGACCGGACAAAGCGCCGCGGTTGGGCACGTTGACCTGAAAGCAGCCCTCCCGGTTGTTGGTCAGCCCATCCATGATGGGAACCTGCTGCTCGTGCGTCTTCTGTGTGCCCACGAGTTGCGGCAGATCTGCCTTGGGGTCGTCTGCCCAGCGTTGGTATTCCTGGAGGCGCTCTTCGAGTTGGGACACGAAGAAAGGACGCGCCAGGTGTGTATCCGGTCCGCCCCACGGCTCGCCGAACCAACGCTTCTTGGCAGCGATGTCGGTGTGATACCACCACCACTGGCGATGCCGGACGGTGTCACCGATCGGGAACAGCCCAAACATGTGGTACTGGTGCACGGCGCCGCGCGACATCTGGACGTCGTGGGTGCGCTCAGCAACATGCGTGCGCCAGTACTCTTCTCCCCTGGTCGCAATCCATTCGTCGATCAGCGGATAAGCATCCTCGCCCTCGTAGATGAAATGCGTCAGCCAGATGTTATGGTTGACACCCGGCGCTTGCCAGGTCACCCCGGCCGGATCGATCCCGATGGTGCGGGCGATCTCCTCATAGTGGTAGTGACCGTGACACAGCCCGCACACCTTGATGCCGGTCTCGCGGGTCATCAAGGTGCAGCCGTCAAACACCGGGTTCCCGGACTGGATCAGCCATGCATCGGGGCAGATGCGCTCCATGTCGCGGGCTACGTCCAGCATCAGGCGCAGTTGGTGGTAGGCGCCGAAGCTGCCGGAATGATAGTAGCCATATTTCTCCGTGGCCACGTCGCGCATCCTGGCTTCGACCACATGACCGAGCACATACGCGGTGTTCACGACGAAGTCGGCATCCTGCAGCGCGGCCTCGCGCTCGGTCGTTGCGGCGAACGTCAGGTCCGCCCCCAGCTGGCCCGCGTACCTGGCGCCTAGCTTATGAATCACGCCCAGGCGTGATTCATCGATGTCCATGAAGGTGATATGGCTGCCGGCCAGGCTCTCCGTCAGGCAGATATCCTTGACAAGGCCCAACGAAAACTGGGCGCTTCCCGCGCCGATGATGCCGATCTTGATCGCCTTGCCCATGGTTGCGCTCCTCATCCGGTCCGATCGACTTCGAATACGAAGACAGCCAGCGGCTCCTGGGACGTATTCTCCAGGCCATGCTCCCAGCCGGGCTTGTTAAGAATCACGTCGCCGGTCTTCACCCCGCGTGTTTCGCCGTTCACCGCCATCATGCCGCGCCCCGACAAGATCACGTAGACCTCCTCGTTCTCGCCATGCCGGTGAACTCCGATGGAGGCCCCCGGCTCAAGCTCGACGTAGTTGATGAACTTGAGTGGCGTGTCGAAGTCTGGCTTGTCGAAGACGCGGGCGTTCTTGCCGAGCCCTTCGCCATGGTGGATGGATTGCACCCTGAAGGGCGCCTCGAGGAAATTCCGGACGATCATCGCATCCCTCTCGCAAACTGGCCGAAGTAATCGATGCAGGTCTTTCGCCATTCACGCGCGTTTTCGAGCTGCTGTTCCAACCGCCGGCTGACGTGCTCGTGGCGCTGAGAGTCGACATGGCCCCGCAAGCCCTGCCAGATGTCGCACATCCGCTCGACGGAGGCCACGCCAACATCATAACGATGCTGCAGCTCCTGCCAAAGCGTCCTGCCGGATCGCATGGTGTGGTCCCAGGGCACATGGTGAAACCACAGCAGGAGCTCCTCGGGGCAGGTATCCAGGTCATCGAACTGCCCGCACAGGGGCTCATGATACTGCTCTACCGCGCGGCTGCCCCGGCTACTGCGGTCGAAGCCCAGGCCCTCTACATCCGCACGATGAAAGTAGACGTTATTCCAGTCCACCCGTGGCGCCGCATTGAAGCCGGGATCCGGCCCGTAGTGGTGTCCTTCCTGCATCAGGTGATGCAGGCCCAAGGGAGTCATGTAGTTGATGCACGCCTCCCAGGAACCCATCATCATCTCTTCTATCGCACCCTGCGCGACCGCGCCCCGCGCGCTAGCGCCCGCGACCGCTTCTACCAGCATCGGGCCATTCGACTCGGTACCGGTTGGCTCCCTTGCGGAGTCGGTAGGAGCGTCACCGCCCGACCAGGTCATGCGAATCCACTCTCGGGCAATCGCGTCTGCGCTCAGCCTGTGGTCCCAGGCCAGGCGGCCGAAAGCATACCAGTTGGCCTGGGCAAAATGATGGCCGCACCAGTTGCGATCGGAGCCGGTGTTCGCGACGCCGATGATGCACGAATCCCCATGCCCATAGAGCGAACCGTCCATGACCCTGGCAACGGAAGAACCGCGTAGGGGCGGTCCTGTGTGACCGCCCGACTGTACGTAGGTATCCGCGTCCAGCACCTCTTTCCACATGCCCCCAAGATAGACCAGGTGCATCGATTGGCCGAGGTATTCCTGGGTGATCTGTACCTCCAGCGCAAGCGGCGTCTCCTTCATGGCGCCGAAAAGCGGGTGGAACGGCTCTCGCGGCTGAAAGTCGATCGGGCCGTTCTTCGCCTGCACGAAGACATTCGGCCGGAACTTCCCATCCAGGGGTAAAAATTCCTTGTACGCGCATTTGGCCCTGTCGGCGTCGACGTCCACGCCATAGACAAAGGCGCGCCATAGCACGATTCCGCCGTGAGGCGCCAGCGCATCGGCGAGCATATTGGCGCCGTCATCGTGGTTCGCGCCGTAGTCCTGCGGGCCCGACCTCCCTTCGGAGTTCGCCTTGACCTGGAAGCCGCCAAAATCCGGGATCAGGCGATAGATTTCGCCGGCCTTGCGCCGCCACCACGCTGCCACGGCCGGATCGCGCGGGTCGCTTGTGTCCAACTCGCCCAGCCGGACCGGCGCAGAGAAATCCGGTGACAGGTAGATGCGGACGCCGTATGGGCGCAGCACATCGGCCAGGGCAGCCGTCTTCTCCAGGTATTCGGCCGCGAGGCTCCTGGCGCCTGCATTGACGTTCGCCAGGCACGCACCATTGATGCCGGTGGAAGCGCACGCACGGCCATAGTCGCGATACCGCGGGTCGATCTTCGCGGGCAGCCCGTCCCAGTGCCACAACGACCGCCCCGCGTAACCGCGCTCGATGGTGCCGTCGAGATTGTCCCAGTGCGTGAGGATGCGCCTGCGAATGAGGGGACGGCTGGCGATGTCGAGGCCGTCGATATCCTCTTGCGTCTGGAGCAGCCGCAGGAAATGGAATGTGCCGGTCAGGACGGCCGGCCCGGTGTTGCCGGTAATGAGGATCCCCCTGCTGCTCCCATCTTGATAGGAGCGGATGAGGAAACCCTCCCCCAGGGCATGACGATCCGCCGGCGAAATGTCTACGCCGGTCATCCTGAGTTCGTCAACCGGGCCGGCGATCAGCGCATTTCCGGCCGTTCTGTCCGAAATCGGCATTGGCGTATCGAGCAGGACCGGCAGTGCCCGGGCGAGTTCATTCCTGACAACAGCCTCGGTCGGGCCTTCACCTGGCACGACGACACTGGCGATCGCGCTTCTGTACTGCGCCAACCGCTCCGGGTCGCCCACCTTCCGGTATCGCAACCACAGCTCGTACCCGTCTTCGCCTGTTGGATTCATCAGGGACACCTAATGCGTTTGGTCCGCCAACTCCCACCAGAGCAGTGTGCCGGTTACGCCGGCGACACAGGTGAGCAGGACGATCACATAGCTGACCGCTCCAAGGTTTTCATGTTGTGCATATAATCCCGGGATCGCCCAGGGGAAGAACTCCCCGTACCCGATGATGGCGGTGACTTGCGCGAGTGCGACAGCAAGTATCATAACGCCCACCGGCGGCAAGTATCCGTGACCGGCGCTCGCAAAAAAGATGATCGGTGTCACCACTGCAATAGCAAGGAGTGCCGTTATCGCCAGCGTGGCGCCGCCGCTAAAGATGACCGGCGCTGGCACCTGGGGAAGCCCGACAAGGGCGCCGACCACGAGGGCGATCGGAAAGATCATGGCGCCCAGGGCGGCTGACCATACAGCGAAGACAACGTATTTGGCGAGCACGATCGCGGCGCGCGACGTGGGCAACGCGAGCAAGTCCTTCACCGTGCGATCCGAATACTCCCGGCCAAACACCCAACTGCCGATGAGCGTGAAAAGCAGGATGCCGCCGATCGAGGTGCCCACAGTCAGGAACTCGAAGTAGGTTTTCCAATCGGCACTCCCCATCGTGAGCTGCGCTTTGGCACTGATCAGTCCTGCCCGCCGCGCGAATTCGGGATCCTTCAAGATGACCATGAAGAAGCCACCCCCGAGCGGAAACATAGCAAATCCAAGCGCAGTGAGCAGAGGCATTCGCGATCGCCGCGCTTTGAGGAACTCGACCCAGATGGCCTGCACAAAGTTGCTCATGGCGCGCCCCCTTGTTCCACGCCGACAAGCCGCAGGAAATAATGCTCCAGGTCCTCTTCCTCCACATCGAGCCTGGTCGGCGCGTGACCGGCATTGACGAGTCGAATCGCGATATCATCGGGCCGCTCGATGGCCGCGCTATCTCTCACCTCGATCCCACCATCCGGCGTGAGCTCGGCGGAAAATCCCGCGCTGGCAAGCACCGCTTGGCCGGCGACGCCGTCTCGGGTGCGGACGAGCAGTCGGCGCCTTCGTCTGCGTTCGAGTTCAGCTACGTCAAGTTCTTGCAGCAACTGCCCTCGATGAATAATGCCGATGCGATGGGCAAGACGGGATACCTCGCCCAAGATGTGGCTCGACATGAAGACGGTGACCCCTCGTTCGCGCGCCAGCTCGATGAGAAGGTTGCGGATCTCGACAATCCCCGCCGGATCCAGGCCGAGGGCCGGCTCATCCAGAATGATCAGCTCGGGATCGGGCAACAACGCCTTCGCAAGCCCAAGGCGTTGGGCATTGCCGTGGGACAGCGTGCCCGCGCGACGGTCCGCGTACGCGCCTAAGGCCAGCCGTTCGATCGCTCGATCGACAGCTTGCGGCTCGACGCCGGGCCGCAGCCGGCGCACCACTTCCAGGTTCTCGCGCACCGTGAGTTGGGGGTAGGCGTCCGCGGTCTCGACCAGGTATCCGACCGAGCGCCACGGTCTTCTCTCACTAGCGCGCACCCTCGTTCCCAGCACGCGCGCTTCGCCGGCCATCGGCTTGACCATGCCTAGCAACAGTCGAATGGTCGTGGTCTTGCCTGCGCCGTTGAGACCGAGGAACGCATAGATCTCTCCCCGATTGACACGTAAGGACAGATCATCGACGGCCGTGACGTCACCGTAGCGCTTCACCAGGTGCTCGGTCTCGATCGCTGGTCTCATGTTGTGGTCTCATCCGCCAGCCACAGCGGAAACAGCTTACCTGCAGCATGCAGGCGGCCCGCATACAGGAAGCGATACGCGTCATGCAGGTAGTACTGCCCATATCGCTTGGCCGGCAGCGCGTCCACCAGCCGGTCGACGATCGTGCGCGCCATGCCTTCATCCAATCCTGACTCAGGCTCATAATCGAAGTAGATTGCCAGGTCCTGATCGGGCGGGTCGTCCACGCGCCTGACGCCGAACCTGGCCGGGTCGACATGGACCGGCGAATAGCGTTCCAGCACAAACACGCCGGGCGATGCCGAGTGCAGCACGTCCTGGTGAGCATAAAGGAAGTTGACCGTCTCCTGCGCGTCTTGCATGGTCTCCGTGGGAAAGCCAAAGAAGAAGAACGTGTGATTCCAGATGCCCGCCCGCGCGCTCGCGTGCAGGACGCGGCTCATGGTTTCCCGCCGCGTGCCCTTGACCATGTGCTGGATAATCCGCTCCGACGCCGTCTCGAGGCCGAAGAGCAGCATCCGGCAGCCGCCGGCAGCCATGCCTGCCAGTAGCTCTTCCGTTAACCCAGGCTCCAGCCGCGCGCATCCGCACCAGGCGACCGGCGCACCCTGTGCTGCAAGCCCCTCCGACATCAGGCGCAGCGTACGGGGTGGAATGGCTTCGTCGGCAAAGAAGATGTGACGTACGCCGTATTTCTCGCGTAGCGCGGTGATCTGCGCGAGGACCTGCTCGACCGGCAGCGCATGGAATCCCTGGCCCGCCCCATATCCTACGTTGCAGAACGCGCAGCGGCCATGATAGCAGCCATGCGCTGTGATGAGCGGCAGCACCAGGTCAGGCACCAGGTACCGGTCCAGCGGCAAGCCATCGAAATCAGGGACTCGGAACTCCCCATCCGCCGGCCCCGCTTCAGCGGATTTCGCCGGTTCACTCCCCCTGCCGGCCTCCCGATCGTTGACGCGAACCTGGTCACCCGCTCGCCAGACCAAATTCGGCACATCCGCCAGGTCGCCGCGGCCATCCAGCGCCTCGACCAACCTCACCGTAGGGGCGACCCTTGCGGTCGCGCCCGGCCCTCTTCCTTCCGCCCCCCCTACACTCGCCCCCTCGAACAGCAACGCGCTGTCGAACAGATCAAAGAGCGCGGGGGCCTTTGGAAGCTGCTCGCGCAACATGGTGATGTGGGGCCCGCCCACGGTGATGTGACAGGGCAGGCCCGCCTGCTTGATCAGGTGCGCCACGGTCGCTGCTGCCAGCATCTGGGCCCGCGTGGGTACCGAAATGCCGACGATGTCCGGCTGTTCGCGTATGATATCGGCAATCAGGGCGCCGCGGCGGAAAACGTCCAGGAACAGGTTGTGCTCCGCATCGCGCACCGCCTTCAGCAGCTGCCGGCTGCCATCCACGGACGACGCCGGCTCGTAGCTCAGTAGATCTAACCGTGCCGGGAAGGAGGGTAGCGAAGCCAGTTCGAGCGCGCCTGCAATGCACAGAAACGCGGCCAAGCTCCTCTCCCCATCGTAGAATGCCGTACTGCGGAAGACTGCGACCGCTTCTTCGATCTGCGCCGCCAGGCGCGGGCCCTCCTCTTGCGCCCATCGAAGTCGTTCTGAGGCCGCGTGGTCCCGTCCCGCACCTCGCCCGAGTCCTTTGGCCCTTTCGTTTTCCTTCAGGCGGTCAAGAGACTGCTCGAGAAACGCGCGGGTCAGGACGGTCTCATAGGTTTCGAGATTCAGATCGCGCTGGATGACTTCGATGCCGTGACAGCGGAGCGCAGACGTGAGGACCGGCAATGCCAGGTGCGGCATCGCCGGCGTCCATTGCGGAGGAAAGATCAACAAGACTTTCATCGTCGCACGCCGCCCTTGGCCCGTGATTCAACGCCCCCGCTCACGCGGCTTTGAAGTCCAGCTTCATGGCAGTATCACCGTAGCGCACCTCCAGCTCTCGGGCGGGCCAGTCCGCGCTGCAGTACGGATTATCGTAGTGCTTGAAACCGCTGAGCGGCATCGGCTCACCGTTGCGCGTGAACGCGCCTTGCCACCCGAAGGCCAGCGCATCCCCGCGCAGGGTAGTGCACCGGACCGACAGCTCGTCGAAATCCATGTCCAGGTCCAGGATCTTCTCCTGGAATGCCTTGAAATCGCCGTCGAGCGCAGCGCGGCCCATGTGGCACACCCACACATTGCACTTCCCGGGGGAGCGCAGCTCCCGATAAGCATTGTTGCCCCGCGTGACCAACTCAAACCCCCGAGCCGCGGTGAGCGCCAGGTAGCCGTTGCCTTTGGCGGCAAAGGCCCATTGGCGCCCCTTCGCGGCATTGGACAGGCGCCGCTCATCGAAAGCCCACAAGGGGAAATAGGCGTGTGTGAAGCCCAGCCAGTCATCCTCCGGCAGACGGTGGACGGCAATGAGCACATCCTTCCACTGCGCAACGCGCGGCAGGACCACGTTGCCATGCCAGAAGCCGGGACGGTGCGAGTTCTCCTCGCTCAGGCAGGGGGGATGGGTGACGAAGACGACGGCATCCGGACCAAGGGTCGCCTGCCAGATATGCTGCTGGAGGCCCCTTTCTCCGGGATGGTGATCCTGCGCAGAACAGAGCATGTAGTCCGGCGTCTTGTACGTCACCTTGTTCACTTCCCAGTTGCCATCCGGCCATTCGAGAGGCCGATGCTCGGGCCAGTCATACCCGACCTCACGTTTGCCTGCATGGCGCTCGCGGTTCAACATCTCCTCGGGCAGATCGGACGCGATATCCGCGATGATCTGCGGGAATCCATAGTTCTGCATGCACGCCAGGCTGACCGTTGCCATGAACTTGTCGTTGAACGTGCCCATCCCCCACATCAGCCGGCTGATGCCCGCGGTGGCTTCCCCGCGGCCGCCCTTGATGTGCGGAGTATAGGTACGACCGTGCGTCGAACCGAAGGTCCCCTTGTACGAGTTGAGGGCCATCGTCAGGAACATCTTGTCCATGATGACGGTGGCGAGGTCATAGACGGACTCGCTCTCCGCCAGGTCGACCAGGTGCGAAAGAGCCAGCAGATCCTCTTCGAAGTAACAGTTGGAGTCCCACTCCTGGAATCCGCCTGCGCCAGCCTTGAGCAGCCAGGAAATCGCCAGTCGCTCGCCCTTTTCCCGGTGCCAAAGTCCGGTCTGCCCCGCGTTCGTGAAGACGCGGTCCCCGAACAACTGGCCGGCCAGGATCTCGCACGCGTGAAACAGGATATGGTGATTCTCA
>ENA-UOUL01004421-UOUL01004421.1-bioreactor-metagenome-genome-assembly--contig:-NODE-4421-length-13036-cov-6.332896_pt1 | contig 13036 bp, 3 predicted proteins | sample MGYA00249838_ERZ747220 | MGnify/ENA primary metagenome ERZ747220 (study PRJEB28778, sample SAMN05720191) | bioreactor metagenome | isolation source: Anaerobic biogas reactor | place: USA:Washington...
GTATTGATCAACGGAACCCCTCTGCTTAATATGCCGGCTAAAAAAGTAGCCCGGAATATGGCTTATGTTCCCCAGGTCCATGAAAAAACCTTTCCTTATCTGGTCAAAGATATCGTGCTCATGGGCAGAGCTTCTTTCCTGGGGCCATTCCGTACCCCTTCACCGGAAGACGAAGCTATTGCTGAAAAGTCCCTTGCAATGGTAGGGATATCGAAATTAAAAGACCGCCCTTATACCCAATTAAGCGGCGGTGAATGCCAGCTGGTCATGGTGGCCCGGGCACTGGCGCAGAAAAGTCCTTTGATCGTCATGGATGAGCCCACTGCCCATTTGGACTACCGGCACGAACTGATCATCATGGAGACCATTGCAGAACTCACAAAACAAACCGGGCTTTCCGTATTGATGGCTACCCATATTCCCAATCAATGCTTTTATTTTGAGAACCAGGGCATAACCACACGGGCGGCTTTGATCAAAGACCATACCATCATTGCCGTGGGAAAACCCTCTGCGGTATTGACCGAACAAAATATCGGCGAGCTTTACAATATAAACACCCGGATCTTAAATTACCAGATGGATGACGGCGGGAAACTGAAACAAGTCCTGCCCATCAGCACGGTGAAACAATAAGGAGAACAAGGGAGGGAAGACTTTGATCCACACCAGGCGGAAAATCAGTATCGGTTATGCCGGCTTATTATTGCTGCTGCTGGCGGCCATGGCCCTGACCGGATGCAGCAGAGACCAGGCAGATCAGGGGAAGGCTGCACCCCAAGAGCAAAAGAACCACATCATTGTAGATAGTGTGGGACGGGAAGTGGAAGTTCCAGTAGACCCTGAGCGTATTGCCTGCCTTTGCCCGGAATCCGGTTACGCCCTGGCTTTATACGGACAGGGGGACAAAATCGTTGCCACGACCGGCGGTATGCAGAGAGACAGGCTGCTGGTGGAAATGTATCCCCATTTAAAAGGACTGCCGGTGCCGAAAAGCAGTGAAGTCATCAATGCGGAGGAACTGCTGCGGACCGGGGCAGACCTGGTTTTCGTAAAAGGAGATACCACCAGCAATAAAGCCGAAATGGATAAGCTTGAAAAGGTAAAAATACCGGTGGTGGCCATGAAGTATAACAGCATGGAGGAGCAGCAATTCGCCATGGAAATGGTAGCAAGGATCGTCGGCTGCGAAGAGGAAGGGCAAAAGTACCAGGCATTTTACCAGGACACCATTAAAGAGGTACAGGAAAGAACCGCCGTAATCCCAGATGATCAACGGGTACGCATTTATCATTCTGTCAGTGAAGCTACCCGCACTGATACCGCAGACAGCCTAGCTGGAGACTGGACCAAAGCTGCAGGAGTCATCAATGTGTCCACAGAAGCGGAACTGAAATTTACTGATGGCAATCATTATGCCAGTCTGGAACAGATCTTGTTGTGGGATCCCGATTACATACTGGCCAATGACCCCAATGTGGTGGGGTATATCATGGGGCATGAGCACTGGCGGCCTCTGCAGGCAGTAAAGAACGAACGGGTATTGGCGCTGCCCATCGGCATTTCCCGCTGGGGGCATACATCTTCCCTGGAAACACCCCTGGCGGTCTTGTGGACAGCCAAACTTGCCTATCCGGAACAGTTTGAGGACTGGGATATGGGAGCCACCGTCCGAATTTTCTATAAGGAATTCTTTGACTGGGATCTTAGCGATGAAGATATTGACAAAATACTCAGCGGGCAAGGCATGAGAGATGCCAAGAGTTAAACATTAAAGGAGCGGAGGTGAAAAGATTTGCGGGCTTTAATATGTATTGATGATACCGATAATATCGATATCAAACGCGGTACCGGGCAGCTGGCATCCCTGCTGGCGGAAGAAATCGAACAGAAGGGCTGGGCGAAATGCGAAGCGGTCACCCGGCATCAATTGTTCGTCCATCCGGATGTGCCTTATACATCTCATAACAGTTCCATGTGCTTTGCGGCAGAAATCCAGCCGCAGTACCTTGATAACATCATCGCCTACGGTGGTGAATTCCTGGAAAGGGAAAGAGCAGTTGGTTCTGATCCGGGCTTGTGTGTAGCTGTCCCTGAGCGAATCACCAATCCCGGCTGGCTGATCGCCTACGGGTTTTCTGCCAAGCAGGAAGTCCTGAACAAGGATTATGCCTACAGTCTGGCAGCAGAGATGGGCATACACCTGTCAGAACACGGAGGCACCGGGGACGGTGTAGTAGGAGCCCTGGCCGGCACCGGGCTGCGCTTAAGCGGCAACGACGGACGTTTCCGCGGCAAGTTCACCATCGGCATGCCGGGGCAGTCCCTGACCGTGGCAGATATTTACGGCAAAACCTATATCACCCGGGTAAGAAACAAGGAAGACGGGAGATTTCTGCGGCCGGATGAACGAGTGGAGCTGGGTGAAGTGGTAAAAGCAGTGCTCATTGACCGGGAAGCCGTTTTACTGGTCAATCCTCTGGCCAGTCCCGGAGACTGCGGATCGCTATGGAGGACCTGCAGCAAAGAGGAACTTAAGGGGTATTAGAATTGACCCTAAACTAAATGATAAAAAACCTGAATTAAAAGGGCGGTGATAAGTTCGATGATAAATTATTTTGTATGTTGATAAGAAATTTTAAGGAGGGAATGTTTTGATTGGGAGAAGGAGAAACAAAAATATTTGGGGGAAATTAGTAGCAATAGTGCTAACGGTTGCTCTGTTGCTAGGCCCAGGTGGCCTGTTGACCCCGAGGATAGCCAGTGCAGCAGATCCCCCAGTAGTGGTAAATCCGTTTGTTACCAACGCGGGTGATGTCAGCATCGATTTTAATCTGGATATGGCCAATCCTCCCTCCACTATTGGGGCTCAAGGACAGTTTGCAATAGTGGTAGATGGCCAAGGCAGAGCTGTGACTGCAGTACAGAATGCTGGAGGTACCAAGAGGATCAAACTGGTGTTACCCATCGACGCTAAGATCGTAGGGGGGCAAGCAGTAACAGTCGCCTATACCAAGAGCGATGATCCGGATAAACAAATCAAATCATTAGAGGGCGGGATCCTGGAGAGCTTCGGTCCCCTGGAAGTCACCAATAGTCTGTCATTGGGGGTACCGCCTAATTTGACTGCCGACACCACTGACAATGCAGTCGGACAAGCAGTGGATATAACTTTTACCGATAACTCGGCCTGGCGAAGTGCCATCCCTGCGGACGGAGTCAGGGTGAATGGCAATGCTGCCAGCGATGGGCAGTATACCATTACGGTCGGCAACATAAATATTGCAGCCGGCGTATTTGCCACGGCTGGTGAATATACCATCGCTGTTAAAGCGGTCGGATATTCCGAGGCTACTGTGAGCCAAGCTATTAATAGTACCACCAGTGAGGACACCACCCCACCGGTTATTGCCCTATTGGGTAATGCCGCCATCAACCTGACTGTAGGTGATACATTCACCGAGCCCGGATATACTGCTATTGACGATGTTGATGGGGATATTTCTGACGATGTATTGGTTGGCGGTGATACGGTAGATACAAATACCGCCGGAACTTATATAATAACGTACAACGTCAGCGATGCTGCCGGAAATGCAGCTGACGAGGAAACCAGAACGGTAACGGTCAGCGAAAAAGTGTCGACTCCCTATACAGCTCAACAGGGAATAGGCGCTTTTCAACTGATGCTGACAAGTGTAGCAGCTGACGATATTGAGGTCAAAGAAGCGACAGATACTTACTATGCAAATGTAATTAAAACCACTTATGATCCATCTTCGGAAATTAATTTTGATATAACGATTACTGGTTCCGGCGGAAACACTTATCCATTGGCAACCGCGGTAACCAGAGTGTTTCCCTATATCAAAATTCTTAATGCGGCCAAGAACAATGTGATAGCCGACTATAACGGTGGAACTGGCGCATTAAAATGTAATGAGACAGCCGTTGCACCGAGCGGTAACGGCACAACTTTTAAAATGGTATTAGATGCTGATACCCTGGCACCAAATACACAATATTATCTTTACATTGACCCTGATTTACAGAATAAACAAACCACGCCGATCAAGTTCGGCAAAAGCATCTATTTCGAATTCAAGACTGGAGCCGCAACACCATCTGCACCATATTGGGAATCCGGCGCGGCGTTGACCTTAAGCGATGTGACCGGAACCGGCTTTAATCTCAGCTGGCCGGAAGCTTCTGGTGCAGAAGCTTATAAAGTAATCGTCAGCAATACTACTGGCGGAGTAATTACCAATGCCTTGGATACTACCATCAGTGAAGGTACTGCCTGTGCGGTTACCGGACTAACAGCCAACAGGCACTATGACATTAAAGTTACGGCCACAAATATTACAGGAGACAGTCCTGCCAGTCTGGCAGCGTTAGCTGTTACCACACCTGATAAAACGCTATTCACTTTCGTATCGGGTGTTCCCAACTCTACCGACCGGTATGGATTTATGCCATCAGGTACTGTTGCATCGGAAACGACCTTTGAGAAGGTTTATACCTATAATGGTACTTTGGATTCGGTAAATACAAGATTTTTCTGGTACCTGCAAGCTGGCTTCAATAATACCAATGCCAGAGATCATGTCAACTCGTTCCGCTTATTTGATCTCACTGATAACGAAGAGATCGCTCTTGACTATGGTACCACCAACTTCGGCTTGGGGACCGGAGGATGGACTGCAAGCGGGATTACCGAAAGTGATACCGGATATACATTAATAAGTGAAATGACTTCCGGGGATTTTAAGGTCGCTAAAATTCAGCCCAGTTCGGTATGGATAAGATTTGAGCTGGATATAGCCAAATACCTGGAAGCTGGTAAAGAATATGCGATCACCATTGATCCGCAATTCCACACCGGCGGAGCAAATCCGACCGTATTAGGCAAGATATATAGTTTTGCGTTCACCACTTCAACGCCTGACACCCAGTATCCCACATGGGGAAGCGGAGCTGCCATAACTGCAAGTGATATTACAACAAGCGGCTTTACCGTCAGTTACCCTGCCGCAAACGATAACGTGGGTGTTGTAAAATATAACATCGTATTAAAGCAAGGCAGTGAAACAGTATCCAGTGAATCGATCACCGGGCTGAGCAAAGTATTTACAGGCCTTGATGAAGCGACCGATTACACTGTTTCGGTTAACGCAGAAGACGCGGCCGGCAATAAGTCAGCAGTATTGAGCACCCAGGTTAGTACAATCAGAGCGGTTCCTACCTGGAGCGCGGACGCTGAGCTTTTGGTAAGCAATGTAATGGCAACTGATGTTACCATCAACTGGCCTTACAGCAACACACCTGAACTGGTGGCTGGGTATGCTCTTTTTGTCAATGGCACCGAAACAGAACGCTTTCTGCCCAACGATTACTATTGCGAGTTGGGCGGACTCCTCAGCAGCACCAAATATATATTTGAATTAAAGCCTTTCAATGCGCAGGGCGAATTTGGAGAAGCCATATCTGCTATGGCAGTTACTGACGGCGCAGCTGTTCTAAGCTTTACCACCACCTTTGCCGTGGAGGAAATTGCCGCAGGAGAGTATTACAGGAACTATCTTGTTAAATACCCCCTGGATCTGGCAAACTTCACGCTGGGTTGGAATTTCTCCAACGGTGTCGATACACATCTGGAGAAGAACCTGGCCGGGATCAGAGTCTACGAAAAAGACACTGGAACGGAAATCGTTCTTGACAAAGGAACGGCCCCCTATGCAGCTGATACCGATGGTACGCTCATGGCGGGAGATTTCATGTATACCAAGAGCGGCGGCGGTGATCAGGGCACCGGTACTGAAACCAAGATCCGTCTTTTGCTGTTTAAACCATCAGCAGCTACGCTGGCACAGTTCACACCAGGTAAAGAATACGTTCTTGAAATGCAGCCGGATCTTATCAGTAATAACGGCGAAAATACCTTGAGCAAAATCACCACATTTGCTTTCAGTGTTTCACCGGATGATAGTGAAGCACCGGTATGGCCTGCAGAAGCTGAACTAGTGGCAGACAAGACCGGACCGGAAAGCATAGCGGTTATTTGGCCGGCAGCGTTGGACAATCTGATTTTAAAAGAATACCGGCTGGCGGTCAACGGAGCCCCAACAGCCGTAATTGATGCAGAAGCTGCAACGGCCTATAAGCTTACAGGACTGACACCTGATACAGCTTATAATATCAGCGTAGTAGCGGTTGATGCGAAAAACAACCAGAGTGATCCGCTGCAAATCAGCGTCCGTACCTTGCTGGAAGATGCCACCGCACCAACCTGGCCGGTTGGAAGCGCACTAACGGTCAAAAATATAGCAGTGGACAATGCCGATCTGCTGTGGACAGCGGCTGATGACAATGTTGATGTGAATAGTTATCAGATATATAACGGCAATGTGCTGCTGGCGGAGACCAATGCTCTCCAACTGCATATTACAGGTCTGCTGCCTGCAACAACGTATATTTTCAGGATCGAAGCTGTGGATGAAGCCGGCAATATCAGTTCAACCGGGCCGGTGAAAATCATCAGCACCCTGGAAGGCACGCCAGACACCGAGGCACCTCTGTGGAATGGAGGGGGAAGTCATTCCTACAGTATAACTGGTGATTATAGCAATACTTATGTGACTATAAACTGGCCTTGAGCAACAGACAATGTTGCAGTCAGGGAATACCAGGTCTACCTGGAAGGCGAGCTGATTGCTGCGGTAAGCAGCATTGCCAATTCTTATTCCGGGACCCTTCCGCTGGACGGCAGCTATCATAACTATGAAGTTTACGCCTGCGATGCATCGGGCAATGTTTCCGCGCAGCCGCAAAGCTTCAGCATCCTGGCCGGACAGCTTCCCGACGACTTGGTCGCTCCTTATTGGCCGGCAGGAAATGAGATCATTATTTCTGATTTTACTGACAAAACGGCCGTAATAAGCTGGTCAGAAGCAGCAGACAATAAGGCAGTTACCGCTTATCTCCTTAAACGGGACCAGTTATGGGTGGTCTGGGTAGACCAGACAGAAAATTATCCAGGATATATGAGCTTTGAGGACAGAACCATATGGTATGATCTTGATAAACTCTATCCGCTTAATCTGACCTATAAACATCCCAGAGAAAATCTGGAGCTGGTTGAGGGAGAACCTTACTCCTGTTCCATGAAAGCCTTCGATGCGCTGGGCAACTCCAGCATTGGAGGGCCTAAGATAACTTTCTATCCCGGAACTGATCCAACTGCCGGTTCAGGGATCGAATTTGCCCTCAGCAATGTGAAGAACAGCCGGGGAACCTTAAGCAGCCTGACCGGCGCGATGAACCTGGTTGACGATCCCACGGATCCGGAACTGACAAAGCTGGTTTTCGATTTTGCCTGCAAACTGCCAGCTAATTACGCTGACGGCATTTCGCTATATGACAAAGCAACTGGCGTGCAGGTTGCGCTGGCGCCGGAAAACTTTATTTACGCTGAAAATGGAGAAACTTCACAGCTGACCATCGACCCCGGTGTATTAACTGCCGAATCGACTTATGTGGTCAAGTTCTCCAAAGATTTTTCATCATCAGCAGGCGCTGCCATTGGTTTTGATCTGGGCTGGGAATTCACCACAGCAAAAGCGGACAAAGAAATTCCTGCCTGGGGAGATGGGGCAGCCCTTGATGTTGCTTTCCTGATATCTCCTATGACCGCAACCTTGAGCTGGCCTGCAGCCATTGACAATCTGCAGGTGACCCAATATAAAGTGTTCAAAGGCGATGAGGTCCTGGCGGTATTACCGGGAGAAACCAGGGAATACCTGGCGCAAGACCTGAGTGCTGCAGCCGAGTATACCTTTAAGGTACAAGCCGGGGATTACCTGAACAACTGGAGCACTTTACTGGAGAAGGCGGTGACTTCACCTGCCGCAGACATTACGCCTCCGGAATGGAGAACAGGTACCCTCTCCTTCACGAATATAAACTCGGATAATGTGACTCTCAATTGGAGCGCTGCTTCCGGGGAGTACGCGGTGAAGGACTACCTGATTTATAAGAATGATGATAGTCAGCCTTTGGCCATTGTGGGAAGCGATGTTTTCACCTATCTGGCAGGAGGTTTGACGGGAGAAACCAGTTACACATTTAAAATTGCCGCCAGAGACTATTCAGGCAATTTATCAGCTCCGCTCAGCAATGATGTGATGACGGCAGTTGACAATGTGCTGCCAACCTGGCCGGCCAACGCCTTTTTGAATGCCAAAGATCTGAAGAGTGACAGCTTCACCCTTTATTGGCAGGCCGCCCTGGATAATATCGGCATAGACCATTACAATATCTACCAGGATGGTGAGATCATAGGCTCCACTGCAGACGGCACCATTACCGAATATCCGATCACCGGGCTGGAAGCCACCACAAAATATACTTTTATGGTCGAGGCTGTAGATACCAGCGATAATAAAACTGCCGATAAACTGATCTTTGAACAATCTACTACCGTCTCCGGTCCGACTGAAGGAGCCGGTATAGAATTTACCATGACCTCTCCAGCCAATGAAAATGTAGGCAAGAGCGGGAATGCAATGCTTAACCGGGTGACAGAACCCATGCTGGATGCCAACATAGCCTTTACATTTGACTTCGCCAAGGATCTGGCATCTTCCACATGGCTTGCCAATGTCGAATTGGTGAAGAACGATGATGTGGAAAATCCCATCCAGCTGCAATCAGAGTATTTTTCATATACCTTTGCTGACGGGATTGGGGCCTTAAAGCTGGAAATCCCACAGAACCTTGTTGATATGGGCACCAGCTATCAGCTGAAATTAATGTCCTCCTTTGAGGCCAAAGACGGCAGTACCCTGGGCAAGGATTATATCTGGGAATTTAATGTAGCACAAGGCCTATACGGAATTAAAGACATCGCCGCCGGAGTGAACAGCTATAGTGCATGGGAAGCAGCAGCAGACAGATTCTACCTGATGGTGAAATCCGATGGAACTGTATGGGGATGGGGCAACAATCTCTACGGCCATTTAGGAGACGGCACTACCCAGGATTCTGCCGTTCCGGTACAAGCCCTGAACCTGCAGAACATCACCAAAGTCGCAGCCGGGGTAAACAGTGCCTTTGCTGTTGATGCTGACGGAGGAGTCTGGGGCTGGGGCTCCAATGAGTACGGTCAGTTAGGAAAGGGAACCCTCCCAACCGGCACATCAGGCAGATACGGAAACGAAACTCCGCAAAAAATTGCGGGACTGCCTCCCATCGTGAAACTGGTTTATGGTTTCAACCGTTGTGTCGCCCTGGATGTCAACGGCGATGTATGGACATGGGGATTCAGAACCAGTGTATATCAATCTCCGTATGGCGTTTTAAGTACCGGAACTCCGGCAAAGGTTCCATTCCTAAGCAATATCAAGGATGTAGCCACAGGTTGGCAAACCTCTCTGGCAGTAACTGCAGACGGAAAAGTTTGGGAATGGGCAGGCATAGATGGAACTCCTGCCGAAGTAGACGGACTCACCGAAGTAAAATCGGTGGCCATGGACAGCTTCAATTACACGAAAAACAATATGGCATTGAAGAAAGATGGCACCTTATGGTATTGGGGCGAGGGGACCATCGTGGTCACCATTCCCGGTCCCAGCAACAAATTGGCTGTTGACCTCATACAAGTAGAGGGTGCCGAAAATGTAAAAGAAATTTACACCAAGAGTATGGCTGTTTTAACCGATGACCGTTCGGTGCGGAGTGTAGATGTTGACTTTGCAGCCAAAACCGCGATCCTCGGCGATGTGATCAGCAATCTGACGGATATTTCCAAGCTGGCAGTTTACACCACCTCCTCCAGAACCAACCCGGTTTCTGGCGGGCTGGCGTTGAAACTGGACGGGACACTGCTGCAGTTCATTGCAGACATTGCAGTGCCCATCGATCCAGGGATGAACGCGGTCGATCCGCCGGTATGGCCTGACGAAAGTGCGCTCACATTCAGCAATCTTGCTGAACAAGGACTGACCTTGAACTGGAACAGCTGTGGAGCAGATATTTCAGCATACGCAATTTATCGAGACGGTTCCCTGGTCAAAACGTTACCGGGTGATCAATTGTCATACAGTATCACTGGACTAACCAAAGGCCAGGCATACACATTTAAAGTGGAAGCCCGCCTGGCAGGAAGCAGCTTTACAGTTAACGGGCCTTCCGCATCAGTGACCTTGACCGATTGGAACCCGACCATGCAGGGAGCAGGCAAGATCGCAGCAGGAACTGGACATACGCTGATGATCGACGCAGCTGGCGATGTCTGGGCCTGGGGCGCAAATGACTTCGGGCAGCTGGGCATCGGTAACACTGAAGACCAGGTCGTACCTGTTAAGATCGAGGATCTTAGCTGTATAGAAGCAGTAGCAGTCGGGGACAGCCACAGCCTGGCTCTCGATGGTGACGGCAATGTCTGGGTATGGGGCAGCAATGGCAAGTACCAACTGGGACTGGGAACTACCGTGAACAGCAATGTACCTGCAAAATTAACCTCGATCAGCGGAGTAACAGGAATCTCTGCTGCAGGCAATTACAACCTGGCGGTCAAGAGTGACGGAACACTCTGGAGCTGGGGCGAACCCTGCAATGCAAATCTATATTATGCGATCTCCGGTATAGACGGAAAAACACCGGGCCAGATGAAATACGGAACCCCCAGCCCGGCGATCAATTACGATTACCAGAATGTGAAAAGTGCTGCGGCCAGCCCCAACTTCTATGCGGTACTATTTGCCGACGGCACCATCTCCCGTTCCGGATCTTTTATCGATAATGTAGGGGCCGGAACTTACTGGACCATGCTGTATAATCCAGGTTTGATGGGAGTGCAGGCGATCAGCGCCGGCAATGACTTCCTGATGGCTTTGCTTGAAGATGGAACCGTAGCAGTCATGGGAGATAATTCACAGGGACAATACGGCAATGGGACCAGGATCAACCCGACTCCGGCCACTGCTGCCGCGTATAAAATGGTGACCGGTATGGATGATGTGGCTGCTATAAGTGCCGGCGGTGCTCATGGCTTAGCCCTAAAGACAGACGGCTCTGTATGGGGCTGGGGGCGGAACGATCAAGGGCAGCTCGGCAATGGCAATACCATCACGCAGCTGATCCCGGCAGGAACCATAAAAATCAGTGATATTTACGCACTGGATGCTGGGAATTCCTTTAGTATCGTATTAAAAGATGATACAGCCGCCAACATAGAAGCTTATGCATTTGGCGACAACTCAAAGGGGCAGCTGGGGACAGGCAGCACCACTTCCGGTACAGTCGCAAAAAGAATCATATTCCCGGGATTTGTGGACACAACTGTTCCTACATTCCCAGTGTGGTTTGCAATCAATGTAACCTGGCCGCAAGATAATGACCAGGCCAGAATAATTTGGAGTGAAGCAGAAGATGATGTAGGAATTGCGGCCTACGAAATCTGGCAAAACAATGTCAAAATTGCTGAGGTCCCCGGAGACACGATGTCGTACACGGTTACAGGTTTGATCGCCGGGCAGGATTATGAATTTGGCATCAAAGCCCGGGATGCGGCCGGCAATGTAAGCGTTTTGAGCAAAACGGTCAATAACGCCGATACAATAGCTCCGGAATGGGAAAACGCAGAGTTGACAGCATCCGATATCACCAAGTCAAGCCTTACCCTGACCTGGAGCGGAGCGGCAGATAACGTCGGCATAACATCCTATAACGTTTACAATGGCGCTGCATTATATAAAGCCGTGACCGGGACTACCTGCGAAGTGACCGGGCTTGAAGCCGGAACCACCTATACCTTTAAAGTGGAAGCGGCAGATGCAGCAGGCAACTTAAGCACTACCGGACCGAGTACAAACGTAACTACAAAAAACAGTAGCGGCAGCACTCCAGGCGGAGGAACACCTGGTGACGGCAGCGGGAGCGGGGATGGTGCTGGAGCAGGCACTGGCACGCCGGGTGATTTGACGGTGGAGCTTACGACTTTTAAAACCAATCCTACTGATACGATCCTGTATTTGGATTTCAACAAAGGAATGGATGATAATTTAGCTGCCAGTCTGGCTTTGATAAAGGTTTACGAAAAAACCAGCAAAAATCAAGTTGTCTGGTCAGATTATGAATATGTCAAATCCGGCAACACAGACACCGGCGATAAAGTTAGACGCCTGGTGCTAAGTTTCAATGATCTGAAAGGCAGCACCACCTATGTGGTTGAACTGGGAGCTGGCGTCATGTCCAATAACGGCAGCACATTGGGCGTAGTGAAGAAATTCGAATTTACCACTACTGCAAGCTCCTTTTCCGGCGGCGGTTCGGCAGGCATGAACAGTCAAGGAGGCACTATCAAGGGAGAAGGCATGACCCTTGAAATACCATCCCTGGCTCTGGCAGATACTGCCAAAATCAGCCTGGAAAAAGTGGGCGATACCTCTGGTACACCATTTGCCAGCAGCAGCTTGCTGATTGGCAACGTGTTCAGGATCGATTCCGATAAGGATGATGATTTTTTAAAACCGGTCAAAGTGACCATGGAATTTGATCCGAATAAGGCCGACCTGGACAAATACCAACTGGACCTATGCTACTTTGACAAAAAGGCCAAAGAATGGATCAGTCTGGATAATGTAAAAATCGATCTGGAGAATGGAAAGATCAGCGGAGAAACGACCAAACTGGGTGATTATGCGGTGATCGCATCCTTGAAAGCAGCCGTCACCCAGCCAGAGACACCGGCCGGACAGCCAGCTGTGGAACTAAATGACATCGCAGATCATTGGGCCAAAGCCAATATCAAGGAACTGGTGGCCATGGGCGCGATCAGCGGTTATCCCGATGGAAGCTTCGCACCGGACAAAGGCATCAGCCGGGCAGAATTTGCCCTGGTCCTGGTCAAAGCCTTTAAGCTGGAAGCCAAAGAAGGCAAGATCTTCACTGATACTGCTGAGCACTGGGCGAAGGATTCTATAGCGGCAGCCAATGGCTACGGCATCATCAGCGGCTATGACGACAGTACATTCGG
>ENA-UOUL01004423-UOUL01004423.1-bioreactor-metagenome-genome-assembly--contig:-NODE-4423-length-13031-cov-4.504014_pt1 | contig 13031 bp, 10 predicted proteins | sample MGYA00249838_ERZ747220 | MGnify/ENA primary metagenome ERZ747220 (study PRJEB28778, sample SAMN05720191) | bioreactor metagenome | isolation source: Anaerobic biogas reactor | place: USA:Washington...
TCGTTCGGATCCACGTCTGTGGCCTCGCGCGCCAACCGATGACAGATCGCGTGCACCGCGTGACGGAGATCGATGGCGGCGCCCCGATCACGAACCAGCTCAAGAACGGCCCGTGCCCCAGGGAGCAACGACCGGGAAGAGGCAGCGTGCGAGGGCACGCTTGTGGTGTCCGATCGGTAGTAGGCCGGAGCGGTGACCACTCCGAAGTCCGTCCCACTGAGGTGCAGTGCCCACGACCACGGCCAGGCTGCCTCCGAACCGACGGATTCGTCGAAGGTCACCGCGTCTCCGAGACGCTCCAGGTCGTAAGCGCCTGCCCATGGTGCGAGATAGTCCACCATCGCCTCCGCGCTACCGTCACCGACTCCGGAGCGCGATGTGAAGCGCACGCCGTGGCGGCGCTCAGGAGTCCGGACGACATGCCGTCGACTCCCGCGCACTCCGACGTGATCCGTGCGCACGAACGCGACGTCGAGCTCCTGAGCGGCGCTGAGGAGCCGAGCCATCCGTCCGGGCGCACAGTAGTCAGGTGCGTCCACAAAGGTTGTGAACCGGGTCTTCACCAGGTCGAGTCCGGCATTGCGCGCCGCGATGACTCCCTTCGGCTCCTCAAGGTGAAGCACTGCAGCACCGCCGACCGTGGCTGTCCACGCGTCAGCAAGATCGCCGGTCCGATCCGTCGAGCCGTCGTCGACGATGATCCACCCCACGCGTTGGTCGCGGTTGTGCTCCAGACTCGCAGCGATGGACGCCCAGAACGGCTCGACATCGCGGGCCCAGAGGACCACCGTCATCGCATGCTCCACGGGCTCAGCCTCCTCCGGGCTGGCAGCCTATCACCGGCGATCAGAGGAGCGGGCCGGTCAGTTCGAGGTGATGGAAGGGAGGTATCGGGCGAGTAGATCCCGTTGGTCCGCGCTCAGTCGAGCCTCGAGATGCTCGGTCCCCGGCGGGCGGACGCGTTGCACCGGAGTCCCATACAACGCAGCGAGATTGAGCAGCGCAGTGCTTGATGCACCGATCACGATTCCGGCGCCCACCACCTGCTGGTCGAGCTCGGCCGGACCTACCTGAGTCATGGTGGGGAAGTCACGGAACCGCTCCGGCGGCTCTGCGGGGTGCGGACGCACGAGCAGCCTCCGGCCGAGCTGAGCCTGCCCTTCTGCCAGCCGTGCGACGTGCTCGAGGTACCTGTCCTCGGAGGAGAGCCTGAGGTCCACCCATGGCTGGCTGAGGAACACCGCCCGTCGGGGATCGGCCGTGGTCGGGTCGATCGGACCGAGCGCTCGGCGGAACTCCTGCGCGACCGGCTCGAACACCGCCCAGTCATGGTCCTTGAGATAGAGGGGCCACCGTGTCCCGGTGAGGGTACGCGCACCGAGATCGACCGCAGCCGCCCGCACCGCCGAACGCATCGCGCCACCACCCTGGCGGCGATATGCAGCGTAGCGAGTTCGTCGATCGCCGTAGCTGCCGAGTCCCTCGTCGACGACGACCACATGGACCCGTCGGAACGGCTGTGCGCGACGCATGGCGAACAGGGGACGCAGGCCGGGAGCCCCGACCGCGACGTAGGTGACTGGCCCTCGTGGCGGCAGGTCCTCCGTGCTCGTGCACATTTCGAGGCTCACCTGCTCCGGGAGGTAGCGACGTACCTCGTCCGGGGTCACGCTGGCGCCCAGGAAGGCGGGTCCCTGGAGGAAGTGCACGCGCAGCTCATCGGGGAGGGTGCGTAGGAAGGAAGCGGCATAGACGAGGTGCGTACGCCCACGCACCCCGCTGAGTACCACCTCGCGGGTCACGACTACACGACCGGCGGGCGACCGGCTCGAGTCAGCCGGAACACTGTCCGCCACGACATCGGGTGCCGACCGCCGGGGTCCGAGCGCAGGCCCTCGATGAAACCGTCGCGCCAGGTCCGAAGAGCGGCGGGGTCTCGGACGCGCAGGACAGTGATGAGCACCCAGCTCGACAGATACACCGGGACGAGAGGCCACGGCAGGTTGCGGCGTGCGACCCACACCCGGTTCCGCGCGTTGGTGCGGTAGAAGATCGCGTGACGCGCTGGCGCGGTCGAGGGGTGGTGGACGACGATGTCCGGCGCATAGTAGATCGTCCAGCCGGCATCGATCAGCCGCCAGGCCAGGTCGATCCCCTCGTGACCGAAGAAGAACTGTCCGGGCCAGCCCCCGACCTCCTCGAATGCGGTGCGTCGAATCATCACAACCGCCTCCCAGAACCAGGTGGCCTCACCCGCCTTCCCGCCGTCCCCGACCTGGAACCGCGGTACCCACCGGCGGGGCGGCGGCTTCCCGGTGGGGTCCAGCCCACGTGGCTGGGCGACGGCGCGGTGGGGATCGGCGAGGATCACGTCGGCCAGCGCGCGCAGCGTGCCTGGGTGGGGCAGGCTGGCGTCGTCGTCGTAGAAGTACAGGAGTTCCCCGCGCGCTTCCCGCGCCCCGATGTTCCGTCCCTCCGGGATTCCCACGTTCTCAGGAAGATGCACAGCGCGTACCCATGCCGGAAGGCCGGTCGGCGACCACCCGTTTCCGACGAGGACGACGTCGAGGTCGACGCCCTCCTGCGACCTGAGTGTGCGCAGCGCCTCAGCCAGCTCCGTCGGACGGTCCCCCATGTGCAACAGCACAACCCCTACGGTAGGGACCGACGAGGACCGGGAATCAGACACGAGGTCAGGGTACCGGCCTGGCATTGAGACCCGAGACTCCGCTCCTCTCGTGCGCTGGGCTAGCGCAGCTCACGCTCGAGCGACGCCATCTGCGCGTCGCGCAGCGCGGTCCATGAGGCCTCCGTCGCCAACCGGGTGAGGCGCTCCCTCACGGTCGGGACGGAGAGCTCCTCCACCGACCCGTTGTCGGCAGTGATGTAGTCCCTGGAGTACCCACCCCGCACGACGACTCCGGGAATACCCCGGACGACGCCCTCGAGGAGTGCCGACGACGAGACCGACACCGACATGAACAACGGATTCTCCAGCGCGATGCGGTTGGGATGGGCCAGCACACGGGACCAGCCGGCCGTACGGCCCACCACGGAGTCCAACCACTGCTCGTGCTCGCCGGTCAGACCGCGGGGCTTGAAGTAGACGCGGATGAGTCCGTCATGGACGAGGGGTTCCATCGCCCTGAAGAGGTCACGGTAGGTCTGCTCGTGGGCCGCGATGTCGAGGATCGGCAGGTTCCGCAATTTGGGCCGGCCACCGATGACGACGACCGAGAGGGGTTCCCCGGCGCTCCACGAGACAATCTCCTCGGGCCGGCGCAGCATGAGCTGAGGCGCCTGTTCCACCCTCGCACCAGGCAGCCGCTCCTTCCACCGGGCTGCTCCGGAGCGGGTGACGGCGCGTACGGAGTCGATCGTCGCGGGGTCGTGAAACTGGACATGGACCGGGTTGGTGGAGTGCGGCCAGATGTTGACCGTCCCGCCGCGGCGTTTGACCTGAGAGGCCAGCAGCGTCGGTTCGGCGTACAGGTAGTCACCGATGTGGACCTCGTCGACATCGTGCTCGGTGAGGAAGTCGTGAGCCTTGCCAAGGTACTCGCTGAAGTACGGCAGCAAGGCCCTGGCGAGGAGGTCGAACCAGTCACCCCTCGGCAGCCGGGCGTGCATCAGCCTGGCCTCTGCGATCGCCTCGCTCTCCGGTTGCCGAGCGGTGGCCGCCAGTCCGCCCGACGATCGCACCCACCACCGACGTGGCTGCAGGTCGATGGTGAACTCAGGGAGGACGTCGGCGTGCGGGTGGAGCTCCGCGTGCACCGGGAAGTCGAATCCCTGCCGCACTGACCGATCGTAAGCGAGCCCCTTGATGACCGAGCCGGAGTTCACCACGATGGCCGGTCCGATCATGTCCAGGACACCCGAGACCGAGCGGAGGCCGGCTGGGACAAGCAGCCTGCTCGTCTGCGGCACCTCCTCGAGCGTCCGGAACTGCGGACGCAGACCACCCGGCTGGGGCGCGAACACCAGCGTTGTGGGCGCGTCGGCGCTCTGGTGCGGACGGCCGCTCGATCGGCGTTGGAGCGGGAACCGGACCAGGAAGACATTGCAGCCGAGGCGACGCAAGGCCTCGTAGAGGTAGACCTGCTGGAAGCGACTCGAAGCGTAGCTGCTGAGGTAGGGGATCTTCGTGCTGGGCAGCTCGACGAAGACCGGCCCGCCAGCACCGGTAGCGACGATTTCCTCGGCAACCCGGTCCGCCGGGAGCTTCAGACACAGCTCGTTCTTGACGAAGTGGAAGACGGCTCTGGCCAAGGTCTCCTCGGCGATGCCGAGACCTTGGGAACGCTCACGGGCGAACTCCAACGAGGTGGTCCAGGCCTGCTCTGACAGGAGATCGGTCGCAGCGAAGCCCTCGGGCCACCGGTCTCGATCCGCGAGGCGCAGGGCTTCCTGGGCGAGGCGACGCTCGTCCCAGTAGTTGCCGGAACGGATGATGAAGTCTGCACCACTGAGGTGGTTGACCTCGAGGATCCGGAGGAGCGCAGGGTCGGGCACCTCCTGACTGAGGTCTACGACCACGTCCCGCGCAGACTCCATGTCGGAGGCGATCCACCGCCCGATCCGGGTGGCACCGGCTTCGGCGAACCGTTCGCGAAGGTCGTCGATCGAGCCCAGCTCGCCGATCCGCGCGAGCGCGTCAACAACACATCGGGCCAGCTCATGATCATCCGGGTGATCCCGCAGCGCGAGCCGGCTCAGCTCGCGCAGCTCCGAAGCCATCCCCGCGTTGACGAGGGTCGACAAGAGCCTGGCGTAGGTCTCGGGGTCCGGCGAACGGCCGGCCTCAGTCCACCAGCGATCCCACTCCGAGACGATCTTCGACCAGGCGATCTCGTACCAGTCGAGATCGTTCCCTCTGACTGGAAAGGCGGCTGCGCGACGGACCATGACGCCGCGGCGCCGCTTGTCGTTCGCCATCGCGAACCGTTGCCAGCTCACGAGTGCCTGCGGATAGTCACCTTCGTGCATCGCCCATTCGGCGAGCAAACGGGCGACCGCGTCGCTCCACGGCACCCACCGAGCCGCCTGCTCCAGCACGTTCCGTGCGGTTGCGTGGTCTCCGAGCCGGGCATAGCTGACGCTCAGCCTCAGGTAGATGCGCGGGGAGAACCGCAGTCGGGGATCCCGGTCCAGATGACCGACCAGGTCGACGACATCCTGCCACCGGCCTTCCGCGAAGGCCCGGTCGATCTCCGCCCGCCGACTCAGCAGGCTCCTGTTGACCGTCCGGTATGCGAACGACACCATCTTCCGTAGTCGGGGATCACGCAGGACGAACTTGCGCAGGGCGGTGAGGGCATCCCCCCTGGCCATACCTCACGCCTCCGGTTCGGCGTCGATCAGATCCCACGAGACGGGCGTACCACGGAAGACGTCGACACGGGTCCGCGAACCAAGGACTCGCTCGTAGTGCTTCGGCGACAGGCCCTTGCCCGGTCGGATACGACCGACATGAGCCGCTGTCAGCGTCGTCCCGGCAGGGACGTCCTCCACGAAGTACAGGGAACGTCGACGCAGCAGCGCACCGGCTTCACCCGGCACCGGACCGTAGTGCACCTCCCCCAACGCCTGGTGAGCACGCTCGGACTCCGTGACGAGTGCCGCAAGCTCATGCGGCTCGAGTGAGAAGGCCGCGTCGACACCCCCACCCGCTCGGGAGAGCGTGACGTGCTTCTCGACGATGACCGCCCCCAAGGCGATGGCGGCGAGAGGAACACCGATCCCCATCGTGTGATCGGACAATCCGACCTCGCAGCCGAAACGTTCGCGCATGTCCGGGATGGTGCGCACATGGGACTGCGCCGGATCGGCAGGATAGCTGGCCGTGCACTTGAGGATCGCCAACCGGGTACACCCCGCTGATCGGGCCGCCTCGACAGCCGCCGACACCTCATCCTCGGTGGCCAGGCCGGTCGAGATGATCAGGGGCAGTCCGGTGGCCGCGGAGTAGCGGATCAGTGGGAGGTCCACGTTCTCGAGAGAGGCGATCTTGAGGGCGGGCACGCCCAGGTCGACGAGGAAATCGACCGCATCCTCGCTGAACGGCGAGCTGAAACACGCCATCCCTCGCTCTGCGGCCCGCGCCAGGATGGGTGCGTGCCACTCCCACGGCGTGTGTGCCTCTTCGTAGAGGTCATGCAGCCGTCGTCCGAGCCAGAGCGAGTCCGGGTTGCTGATGACGAAGTCGGGGTGGTCGATGTCGAGCGTCATCGAGTCCGCCGTGAACGTCTGCAGCTTGACGGCATCGGCCCCTGCCTCAGCGGCGGCGTCCACAATCTGTAGAGCCGTCTCCAGCGACCCCTTGTGGTTGCCGGACATCTCAGCGATGATGTAGGGCTTCTCGGCTAGTCCGATGGATCGGTTCGCGATCCTCATCGCGAGTCCTCCTTCTGTTGCATCGCCTCGGCGATGATATCCGACATCGACCAACGCGGTTCCCACCGCAGCACCTCTCGACGACGCCTGGAGTCGAGAGCGTAAACGCTCAGGTCCTCACGTTCGACCGGCACATGACGGACGGCGTCCGCGCCAAGACCTGCGCTCTCGGCCACCTGCTCAGCGATCTCGGCGACCGTCATGGAGGTGACACCTCCCACGTTGACCGGGATCCACGGACCGCGGTGCTCAAGTGCTGCGATCACGCACTCCACAACGTCGTCGACGTGGACTACCTCTCGCACCGCCGCACCCCTGCCCCGGACCGTGAGCCGACCTTCCTCGCGAGCTTGTCGGATAAAGGTATTGAGCACGCCGAGTCCCGGATGGTCGCCGCCTGTGACCTGCGCGATGCGCAGGCTCACCGCCGATGTCCCGGTTCGGAGCGTCCGAAACCGCACGACGTCCTCTGCCCACAGCTTGCTCAGTCCGTATGCGGTGTCGGGTCGGGCGTCCCGGTCCTCGACAGCGGCCGCCCTCAGGTCGGATGGGTAGACCAGACGGCTGGAGGCGTGGACGACGACCTTCACCTGGTGCTCGACTGCGGCGGCGAGCACCCGGTCGGTCAGCACCACGTTCGGCTCGAGGTAGGCAGACACGGGAGCCACGGGGTCGTCGACCAGGCGCCCCGCCAGATGGATCAGGGCCTCGGTCCCGGCCATGAGCTCGGAGAGCGTGCCCTCTCGGCCACGGCGCAGGTCACGGAACCGTCCGGGCTCGTCGGCTCGAGAGAGCGCCACGACCGACACGCCGCGCTCCATCAGTCCCGCAACGACGCGACGACCGATGTAGCCCGAGGCTCCAGTGACCGCGACCGCCACGTCAGTGCCCGCGGTAGATCTCATACCCGAACCGGGCGACGACATCATTGGTGCGGCGTGGACGTTCGCCACGGGGCACCTGCAGATCGACGAAGAGGGCGTCAGGCGTGGCTGTGGCTGCGAGGTACTCGTCGGTGGCCACCACATCGGGCGAGTCGAGGAAGAACCGCAAGGTCATCGGCTGCGCAGGCGGCTCCTCCGGGATGTCCGGCCAAGGCTCTCCGAGCAGTCGGCCGAGGACTGCGTCGAGGAAGTCGAACCCAGTCGTCATCTTGATGAGCCGCCACATGTGGCAACCATCGAGACGCGAGGCGATCTCGATGATCCGAGGACCGGCCTCCGTCACGACCGTCTGGAAGTACAGCGGACCGGTGGTGACACCGAAGGCAGCCACACACTGTTCCACCAGCTCTCGCAGACTGTCGTGGGCGTCCCGCGTGGCGGGAGCCAGCGGGATCGTATGGGACTCAGCGACCCCTACCATGGGCCCGTCCCAGACGTATCGGTCCGATGGCAGGAAGAACCGGACGTCGCCGTCCTCGACGAAGACGTGGATGGATACCTCCGGACCCCGGAGCACCTCCTCGACAATGACCTCGCCACTGCGTGTCGCACCCCGCGCCTCGGCGAGGGCCGCCTGGAGCTGCGCAGGATCCGACACGATCGAGATTCCTCGTTGCCCTTGGGAGTCCACCGGTTTGACGAAGGCCGGAAACACCGACCACTCGTGGGCGTCCTCGCCGGGACGGACCCTCTGGTGCGCCACCGGGCTGAGGCCGGCGGCATCGAGGCGTTCGCGTGTCAGCGTCTTGCTCCTGAGCACCTCGGTGAGAGCGCTGGAGTGGAAGTGCGGCAGACCCAGCGCTTCACTGACACCGACGACCGTCGGCATGGCGATGTCGGACCCGACGGAGTACACCAGCTGGGCATCGATCTCCGCTGCCAGGTCGCGAACGGCAGAGACATCGGTGATGTCCACCTGCCAGAAGCGGTCGGCAGCGATGACCCCTGGGCCGACCCGCTGGTGGCCGCACGCATGCACCTCGAGACCACGCCTCTTGAGCGCCTCGATGGCATCCACCTGGCCCGGGAGAGTCCCGAGAATCAATGCTCGCGTCATGTCCAACAACCTCTCAGTTCGCGCGTCATACGGCGTAAGAATCAAGGATCGTGCCGTCGCCATCAGGATCGCCGACGACGCCGACCGGTACGCCGTCCCGCTCCACGATCTGTACGGCACCGGTCGGGTGCGCCTCGAACCAGCCGCTTCGCCGACGCCACGCCGCGACTCCCTTGCCGTCCGCGATGCCCGCACCTCCTACCGTGACGAACGCGGCGGCGTCCCCCGGCAGGGCATCGCGGACCACCAGGTCGCCGGCCCGGTCAGGAACGACGGCGAAGCCCACCCGGGCAGCGCCGTAGCCATCCACCAGCGCCGGGATGTCGATCGGGCCGTTGTCGAGGTACTGGAGCAAGGCCGTGCGGTAGGTGTCCACGTTCACCGTTGCGGCGGTGCCGATCCACCGGGTGAGTCCGGCTTCGTGCAACGCCTGTGTCACGCCCGACTGACCCTCGTCCACCGTTGTCACCAGCGCTGGGACGCGCAGACAGAGTCGCTCCCAGGTCGCGGTGCCACTCGCTCCGAGGGCCAGGTCGGCTCGCGCATACAGCGGAGCGATGCTGGGCAGCTCGACGTGCAGCGCGGCACCCCTTCGATCGACGGCCGCGGCCAGGTCGGACGTGACCAGTGCCGCGGAGCCGACCACGACGTCGATCTCTACCCCTTGGAGGACGTCGAGCCCGTCGAGGGCCGTTACGGACTGGCCACCGGCATCCGTGCCACCGTAGGACACCACCACCCGCCGGGGTGGGTGCACGACGGGACCCTGCTCCCGGCTCCGCCGGTAGTCGGGCTGGAGCAGCGCATACCGTGGCCCCAGAAGCAGCTCCGTCGACGCGTCGACCAGCCCTCGATAGCGCTGTGAGGTGTGCGGCCCGTACCAGTTGTGGTCGACCAGGACATCTGCTCGGTGGACGCGGTTCGCGAGATCGTCGATGACGACGAGACGTGCAGAGTGCTCGGCTGCCACCGTCTCCCACACGGCGTCGAGCCGATAGTGGTCGACGAGCACGGCATCCCAACCCCGACCCACCATGTCGAACAGCAGGCGGGCGTCAGACTCCTGCATCTCCCTCGGCCAGACGCGGCCGATCGCACTCTCGCGGGTATCCCCTTGGGACAGGCTCACCCGACGCGCCCCGGCCGCCGCGATCATCGCAGTGACCTGCTCCCCCTGTGCTCGGGTCGCCACGGTGACGTGCACGCCCCGGCCGGTCAGACAGCGGACGACGGCCAGGGAACGGACCAGGTGCCCGTGGCCGATCCCCATCCCCGCATCCACGCGCACCAGGACTCGGGGTTCAGCCATCGACATCCGCCAGGAAGAGCCGCTCCGCGCGCACCCAGTCCTCGGGGGTGTCGATGTCCACGGCTCGCCAGGAGTCCATGACGAAGGCCCGCGTACGGGCGGTGGCCACCGGAGTGTCCGTGCGCCAGGCCTCCACCGTCCCCCAGTACATCTGGCCCAGATCGTGATAGGCCGGCAGGAGGTCCTGGGACCGGACGGAGAGGTTCGCGGGGTCGACGACCTCGACAAGATCATCCACGCCGATGCGAAGGGCGCGCTCGATGGGTGCAGGGAACTGGGCGACCGTCATGACGAAGTCGACTGTGCTGGGATCGAGCAACTTCTCCGCGGCGACCACGTCCTCCGGCTTCAGCATCACGGCCGTGGCGTAGAACACTCCCAGACGGACGTCCGGATCCAGTCCGAGCTCGGCGATCGCATGCTGGATCACGGGGCGTGCACCCGTATGTGCGTCCGCGAGCGAGGCCGGACGCACGAATGGGACGGCTGCTCCAGCGGCCCGTGCTGTGTCTGCGATCTCCGCGTCATCGGTCGAGACCACGATCTCATCCACAACGCCACTCGCCGACACGGTGTCGATCACCCGGCTGATGGCAGGTCTACCGAGGAAGTCCCGGAAGTTCTTCCGCGGAACTCGGGTGCTCCCACCCCGCGCTGGAATCAGGACAACGCGATTGGCCACCAGTCAGCCTCGGAGGGCGGCTTCGAGCGTCGAGACCACCCTATCCTGCTGCGTCTCGGTGAGGCCCGGCCACATGGGCAGCGAGAGCAGACCGGAGTAGATCGCTTCGGCCTCAGGGCACAGTCCTTCGGGGTAGCCGAGGTCGCGGTAGTAGGAGTTGAGATAGACCGGCCGGTAGTGCACGTTGACCCCGATCCCGGCCTCCCGCATGTGGGAGAAGGCTCTCGCCCTCGCCTCGGCAGCATCCGGCGCCGTGATGCGCACAGGGTAGAGGTGCCAGGCACTCTCCCGCCCCTCGGGGACGACCTGGGTCTCGATGTGCGGCATGCCGGAGAAGGCCTGGTCGTAGCGCCTGGCGATCTCGCGTCGCCGGGCCAACCATCGCGGTTGCTTGTGCAGCTGACTCAGCCCCAACGCGCAGGCGGTGTCCGGGAGCCGGTAGTTGTAGCCCAGCTCGCGCTGGTCGTACTCCCAGGTGCCGGCCGATTCCCGGGCACGGAAGTCGTTGGCAATGCCGTGGCCCCGCAGGCTGCGCAGGCGCGCAGCCCGCTCGACCGTCGTGGTCGTCACCATGCCGCCCTCGGCAGTGGTGAGGTGCTTGACCGGGTGGAACGAGAAGCACGTGAAGTCGGCGATCGAACCGACTGGGCGTGAGTTGATCGTAGCCCCCGGAGCATGAGCCGCATCCTCGATGAGAACGAGCTCGTGGGCGTCGGCGATCCCGCGAAGGGCCGGCCAGTCACACGGGGCTCCGGCGTAGTCGACTCCCACGATCGCCTTGGTACGGTCTGTGATCAACTCGCGCACAGAGTCCAGGTCGATGAGCCATGTCCGCGGATCGACATCCGCGAACACCACGGTTGCGCCGACATAGCGAGCCGCGTTCGCACTGGCCACGAAGGTGAGGGCAGGGACGATCACCTCATCTCCTGGGCCGAGGTCGGCTGCAAGCGCGGAGAGATGGAGGGCTGCGGTCCCGGAGGACACCGCAACCGCGTGCGGAGCCTCGACGAACGCGGCGAACTCCTCTTCGAAGGCCACCACGGTCGGACCGGTGGTGAGCCAGTCACCGCGAAGAACGCTGACCACCGCCGCGACGTCGTCATCCTCGATGATCTGACGTCCGTACGGGATGAACTCCCCGCTCACGGCAAGGCCGTCTCGATCAGGGTGCGAATCTCCTCAACCGTGAGGAAGTGCTCATTGGTGCCGCTGTTGTACTCGAACCCGTACTCGAGCAGGCGTCCAGGCGCCGGACCGCTCTTGGCGATGAACTCATCGACGTCCCAGGTCGAGTAGGAGGGAAGAATGACGTAGTAGTCGTCGAACTCGACGGTGGACATGGCATCCGTCGAGGTGATCATCTCCTCATGGAGCTTCTCGCCCGGTCGGATACCGACGATCCGCTGCTCCAGCTCCGGGGCGATCGCGGTCGCCACGTCGACCACGTGGTAACTAGGAATCTTCGGCACGAACAGCTCGCCGCCCCACATCCGCGCCAGGGACGCCAGAACGAAGTCGACGCCCTCCTGCAGCGTGATGGTGAAGCGCGTCATCCGCTCGTCGGTGATCGGCAGGAATCCGTTCTTCTGCTGAGCCCGGAAGAAGGGGACCACCGATCCACGAGAGCCGAGGACGTTGCCGTAGCGGACGACGGAGAAGGCGATGTCCCGACTGCCCTTGTGGTTGTTCGCCGCGACGAAGATCTTGTCCGAGGCGAGCTTGGTCGCACCGTAGAGGTTGATGGGGGCCGCCGCCTTGTCCGTGCTGAGGGCCACGACGCGCTTGACACCGGCCTCGATGGCCGCGTTGACGACGTTCTCAGCACCGTGGACGTTGGTCTTGACCGCTTCGAAAGGGTTGTACTCCGCCATCGGCACCTGCTTGAGCGCTGCCGCGTGAATGACCACCTCGACGCCGTCCATGGCCTTGCGGAGCCGCTTCTCGTCACGCACGTCGCCGAGGAAGTAGCGCATCGTCGAGGCATGGTGCATGAACGGCTCGGAGTTCTGCATCTCGAACTGCTTCAGCTCGTCTCGGCTGTAGACCACAACGCGCGCCGGGGTGTACCGCTCCAGCAGGGTGGCGATGAAGCGCTTTCCGAAGGATCCGGAGCCGCCTGTGATCAGGATCGACCTGCCGTTGATCCAGGACTCTGCGTTCATGGTCTCCTCTGTCTCGGTCGTGTCGGGGCTGGCGTCTGAGGGGTGGTGCACCGATCCACTCTAGCCGCGATCACGTCCTCCCCCCGATCGAGCACGCTCCACGGACAGCCATCGGACGATCCGATCGACCTCGATCGAATGACCTCCATCGAGGCTCCCGCGGGGCGCTGCTCTAACCCACGGAGCACACCGACGCGATGTCGTCGGTCCTGGCGTAGGGGTCCTCACTCGGTCGCGCAAGAGGGTCATAGGTAGGTGTCTGGGTCGCGCTCGGCGTCGAACCGGCTGACGTGGGACTCGTCTGGCCTGCCGGGTCGGTCGTTGGAGGCTCACCCGGGAGCGGTGTCACCGACCCACTCGCAGCCCGCTCATCCGGGAGCTCCTCCGAGGCCTCGATCGTCTCCTCGACGATCCGGTGCATCTCCTCGATGTCGAAGTCCCACGGCTTGATGAGCGGGGGAACGAAGTTCACGCCGGT
>ENA-UOUL01004424-UOUL01004424.1-bioreactor-metagenome-genome-assembly--contig:-NODE-4424-length-13030-cov-5.989964_pt1 | contig 13030 bp, 9 predicted proteins | sample MGYA00249838_ERZ747220 | MGnify/ENA primary metagenome ERZ747220 (study PRJEB28778, sample SAMN05720191) | bioreactor metagenome | isolation source: Anaerobic biogas reactor | place: USA:Washington...
GAGGGCAACGTTTGCCCAGATACCCACGGTGTAGGTGCCCGGCAGAGCAGGCTGATCGTACGGCAGCGTGGCATCAGGCACAAAATCGGTCGTCGTTTCAGTTACACTCTGCGGCTGGCCGAAGAAAAGGGTGAGGTCAGCTGCGTTCGCGACCATCGCGAACATTCCTAAGACTGCAAACGCTACGAGAAATTTTCTCATCTTCCATTCTCCTTCAAAAGGTTTCTCGAAATGGAGTGCTTCCGCCTCCGTTGGACCAAGGGTGGGTGCCGCTCACCCGTACTCTCACGCTGCTAACTATACTCCCAACCCGGCCCGCATATCAAGCTTCATTTCAAGAAAAAAGACTATCTGGCGAAATTAGTCGGAATCGTCCCAATAAGCGATTCGACCGTAGGCCGGAATTGGGGCATGTAGTCTCATAAGTTGTCCCCAGGCCCTGTCCCAATATTCGCTTTTGTCAGAGTTTCGCTTGGGCGATAAGACATTTCGCTTGAACCTCGGGACACACCTTATCGGCCCCATACTTGTCTGCTGAGCTGGTTATAGGACGCGCACTCGTGCGGTGCCTTACTCGTCCGGCCAGGCCTGTCGCTAATACCCCGTCGCCTCTTGTATCCCCGAAAGAATTTCGGCGCCGGGTCAGCCGGCAGCTCGTTTCTCTTGGTCCCCGGCCCTGAGCCCCTACCTCTGGGCACGGCCCAGATCGCACCCCAAGTCAACTACCTACGCCATCCACACCCGCCTCAGTCCGAAAATTGTTCGGAGAGCCATATGGCCAACCGCAACACCGGGTCGTCCATTCCAGCCAGGTCCGGCACCGGCGAGATCAGCCACGCCGGACCGCCATCCATGTCGAAACCCTGGCCTTCCGCTATGCGGACGCGGCGGCCAGGCTCGGGCCGCCGCGTCCTTGAGGAGCAGAGTAGTCGCTGAACCGAGCAAAAGTTCACGGCTGCTCGACCGGGGCAGCCGGCGGCGTCGCGGGCTCACCGACGGTCGGCACGCAATAGTCATCCGCCAGGTGCTTTTCCTGCGGCGAGTACTTCAGGATCAACTTGCTGACCACGTCACGCAGCAGCGTGCGCTGGTCGGCGGCGCTTATCCGCTTGCCGCCCTCGGCTAGCGCCGCGTTGACCTTATCCTGCGAAAACGGCTTGATTCCCGCCTTTTCCGCCAGTTCGCGTTGCGCATTGGCCGTGGCGGCGTCCACCATGTGCGGGAAATTCGGCGCGCCGAACCAGATCGGCGTATTACGCAAGTCCACCCGCCCGGGCACGATGACGATCAGGTGCCCGGATTCATGCCCGCGGTTGAGCCGCTCGGCCGGTTGATTGCCCACATAGAGCACCGGCGTGGCGATCTCGCGCGGATACACGAAGTCCTTGTTCACTTTGAGCACCAGCAGCGTGCCCTCGGTCACCCACGGTCGCTCGTTGCTGAAGATATACCTGTAACCTTGCTCCAACGTGAAGGGCTGCGCGTAGACGATGTCCTCCACCGCGGCCGGGGTCGTTGGAATGGGCGGCGGCGCGGCCAGAGCGCCGGCTACCGCGGCCATCAGGCAAATACTGAGTATTGTTGTTCTCATCTGTAGCTATCCTTCTATTGCCATTCGGCGGTCTTCGTTCTGTTCCGGCTACGCACCTGCTAATCACACTGCACGTCGAATATTTCAACTCGGTCGACGCCCGCCTCGGTGAGCGAGTTGTTGGGCGAATCCACTGCCGTGAAGCGCACCCGCACGGTCGCCGTGAGCGGGATGAAGTCGGCCAAATACACCTGTCGCAGCTCCCATTCCGCGTGGCTGGCCAGGTGTGCCGCTTGAACCCACGTTGCACCGTGGTCGCTCGAGACAAACACATCCAGGAAATCCTGGGCCGGCGGCAGCGGGTCGTCACAAGTGAACCAGTTGGCGAACCGCATCACGGGATTGTCCGTGCCGCCCAGATCCAGCAGCGGCGAAATCAGGTGCGTCGGACCGCCGTCCACGTCGTAAGTCGGGCGATTGTCGGTCACGTAGCATCGGCCGGAGCCGTCGAAATCATGGGGCGGCGAGTTGTCAGCCCAGCCGCCGGGGATGGCGCGCTGCCAGATGCCGCTGGTCATTCCTGCCTGGCTTTGCACGCTCCAGCCCGAATCGGCCTCGAAGTCGTCTTCCAGAATTGGAATGTAGTTTCCGACGTACGATACGTACGGGTTTCCCGGACCGCTAGGAGGCAGGTAGAGCGTACCGCTCACGTCGCCTTGGGCGGTGAAATAATATTCCGGCGCATCGCCGCATTCGGGCGCCGGCAGCGTCCCGCGCCATAGTTCTCCGGCAACGCGCTCCAGCGGCGCTGACAGCCATGCCCCGCCGTTGTAGCGATAGTGAATCGTGGGCGAGCCGGCGACCACGCTATCGTCGCCCTCGAATATCTCCACATTTATATGCGTCGGAACGTGCGGCGGAACAAATTCCGGGGCCGCGCCGGGCAAAACCATGCTCATCGGCACGAAGTACGCCGGATAGTCATTTGTGAGCATTAGCTCGTCCAGCACAATCCGCCCTTCGTTCGAGCCCCACGCCGGGCCGAAGTTGAAACGCACGGCCACAATGTTGGTCAAATCAAGGCCGGTGCCATTGGTCAGAAAATCGGTCGGCCGAATGCGGATGACCTCGAAGTCGTCATGCCAACCGACGCCGCTGCCGGCCCCCATGCGCTGATAAGGTTCCTCAAACCCGCCGCCGTAGGCTCCGATATTGATCGAACTGGTGGTGCCGGCCGTGTCGCGCAGCGTGACGGTGAAAGTCAAATCGCCCAGCACGGCCGTCGTGTAGGGATGCCGGGTACACTGTGCCCCGCGGAACGCGAGGTACGTATAGGCGGCGAAATTCCGCGCGGCGGGAACAACTTCCCACTCGTAGTAGACGTTTTCGCCATTCCAATCGAACACGACGCCGCGGCTGGTATCGCCGGTCGAAGCGTGGGTAGCGCCGTTGAACGGGTCACCGGAGCTCCAGGTGAAGTCGCCGTTGGCATCGTCCAGGTTGCCCTCGACCACGTTGTGCACGGTGTAGGTCACGCTTCCGCCCGAACTGCTGACGTTCAAGGCGGTCCCGGTCTGATAGTCGTCGATGAAGAAGTTGCCTTCATCAGCGCCGTTGCGGTACTCGTGACTCACCACAACGCATGGGTTGGAGGTATCCACGCCGATCGGATGAAAGCGCTCATACTGCCGCCAGAGGAAATCAGACGCGGGCACATTGCCCTCGGCGAAGTACTTGATTAGCGGCAAGAACAATCCGAGCTGGATGCGGTGCGTGATCGTCTTATTCAGCGCGCACGGTCCATCGAAATAACTCGGTTCGGCCGGACCGTCATGCAGCCACGCGTGTCCCACACCCTGTAGCACGGTCGACATCCGGTACTTGGTCGCGCGATCGTGCTGCAGGAACGTCTGCAACTGGTCGTCGTACGGCGCGCCACTGATATCCGTGTCGCCGGCCGCGGTCCACAGATGGAAATTGGCGTGATGCGGGGTAGCCTCGCTCGGTCCGCCCATGGCGTTCGGCAGCATGGAGCTGATCAACACGATGCTGTCGGGCGTGTAGTGCGTGGGCGTGTACTCGCCGTCCATGAGTGCGTCGAACGCCCCCACCACGCCCATGCCGCCCAGACTGTGGCCGATCCAGATGATGCGGCTCGCATCAATCTTCCCGTTCAGCACGCCGCCGGCGATCTGATCCTGCTTGTCGAGAATTGCGTCAGTGTGCCCCAGCGTGCAGTCGGGCGGGCCATAGCAGTTCATATGTGACATCACAATGTAGCCGTATGAGGCCATGTGATGCCCGATATGGCTATACCACTGGTAGTTGTGGCCGCCGCCGTGCCCGACGACGATTAACGGGCGGGGCGGCATGCTGGCGATGTCGCTCGGGTAAAAGAGGACTTCGTTCGTGTCGGAGCCCGGAATGCCGAAGACCGGCCCGACGCTGTAAGACGGGACGTCAGTCACCGCCAGCGGCCCAGGCTGCGTCGTGTCGTGAACTACGTACAGGCCGGCCTCACGTCCCAGGCCGTCGATGTAGTCGCCGCCGCTGAGCTGCCCATCGCGGTCGAAATCGACCACCATGTCGTACGGGGCGCCCAGGCCGGTGAAGTCGCCGGTTTCAGGGTCGAACACCGCGGCGTTCAATTCGTTCGGGCCGGAGATGACGAACGTATTGTCCTGGATCGTCTCGCCGCCAAAGGTGACGGTCAGCGGGCCGTCACCGGTCATATCGATCAGTTCCGGGTCAATTTCCCACAGGCCGGCGCTCTTGTGTTCGACGATGTAAACATCCGCGGTCCGGCCAGCGATATCGGGGTGTTGCGTCGGGTCGATCGCCAGCTCGATCGTGGCGTTCTGATTGAAGGCCTTCACGTACTCGAAGAACGGGTACAGCGTGAGCGAATTGCCGGCCAGTTGGGCCGTAACAATCTCGCCCGGCCCACCACCCACCAGAATCTCGACGAATGGATCGATGTCGAACACGTTGACCTCGCCGTCACCGTTGGTGTCGGCCAGCATCACGTCGCAGTGCGGAAAGCTCGCGGCATACCCCTCGGCGTCCACCAGCGCCAGGACGAACGGGTCAATGTCGAACACGTTGGCGGCGCCGTCGCAGTTCAGGTCGCCGGGCGCAAACGCATACGCCCCACCGGTGACGCTCAACAGCATCGTCGCCACTAATAAATTGAACATGCACTTCATAACCACTCCTCCGGCAGAGCCCGGCGGCTGCTCACCCGCAGGCACGCTCCGCCCTACGTCCACAACCCCCGCGTAATTCGTACCTGCCAGCCCGGGCACGGCGGCAGGACCCGGCAACGTAGATTCGCCGGCTGCCGCCTCCTTGTCCCAGTGCTTTGATTATCGGCACAGTGGCGCGGCGGCAGAAGCGCCGCCGCGCCAGAGCGTAGAGTTACTACCTCGACTACGGCTCGACCTCTGTGGCGGGCGGCGTCGGGGCCTCACCGACCACCGGCACGCGATAGTCGCTCGCAAGCTGTTTCTCCTGCGGCGAGTACTTGAGGATCAGCTCGCTCACCACGTCGCGCAGTAACGTCCGCTGGTCGGCGGCACGTATCCGCTTGCCGCCTTCGGCCAGGGCCGCGTTAACGCGTTCCTGCGAAAGCGGTTTGATCCCGGCCTGCTCGGCCAGTTCGCGCTGCGCATTAGCTGTGGCCGCGTCCACCTCGTGGGGGAAGTTCGGGGCGCCGAACCAGATCGGTGTATTGCGCAGGTCCACCCGCCCCGGCACGATGACGATCAGGTGTCCGGATTCATGCCCGCGGTTGAGCCGCTCGGCCGGTTGATTGCCCACATAGAGCACCGGCATGGCGATCTCGCGCGGATAGATCAGGTCCTTGTTCACCTTGAGCACCAGCAGCGTGCCCTCAGTCACCCACGGGTGCTCTTTGCTGAAGATGTACCTGTAGCCCTGTTCCAGCGTGAACGGCCGGGCGTACACGATGTCGTCCACGGCGGCAGGCGTCGATGGAATCGGCGGCGAGGCGGCCAGCACGCTCGACACCGCTGCCAGTAAGCACACATTTACGATTATGGTTTTCATTTGTCGTTTCCCTTTTATATGTTTGAGCGCACTGCGGCTAATCACACTGCACATCAAAAATCTCGACCGTGTCCACGCCGGCCTCCGTGAGCGAGTTATTCGGCAAATCCACCACCGAGAAACGCACGCGCACCGTCGGTGTCAACGGGATGTAGTCAGCCAGGTATACTTGCCTGACGCGCCACGCGTCGTGGCTGGGCAGGTGGAGAAGCTGTACCCAGGTCGCGCCGTCGTCGCTGGAAGCGAATACGTCCAGGAAATCCTGGGCCGGCGGTATCGCGTCGTCGCAAGTGAACCACTCCGCAAAGCGCAGCACGGGATTGTCCGTGCCGCTCAGATCCAGCAGCGGCGAAATCAGGTGGGTCGGCCCGCCGTCCACGTCGTACCCTGAGCGATTGTCAGTCACATAGCACCGGCCCGAGCCGTCGAAATCGCCCGGCGGGGAGCCGTCGGTCCAGCCGCCGGGAATGGCACGCTCCCACGCCCCGCTGGTAAGCGCCTCGCTCTGGACAGTCCACCCCAGATGCGCCCGGAAATCGTCTTCCAGGATGGAGATGTAATTCCCGACGTACGACACGAGCGGGTTCGCCGCACCACCCGGCGGCACGTACAAAATGCCGCTCACGTCGCCCTCGGCGGTGAAATAGTATTCCGGCGCGTCGCCGCACATCGGCGCCGGCAACGTGCCCCGCCACAACTCGACGCCTATCGGCTCCAGCGGCGCCGACAGCCATGCCCCGCCGTCGTAGCGATAGTGAATCGTGGGCGAGCCGGCAACCAGGGTATCGTCGCCTTCGACTATCTCCACATTTATGTGCGTCGGAACGTGCGGCGGAATGAACTCCGGAGCCGCACCGGCCAGGGCCATGCTCATCGCCCCGAACTGCGCCGGATAGTCATTTGTAAGCATTAGCTCATCCAGCACGATCCGCCCTTCGTTCGAGCCCCAAGCCGGACCGAAGTTGAAACGCACGGCCACGATGTTCGTCAAATCAAGGCCGGTGCCATTCGTCAGAAAGTCCTTGGGGCGAATGCGAATCACTTCGAAATCGTCGTGATGACCGCCACCGCGCTGGTAGGGCTCCTCCAGCCCGCCGCCGTAGGCCCCGATGTTGATCGAACTTGTGGTGCCGGCCGCGTCGCGCAGCGTTACGGTGAACGTCAGATCGCCCAATACCGCCACCGTGTAGGGATGATGCGAAGTCTGCGCACCGCGGAAAGACAGGTACTTGTAGTTGCTGAAATTTCGCGCGGCCGGCACGACTTCCCACTCGTAATAGACGTTCACGCCGTTCCAATCGAACGTCACTCCGCGGCTGTCGTCGGCCGGATGGAACGCGTGCGTGGCCCCATTGAAGGGATCGCTGGCCGACCATGAGAAGTCGGAATTGGCGTCCTTCAGGATGCCCTCGAGCACGTTCTGCACGGTGTAGGTCACGCTTCCGCCCGAGCTGCTGACATTCAGGCCCGGCCCGCTCTGGTAATCGTCAATGTAGAAGTTGCCCTCGTCCGCACCGTTGCGGTATTCGTTGGTCACCACCACGCACGGATTCGATGTGTCCACACCGATGGGGTGGAAACGCTCATATTGCCGCCAGAGGAAATCCAGCGCCGGCACGTTACCCTCGGCAAAGTACTTGATCAGCGGCAGGAACAATCCGAGCTGGATCCGGTGCGTAATTTCCTTATTCAGCGGGCACGGTCCCTCGAACCAACTCGGGTCCGCCGGGCCGTCATGCAGCCACGCGTGGCCAACACCCTGCAAGACGGTCGACATGCGGTAGCCGGTAGCGCGATCGTGCTGGAGAAAAGTCATAATCGCGTCCCAGCCCGGGTACCCACTGATATCCGTGTCGCCCGCCGCGGTCCACAGGTGAAAATTAACGTGATGCGGCGTGGCGACGTCAGGGGCGCCGCTGGCGTTTGGCAACATTGAGCTGGCCAGCACAACGCTCTCCAGCGTGTAGTGCGTGGGCACGTACGTGCCGTCTGCCACGCGGTCAATCGCCCGCACTACGCCGTAGCCGCCCATGCTGTGCCCGATCCAGATGATGCGGCTGGCGTCGATCTTGCCATTCAGCGCGCCGCCCGCAATTACATCCTGCTTGTGCAGAATGGCATCAGTGTGGGCCATCGGGCCGACGTCCCAGTTGTTCTGATGCGACATCACGATATAGCCGTAGGACGCCATGTGGTGGCCGATGTGCCCATACCAGGTGTAATCGTGCCCGGCGCCGTGCCCCACGACGATTAGCGGGCGCGGGGTCATGTTCGCAATGTCCGTCGGGTAGAACAGGACCTCATTGCTGAGGCTGCCCGGGATGCCGAACACCGTCCCAACGCTGTAGGGCGGAACGTCAGTAACCGCCAGCGGCCCCGGCTGCGTCGTGTCATGGACCACGTACAGGCCCGCCTCACGCCCCAGGCCGTCGATGTAGTCGCCGCCGCTGAGCCGCCCGTCGCGGTCGAAATCGACCACCATGTCGTACGCAGCGCCCAGCCCTGTGAAGTCGCCGGTTTCCGGGTCAAAGACCGCGGCACTCAACTCGTTCGGCCCGGAGATCACGAACGTATTGTCCTGGATCGTCTCGCCGCCAAAGGTGACGGTCAGCGGGCCGTCACCGGTCATATCGATCAGTTCCGGGTCAATTTCCCACAGGCCGGCGCTCTTGTGTTCGACGATGTAAACATCCGCGGTCCGGCCAGCGATATCGGGGTGTTGCGTCGGGTCGATCGCCAGCTCGATCGTGGCGTTCTGATTGAAGGCCTTCACGTACTCGAAGAACGGGTACAGCGTGAGCGAATTGCCGGCCAGTTGCACCGGAAAGACCTCGCCCGCTCCACCACCCACCAGAATCTCGACGAATGGATCGATGTCGAACACGTTGACCTGGCCGTCACCATTGGTGTCGGCCAGCATCACCTCGCAGTGCGGAAAGCTCACCGCATACCCCTCGGCGTCTACCAGTGCCAGGACGAACGGGTCAATGTCAAACACATTGACGGCGCCGTCGCAGTTCAGGTCGCCGGGCGCAAACGCATACGCGCTGCCGCCGATGCTTAGCATCATCAGGATCAGCGCACACTGATACTTGTGCCTCAAAGTGGAACCTCCTTTTGTTAGTGCCTCATCATCTTTCCCCTGGCCGGCTCGGACGAGGCCAGTGCCTTTATACTCCGTCCAATAATGTAACACATGTTCCGTCTCAGACAAAGAAAAATTGCCTCGCATACCCGGGAAAAATCACGCAAGACCCGGATTTCCCCCGAACGAACCGAAGGACCGATACTAACGTTGCTTCCAGCAACTCACAACCGCTCTGCCCACAATCTGCTCCACCGTCTATGATCACGGACGTGCCCGAAACGGACCTCAAAACCTGCCCGGACTGCGGTCAGAGCCTGGCCGAACCGCACGGGGAGTGCGCGGATTGCGGCTTCCAGTACGACGAGCGCACTCGCGTTTGGCGCTGCGGGCGCTCATGGCAGCACCGCTTCTTGTACAACGCGCTGGCCGGACTGGCCGCCGGCCTGTTGGTCACGATCGCGTACCGCACCGCCCACGGCGCCGCCCCCAATGCGCTGCTGCCGATCCTGACCGGCATCGCCGTCGCACTGGCCGGCCTGGCCTTCGATCGCCTGCTGAGCGGCCGACTCTCCGGCCGGTTCGTGGCGCTCACCCCATCCGGCGTGGTTCTGGGTACTCGGCGGCAACGCCGGTTGGTCCCCTGGAGCGACATCCACCGACTCAACACGCGCGGCCGAGTCCCAAAACTGGAACTGATCGGCGATCAGCCCGACGTGCCGCTGGAGGACGTCTTCGACACGCGCGCCGAGCTCGAGAGTTTTCGACGCGCCCTGCAGCAAGCCCCGGCCGAACCCGCATCCTAACCAGCAGGTCATTCTCGGGTAACCCGCACCGTGTCGCCCGCGCCTACGTAGTATCAGTAAGGAATGCGGTGACCGCGCAGTATGCGCGGCAGGAGCGGGAAATGCTTGGCGGCCGTTCGGGCACTGACGCTGATAGCCTTACGGTCCGTCATGCACTAGCACCGCCGCAATCCGGGGCCGGCGCGATGTTTCGGATATCGCGAACGCCCCATGAACAGCGGGTGACCACATGCACAGCGGCGAAGCAGACAACTCGGCCTGCCAGGGGGCGAGCGGGAGCGCTGTGCACGCTCGCGAGCAATCGCGGGAATTGCTCCAGCAGATAATGGCCGCCTTGCAGGCGGGACAGACGCAGCATGCCGCAGAACTGCTGATCTCCGCCCACGCGGCCGGAACATTGCCTGAACGCTCTGCCGTGCTGCCCGAGTTGACGCGCGGCGCGAGCCCGAAACTCGTGGCTGAACTGCTGTATCAAATGGCCACCTTTCCCTGTTTTTACTGCCGCCTGGGCCTGCAGCGTTGTGAGGCCTGCGACGGTGGCGGCCGCCTTGGCGACGATCTGCCGTGCGAACGCTGTGTGGGCCTGGGCGTAGCGCGCTGTGATTTCTGCGACGGCACCGGCTGGACGAGCCTTGAAGCCCTGCCGCCGTCCCTGCGGCCGCTGATAATCCTGCAGCGGGTTCAATTGGCGCTGCGCGCCGGCCGCAAGCTGCTCGCGCAAGCCCCGGCCCCGGTGGAGTACGCCGGTGAGCGTGAGGCGCGGCGCGCGGCGGCCCGGCAGGTCCTGGCGGTCGAAAGGCAGCGCGCGATCCTGGAGGATGCGCTGGCGACGGCCGAACGGGCCGGGATCAATTCGCGCGTCGGCAAAGAACTCGAAAAGCTGTTACCGGCCTGTGCGGCCTGCGTGCCGCGGGTCGAGTCCCGCCTGCGGGAATGCCTGAGTAACCTGGCCGAAGTGTCGCAGCGGGAAGCTGAACGTGAGGACGCAGATCCGCGGTCACGCAAGCGGGCCAAGTCACGCCTGAGCTACTACGACCAGTTGCGGCGTTCCGGCAATTTCGCGGGGACCGGTCTGGAGCGTATGCAACTTCGCGAGGTCGCGCACCGGATCCTGCGGCGGGTACGGGACGCGGCTCAGCCAGATAATGGCACTACGAGCCCAGATGGGTCCGCGGCTGAGAACCCCGTCGCGCAGTAGCGCAAGCGCCGCGACCCGCTTGCCAGGCAAAACGCGACTCCACGCCCATCGCCCGACGCCTGATCGAAGAACCGTACCGATGCTCATGCGGTCAACCGCCTGGTGCTCGACCCGTGCAACCCGGCTTGCCGTGGCCGCTCGGAGGCGGTGAAATGGCTTACTTTCCGGCCCAGGCGCCTTGCGAGGCACAACGGGAGCGCTGCGTGATCCCGCCAAAACCAGTGAGTCTCAATCTGAACGTCCGCGGCATGGGGCTATCAGCCACGCTCGCCATTAAGCAGAAGTGCCGCGAGCTCCAGCAGCAGGGTCTGAGTATCTACGACTTCGGCCTGGGCCAATCGCCCTTCCCCGTACCGCCCAGCGTGGTCGAGGCCCTGCGCTCGGCCGCGGCCGAACGGGATTACCTGCCCGTGCAGGGCCTGCCGGCGCTGCGTGAAGCGGTGGCCGACTATCACCGGCGCACGGACGGCATCGAGATCCACCCGGACGATGTGCTCGTCGGTCCGGGTTCGAAAGAGCTGATGTTCCAGGTGCAACTCGTCTTCTACGGCGAGGTCATCCTGATTCCCCCCTGCTGGGTCACCTATTGGCCGCAGGCCCGCATTCTCGGCCGCCGCCTGAGCCGCATTCACGCCACCTGGGAATCCAACTGGAAGATCGACGCCGCACGCCTGTTCGAGGCGGTGCAGCGCGTCGGCGATGACCACCGCCCGCGCCTGCTGGTGCTCAACTACCCCAGCAATCCCACGGGCGATACCTACTCGGCCGACGAGCTGCGCGAGATCGCCGAAGTCGCGCGCCGCTTTCAGATTATCGTCTTGTCGGATGAGATTTACGGCCAGCTCCACTTCGCTAACGAGCACGTATCGATCGCCCGCTTCTATCCCGAAGGCACAATCGTCAGTTCGGGCCTTTCCAAGTGGTGCGGTGCCGGCGGCTGGCGGCTTGGGACGTTCAGCTTCCCGCGCGAACTGAGCTGGCTGGCCAAGGCGATGGCCACCGTGAGCAGCGAGACTTTCACGTCGGTCTGCGCTCCGATCCAGCATGCCGCGATTAGGGCCTTCCAAGGCGGCCCGGATATTGAGCAATATTTGCGGCACGCACGCCGCGTGCTGAGCGCGCTGGGAGACTATTGTGCCCGGACGCTGGCCGCGGCCGGCGTGAACGTGCGCCGCCCGCGTGGTGCGTTCTACCTGTTCCCCGACTTCACGCCGCTCGCGGGCAAGCTGGCGGCGCGCGGCATCACGGATGGCAAAACGCTGTGCGACCGGCTGCTGGACGAAGCCGGCGTGGCGGCCTTGCCGGGCTCAGCCTTCGGCCGCTCGCGCGGTGAGCTGACGGCCCGGCTGTCCTACGTGGATTTTGACGGAGCGGCCGCGCTGCAGGCCAGCGAGGGCACGCCCTGGGAAGCCGGCGAGGCCACGGCCCGCGAAGCGCCGCTGACAGAAGCCTTTCTCCGCCAACACTGCGACCGTGTCGTAACCGGAATCGACAAACTGGCCGCGTGGGTCCAAGCGTAATCAGACCGAACAACGTCGAGTGCCATGCCCAAGGCGGGTGCTGGGTGCCATGCCCAAGCTGTAAGCGCGGGCATGCCGCTGTGCGCGAGTGGAAAAGTGGGAAAGTGTGAAGGTGGGAACGTGGGAAGGTGACGCTTCACGGCAGCAACTGCCGCACGTTGACCTTCAACGCCGCCGCGATCTTCTTGAGCGTGCGGACCGTGGTTCGGTCCGGGTGCCGCTCGATCCGGGAAATCTGCGACTGCGGCAGTTTTAACTGGCGGGCGAGCTGCGCCTGCGTCAGCCCGCGGGCTTTGCGAGCTGCGGCGATGGTCGAACCGGCCACCTGCAGCTTGTAGTCGTCCAGATCGACCCACTCCGTATTGGGGTCCTCCAGCATAGCGACCATTTCCTGCAATTCGGCCTGCCGCAGAAGCCGCTCGAGCTGTTCTTTCGGAACGATCGCGCAAACCGTGCCGTCGTCCAGCGTCAGCTCGCCGCGGGTAGTAAGCGGCTCCAGCGGATGTACCCGTAGCTTCCTGGCTCCCCCGCTCACGGACGCATTTCTCTTGGCCTTTGCAGCCGGCATATCAACACCCGCATGCGTGCGCGGGCCGCGTCGTATTCAAAGATGGCAGTCTTCGCCACGCCACGACCAAACGCAAATCGCCTCAGCACATATCGGCTGATGCTAGGATCCGAATATTGCTCTGACAAACGGAGCAGCTCACTCGGACCGGCTCGCAACCTATCGAGCTCCGCGAAAAAATCATCCCGATCAACCGGAGCAAGCTGGTCCAGGAAGGCGATCGCATTCCGGCTGAGTTCTACCTTGATGCGCAT
>ENA-UOUL01004425-UOUL01004425.1-bioreactor-metagenome-genome-assembly--contig:-NODE-4425-length-13029-cov-2.702671_pt1 | contig 13029 bp, 11 predicted proteins | sample MGYA00249838_ERZ747220 | MGnify/ENA primary metagenome ERZ747220 (study PRJEB28778, sample SAMN05720191) | bioreactor metagenome | isolation source: Anaerobic biogas reactor | place: USA:Washington...
ATTGCGTTTTCCGTTAACCATATTCTTTTTGATTTGTTGCACCGCTTTGACCTGTTACATAATTTCTCTGCATAAAAGCCCCGATTTAATTATCCAGAAGCTAATGTTTGTCTGTCTGTTGGGTTCTTTCATAGGGGTAACCGCCCAATTCGCCTGTGAACGTTTCCCGCGCTTGGGCAGGTGGCGTTGGGCAGTATATGCATTATCCGCTCTTCTCACTCTGGGCTATTATTTCATCATCTCCCCGGCACCGGCAATAGATTACGCAGTAGGTGCCCGAACATCGGTGGCGGTATTCTCCATGTTTTGTGCTTTCATCTGGCTGCCATCTTACCGGGGTAAATTTGATTTTAACAGCGTGGCCCTGATCCACTTTAAATCAGCCTTGACATCGATTCTCTATGCTGGAGTACTTGCGGCTGGTTTGGCATCGATTATTGCGGCTATCGATAGTCTGCTCTTTAAGATAAACAGTGATGCTTATGGGCATATGATGGCCATCGTCTGGATTCTTTTTGCAACCACTTATTATCTTTCACTCCTGCCCCGTTTTAATTCGGAAACGGAATTGGATCAGACATATGCCCGGGAGGCAAGTCAGTGTCCTCGCTTCCTGGAGATACTTATTTCCTACATAGCTGTTCCATTGGTTGCCACATATACACTGGTTTTGCTGGCCTACTTCATCAAAATCGCGATTACCATGAACTGGCCAACTGGTCAGCTGGGACCCATGATTTTAGCTTATTCTGCTGCCGGACTTATCATCTATATTTTGGCCAGCGGGCTGGAAAACCGCTTTGCTATACTGTATCAGCGTATTTTTCCTAAGGTATTGATTCCAATTGTAGTTATGCAGCTCATTTCAGTATATATACGAGTAAGTGCTTATGGTGTTACGGAATCCCGCTACTATATTACTTTGTTTGGTATCTTTTCGATAGTTATTGGTGTAGTGCTATCCTTTAAGCCGGTAAAGAAAAATGGTCTTATTGCTCTGCTGGCAGCAGCTTTTGCCATACTTTCGATTCTTCCGCCTGTGGATGCTTTTACCGTATCACGTAACAGTCAGATAAGTCGGCTGGAAAACTACCTGCAGACAGAAGGTGTATTGGTAAACGGTAAAATCACTCCCAAGACTGATGCCGATTTGACCTTACGGCTGGAAACGACCAGCATCTTAAACTATCTGGAAAGGCGGGGTTATCTTAAAGAGGTTACCTGGCTTCCGGCTGATTTTGAAACTAATAGAGATATGGAGAAGAACCTGGGTTTTGAGCCCGCTTATAAATACCTGGGGGACGACCAGAACCACTTTTTTGCCCATCTGGATATGCAGAAGCCGTTGAACATTGAGGGCTATGATGTTCTACTCCAGGCCGGTACTTATAGGGGGATGGATCCTAAAGAAATCATGACTTATGACTTTAAAGTAAGCGGAATCCCATATAAACTCATACTTGACCCCGTATCGGCGAAGGAAACCCGGGTATCAGTTCAAAATGCTACGGGTGAAAAGCTCATATCCACAGGTCTATATGATTTCGCCGTTTCGATTGCCGGTATTAGTAATCGGCCCAAGGAGGCCCTGGATGCTGAAGAGCTGACTTTGGATGTTGAAAATAACAACTGCAAGATGCGTATCATCTTCCAGCACATTGGCATTACCTATGGGACTGGCGGAGATGCCGGGGCTGATTACAACATGTTTATCCTGATTACAGTACCGCCCCAAAGCTAGTAAACGAATTGTGCCCATGTATGTGGAAGGTTTCTTGGGTATGCCTTATATGGTAAACCAGTGCAAATACTGAGCGGGGGAGGAGTATATAGTATGTACCAATGGTCAATTTATGCCTCAAACCGTCTTAAACGTAGTGAATTGCTAACAACTGATACGGAACTAAAAGCCATGGCTGCTCCCGCTATGACCGGGGATAAAAAGCCCAGGGCAGCAAAAGGTATGCCGATGCTGTTATAGAAAAAGGCCCAGAATAAATTTTGCTTGATTGTTCGCATGGTACGGCGGGATAATTTTATGGCTGAAGAAATGCCGCGTAGATCACCGCTGGTTAAAACAATGTTGGCTGTTTCCATAGCCACATCGGTTCCAGTACCGATGGCTATTCCGATATCAGCAGTGGCCAGAGCCGGAGCATCATTAATTCCGTCACCCACCATAGCCACTATTTTTCTACTTTGCCTAATTTTCTCTACTTCCTCTGCTTTTCTCTCGGGCAGTACTTCGGCCAACACCCTTTCGATTCCTACCTGCCGGGCAATAGCCTGTGCAGTACGCTGGTTATCTCCACTAATCATGTATACTTCCAGGTTCATATCTTTTAGTGCTTGAATAGCGTCAACCGCATTGTCCTTAATGGTATCAGCCACTGCTAGCAAGCCCGTTAGTTTCCCGTCTATTGCCAGATACATAGCAGTTTTACCTGCTTCCTCCAGTCCTATAGCCTGGGTTTCACCACCGGTGGTCTCTATGCCCTGATTATGCATAAAACTGCGGTTACCTATAGTTAATGCCAGATTATCACTTTTTCCCGCTACACCTTGACCAGGAAAATTATTAAAATCCTCAGGATCAGGCAAGTCTCCAAACTGTCCCCGGGCACTGGCATAAATGGCCTAACCCAGAGGATGTTCGGAACGTTTTTCCAGGATTCCCGCCCAGCGCAATACTTCATCCCGCCCGTAATGGCCCAGGGTTATAATATCGGTTAGAGTAGGCTCTCCCCGGGTTATGGTACCGGTCTTGTCCAGAACTACCACATCCAGCTTTTGCAGCAGTTGTAAATATTCGCCCCCTTTTATGAGGAGACCATTTTCAGCTCCTTTGCCGGTTCCTACCATTATGGCAGTGGGAGTAGCCAACCCCAGGGCACAGGGACAGGCTATTACCAGAACCGCAACTGCTGTAATAATGGCCGTATTAATATTACCGCTGAACCAGAATTGCAGGGTAAATGTTAGCAGGGCAATCCCCATAACCGTAGGGACAAAAATACCTGAAACCTGATCGGCTAACTTTTGTATCGGAGCTTTAGATTCCTGGGCCTCCTCTACAATTCTTATAATCTGGGCCAAGGTGGTATCCTGACCGGTGCGGGTAACCACAAATTTCAAACTGCCGTTTTTATTGATGCTGGCACCTACCACTTCATCACCTAGTCTTTTTTCCACCGGCAGGCTTTCCCCGGTTAACATGGATTCGTCAACTGATGAACTGCCTTCCTGTACTATTCCGTCAACCGGAATTCTTTCGCCCGGGCGAATAACTACCAGGTCACCGGTTCTAACCTCCTCTATGGGTACATCCATTTCCTCTGTCTGCCGTATTACCCTGGCTGAACGGGGCTGTAATCCGCCAAGAACCCGGATGGCCTCAGAGGTTTTATTCTTAGCTCGTTCCTCCAGGTATTTACCTAATAACACCAGGGTAATAATAGTGGCCGAGGCCTCGAAATATATATTTTGGCGGTCACCCTGAAAATATATATTATAGAGGCTAAATAAATAAGCTGCCGAAGTACCCAGTACTACCAGCACATCCATATTGCTTCCCCCGGAACGCAGGGCTAGAAATGCACTTCTATAAAACCGGTAGCCAATAATAAATTGAACAGGTGTAGCCAGAGCTATTTGTAAGTAGGGATTATGCAAAAGGGGCACCTGGACCTGAAATAGCATCAATATCATGTTTAGTATTAGAGGAAATGCCAAAATAATAGAAGCCCCTAGCAATAGCCTTAACTTCTTGATTTCAGTATTATCGTCTGGGCTATCGACCTGGAATTCTCGTTTATCTATCCAATGGGCCTGGTATCCCAGATTATCTACCGCTTTTTCAATTTCGCTAACGCTGATTACCTGGGGATCATACTCTACCGTTGCCTGGTTGGTAAGAAGGTTGACACTGGCATTAACCACCCCCAGGGTGCTGTTCAGTTTTTTATCTATGCGGGCTGAGCAGGCGGCACAGGACATGCCTTCAATAGCCAGGGAAACATTAAGATATTTGCCTTCTTCTTCTGCCAGTACTTCGTATCCAGTCTGCCATACCGCTTCTTCCAGTTCCGCCTGCTTAATTAATTCTGGGTCATAAAGAATGGTGGCTTTATTATTAAGAAGGTTAACCTGGGCCTGGGTCACCCCAGGCAGGCTGTTCAGTTTCTTCTCCACCCGGGCTGAGCAGGCTGCACAGGACATTCCGCCTATTTTGATGGTGCTTTTTATCTCCTCCAAAGCAGTATCTCCTTTTGCATTTTGATGTTTATGCCCCGTAACGTTCGTTGGGGTTTCTATTTAACAACTTCATATCCTGCATCAGTGATTGCTCTTTCTAAATCATCCAGGTTTACTTTGCCCATATCATAAGAAATTTTTACTGTATTTGCGGCCAGGTCAACCTCCGCATTGCTTACCCCGGAAAGATTCTGCAACGACTTTTCTACTGCCATTTTACAATGTTTACAACTCATTCCGGCTACATTTAAAACTACTTTTTCCAAAAGAACACCTCCTTCCCTTGATTGATTACCTCGTTATTGATTCTTTTAACAGTGTGCATAATCAGCAGCTCTATGATACTAATTTTCACTATAAATATTTCTGTATTCAAGATACCAGTTGGGGAAAAATGAATTTAAACAGTGAGGTTATTTGAAGGAGATGGAGAGATGAATATTAGAATTAAAAGTTTGGGTTTTTCTAAAATAGTGATTCAAGAAAAAACTACTGTAGCTGCCAGGGGTAAGAGGATAGGGACAAGGGGATAGGGGGGGGGGACCTGTTCCCTTGTCTCACGGGTTAATCATCGTACATAGCAGCAATTAAATCCTTGTATTTTTCCTGCACGAATTTCCTTTTAATCTTCATAGTAGGAGTAATCTCTCCAGCTTCCTGAGAAAACTCATGTTTAAGCAGTGTAAATTTCTTAATACGCTCTACTTGACTTAGACTATTTTGTCGTATGTTGATAATTTGTTCATAGAATTTAACTACTTCAGGATGCTTAATCAATTCCTCCCGGCTGGAAAATATAATACCTGCTTGGGTAGCCCAGTCTTCCAGGTTTACAAAGCTTGGAACGATAAGAGCAGACACATATTTTTTCCCGTCTCCTACTACTGCTAGATATTCAATGAAGTGGTCTTCGCCCATCATAAGTTCAATCATTTGTGGAGCTATATTCTTGCCTCCCGAGGTGATGATAAGGTCCTTAAGCCGGTCAGTTATAAATAGATATCCGTCCTCATCAATTCGTCCGATGTCACCAGTTTTGAACCATCCGTCCTCGGTAAACATCTCCTTGCTCAACTCCGGCTTGTTATAGTATTCCTTGATAATGTTTGGACCTCTTGCTTGAATTTCACTTGTATCAGGGTCGATTCTGATATCTACCAGCGGAACGGTGGGTCCCACTGAACCGAATTTAAAGTAATGCGGGCTGTTCATGGTAAGGACCGGTGACGTTTCAGTAAGCCCGTAGCCTGACGTAATAAGCACACCGCAGTAGAAGAAAAACTTCTCGATTTCCGGGTTAAGGGCTGCGCCTCCATAGTTTAAATGATGCATATTAGTGCCAAATAGCGCCCGAACTTTGTGCAGCACCAGTTTATCGGCAATTTTCCTTTTGAGAGTGAGAAAACTTGGGGGTTGAATCCCTGCCAGGACCAAATCCCCATGCTGGCGCCCTATCTCTACAGACCAGTGGAAGAGTTTCTGTTTCATCGGAGAGGCAGTTCTAATTTTTGTGTAAAGAGTGGAATATATCTTTTCAAAAAGTCGGGGAGCACTGTTCATAACGTGGGTATTGGCTTCGATCAGGTATTCAAGTATCTCGTTGTGGTCCTCACAATACCATAGCTGCATACCCATTGATAAAATACCATAAGACCATGATCTTTCCAGTACATGAGTTAGAGGGAGCATGCACAGAGAAGATTCCCCCTCAACAAATCCTTCCTCAGTATAACGTCCAACGGCCCAGGCATTATGCATCAAGGTTTTGTGGGTATGCACGGCGCCTTTTGGCTCTCCGGTCGTTCCAGAAGTATATATAATCGTACAAATATCATCATAATGGGCTCTTTTCATAATTTCTTCGATTTCACTTTTACGTGAGGCGGCTCTGCCCTCGTTAAGAAAGTCATCCCACATAATAACACGTTTGTCATCATGAATTTTAGTTCCGCGGTGGAATACGATGATTTTTTCCAGAGAGGGGCATTTGTCTAAAAGCGGATAGGCTGTGTCATAATGAACCTGGCGGCCAACAAACAGAACCTTAATCCCAGAGTCATTGATTATGTAGGCGCATTCTTCCTCAGTATTGGTGGCGTAAATTGGTACGGTAATACACCTGATAAGTAATGAGCCTAGATCACACAGATGCCATTCGGCTCGATTAGCTGAGAAAATCCCAATTTTGTCCTCTTCTGTAATGCCGGAGTTGAGAAGTGCCGAAGCAAGTGCAAACATTATCTCGGAAACCTGGGTCCAGGTGAAGGTTTCCCATTGACCATACGGCTTGTGGTGAAGCTCTTCCTTGTCTCCATACTTTTTGGCATAATTGACAACCATGACTGCTGTCTGCTGCCATTCATTAAGGTATTTCTGGAATTCCTTTAAGCCATATTAATCCCCCCATATCACAATAATCCAAGACGCAAATTAACATTTGCGGATAATACTATAATTAAATATACCATAAAACAAATGGGAATAATGGAAATATTTCGGCATATTGTAAAATAAATAGGATTTTGTGAAATAGTTGAAAAATCGTAATGGAGGCCTTTTGTTTATAACTGCTGCTTGTTTAAAAGAAAATATTAAGGTAAAATTATGGAAACGATTTGCCCTAAAACTAATCTTGGGGGCAGGAGGAGACTATGACCGATAGAGAATTATTAGAAAATATTTTAAAAGAAATCTCCAGTGTCAAAAACACGCAGGATTTAATGTACACACAGCTAAAAGAACACGGTAGCATCTTGAGTGCTTTACAACATGCAGCCGAAGTACATAAAGCTGATATTGATAATTTAACCCATCAAGCGGCTAATCTAGCTGGGGGAATTAAATCTATTAAACAGATGCAAGACGAACATACTCAGCAATTAACTGCCATTGCGGAAAAAGTAGCTGGTCACGAAATACAGATTAAAGTGTTAGATGCCACAAAATCAAATAAGCACAAAATCAAGTAGTATTTTCCCACGATAGACACTAAACAGCCTTTTGTATATGAGAGGCTGTTTTTTAATGCTCAAAAATAAGAGAGGAGTGATTCTATGAAACGACTGGCAATTAGGAATGCCACCCATGGGGAAGGCAATGCCTCCAAAGCTTCATACCTGGGATTGTCCATCGTCCAATAACGTGGCGCGGCTTCAAACTGGTTTTGTAAAGCCTGCAAGACATAATTCTCGCTTTAAACTCCACAAACAGTCTGTTGCCCTCGCCAAAGGCTGAAGGTGCCAGGAGAGATAGCCTGCGCAACAGTCCTACATCTGCCATATATAGTTTAAAAGCAGATAAATCATCGTAGGCTGAAATAGGTAGCCCCGGCGTGCTGCTCCGATATATTTTATACGTCAGGTTAGCATCACAAAGCCACTGCAAGGCATCCTCATATTCTCTTGCCCTGGCCCCTTCCTACTCACTCGGAGAATTCCGAGAGACTATTTATTAAAGGGGAGGAACCCTCCCCTTCTTATGTTTAAGACAAGCACCACATTTAGACATAGTACATATAATGCTATTAATTGTAGCCGTAGTCTATGGTCAAGGGGGAGTGATGGTGAGTTCGGTACTTTCTGGAATTAAAATTGCAGTATTAGGTGGCGATGAACGAGAGCTTATTCTGGTAGGTGAACTGGTGAAAATGGGGGCTACAGTAGCTGTTGCTGGTTTTCCCCGGGAGAAAATTGGCCCAGGTGCCTTTGTCGTTCATACTGTAGAAGAAGCATGTAAAGATGCCGAAGTAGTTATTTTACCTATACCTGGTACCAGTCCTGACGGTTTAATCAGGGCGGTATACGCTGAAAGCAATTTAATGCTTACCGAAAAAGCTATCCAGTCAATGGCAAAAAATGCTTTGGTTATAATTGGCTCAGCTCGGCCATTTCTTAAGGAATGGGCGCAGACCTACGGTTTTAACTTGATTCAAATAATTGAAATGGATGAAATAGCTATACTTAATTCCATCCCTACGGCCGAAGGCGCTATCCAGATAGCCATGGAAGAAACACCCATAACTATTCATGGCAGTAAAACTTGTGTAATTGGTTTTGGCAGGACGGCTATCACATTGGCCCGGACCTTGAAAGCATTGGGTTCCGATGTTACCGTTATCGCCCGTAACCCGGGGCAATTGGCCCGGGCATATGAAATGGGGTGTAAACGGGCCACGTTTCCTGAACTGCGCGAAGTTATGAATAGTGCTGATATAGTGTTTAATACGGTTCCAGCTATGGTTATTACCAGGGATATTCTTAAGTTTACCAATTCCAATGTGCTCATAATTGACCTGGCCACGCAACCAGGAGGAACCGATTTCGAAGCAGCCAATACCTACGGACTTAAGGCTATCCTTGCCCCCGGTCTGCCCGGTAAGGTTGCCCCGGTATATGCAGGCAAAATTCTGGCAGATGTTGTTCCCCAATTAATTATAAGTGAACTGATAAAATCAGATGCCGGTTTACTATTTGCCTGAAAGGAGGTGTAGACATTGCTGGAAACTCATAACCGGTTAAGGGGTGTCCGGGTGGGGGTAGTAGTTACCGGTTCTCATTGTACTATAGGGGATGTTATTCCCCAGATAAGGGATATTAAGAGTGAAGGTGCTGATATTTTACCTATATTTTCATATACTGTTGACGAGACTGATAACCGCTTTTACCAGGTTCATGATCTGAAAACACAAATTAACGAGATATGTAATAAGCCCATAATTAATACTATAGTCGGAGCTGAACCGATTGGTCCGCAAAAGCTCCTGGATGTTGTGGTTGTTGCGCCGGCAACCGGAAATACCATAGCTAAACTGGCCCATGGAATAGTAGATACGCCAGCCTTAATGGCAGTTAAAGCCCATCTGCGGAATCAAAGACCAGTGGTAATAGCGATTTCCACCAATGATGCCCTGGGCATTAATGCCCGTAATATTGGACTATTAATTAATATGAAAAACATATACTTTGTTCCCTTCCACCAGGATGATCCATTTAACAAATGCAATTCTCTGGTTGCTAGCATGGATAAATTATTAGAAACGGTAGTATGTGCCTTGCAAGGAAAACAGCTGCAGCCAGTTTTACTTGGTCCCAATTCAGTTTGTTGAGAATTAAAAAACGCAGTGCTAAAATAGAGACCAGAGTTTTTTTGACAGGAGGTACTGGTTGTGGCTGAGGGAATAAAGTTAGCACTGGTTGGGGCAACAGGTGCAGTTGGGCAGGAAATGCTTAACATCATGGAGGAGAGAAAGCTTAAAATAAAAGAATTGCAATGTTTGGCTGATCCCCGCGAGGCCGGGAGCAAAGTGAAATTTGCCGGAGAAGAACTGACAGTACGGGCTGCCAGTAATGATGCTTTTAAATGGGCTGATGTAGCCATGTTTGCTGTAGGTACTGAAATTAGTAAGCAATTGATACCACAGGCTGTAGCAAATGATTGTGTTGCTATTGACAATAGTTACGCTTTCCGCCTGGATGATAATGTTCCCCTGGTAGTACCGGAGGTTAACCCCGAGGATGTGGATTGGCATAAAGGCATAATTGCTAACCCTAATTGTTCTACCATTATTATGGTGGTAGCTATTAATCCCATTCACCAGGCGGCAGGTCTAAAAAGGGTAGTAGTTTCCACCTATCAGGCGGTATCTGGTGCAGGTAAAGCCGGGTTGGATGAACTGGACCAGCATGTTAAGGCCCATATTGAAGGTAGCCAGCCGGTATTGGAGGTATTCCAGCATCCGATAGCATTTAATCTTATACCTCATATTGACGTTTTTGTTGAAGAAGATTATACCCGGGAAGAAATGAAGATGGTTTGGGAGACCCGTAAAATCATGCATGCTCCGGACCTGAAAATTGCGGCCACCGCCGTAAGGGTACCGGTATACCGGAGCCATTCCGAATCGATTAACCTGGAAACCGAGAAACCCCTGTCAGTTACCCAGGCCCGGGATATTTTATCTCAGGCTCCGGGAATAGTAGTACAGGATGACCCTCAGAACAACAAGTATCCTATGCCTCTTTTTACTTCTAACCGGGATGAGGTGTTTGTGGGCAGGATACGACGAGATATATCGATCGATAACGGTCTGGCTATTTGGGTAGCAGCTGACCAGATTAGAAAAGGAGCAGCAACTAATACCGTACAGATAGCCGAACTGGTAATTGAGAAAAACCTTTATTAAGAAGGTGTATATATTTGAAGATAGCTGTACAGAAGTTCGGAGGAACTTCCCTTACCACCCCTGAGTTGCGGTCACGGATCAACAGTATTGTTAGTTCCACCATTAGTTCAGGCTCTAAAGTGGTAGTTGTAGTATCAGCTATAGGAAGAGAAAAAGATCCATATGCCACCGATACATTTATTAATTTGGTAAAGGAAATTAACCAGGAACCCCTGGCTCGAGAAATGGACCTGATTATGTCCTGTGGAGAAATAATATCGGGAGTATTATTAGCCAATTACCTTTCTAGTACAGGTATACCATCTAAATTCCTTACTGGAGAACAGGCAGGCCTGGTTACCGACAGCAATTTTGGTAATGCCCATATTTTATATGTTAACCCCAGAAATATATTAGATTGTCTGGAAAAGGGCATTACCCCGGTAGTAGCAGGATTTCAAGGCATAAGTGAGCATGGAGAACTTACTACCCTGGGACGGGGAGGTAGTGATACTACTGCCAGCGCCCTGGGAGTAGCCTTAAATGCAGAAATAATTGATATATTTACCGATGTAGAGGGCATTATGACTGCAGACCCGCGCATAGTGACTAATGCCCGCTTGCTGGAGGCTATAAGCTATAATGAAATCTGCCAGTTAGCGCGCGAAGGCGCCAGGGTAGTTCATCCCCGGGCTATAGAAATTGCCATGCAGGGAAATGTACCGCTACGGGTGAGATCTACCAGACTGGATAGCCCCGGTACTTTAATAAGTAACCGGCTTTATCATAGTAATCCCCCCCACCTGATTAAAGATCAACTAATTACAGGAATAACCTATACATCTAATCTATGTCAGATTAAAATAGAGGGTAGCACGTTTAATGGAAAAACCCAGCTAGAATTAAATGTTTTTAAGAGCATGGCTGATGCCGGTATAAGTGTTGATTTTATAAGTGTTCAGATGGACCGCATTGTTTTTACCGTCCAGGGTGAACAGGCGGAACGGGCCTGGCAGGTGCTTAAAGAGATTAACATCGAATCGGTGATGGAAAAGAATTGTGCCAAAGTAGCGGTAGTGGGAGCTGCCATGACCGGAATCCCAGGTGTAATGGCTAACGTAGTGGCGGCCTTGAAAGCACAGGAGATTGCTATACTCCAGTCCGGAGATTCCTACACCAATATATGGTGTCTGGTTAAGGAAGAAGATTTAGACAAAGCAGTAAATGCTTTACATGATAAATTCGAATTGGGAAATTAAATTCTTTAATAACATAGAAGTGGCGGTGATAAAATGACGGTTCCCAGGCTGTTGACTGCAATGATAACTCCATATGATGATAAATTGCAGGTCAATTATGCTAAGGCGGCAGAACTGGCCGAATACCTGGCCGATAATGGTACAGAAGGAATTGTAGTTAGCGGAACTACCGGTGAATCCCCGGTATTAACCGATGAAGAAAAACTAAAACTATTTGCAGCTGTAAAAAATAAAGTTGGTAAACGTATCCCGGTTTGGGCCGGAACCGGTTCCAACGATACAAATCATTGTTTGGAATTAAGTAAAGAGGCAGAAAAATTAGGTGTCGATGGGGTTATGCTAGTTTGCCCTTATTATAATAAACCCAGTCAAGAGGGATTATACCAGCATTTTAAAGAGATTGCCGAGGCTATATCTCTACCTGTAATGCTCTATAATGTTCCAGGTCGTACCGGAATTAACTTGCTGCCGGAAACAGTTGCCAGGCTGGCGAAAATAGAAAATATAGTTGCTATTAAGGAGGCCAGTGGCAGTATGGACCAGGTATCCACTCTGATGACCCTGCTACCCGAGGAAATGACAGTTTACTCCGGTGATGATTCTCTTACTTTACCTATGATGGCCCTGGGTGCACGCGGTGTGGTAAGTATTGCTTCTCATCTGGTGGGCAATGAAATATTGGCTATGATAGATGCTTTTTATAACAGGGAGACTAAACGGGCGTTTGACTTACATAAACAGCTTTTTCCTATATTTAAAGGGCTGTTTATTGCTACGAATCCGGTTCCCCTGAAAGAGGCATTAAACCAATTAGGTCAAAGTGTAGGCGGATTACGCCTGCCCCTGATAGAGGCTAATGAAACAGAAAAGATATTTATTCGGGAATTATTATCTAATGCAAAATTATTACCGTAAGGAATGCTTTTTAGGATAGACGAAAAAGTCTATCCTAAATATTTACATAACAAAAGCTGCCATTACATGAAGTTGTATATAACCACCGTATAGGCTATAATAAGCAAGGTGGTTGTGTTCGGAACTTAAAACTGAATAAAGGAGGTGTTAGGGTGTCGGATGCTGATTCCCGTATACAGATTATTTCCCTGGGCGGTTTGGGGGAAATAGGCAAGAATATGACGGCTATCCGATATCAGGATACCATTGTTGTAATCGACGCTGGTCTGATGTTTCCTGAAGAGGAACTACTTGGAATTGACGTCGTAATTCCTGATATTACTTATTTGTTGGAAAATAAAGAAAAGGTTAAGGCAATTTTATTAACCCACGGGCATGAAGATCATGTCGGCGCCCTTCCTTATCTTTTAAAAGAGATGGATGTTCCAGTTTATGGAAGCC
>ENA-UOUL01004426-UOUL01004426.1-bioreactor-metagenome-genome-assembly--contig:-NODE-4426-length-13024-cov-6.883448_pt1 | contig 13024 bp, 15 predicted proteins | sample MGYA00249838_ERZ747220 | MGnify/ENA primary metagenome ERZ747220 (study PRJEB28778, sample SAMN05720191) | bioreactor metagenome | isolation source: Anaerobic biogas reactor | place: USA:Washington...
GTGCGGCAGTGGGAATAGTCAAAAACGTGCAACACCTTTTTGCGCACAGGTCGTGACATTGAAGAAATTCTACCTGCTGTCGGCGCAAGGACTTGGGGCGATTTTGGATCGGGGAGTCGCGTTTTTTTTGGTCAAAAACGTGCAACACCCTCCAAGGGTAGAGGCGGGCCTTTGTTGGTGCCCGCGAGTTTGAGGTCCGACAGTAAGGACGAGACCGAGATGGGATTTGAGTTGGATGGCTTCGGTGACGTGCGGCTCGACGCGGACTACCTCGACTGGCTCGTCGAGGCGCGGGCCGCCGAGATCGGCCGGCACTTCGCTCGGCTGTGGGACTACTACGCCAACCCGACGGTGGACGTTGCCGGCAGTAGTGCCGTCAGTCGCAAGGTGCACGAGTCGGGCCGGCCCTATGTGCAGGCGCAGGAGTACGGCCTGCCGTCGCGCATCACGGGTCTGATGCACTCGCCGACGGCCGGCGCGTTCGACTCGCGCATCGCCCGTGACATCCAGCGCAAGGAAGTGGTGATCGAAAACGACATCGGCTGGCGCGTGAATGCGGCAGCCGATTTCCTGTTTGGCAAGCCGATTCGTATTGTGTCCAAAGCTCCGGACAGCCGAAGACGACGCGAAATGGAAGAGATTCTAAAGGTGGTCTTTGCGGCGAACGGCGGCCTTGGCTTTTTCCAGGACATGGCAGTGCTCGGAAGCGTCTACGGGTTCGTCGATTGTCTCGTGCGGCCCGCCCTCCCTTCCTCCGAACGCACCGCTGCTCCTCTCGCAGATTCTCCCTCCTCGCTTTCCTCCGCGCTGCAATGGGCCGGAGCGATTGACCTGGAGCTGATCGAGGCGCCGAGAGCACTGCCGGTTCTGGATGAAGACGACTATCGCGTCATCACGTGCTACATCCAGCACTTCTATCAGAAGCGAAACAGCGTGACGCGCAAGGACTCGTTCCTGTCGCGCATTCTCGCGGGCGCCGGCCAGCGGAGCGACAGCCGGCAAGTCGTGGAAGTCACCGAGATCCTCTCAGCCACGCACTGGCAGCGCTACGAGGACAAGGCACTGGTGGCCGAGGGCGATCTGCCGTGGGGCTTTCTGCCGGTGGTGCACGTGCAGAACGTCGCGCAGCCGTACTACTACGAGGGCGTCAGCGACGTCGAGCCGCTGATCCCGCTGCAGGACGAACTGAACACGCGGCTGAGCGACCGGGCCAGCCGGATCACGTTCCAATCGTTCAAGATGTACCTCGGCAAGGGGATCGAAGGCTTTGAGGACAAACCGATCTCGCCCGGGCGGATGTGGTGCACCGACAATCCGGAGGCGTCGATTCAGGAGTTCGGCGGCGACGCGGCGACGCCCGGCGAGCAACTGCACATCGCCGAGATTCGCGAAGCGATGGACAAGACCAGTGGCGTGACACCGCTGGTGGCCGGCGTGCTGCGCGGCAAGCTCGGTAACCTGACCAGCGCCGTGGCCCTGCGTCTGACGTTCATGGGCATGCTCAGCCGCAACGAACGCAAACGCCACACTTACAGCGAGGGCATCCGGCGGATCGGACGCATGGTGCTGAGCATGCTCGACACCGCCGGCATCTACAAAAGCGACGAGGCCGAGCGCGACTTCGACATCGTCTTCGATAATCCGCTGCCGGAGAACCTGCTCGAGAAGCTTCAAGAGGCGCAGATCAAGCGCGAGCTGGGCGTGCCGCCTGAGCAGGTGCTCCGCGAGCTGGGCTATGAGGGCGCCGGCGCAGCCTGACGAAAACAAACCGTCACAGAAGTGACAGATGAAATTGGGAGGCCCCATGGAGTCAAGTCAGATCGATGAACGCAGCTCACGAACCGAGCAGGAACACGAGTGCGACGAGCGCGAGAGCGACGTTGCGAGACTGGTCCCGGTGACCGAATCGATTCGCTACCGCCGAAGGGCGCAGAGCGCCGAGAAGAGCGCGCAGGAGATGGCCGAGAGGCTGGCGACGGCCCACGAGCAGCTCGCGCAGATGACCGACGATCTCGAAGCGCTGCGGCTCGACCGCACGCTGACGGACAGGCTGCTGGCGGCCGGTGTGACCGATCTGGAATCGGCCATGCTGCTCGCCAGGAGCCGGATGGAGGGCAACGATGCCCCCGATGTCGAGGCGCTGGTTGCGAGTCTCAAGGCCGAGAAGCGTCACCTGTTCGGCCGAGCGCCCGAGTCCGTGACAAGCCGCAAGACCAGCGGCGTCCGGGACCGCACTGTGCCCGGCCGCGCGGCGCTCGAACAGGCGGCGGCCAAGGCGGCCCGCACGCAGAAGCAGACCGACCTTCAGGAGTACCTCCGACTGCGAAGGAACGCGCTATGACCACTCGAGTTTCCGCCATCGCTACCGCATTTGTCATCCCGAGCGAAGCCGAGGGATCTGGCCGAGAATGAGGTAGTGCCCGGTCGTTGGCCAGATTCCTCGACTGCGCTTCGCTCCGCTCGGAATGACAAGAGGGGGGTGTGGTTCCGCTCGGAATGACAAATGAGGGGTGTCCGCCGCTCGGAATGACAAACAGAGGCGAGGCGCTCCGCTCGAATGACAAAGGATAAGGCCGCTCGGAATGACAAAGGCGGGGATACCGGGAATGACAGAAGCGGGATGGCTGCAATAGAGAACAACTGAAACCTCTTTGTACAGGAGAAGCACGTATGCCGTTTACCGGAAAAGCTACTTACTCGGCCGGGGCGACTCTGCCTGAACTGGCCGAGGACGTCGCCGACATGATCGCGATCGTGACGCCGTACGAGACGCCGCTGCTCAACGCACTGGGCGATCCACTGCGCGAGGCGATGAGCACGCACCACGAGTGGCTCGAAGACGAGCTGCTGCCCAACAAGGACGCCATTGACGACGCGACCTGGACCGATCCGAGCGCCGACACGCAGTTCAACGTCGCGCACGGCAGCCGGTTCCGCATGGGCGACCAGATCCAGGTCGAAGGCAGCGAGGAGCTGATGCTCGTGGGGACGGTCGAGGGCAACACGCTGACCGTTCAGCGCGGCTATGGCGGCACCACGCCCCAGGCCCTGGCCGACGGGCAGACGCTCAACATCCTCGGCAATGCCTCGCTCGAAGGCGCCGACAAGCCCAGCGCGCGGTTCACCTATCGCATCCGATCGGGCAACTACACGCAGATCTTCACGGCGGCCGTCGAGGTCAGCGGGTCGGATATGGCTGCACGGCAGCTCGGCCTGGCCGACGAGATGGACTACCAGAAGCAACTGCGGCTGCGCGAGATGGTCCGCGATCTGGAGGGCACGGTCATCAACGGCGCCAAGCCGGTCGTCGATCCGCAGGGCAGCGGCACGGTGCGACGGACGATGAAGGGCATCATCCAGCACCTGTCGTCCAACGTCTTCCACACCAGCGACGAAGGCTTCCCGACGGGCAATGATCTCGACGAGGCCAAGGTCAACTACGTGCTGCGGAAGATCTGGGAGAATAGCAGCGGCAACGTCGATCTGATCGTGGTCGGCGGATTCCAGAAGCGCAAGATCAACGCCTTCTGCTCCGACAGTCGCAGCTATGGCCCGAGCGACAAGACGTTCAGCGACATGGTGGCCGTCTACGAGAGCGACTTCGGCACCTGCCAGGTGATCACCACGCGGTGGATGCCACAGGATGCGGCGCTGTTTCTCGATTCGTCGCGGATCAGCGTGCTGCCTCTGACCGGTCGCAGTTTCCACTTCAAGCCGCTGGCCAGCGGGGGCGACTACGAGTGCGGCGAGCTGATCGGCGAGTACACGCTCGAACTGAGGAACGAAGCCGCCCACGGGCTCATTCGCAACCTGAGCACGAGCTGACGCCTGCTGCATTCATGACCCTGGTAGGGGCGAGGCATGCCTCGCCCCTCCAATCCTGTGCACGAGGTGACGTGCCATGAACTTAGAAAAGCCTAAACTGCGACTGTGTCATTCCGCGCGAGGAATCCCACGCCCTTGTCATTCCGAGCGGAGCGCAGCGCAGTCGAGGAATCTGGCTGCGAACACGAAGCCCGCTTGGTCTCTGGCCAGACTCCTTCGGCAAGCTCAGGACAGGCTCCTCGACTTCGCTCGGGGTGACAATCGAAGCAGGCTCGGGGTGACAATGGGGGCCGGCGTGGGGCGGCAAAGGAAGAGACCGTCTGTGACGTGAATGTGAGTGTGGAGATCTGACGATGGTTCGATTCTCAAGCGATGTGGACATTCTGAAGTATGAGCCGCTCCTGTTCGGCGAGCTGCATCTGCCCTGGCAGGTGATGGCGGCCGGCAGTGGGGCCGAGCTGGACGGGACGGCACTGACCGACGGCGCCGCCGACTTCACCAACAGTCGGATCGAAGCAGGGGACGTGGTCTACCTGAAATCGGCCGACGGTGCTCTGGACGGCGCCTATGAGATCGTCTCGGTCGATTCGGTGACGGAGCTGACCGTCTCGGTCCTGCGGGCCGACGTCACCGACGATCCGGTCGCGCCGCCACAGGGCAGCAACGTCTCGTATCGCATCAGCACGTTCACGCCCCAGGCGACCGAAGCGGCCTGCGAGCTGACCGAGCATTTCGGCATCCGGCCGGGCGATCCGGGCAGCCCGATCGGCGTCGAGAACATCCTCGATACCGAGGTGCTCCGACGTGCGGCGACGTTTGCGGTGATCGCACGCGTCTTCGCGATGTGGGCGGGCCACCGCGACAGCCAGAGCCTCTGGAGCAAGGGCGTGCACTACCGCCAGCTCTTCGAGAAGGCCCGGCAGCGATGCCGCCTGTCGATCGACCTGGGCCGCGACGGCGTGCCGGACATCGTGCGCATCGGCGGCGCGATCCAACTGGTCCGTGACTGAAAGAGGTGACTCGTGACTACCACGCTGGATGGCAAAGCGTTGTTCGATGAGCGTGAGCTGACCATTGCCGTCGGCCCCGTCGAGCGGGCCTCGGTCGAGCGAGGCGTGCCCGGTCTCGACGGCCTGGCGAGCATCGATCTGGGCCGGCGCGGTCGGAAGGTGCGCCAGCGGGGTACGCTCCGTGCGACGAATCAGGCCCGCATGGACGCGCGCATCGCCGCGATCGAAGTCCTTCTCGATGGCGCGCCGCACAGTCTGCTCGTTTCCGATGGTCGGCGGTACGACGATCTGCGGATGGACGCGTTCGTGCAGCGCGACAGGCGCGTTGAAGGGACCGGCGTCGTCGTCGAATACGAGATCACGTACACGCAGTTGAGGAGCTGAGCCATGCCGATCTCGCGCACAGGAATCGAGGACGTTCGGGCGTGTATGTTGCCCGACGCAATCGCCAGCGACGGCCGGGCGGCCGCCGTCTCGCGGTCGGTGCTGGTGACATGGCGCAGCGATCTCACAGGCCGGCTCTTTCAGGTGTACGTCAACGGGCGACTGGCAGGCGTCACCGTCGATCCGCGGCAGCGACAGATGGTTGTCGTCGGCCCGTGTTCGTTCGAGGCGGCCGTGTGCATCGAGGTCGTCGCAGTCGAGCCGCACGAGGCGCATATTGATTTCATCGGTGACATCGAGCGGCCGACGAACCTGGGCGCCCGTGTGAAGCTGACCGTTCTGCGAAGCCAGGACCTGCCTGTCGGAACAACGTTCAACGTCTACGGCGACGGCGGCGCGGGACAGATCGACTATGATATGCCGCTGAACGAGAGGCCGATCCCGATCTGGCCCTGCCCGCAGGACAAGGCGGGCTTCGGCATGGCCTGCTTCGGCGAAGGCGACTTCGGCTGGGATGCAGCGGCGGCGGTTGGGTTTGGCAAGGGCTGCTTCGGCCATGGCCAGTTCGGTCTCGACGGGGACGCCATCGAATGGATCAGCCCGCCGCTGGCGGAGGGCACATATCGCTTCGGCGTCAAGACCATCGACGCAGCGGGCAACTGGAGCGCCGCGTGCGAGACGGGACCGTTGACCGTCGTCCCGCCGGCCCGACCGGCCGCAAGGCTCGACATCGCATCGTTCGACGACCCGACCGGCCGACTGGCGCTATGCGTTTCAGATCAACCTTAGAGACAAGGAGACATCCATGGGTGAGGTCTATCCCTCGGACAATACGCTGTTGAATCTTCAGACCGATGGCGAGAGCGGCGTCGAGTACATCCCGACGGGCGCTGCGCCGTACTACCTGCACTTTCGCAAGCTGCTCTACCGGCTGCTGCTGGCGACGCATCGGGCCAACGACCTGCGTGTCTATGACGAGGGCGGGCTGGAGGTCGGTGTCAAGGCGGGCAGGTTCTGGCTGGGCACGACGCTGGTGGGCTACGCCGGCTCGACGGGCCACGTGCTGGCCGATGACAAAGCGGCCATCTATCTCTATCTGACCGCCGACGGGACGCTGGTTGCGAACGAATACGCCGGCTTTCCCGACATGGCGACGACGCCACACGTGCGCCTGGCCATTGTCACGACCTCGGGTGAAGACATCGTCTCGATCGTCGATTGTCGCAGCGGGCACAACTGCATCGTCCCGCACGGCGCCGGCGGCGTGCGGACGACCATCGAGGCCCACACCAGCGACGACACACTCGCGGCCGTTGAGTCAGGCAGCGTGCACACCAACCTCGGTGCGACCGCCGTCGTGACGCTCACGCTGCCGGCCGATCCGCCACAGGGGACGCAGTTTGCCTTCGCCGTTCAGGCGGCGCAGGAGCTGCGCATCGACCCCGGCTCAGCGGCGATTCGCGACGCCAGCGGCCAGACGCCGGGCAGGTACAAATCGGCAAGCGCCGTTGGAGCGGCTCTAACGCTCGTTGCCGATGCGAACGGCGACTGGGCGACGATCGCGAAGAACGGAACGTGGAGCGAGCAGGCGTAACGGCGACTGACGAAAGGCAAGTGACATGGCAAACGAGATTCACGTCGATCATCCATCGGGCCAGACCGTGTACGCGGTCATCCGCAATCCGGCCGGCCAGGTCTGGCGTCCGGCGGCCCAGGCGTTCGAGGACTGGGGCGACGCTGGGCACGAGGCCGACGATTACGACATCGCTCTGAGCGACAAGGGCGGCAGCCGGTATCTCGGCGACTTCGATGCGAACATCCCATCAGGCCGGTACACCATCCAATGCTTCGTGCAGGCGGACGCCGCCCCGGCACAGACCGACACGCTGATCGACAGCCGGACAATCCACTGGACTGGAACCGGCGAGCTGACCGTGATGACGATCCTCGCCAACAAGATGGTGCAGGACAGGGCCACCAAGCAGGTCGATTATTATGACGACGACCGCGAGACCGTCATCCTCACGCACGGGCTCGAAGAGACCCTCTCGACTTCCACACGAGTCGTGAACTGACACGAAGGCCCCCAAGGCAAAAGGAGCACAACCGATGGGCAGCTTCTCGGACTACTGGGAAAACGAAATCCTGGACCACCTGTTCGGCAAGGACAGCTACAGCCCGCCAACGATCTACGTGGGTCTTTCGACCGCCGACCCCGGCGACGACGGGACCGGCCTGAGCGAGCCGAGCGGCGACGGCTACGCCCGCGTGGCGACTTCAGCCGCTGACTGGAGCGCCGCCTCGGGAGGCGCGCTGACCAATGCCGACGCGATCGAGTTTCCCGAAGCGGCCGACGCCTGGGGGACCGTGACGCACTTCGCCCTGTTCGACGCGGCCTGGGGCGGCCATGTGCTCGCCCACGGCGCGCTGGCCGAACCGAAGAGCATCGAGTCGGGCGACGGCGCACGCTTCGCCGCCGGCGATCTGGAGATCAGTCTGAACTAGAGGAGGCATCCTATGGCGGTAGCCAACAACGAGATTCAAGTGACGTGGAGCGCAGCGCATTTTAAGAGCGTCTCGGCAGGAGCGAGTGAAGCGTCCGACGCCATGTCGTTTTCGGCAACAGCATTCGACGCGATGGTCACGCTCAAGGCCGACAACAGCAGCACCCCCGCTTCCGGTGACACCGTCGATGTCTACGCGCTGCTCAGTTGCGGCGATCCCGACGGCGCTGCTGATGACGAGTTCCCCAACGACGACAGCGACGGCATCTTCCTGGCCCGGCTGGATACAAACGCCGACGATCCTGCGATCGCGACGGTCGCTCTGCCGGTGTCCAAGGCGGTGAAGATCTTCGCGAAGAACAACGCATCGAGCCACGCCATCACCGTCTCGGCGTGCATCAACGAGAAGACCGCATGATTTGGCCGAACGGATCCAGACCGATGAGATCACTTGACCGGACCGATCCGCTGGCCAGGGGGCTGCTCTGTGCGGTTCGCATGGACGGCCCCGGTCCGGCGGCAGCCAACCTCGTCTACCCCCACCTGCTGACCGGCGCAACGACCCCCGGCGGCCTGGCGACCGAGATCGCCGCGACGCACCAGGACTGGTACAATCGCCTGGGCTCGGGCTATTCGTTCTGCTTCTGGCACAGCGGGATCATGCTGAACGAGGCCTGGCAGTCGGTGCTCGTCATCAGCGACGGCGCGATGAGCTGGCAGCGCTATGGCAGCAACACCTGCTTTCGCGCCTATCACAACGGCACCCCTTACACACTGTCCAATTTCCTGCTCAGCCATGTGGCCGCTCCCGGGCTGCTGGTGGGCGTGTGGGCCGGCTCGACGCTGCGCGTGTACGTCAACGGCCAGCAGATCGAGAGCGTGGCGTGCTATATCGCGCCGAAGACCAACAGCGCGACCAGCACGCTCACCCTGGGCGGCTCGACGACCGTTCGCCAGTTCCTGGTCTATCACCGGGGGCTGTCGGCCGAGGAGGTTGGCCGGCTCTATCGGCAGCCGTCGGCGTTGTTCGATCGTCTTCGACGGTGGCCGCCTGCGATCGTGCCCGATGGGACAGTGCATGAGCTGGTCGGGTCGGTTCGGGCCGCCTCGTCGGTCTCAGGCTTGCTGCGCGTTCGTTCGTCGGAGCCGGCCGTTGTCCCGCCGCCGAAAGATCGGCGTCCGTGGCGCAACACGGTGCTCTGCAACGGCGCGTGCGCCGATGCGTTCCAACTCGGCACCGTGCTGACGCGCGGCTGGTTCTGGGTGCGACGCGCGGGCTGTACGGCGGTCTATCGCGGGCCGACCGTCGAGCAGGTGGACTTCGAGCAGATCATGCACGTGGCCGACACGGATGCGCGGCAGATCACGCTGCCCGCTCATCTGACGCCCGAAGCCGGCTCGAAGTGCTGCTACGTCATCCGGCGGTTCAATGGCCAGGGCGACCAGGAACTGACGACGGGTGCTGCTGTCGTGGTTCGCATGGGCGACGACGGCAGACCCGCGCTGCCGGCGCCGAATGAGGTCTTCGGTCTGCACGGCGTGCAGGTCGCCGGCGGCCGGGTCCGGCTCGAATGGCTCTATTGCCCGCCGGACCAGCAGGCCGAGCCGGTGCGATTCAACATCTACAAAGGCAACGCCGGCGGTCCCATCGAGTTCGATGCGCCGCTGGCGACGGTCGCGTATCAGGGCCGACGATTCCATCGTTACCTGACCGATGCCTTGCCCGACGGTACGCACCGCTTCGTCGTTCGCGCCGAGAGCGCCGATGGGGTCGAGAGCGAGCCGGGCCCGACGGTGAGTTGTCCGGTCCGAACGGCCGGTCCCGAGTGTGTCACGATCCTTGCAGCGGAGGCCGTACTCTGATGAGCAATACCATCGAAGTCTTTCAGCCGGAATACACCTCGCTGGCGCTGCCTGCGGGCACGGTGATGGTTTCGCTCGACGGCGTGCCGTGCGACGAGCTGGAACCGGTCGAACTGGTCCGCAGCGGCCCGCCCGAATTCAGTTGGGCTCGCCTGGCCGCCAGACGCGACGCCTTCGCCATGGGCCAGACGATCTGCCTGCACCAGCTCTGCAACCGCAACGCGCCGGAATGCGCCGTGGCCGCACTCCCTATCTTCGTGGGTCGGATCGAGAGCATCGAGACAGCCATCGATGCGCAGGGCCCACGCGTTGAGGTGCTCGCGAGGGACTTCAGCGCCGTGTTGGACCGGATCACCGTTTACGGTCAACGCGTCTGTAGCGGCGACGGCGGCACGATGTTCCTGGCGGGCCTCGACACGATCTTCAACCCGCAAGGCCGGGGCAATGCCGCCGCCGGACCGGCCTTTGGTGTGGACGACAAGCAGGCACCGCCGTGGGGCTGTGCCGAGGCGATCAGCTATCTGCTGGGTGAATACGTCCGATCCAGCGACCTGTACCGGCCCGGCCTCGATCCGCTCCGCGCCCTGACGGACGGGCGGCTCCTGCGCGATCTCGATGTCACGGGGCTGAGCCTTCTCGATGCGCTGCATTGCTGCTGCGACGCGGCGGGACTGCAGTTTCGATTTGTGCCGCGCTCCGGCGAAACCGGGCCGGACCAGGCGATCGTGTTCTATCGCAACGGTCGAGGCCGGGCGATCGAGCTGAACTGTCAGCCTTTCGGCCAGCCGTTGAGCCTGTCCCGAACGAATGTCGCGACGCTGCGCTGCAAGCGAGACTTCCATCCCGTCACGCATCGATACATCGGCCAGGGCGACTTCAAGACCTACGAGGCGACGTTCGAGCTTCTCGGCGCGTGGGACCCGGCGCTGGAGGATACGGACTATACGAAGTTCTCCGCGTCTACGAACCCGCAGTTCCACGAGGTCCGGGACGTCTACCGCAAGTGGTGTCTGAACGAGGCGGGCGATTATGGGCTGCCGCCGCACGACTTTTCAACGCTCTTCGAGGGCGCTGCGTACATCCGCCGGCGCCGGCGCTTCTGGCCCGCGCTGAGCACCGATGGGCAGGGCCGCTCGCTGGGTTACTTCCTGGAGGTGTCGTTCGACGCGGGGCTGCACTGGTGGCAGTACGTCGGGGCGTTCGACAACCTGCTCGACGAGTGCGGCGTGTGGCTGGCCGGCGATCAGCTCGACGTTGATACGTGGGTCGCCGCGTTGAAAGGGGCGTTGCGGTTTCGCATCACCGCATCGGTCGTCAGCGACGAGCGGCTTACTTGCATCGTCGCCGATGGTCCGGTCGGTTCGACCGCGCCTGTGGTCGATCGCGTCGTCACGCTGCCCCGGCGGTTCCAGTATCGCAAGGTCTCGTCCCAGAGCGTCTTCGCACCGTCGCCGAACGCGCCCGATGTCGCCGACGACACCGAAGCCCTCCGCGAGTTTCTCCATGCCCGAGCCGAGGCCTCGTTGCCGGTGACCGAAACGGCGCAGGTTCAGACGCCCACGTTGACGCTGCACGTTCATCCGGGCGACCGGGTGACATCGAGTCCGGACAGCCGGGATATGATCGGCGGTCGATATGACAACCGAAGCCGCGCCTGGATCGAGAGCGTGCGCATTGATTTCCGAAAGCAGAGCACGCACCTGAACGTAGTGCGACAACGCACCTGAGCAGAAGTGACATCCCCAAGTGAAGCTTGAGGCTGCCACACACTCACCACCCGACTTGGGAGTCTCCCATGGACAAGCGACATACCACCGATGAGCGGCAGGTTTTGACGTCTCTATCGCGCGAAGCGACGGCCAACCGCAAAGAAGCTTCGCTCGTTGTCAGCGGCGGGGCCGGATCGCCCGCCTGGCCGGTGACGGTCAAGAGTCACGTCGCCTGGAACGTCTACCGTGTTCGCATGGTGGCCCTGGGCGAAGCCGGCTCGGTTCCCATCGAGATCGGCCAGGAGATCGAGGCGACGAACCTGGCCGAGTCGTTTGCCAGCGAAGGCGCGCTGCCGGCCGGGACCTTCGCGCTGCTGTTCCGCGCCGGCGAACGGAACGTCTTCTACGCCACACCATGATTCGCAATGGCTCCATTCTTGTCATGCTCAGCGGAGCGCCGCGAAGTCGAAGCATCTGGCCAGAGAACAGATATGTGTCTGTCTCGCAGCCAGATTCCTCGACGCAGCCTGTCCTGAGCGCTGTCGAAGGACTCGGAATGACAAGGGGACAGGTGTGCTCTGCAGATCATTAACGTGAGGGGTCACGCTTATGAAGCCCAATCCTTCGTCGTGGCGGTTTGACCGCCGGATCAATCTGTCGGTCCTCGTGCAACTGGTGGCGCTGGCGTCGCTGATCCTCGGCAGTTGGCTCAACCTCCAGCGCCAGCTCGATCTGCTCCAGCGCGATGTCACCATGCTGCTCAAGAGCCACCAGACGTCTACGCAGAAGCTCGAAGTCCTCTCGACCCAGAGCCTCTCGCACGAGTACCGCGTCCAAGCCATCGAAAAGCAGTTAGGAGAGAAGCCATGAAGACTCGCGCTCTACTGTCACCTCTGTCTGTGCTCATCCCGATCGTTGCCTCGATCCTTCTGTTCGCATGTGGCTGTGACAGCCTCCGGCTGGCGCCGAGCGAGTCGCTCAAGCAGAATGCCTGGCTGCACCATCGCACCACGGCCGTCGCCGCCGATACGGCGCGGGCCGAAGAGACTTCGCAGGAGCTTCAGGCGCTGACGAAGCTGTCGGAGGTGCAGAGCCGGGCGTTCACGTCGTACTATGGTCTGCCGCGCGAGTATCCGCCGGCCGAGACGAGCGAGGAGATCCTCGCCCAGTCGAACTGGGACCTGGCCGCCACGGCCGCCACCGAGTCCGTCGAGCGGCCCGACCCATGGCAGGTCGCTGACTCGCTGCTGGAGGTGGGCATCGGCATCAGCGCCCTGCTGGGCGGCGTCTACGGCACCCGGGCGGTGCGCTTCCTCAGGGACGCCCAGGCCAAATCGACCGCGCTGAAGGAGATCATCCAGGGCAACGAGTCCTTCAAAAAGGCCAACGAGGCCCAGGCCCAGCCCTTCAAAGCCGCCCACGCCAACCAATCCCCCCAGACCCGCCAACTCGTCGCCGCCCTCAAGGCCTGACGGCCTTAAGTCATTGTTGGAAATGAGATTAAAGACACCTGGAGGCCTGTCCTTGGGGTGACGGACTTCGCCGTTTTCTGGCCTACCGAGCCCGCGTAAAGACGACTCGACCGACTCAAGGCCAGCCAATGGACCACTGTGACCGAACCGGCAACCGTTGCCAAGCGAACGCTTCTGATTGGGTCGCGGCCTCGTCTCCTTCGCGAGACGGACGGACAGTTGAGTAGGGGGGGGCCGAGTACTTGCCGGTGTTGCAT
>ENA-UOUL01004428-UOUL01004428.1-bioreactor-metagenome-genome-assembly--contig:-NODE-4428-length-13022-cov-9.546543_pt1 | contig 13022 bp, 19 predicted proteins | sample MGYA00249838_ERZ747220 | MGnify/ENA primary metagenome ERZ747220 (study PRJEB28778, sample SAMN05720191) | bioreactor metagenome | isolation source: Anaerobic biogas reactor | place: USA:Washington...
CGGGCATAAGCTACTGCTTTCATGTCCTAACCTCCTATTTCACGAATTCCCTATAAACACTCTTTTATTTTCATTAACCACTCTTTTTGTTTGGAGACCAAACTGGGCAGGGGGTGATAGTAGAAACTATCGCTGGCCTGGACACCAGTCATTCTCCCGACTGGAATAATATCCATACATAACTGAACCAAATCAACCAGACCTTTGTTGGTGCCCCAGGCACATATAATAGGTGTTTTTTCAGATAAAGGTAGGGCTTGAAATAACTCACTGCTGCGCTCAGGAGAGAATATGCTATGTATAGGATCGTTGATAAGTTTGACTTGTTTTACAAATGCACTGCTTTTGGGTTCCCGAATATCCGATAAGTTGATCACCCGTACATGTCGCCATTTTTTAAATAGCATCACCCGCATCACCTGGTATTGGGTAGTGTCCGGTTTAGCCGGAACCAACCACTGGTTGAGTATCTGTCTGGATAGATCGTTATGGTCCAGGGTGGGAATGCCGCTGTTTTTTCGAGCGGGAGTAGACGAACCCGGATTCATCATTATGAACAAAGCATCAGGTTTCTCCGAAAATAACATGCGGTATGATTCCTGATGTGTGGGAAGTTCCTTACTATAAATCTCCAAAACGCTTCGGCAGGGTAGGGTTTCCCCGGATGCTAACCGCAAATCATAGAAAAAGCCATATACTGAGAAGTATTTTTTTAATTCCTGGGCATAAATATACTCCACTCTGCACTCTCCCTATCGGCTTTACAGATAATCTTCTATCCTGAGGCGAAACCTCACCAGATCCTCAGTCACTCCGAACTCCTCGGCCAATTCCCAGACTTCGGTTATTCCGGCAACCAGGGCGTTTTTGACCTGCTCGGCTGGCATGAGTCGGAGGGCACCCCATTTACGGGCTTGATATTCTGCTCGATTTATCGCCAACCGCAACCGGTAGTTAGAGCACTTGACCGGCAGGATGTTGCCCGTGCTGGTGAAGTGATGTCCCAGTTCCTCGGCCATAACACAACGGAATAAGCATGAACCTTCCCTAATGCGTCTGGCTATGCCAATGGCAGGGCGGCGGCCTTCTTCATGGTAGTATATTCCGTTGATAGAATGATCAAAATCCCAATCTATTACATAAATCCCCTGCTCTTCAGCCAGGAGGCACAAATCATCTCTCATAAACCTCTCCTCTTGCGCGACGAAACTAGAATATTGTCGATAACCCTTTAGATGCAGAAACCTGCCTTCGGCAGGTTCGCTATATTCATTGTAATTAATACCTATGACACTTCTTTGTCACAGTCTCCCGTTTAAGAAAGTGGTTTTACATATTCTTATCCCGCAGACGGACAAATTCGATAAACTCTTCCACACTTTTGCGTCCTTCTACGGTGAGGTCTGCCAGGGGATCATCGGCCTTACTCGCTGCTACAGTAGGGTTGTTCCTATCCAGCAGGTAGTCCATGGATACTTGAAAGTAGTCGGCTATCTTGATCAGCATATTCATATCAGGCTTTTTTCTGCCGTTCTCCCAATCTGAATAAGTACTGCGCGCCACTCCAAATTCGGTACAAATGGCATATTGGCTGAGGCCCTGCTTTTTCCTCAACTCCAACAATCTTTCGTGAAAACTCACAAAAACCACTTCCTTTGATTATGATTATAATTTATGGTCGCAGGCTGCGTCAAGAGGACGCGGAAAGTGAAATTTGTGCTTGCCATGGACGCCAAAAGCGGCTATAATAAATTTCAACAGACGCACAAAGCGGCAATAAGGGGGGAGAAAATGCCGACCAGATCGTGGCTTAGAGAACTCAGAGGAAGTAGATCCCAACGGGAAATGGCCCGTGAAATCGGGATCAGTCGGACTTATTTATCCCAATTGGAACAGGGACAGAGAAACCCAGCACCGGAACTGGCCAAGAAAATGGCTGTCAAGCTAGGAGTAGACTGGCCCAAGTTTTTTGAAGAAGGTGAGCCCGGGGATACAGCGGAGGTGGCCGAGTGAAGGTTACTAGTAATTTAGCCGCAGGACAAGTACTGGATCCCGGTCCACTAGCCCGCCTGCTGGCAGAGTCGGTCTACCTGGCTATAAAGGCGGAACGTGGATCTTTGGCAGATGGATATGAGGAGGATGAGGACGATGGCAGTAGAGAGAGTTACCGAGTTAGAAGGGACCATGCTGTCTTTTCTGGATGAAGAAAATGACCAACAGTGTTTCGGCAGTGCACCGGCAAGTGAACAGTCCTTCCGGATCAGAAGTATGGAGCAGGCTAACTGGGCAGTACGCAAGATTGCCCGGGCAGAACATATGCGCCAGCAATGTCGTGATCTAGTGGATCAGGAAATGGCGAAACTCAATGCCTGGCTCAGTAAACAGGAAGAAGAGAGCGATCACGAACGCAGTTTTTTTGAAAGATTGTTACGCGATTATCTGGAGGAACAAAAGCAAACCGACTCGCACCTGAAATCAGTTAAACTGCCCAGCGGCAGAGTAGGCTTGCGCAAGCAGCAGCCTGAGTTTCAAAGGGATAACCAAAGACTTTTGGCCTGGTTGAGCATTAATCGACCTGAACTGGTCAAAGTGAGGGAAGAACCGGATTGGGCAGGGGTGAAAGCCATAGCTACCATAGGTGGAGATAACCTGGTCGACTCTCAGACTGGCGAGATTATCGCTGGAGTCACCGTCATCAACCGACCGGAGAAGCTGGTAGTGCAGTTGGTCTAATAAGGCGGAAAAGAATGCTGGTAAAACGTTGGTAGAGGTCGGCCGGCAGCCCGCTTCCCATGGAAGGTGGCCCGGGCTGCAGGTCGGTTCCCTGGATAGATGCCGGGTCTGGCCCGGCTAACACGGAAAGCTAAGGGGGAAGAGAAAATGGCAATAGCGACTGGATTCAGAACTGCCCAGAGAAAACAGGCCAAACTGCGCCTGGGACTGGCCGGGCCAGCAGGCAGCGGCAAAACGGTGTCAGCTTTGCTGATCGCTTACGGCATGACCGGAGACTGGAGCAAAATCGGACTGGTGGATACGGAAAACGGCAGTGGTGAACTATACGCCGGGGCCACCATTGGGGAAGTGAAAATCGGGAATTACCAGGTATTGACCCTTCAGCCTCCCTATATGCCCCAGAAGTACATCGGCACCATCCACTTGGCCGAAGAGGCAGGACTGGAAGTGATCATCCTGGACTCCATTTCCCATGCCTGGGCGGGAGAAGGAGGACTTCTGGATCTGCATGGCAAGATCAGTTCCAGTTCCAAAAGCGGCAACAGTTATGTGGCCTGGCGGGAGGTGACGCCTTTGCATAATCAGTTTGTAGAAGCCATGCTGCAGAGCAGGATCCATGTAATAGCCACCATGCGCAGTAAGATGGAGTATGCCCTGGAAAAGGATAAAGACGGTAGTACTACGGTGAAAAAACTCGGCCTGGCACCGGTACAGCGGGAAGGCATGGATTATGAGTTCACCACCGTATTAGAACTATCCATAAACCATGTGGCCAGTGCCTCCAAAGACCGCACCAACCTCTTTGATGGACGCTACTTCAAGCCCAGTCCGGAGATCGGTCAGCAGTTCAAGCAGTGGTTGGAGGATGGCATCGCTGTTCCGGCACCCACCAACCTTACTTTGGCCGCCAACTCCACTTCAAAACCTCTACCGGATCGTTCTGGTGATACCAGTCGGGCGGATGGGCAGGTCAGGGTACTACAGGGACAAGCTGAGCACAGTGGTGGTTTCCCGGGGGTGGAGAACGATTCTTCTCCGGCTATGGCGGAAGAAAAGCCTAACCGTGCCCATCTCCAACCTATAATCCAGGTGATCCAAAAATATCATCCTGATATGGAGATGGTAGGGAACATGGCCTTTGAACTGACCGGCAAGCGCAGTCCCGGTGAACTCAGCGGCGAAGAAGCCCGGCAGGTAGCCGCAGCACTGCAAGCCAGACTACAGCAGTGAAAACTCTATTGAACACCAGAGTGGGGAGAATACTCGTAATAAAGGGTTTCTCCCCACCCAAGCAGACGAATTTTTCAATGAGAGGGAGGGGCGTCTGCTGAATAGACTATGTTTTCGGGGAGGTAAAGCAAAGATGAGGACTTATCCTCTGACTGATCAGGTAGATAGCAATAGAAATGCTGTTTTGAGCAATGACCAGCACACTTCTGGCACCGGACAGTGTCACCGCGCTAATCACGGGCGACAATGGTTGACCTGGGCTATTTTAGGTCTGGCCTTCTGGTACTTGGTGGGTCATGTTATTTGGGCGGTGATAAGGTGAAGCGTTACTGTCAGGACTGCAAGTACTGGATACCCCTGGAAGCAGACATGGTGATCCGGGCTAAGAATCGGAGTTACGGACCACGTTGTCGGCTAACTGAGCAATTGAGATCAGGGGAGCACCCGGGGTGCCTGGTATGGGCACCTCGTCAAAAACAGGAGGAGTAACAGCCAGTTGGATTACATCAGGGAAATAAACGCCTTTTATGATAATGACCTGGCCAACCAGTTGTCCCAGTCAGCCGGCTATCTGTACTTTGCGCTACTCAATGTGGGTAATCGATTGTTCTGGAAAGATGGTTTTACTGTCTCGGACACCATGCTGATGGCGCGGGCGGGTATAAAGGACAAGCGTACCTTCCGCCGCGCTATGGAGGAATTGCGGGTCCATGGCCTGGTAGGGGTGCGGGATACTCAGCAGGGACATTCCTATACGATCATCGGTCTGGCGACCCCTGTCCCCAACCGCAATACTAACGGGTCAACCAGCAGTCGCAGCAAGACTTCTCAAAACGCTGCCAGTGACCCGGCAACTGTTGCTGACCGCAGTGAAGATTTAGGCCCGGGTCGTGCAGGGGATGTTGCATTGCTTGTCGGGAAAAACCTGCCTGCAGCAGAAAACATAGCATCCGGTGCAGCATCCTTTGCACCCGGCCATGACTATGAGGCCTACAGTGGCCGGGATTTATCCGAGGCAGAAACCAAACCTGAGCAACTAATCAAAACAAAAGAAACTAAAGAGTCTGCTTACGCAGAACAGTGCGCTGAAAGTCAGGGCAGTGATTGCTCCCATTTAGAATCTACTCCTGGTGACCCTGATTTACAGTATGGAGATATGAGGCCTGTCGGTAATCGGGAACTGATTGCCGAACTTGCCAAGTCCTATCGGGGTATAGCAGGAATTGCTGCCAGTAAAGGTGACTATGCTTTTATCGGTTCCCTATACAACGAATACGGCTATGAACAGGTATTGTGTGCAGTGCATGAACTCACCATGGCGGCGGCAACCACACAGATCGGTAAACCCCTGCTCTACCTGAAAGCCATACTGCGGCGCGCTGGTCCTAGTCCACCAGTTATAACTAACCTATCTAAAAACGGTAAAGAAAGAGAGGAGGATCCCTTTGAACGCTATGAACGAGAACGATACCGGGGCTGAGGAACTGGTTTTACGATCCTGGTCTTTTGACGAAGCAGGTGAGATACAGGAGGCCGGACCGATGCCTCTGCCCGATCTGGATCCGGATGATGAAGTGATCAGTGCCTATATCAAGATCTGTCCGGCCTGTGGGCAGGAGTATCGTGAACGCACCTATCTGTCCAATCACAGTGATATTTTGCTCAGCCAGCGCGGCCGCTGCTGCTGCACTCCCCAAAAAGGAGAAAGCGACGAGGAACGCCGCCGCAGAACCTGGAGTAAACTGCGGCACTGCCTGGGTGAAACCAACCTGGTAGATACTCCCGGGCCACTGCTGGAGGATCTTATTGTCCGAACCGGTCAGGAGGAGGCCTGGGAACTGGCCACCACGTTCTTAAATTCGCCCGCTGCCGGCAAGAGTTTTTTACTCTCTGGGCCTCCCGGACGGGGTAAAACCATGCTGGCCCTAGCCATGGCCCGCAGTGCTGCCCGACAGCAGACGGTAGTATTCATAAAATCCCTGGATCTGCTGGATCGCATCCGTCGTTCCCTGTGGGAGGAGCACCGCAAACAGGAACTGACCAGTCTGCTCAGGACGGCAGATCTGCTGATAATTGATGATCTGGGGGTGGAAAAGGCCACCGAGTGGGTGCAGGCCACCTTGTACAGCATCATTGACTATCGTTATGGGCGCAAGGATACCGTTTTTACCAGCAATTTGACCGGCAAGGAGATGGCCGCCCGCCTGGGATCAGCCCTGGCCTCGCGCATCTGCGGTTCGCGGGAGGCAGTGGTCATCGGTAAAGACTGGCGTATAGAGGAACGGCAGAAGACTTCCATTGCCTGGGGAGAAGAGTGGAGGCAACCGCCCGGAAAACCTGCTGTCCGCTAATCAATGGTACGGGGGAAGGAGTCGGTTAAGCTGAAAGCTCATAAGGGTGATCAGGCCAGTAATGCGAGGCAGTTTCTTAAAGCAGTAGCCGACCTCCCCGACTGGGATCCGGTAAATACAGGAGCAGTCAGCAGCGGACTGACCGAGTTGGATCAGGTGCTGGGCGGAGGCTTTCGCCCTGGGGAAGTAACTATCTGGAGCGGCATCAATTCCGCTGGCAAGAGTACTCTTCTAGGACAGATTTTACTGCAGGCCATAGATCAGGATCAGGGAGTCTGCGCCTATTCTGGGGAACTGCCCGACCGCGTTTTTCGCTACTGGTTGGAGCTGCAGGCCGCCGGACCGGTCCATCTTATGGCTGAGACAAATTCTACAGGGATCGGCACCGTCTATCGTCCGCGGCCAGAAGTGATCCCGACTTTGCGGAACTGGTACCGGGACAAACTATTCCTCTATGATGGCCAACAGATGGAGGCGGCGGAGGGGCTTTTACAAGCATTTAAGTTGGCCAGCCAGGAGTATGCCTGCCGGGTGTTTTTGCTGGACAACCTGACCCTGACCGTAAGTCGCCTTAATGTGCGAGATCAGTACCGTGCCCAGCGGGAATTGATCCTGGAAATGGTAGCCTTCGCCCGCGAGTCTGCTGCCCATGTGCATATCGTGGTCCATCCTCGTAAAACGCCGGGGACGACCCAGTTAAGCAAAAACGATATCGGCGGCAGCGGCGATATTACCAATTTGGCTGATAATGTTCTGGTTCTGGCGCGTCCCTCGTTAAAGGAAATACGCCGCCAATCTTTGCGGGGGAATGCCCGACTGACCGTATTGAAAAACCGTTTCGGCGGTCGACAGGACGTAGACATCGACCTGAACTTCGACCCCCCCTCCCGCCGGTTCTACCCGGTGGGAGGCAGGGCAGGCGACAGGAGATTTGGGTGGGATCAAACTGTGGGACAAGACGATAAGCCGCGAAGGGAGGGGTATTGATTGTCGGGCGATGGAGGTAAGGGGAAAAATCGTCGGGGGGAAGCGACTAATCCGGTCACGGAGCAGGGTTATGCCATTTCAGAATATCAGCGCCTGGTCAACTGCGGTAACCCCCGCTGTCAGAAGTGCACTAACGGGCCTTCTCATGGTCCATATCTATATAAACGCTACCGCGATGAAAATGGAAAGACCCACACCATCTATATAGGACGAATTTAGGAGGGGAAAGAATGAAGAAAGCCACCTATAAAAGACCGGTAGATATCTGGGACGCCTGCATTTTGCCGGAGGGGATCTGGCTGGCATTGCCGCTTTTGCCGCCCAGTCAAAACGAATACCTGCGCTGGCATTGGGGCAGAAGGCGCCGTTACCTGGACGATTTAAGTGCCAACCTGACCTGGTTGACTCGAGCTCACCAACTGCCGGTATTTCAGGAAGCAACCGTGCACATCACCTATTTGTTTCCCGATCGGCGGCGCCGGGACAAAGACAACTATAATGGCAAGTTCCTGCTGGATGCTTTGAAGCGATCCGGAATCCTAACCGACGACAACGCCGAGTTGATCAGTCTGCCTGAACCCGAATTCTTAATGGACCGACACCATCCCCGCACCGAAATATGGATCATGAGAGGAGAGGAAAAGCATGCTCAATAGTGTCAATTTGATAGGACGCTTGGCCCAGCAACCCGGTGATCTGCTGCGCTATTCACCGACAGGCGTTGCCGTCATGTCCTTTACCCTGGCAGTAAAACGCCGCCCGGTTCAGAATGGTGATACCGCGACCGACTGGATCGACTGTGTCACATTTGGTAAGAACGCTGAGAATATAGGCACATATCTGCAAAAGGGTTCCCAGATAGCAGTAGAAGGCAGACTGCAGACCCGCAGTTATCAGACTCAGACTGGGAAAAAGCGCCAGGTCCTGGAAGTCATAGTAGAGAGGGTTCACTTCCTGGGAAGCAAGAAATCGGAGAGCAGTCAACCGCAAATATCGGCGGAGGACGACATTGCCGACTGGGACAGCTATAGGTGGGAGGTGAATGATTATGCCAACTTACAGTGAAATGCTGGTCACGCAACCCTGTGGCCATTCCTTATGCTTCAGCTGCGGACTGGGCTATGCACACCTGTGCCTGGGGGTGCCCTTTGAACAGCGGGAATGGGTGAAAGCGTATCGGCAAAGCAGCGACCCGGGACCGGGATCGCGCGATTTGGTGCGCTATGTGACTGCTTGCGACTGGTACAAGCCTAGCTACCAAATGGTGGGCTTATCCCGACTGCTCAATCCCTGGGAACGCCCTTGGCCGGATCCCAGCATACAGAAAAGCAGCAATTAGGAAAGAGGAAACCGATTAAGGGGCACTAGATATTGATGATGGATATGGCCTGTACAGAAACCTAATCGTTTCCTTGAGCATTAACTGTGATCAGATCCAGCAGATTCAAAACCAGCGCAACAACGAACCACTTAGGCGCTGGTTCGTCTGCCTGGTGCCGATCCATCATCAGACCGACTGACAATGCCCGATTCATCAGTTCCTCTTTCCAGGCGATCTGAGATTTTAAGGCCTGCTGTAATTCCGACCAGGGAAACAAATCCCCGGGGCATTGAGTGGCGGCTATATCACAGTGCCGCACCACAACCAGGTCGGGGGAGTATAGACCTGTCAACCAATCGATCAACTTCACTAGGGATTCCATTTGTTTAATTGTAGGCGCCTGACGGGTAAAGTCTCCCGCCAAACAGACCCCAATACTGTCGCTGTTGCCCTCCGAACCCGCATGAGATCCGATGGTGTCCAGAGGTCGCCCCTCTTCAATACTCCCATCCTCCCGTATCACCAGGTGATAACCGATACCACTCCATCCCCGCTGCAGATGCCAACGGTGGATCTCTGCCGCCGAAACGTCAGGACTTGCCGAATGATGGATCACTACCCGGCCGGTGTTAGAGCGAGGAAGCAGTTTCCCAAACTTAAGATCCAAAGTAATTATATCCATGAAGGTTCCTCCATTAGAAGCCGCCCTGAAATCAAGTGGGCGGGTAAACTGTGTTGGAGCCGGTGGTTTTATCGCCTCCCACATACATAACCCGACTGCCATCCGGATAAATTCTCCCCGGCAGAGTGATGATGCACTCCCTAAGTTCGGAGATGGCACGGGTCAACTCACCCAATTTAGCCTCAAAGCGGATCAACAGATAGACCGCCACCGCAATAGGAAAGCCTACATTGGCGATCAGACTCAATAACTCCTCCATTCTTTCACATCCTTTCCCAGAGAAATAAAAATAACAACGGGCAGGGGAGTCCTGCCCGTCGGGTTGTCGGCTTAAAGCACCGAAATGTCCTCAGTCTCTTTGGTTATAACGCGGGCAGCGACCTTGCCGGTCAGTTCCCCGCCGCTGCCGCTGATAATATTTGTAGTGATTATCTGATTCATAGCGGCCGAGACCTCTGCGGGAGTCAGATCTTCACGCGCATCATAAACCCGGATACGCTGGGTTCGGTTAAGCTCAGTGGCAAAATCCATCTCCAAAGTCTTTTGAAGTGCCATTGGTCATCCTCCTTTCTTCATAAAATAGACCGCAAGCAAACCTATGCTTCAGTATTGGTCAGTTCGTTGGAACTGCGGCGGTGGATAGCCATGTTAGTTCTGGACTGTAGATCCAGGAGTACTGACGCGACTTGGTGCACGTCCTGATCCAGAGCATCAGGTTTAACATCCTTGATGGCTCGACTGACATACAAAGCCTGACCAGATGCTCCCACACCGTTGTCCATAACTAAGACCAGTTCGCATGATATCGGAGTTGAAAGAACAGCCATGATTACACCTCCTTTACAGAGTTGCCGCCGTAAGGCGGTACATCTGTATCTTAGGGTGGGGATGCATAATCGGGCAAAATGGGAGGATTCGATTCTAACAGGCAAAAAAGAGGGGAAAGGCAGGGTTTCCTGAGGAAATAGCGAAAAGGCAATAGAAGGAAACAGCGGAAATGTGACCCAATAGGAAAAGGGGCAATTATTTGACCAACGCTTGCCTACGCAGGGTATCATCAATGTGCCTTGACAACGGGAGGCACTATTGTTTAGTAGGAAATCTATTTAACAACCAGTCATGCAAAATGTAATTCACAAGAAGACTGCTTCGCAAAAACACAAATCGAAATGCTCGGAGTACAAGAGATATTTGAAAGAAGGGGTGAGGTGTATGTTCAACTATAAGAAGTATAATTGGATCGATTTTGTCGAACGTGGTATGTACTACGGAGACATATTCACAAAACAAATATGGGAAATAATTATGGCTGGAACTGACAATCAATATGAAGGTACCATTTCACCATATGAAGAAGGGGATATTTTGATTTGGAGTATATCTATCGATTTTATTCGCTCTTCATATTTTGCTGTGATTGAAGGTTATGATTGTGAAGCAGTAACAGTAGATTCACATACCAAAGATCGGTATTATTTGTCGGAGTATCTAATGAAACCAGCACTAGAGCTTTTAAATCGGAAAGCAGTCGAAAACAAAGTACCGTCTTGTCCATTTTATGATACAAAAAAAGGAATATTAAATTTTTCTAAAGAGTCCATTGCATTGGAGGTTCTCCGTTCAGAGGTTGACAAAAGAATTAATATAATAAAAACATTAGTGTTTTCATACTATGGTGGCGATTATACCAAAATATTATATCTTGCTGAGGGAATAGATCGTATAACAGTCTACCAAGAATATATCGAAATTGTTAAAGATTTGACTGAAGATTTGATAAAAGAATTAGGAAAGAATATTAACAAAGTGTTTATCAATAATAACTCGAAATTTCTAACGAATAATGAAGAAAGCTCTCTTTTAGAGGACTTAATTCAATATAATTATCTTCTTATTGAAGAGTTTAAAGAAGAATATGCAAATTGGGAAACGTATTCCGAAGTTATAAACTTCTTAAGCATAATTAATACAATATTAGAACAAATATTTGCTGGTTTTTATGATAACCAGGATCTTAGGGAAAATTTAGAAAATTTAATTAAACAGTATACAGACGAAGGAGATCTCTTCAAATACTCAAAATATGACCATTACAATTACTTGGTTGAGAAATTATGCGGTTTTCCTCATGATGATCATTGTGATGTACCTTTTGACGAGCGCTCAATAGAATCCATGATACCGTTTATGCATGAACTTTCGGATGCTATGTATACTAGGGATGCTCTGGAATCATGGATAAATAGCTGGACATATGATGAAGGAGACGACAGCGATTCATCCTCATATGATTTGTACACATTTTTGCACACATTAGCATACTTTATCCCTGAAAATAAGGGTGACAAGAATTATAAAGAAAAATTATTCTTAACATCCTATTCAATACCTGAGAAAGGAATTACCAGCGGAGAATGGATATACTATGTATCTTGCGGCTCATTGTATAAAAAACCTGTAGATGATTCTGATGATGGAAGGAGCGTAAAACTTTGTTGGGATGAAATTCGTAGTTTTTTTATTTATGAAGAATGGATATATTATGTAAGTGTTAGTGCTGGCAAAAAGATATTTAAGATGAAAACCGATGGTAGTGAGATAACAAAACTTAATGAAGATGCTTCAAGGATCATAAGTATAGTGGATGATTGGATTTATTATTGTAATATAAGTGATGGCAAAAAACTATACAAAATGAACATAAATGGTGACCAAATAATTAAACTTAATGAAGATATTTCAAGAGTAGTAAACATTATTGGTGATAGTTATGTAGGTGAATGTATATTAAATAACTGGATTTATTATTGCAACATGAGTGATAATGGTCATCTCTATAGGATTAGTACTAATGGTCGCAAAAAAAAGAAAATAATTGACAAGTGCTTAAAATATATAAGTATTTACGATGATTGGATATATTTCCCCGAACGAACTACTGGTAACCCTAGCTATGTATATGTATATGCTGTAAGGACAAATGGCGCTGACTGGCATTTAGCGTATCCAGATAATGTATCAAATACTTCGGGTGAATCCTCGAACTTTGGGTAATGTTAAATTTGATCCTCAAGATTAGTCTGAATGTCCTCTCCGAAGATTTCAAAAAGTTGATTATATGGATGAAACATAGGCATAACTCCTCGAGTAACCCTAATATAAATTTTTGACGTTCTTCTTTTGATTTAATTACTTCAGTTTTTACTAGTATGTTAAATCATGCCATTAGAGGGAAAGCGGCACAGTCGGGTAAAACGGGAGGATTCGATTTCAGTAGGTAAAAAAGAGGGGAAAGGCAGGGTTTCCTGAGGAAATAGCGAAATGGAAATAGAAGCAATTTGTGGGAAACAGGACCAAAAGCCTTTAGGGTAATTATTTAGCCAGCTGCTGCAGATAGCCCTCGATACGCTCCAAACGGTGTAACAGCAGCCGGGCAGCCTGGACGATCTGATCATCCTCAGCCGGAGCCGACCGCAGGTAGCAGGAGGCGATGTCGTTTCCCAGAGCCAGGTTAGCCCGGGCAGTAGCAGCCGAACACAGCAGCTCCACAACCGCACCGGTGGTCAGATGCAGCCGGCAGTTTCGCTGATCCGGCTCCAGCCGGTCAATATATGTGAGGTCAGCAAAACCATAAACACGATTGCGAATGTCAACCAAAAAGTGAACCACTGTGCTGATTAAAAACTGAGCCACTAATGCTAGTTTAAAAGTGAGCCAC
>ENA-UOUL01004431-UOUL01004431.1-bioreactor-metagenome-genome-assembly--contig:-NODE-4431-length-13016-cov-7.863591_pt1 | contig 13016 bp, 13 predicted proteins | sample MGYA00249838_ERZ747220 | MGnify/ENA primary metagenome ERZ747220 (study PRJEB28778, sample SAMN05720191) | bioreactor metagenome | isolation source: Anaerobic biogas reactor | place: USA:Washington...
CCGGCTACTGGTCTTCCGACCCCCGCCACATCGCATCCCAGGAGGAATATGACTATAATTATGGTCATGGACAGAACGCTACCTTTGGCCAACGTGAAGGCCCACCTCTCGGAGATAGTGGACCAAGTGGAGTCCCGCCATCGGCAGCAGCGCGAGGACTCCCGTGGCGCCCTCGGTGCACACACAATCCAACCTGAGCAGCGAGCCGGGGCGGCGTGAGCTAGACTGGGGACCGGCAGCTGGTGATCCAGAGAAGGACTGACCGTGCCCAGATACTACGTCTCCCAGTTCATGACGGTCGACGCGAGCACCATCTACGAGGTGCATGAAGACGGGTCATATAGGAGCATCTCGCCCCAAGGTCATGAGCACCTCGGCGACGGCCCGGTGCCGGTGGAGCGCGAGATCGACGCGCTCGAGGCTCACCGTCTCATCAACCAGAGGACTGCCTGGCTACACGACCACGACAAGGAAGAGCCGTCCTGGGTGCAACGCGGGCCCATCGACTTCGGCCCTGACGAGATTCAATGGCACTGCAAGGAGAAACCGTACGAACGTGAGTGCTGAGGCGAAAGAGCCGGCACCCTAGACCACCCCGGCTGCCGCTCGCCCCACAGCTGCCGCCCCGGCGCCCAGAGTACCCGCAGGCGCTTTTTCTTCCTGACCATACTCGCCGACGTGTCCTAGACGACGAGTCCTCTCCACTTCAGCTTGGCTGCGATGGCCATCGGAATGTCCAGGCCAGCCAGAAAGCCGTACGCAATCAGGTATTCCCGGTCGTATAGGTCGCAGAGCTCGTTCCGAGCGGGGTCCATGAGGGCGACCGCTTTCTCGGCGGCGGTCTCCCGCATCGTCAAGCACGGCGACCTGCGCTGGGAAGACCTGTGAGCGAGCCTGCCGCGCCAAGCTCCATCCAAAGTCCGACTCGCGGGAAGGCCAGGACACGCTAGGCTTCACGCGGTCAACTACCTAAAGGGGCTCGGGACCCCGCAATGCTACGGTACCCCGTGGACTGAAAGGAGTAGGTGTATGCTTGTCTCAGAGACGATCAGCCGCCTGGAGGCGCAGGTGCACTATCACTCCTCCGCGATCGTCACGGTCGAAGTCCCCGGATGAGCCCCCGCCTCGCCCGCTTGACTGCTGCGGGATGACCTCGGTCGCCGTGTGACTCTCCCCCGCCAGAGACCACCAAGGGACGTTTTCTTGCCCATATCCTCTGTAGATATTGACAAATACCTAGGAAATGGGCAGACTGTGAATAACTGGACCCATCCCCCGCTCAAGCACCCCGTAAGGGGCACAATGAAGGAAGAACTCGTACAGCAGATCCTGAGCCTTGCAGCCGAGAGAGGCCTGATCCGGCCTCGCGACGTCGAAGCCCTCGGCATCTCGCGGCGCGAACTCGGGCGCCTACGCGATGCCGGACTTCTGGACCAACCGGCGAGAGGCCTCTACGTCCGAAGAGGTCGCCAAATGTCGGAGAACGCGAGCCTTGCTGAAGCGGCAGCCCTCGTTCCCCGCGGCATCGTCTGCCTGCTTTCGGCGCTGGAGTATCACGGTCTGACGACGCAGGCGCCGCACCAGGTATGGATCGCGCTCCAGCCCAGTGACTGGCTCCCAACGGAGGGCAGACTGCCGCTCCGGGTTGTGCGGTTCTCGGGGTCGGCGTATGTGGAGGGAATCGAAGAGCACGACGTCGATGGGGTTCGTGTCCGCGTCTACTCGCCGGCCAAGACAGTGGCCGACTGCTTCAAGTACCGTAACAAACTTGGCACCGACCTCGCCTTGGAGGCGCTGCGCGATTGCTGGCGACAGAAGAAGTGCTCTATGGATCACCTTTGGCACTACGCACGCGTCTGCCGAGTACAGTCGGTGATGCGCCCCTATCTGGAATCACTGCTCTAGGGACGTCCACTTGGGTGCTCCATCCAAACCGGCCGCGTCTATCCGTAGGATGCTGACCCAGGTCGCGCGCTCGAAGGGCGAAACGCCGGAGGCACTGTTCCAGCGATACGCCAGGGAGCGCCTGCTCTTTCGCCTCTCTCGATCGGATCATGCCAACCGCTTCGTCCTCAAGGGAGCCTCACTCTTCTACGTGTGGGCGTCGGAGCCTCACCGACCGACGAAGGACATCGACCTGCTGGGCCTCGGTCACCTCGACACTGAGATGGTCGCGGACGTCTTTCGGACAGTATGTGGCATCGACGGCCAGCAGGACGGACTGGACTTCGACCCCGGTTCGGTCTCAGCCAAGGAGATACGCGAAGGGACGGAGTACGGAGGTCTGAGGGTCGGACTCTGGGGGACCCTCACCAAGGCGCGTCTGCGAGTGCAGATCGACATCGGACTGGGTGACGCCGTAGTTCCACCAGCGCAGTCGATCGACTACCCCACCTTGCTACCCGAGCTCGGGCTACGCCCCTTTCGGCTCCGTGCGTATCCGAAGGAAGCCGTGGTCGCCGAAAAGGCGGAGACCATCGTGAAACTGGGAGCGCTGAACAGCCGGATGAAGGACTACCACGACCTCAACGAGCTCTCTCGGTCGTTCTCATTCAAGGGAAGCGTTCTCTCTACAGCTCTGGCTGCCACATTCGCGCGCAGGTGTACCGAAATCCCCGAAGCGCTCCCGACAGGCCTAAGCGACGTGTTCGCTGAAGATGCCACCAAGCGCTCGCAGTGGGAGGCATTCCTCCGCCGTATGGATCTCCCTCAACGGGATCTAGGCGAGATCATCCGGGCCACGAGAGATTTCCTCTGGCCTCCCCTCCAGGCCGCGGCCGCCGGAGAGGAGTTCATCGGCGTTTGGACGCCAGGAGGGCCGTGGAGCCAGCCAAGCGACGCCCAGCCTACTCCAAGCGGACCACCATCTCCGCCACGGTCAGCAGCTCGATCCCGGGCGCTCGAGCTTGGAGCAAAGCCCGGTCGCCGGTCACGACAACGGCAGCCCCTCCTCTGAGCGCTGCTTCGATGATCGGATCATCCTTGGGGTCCGTGACCCAGCGGCCGCTTGATGGTCCCGGAGGCACCACCTCCATGAAGCCGGCAATCTCGACCGCCAGGTCTTCGGCGATCCGCGGCGCAACCTGAAAGCGAGGTCCGGCAAGCACCTCCCTGGACTCGTGAAGGATGCAGAGGGAGGTCACACCTCGGACGCGTCCGGACCGCACCGCCTCCACCAGCTGCTCTGACTTGCCCCCAAAGAGCACCGCCGAAAGGAGGGTGTTGGTGTAGAGCAGTACTGCCTCAGACGCCCCGCCCGCCGCTCTACCCCCCGGCACCGCCGCCGACTCCCCTACTCTGCGGGCACCGCCGCCGACTCCTCCGCGGAGAGACGCCACGCGGTCCCGGCCTGCACGTTGCTCAACACCTGCTCGGGCGTCGTCGCACCGGCGATCACCGAGGCCACGCCTCCCTGAGACAGCAGCCAACCGAACGCCAGCTCCAACAGACTGTGGCCCCGCTCCTCCGCGAACGACGCCAGCCCGCGCACCCGCGCGAGGTTCTCCTCGGTGGCGACGGCAGCAAAACGGGGCAGCGCGGCCAACCGGGACCCCTCGGGCCACTTCTCCCCTTCCGTGTATTTGCCCGTCAACAGCCCCGATTCCAGTGGGAAGAAGGGCACGATACCCAGGCCGTGCCTGCGGAGCGCCGGGACGGTCCCCACCTCCACCTCTCGCGCAAGCAGGTTCCAGTGGATCTGGTCGGCCACGAACCCGGGGAAGTCCAACCTCTGGGCGGCCGCCACCGCCTCCTCGATGAGCTCCGGTCCGTAGTTGGAGCAGGCCACATGCCTCACCTTGCCCGACGCCTGTAGCTCCATGAGCGTCTCGAGAGCCTCCTCTACAGGAGCCTCCGGATCCGGATGATGATGGTAGTAGAGGTCGATGTAGTCGGTGCCCAACCTGCCCAAGCTGATGTCGCACCCCTCTAGGATGCGGCTGCCGAGCGCGCCCGGCCGATACGGCTCGTCCTTTGGGCGGGCCGCGAACTTGGTGGCCACCACCACCGATTCCCGCTTGGCGCCCAGGGCCTTCCCCAGGAACACCTCCGACTGCCCACCTCCGTAGCTCTCGGCGGTATCGAAGTGGGTGATGCCCGCCTCCAGGGCGGCGTCGACCACAGCGGTGGTCTGAGCCTGGTCGAGCTTCATGCCGAAGTTGTTGCATCCCAGCCCGACCACAGATACCTGCGGTCCGGCGTTGCCTAGTCTGCGCGATTCCATGGTGACCTCCGTAGCCGTCGTGCGAGGCGCGTCGGCGACGCCCTATCCGGAGCTTGTTCCCCGCATGGCGGTCTCTCACGCACAGGTTGGCGCCGCGGCCGGAGCGACGAGCGCCGGTCAGGCCGTCCGGATCGACGAGCGAGGCTTGTGCAACCACACGCCCGAGAGTAACTCTGCAATGTGCGCACAATGTGCGCACATTCGTAAGGCGCCCGCACGCACATGCACCACAAAGTGCCGGCCGGGGCGAATAATCCGCGTGCGTGTCTTGTACTACCCTATGGAGAGGCACACGACGACAGTGCGGCGGCACAGGGACGGGAACCGGATGATGCAGGCGCAGGCAGAGTTCGAAGCGTTCGACGAGGGCGCGCTGCTCGTGCGTTGCCAGCAGGGCCACAGGGAGTCGTTCGACCCCATCGTCCTGCGGTACATGCGCCGGGCGACGGCCTTCGCCCTCGGCTGGACCGGCAACCAACAGGACGCCCTCGATCTCTCGCAGGAAGCGTTTGCGCAGGCCTTCCGCTCCATCAGCTCCTTCGACGCCACCAGGCCCTTCTTTCCCTGGTACCACAGGATCCTCAGGAACCTGTGCCTCAACCACATCGCCAGGGTGGCTCACCGGCACGAGGTGCCGCTGGTGGACGACGACGAGTACGAGCAGGCCGGGCTGACGCCGGAGCAACACGCCGAACGCGAGGAGGTGCGCCGGCAGCTGTGGCAGGCGCTGCGGCGGCTGGATCCCGCCCACCGGGAGATCCTCATCTTGAGGGAGTTCCAGCAGCTCACGTACGCCGAGCTGGCGACCGTGCTCCAGATCCCGCGCGGCACCGTCATGAGCCGTCTCCACGAAGCGCGGCAGAAGCTGCGCATGCAACTGGAACCCGTGCTGAGAAGCCAGGAACCCAGGGGGTTTGGCGATGCCTAGAGAGATGCCGAGAGAGACACCTGGAGAGATGCCGAGAGACTGGACGCCCTACGTGAGCGCCTATCTGGACGACGAACTGGAGCCCGTGGAGCGCACTGCCTTCGAGGAAGAGCTGGCGCGCGATCCCCGGCTCCGCGACGAAGTGGAGGCGATGAAGAGCATGAAGAGCTTGGTGAGCGGCATGAGACTGCGGGAGCTCCCCGACGGCGCCTACGATCACTACCGGGAGCGCACCTACAACCGGCTCGAGCGCCGGCTGGGTTGGATCCTCCTGTCGGTCGGGGCGGCGGTGCTGGTGGGGTACGGGCTGTACGAGCTGGTGGTGTTCCTGGTCTCGGATGGGGATCTGGCTTGGTGGATAAGGACCGCCATCGGGGCCGCGTGTGTGGGATTGGCAATACTCCTGATCTCGGTGATCAGGGAGCGCATTTTCGTCTGGAAACGTGATCCGTACAGGGAGGTCGAGAGATGATCATCAGCACGGCAGAGGCGGTACCGGGTCGCGAGGTGCAGGAGATCCTGGGAGTGGTCCGCGGCAACACCATCCGCGCCCGCCATGTCGGCAAGGACATCGTGGCCGGCCTGCGGAACATCGTCGGTGGCGAGATCACCGAGTACACCAAGCTCATGGGCGAGAGCCGCGAGCAGGCCATCGACCGGATGGTCGCCCAGGCGCAGGCGATGGGTGCCGACGCCATCATCTGCGTGCGCTTCACCACGTCCATGGTGATGGCCCAGGCCTCCGAGATCCTCGCCTATGGGACGGCGGTGAAACTGAAGTAGGCGGCCGGGGGACGCGACGGCGTCGGCCGGCGCGCAGCGGTGTCGGGCGTGGGCCGCCACCGGCCGAGCGCGGGCGCCGTGCGGGCCCGCGCCGCCCCGCCTACTCCGCGCGCGCGGTCTGCGGCTCGGTCATCCGCCCCACCAGCGGCAGCGTCGCGCCGACGATGGCCAGCGCAGCTATCAGACCGCCGATCAGCAGAGCGAAGTAACTCACTCCGGGCGCGGCCACCGTGAATCCCCCGTCGGTGTTCCAGAAGATGAGGGCGGCCACCAGGAAACCCACTCCCGCCGAAACCACCGCCGCCAGCAGTAGGGGCACGGCTGCCTCCAGAAGCACGGCCCGGTAGAGGCGGCGGAGCGGCATGCCGGTCAGCCGAAGCAGCGCGAAGGCGCGCTTGCGCTCCACCAGGCCTCCGGCCACCGAGACCGCCAGACTACAACCGGCGATGACCAGACAGAGCACCATGCCCACGTCCACCATCCGGCGCAGCGCGTTCATGAGCGCATCCTCGTCGGCCATGTACTCGGCCACAGTGTAGGGCACCGGTCCGCGCGGGTTGGCCACCTCCAGCGCCGTGCGAACCCGCTCGATGCTCGCCTGACTGCCGTCGGTCAGCACGAACAGATGCTTGGTGGTGCTCGATGTGTCGGGCGTCAGCGGGGTATCCGCGAGCGAGGCCGAAATCACCGCCATGGCTTCGGGGTCCGCCACCAGCACAAAACCCGCCGCAAGCTGTGTCACCTCCAGCGCCACGTATCCGGACCCATCACCTTCCCCGGCCGGACCCCCCAACAGTGCCCAATCGTGCTCGGTCACTAGGCCGGTCGCATAGCGGATGTAGTCCGAGTCGGTCGCCGAGGCCGGCAAGGAGAGCACCGGGACCACTGCCTGTACGCCCTCCAGCTCCGCCAACCTGGCGACCAGGTCGGAGCTCACGCCGGGGTCGAGATGGCCACCTGCGCCGCTGGCGCCGGCGGAGCCACCCTCGCCGCCGGAGCCGCCCGCGCCGCCGAAGCCCCCGGATGATTCGCTGAACGGCTGCACCACCGTCGAGGCCGGCAGATCCGGTGTGCGGAACGTGCCACTGCCGCTGTTCATCGCTGTCGCGATGATCGAGGTGAAGACCGTGCCGATGAAGACCGCCAGCACCAGGCCGCTGATGGCCCTGAAGGCCCGGCGAGAGTCGCTCCCCAGCCGGCGCGCGGCGATGAGGGTTGAATCGCGGCGGGCGAGCCCGGCCAGCACCCGGCTTCCCACGGACGTGAGCCATGGCCCTACGATCATGATGCTGAGCGCTATCGCCGCGAACACCACGTAGACACTGAAGTTCCGCACCTCCAAGTTGTCGATGAGGGCGGGCACGAGGAGCAGCGCCACCGCCACCGCCGGAGCCAGCAGTCTGATTGCGCGGGGCCGCTTGGGCGGTGCCTTGCGGGTCACGCCGAGCGGCGAGATCTGCACGCGCCGGAGCGTCCACAGGCCGGCAAGCACGGCCGCGATCGGCACCCCGATAGCCACCCCGATGATGGCCAGCGGGCCGAGCGAGAGGTCGCCGGTGAAGAAGGGCTCCCCGGTGAACGGGAGCTGCGCGACCAGCGGGCGGAAGATGTAGAAGAGCGCAAAGCCCACAAGCGTTCCCGCGATGGCGGCCAGCACCGCTTCGACCGCCGCCACGATGTTCACCTGTCCTGGGGTCGCCCCCACCAAGCGCAGCGCCGCCAACCGCTCCTCGCGCCGGGCCGCCGCCAGCCGCGTCGACGTGACCACGAACACCAGCACCGGCAGCATGAGCCCCACGGCGCCGATGCCGAGCGCCACCTTCATGAACTCTGAGTAGCTGTGCTCGGTGGGCGCAGCCTCGATGCTCCGCACCTGGTAGGCATCCATGGAGCTCTCAAGCTCGGCGGCCGACCGTCCCACCACCGCCATGAGAGTCTCGGGCGACGCGAGGGCCTCATCGCCCAGCGCACCTGCCTGGACGCCGCGAAACCGCGAACCGAGCTGGTCCGCCGGGGTCTCGGCAAGTAGCTTCGCCAACGCCTGCGACACGTAGTACTCACCGGGCTCGGGCAACCGCTCCAGCCCCGGCACGAGGGGCGACGCCGGCCCGGTGGCGGCGACCTCCACCAGACTGATGGGCCGGCCGTCGTACATGTCGTAGGAGAGGCGCCACCACAACGGGTCCGACCGGCTCTCGTCCACGCTCGGCATCCGGTTGGCGCCGCTGGTATCCAACCAGCCACTGCGGACATCCTTCGCCTCCAAGGCGTTGAAGCCGCTGATGGTGAAGAGCAGTAACGTCACCGCCAGAGCCACTCCCAAGGCGGTCAAGACGAGGCGGACCTTGCCCTCCCTCGCCGCCCCCCAGGAGAGGCGCAGGCCCAGCCGGATCACGGCCGCCCGGGCCGCGCCGGACCGGGCGGCGTCCGTTCGCACCCCGCTTGCCCCGCTCACGCAGCGTCCCCGGCGCCGGTCTGACGTGGCGGCGTCCAGGCGCCCCGGTCGTCAGCACAGGAAGCCCGCCCGTCTCGCACCATGACCTCGCGGTCTGCATAGGCGGCCACGCGCGGCTCGTGGGTGACCACCACCACCGTGGTACCGCGCTCCCGTGCGGTGCCGACCAGGAGCTCCATGACCTGCTCACCATTCAACGAGTCCAGGGAGCCGGTGGGTTCGTCGGCGAACACTATCTGCGGATCGGCCACCAAGGCCCGCGCCAACGCCACCCGCTGTTGCTCTCCCCCGGAGAGCTCGCTGGAGAGCCGACCCTCCAGGCCCTCGATGCCCAGCCGAGCGAACCAGGGGCGCGCGGCCGCGACCGCCTGAGCCCGCGACCGCCCGGCCAGGAGCAACGGCAACGCCACATTCTCTTCGGCCGACAGTTCAGGCACCAACTGGCCGAACTGGAAGACGAATCCGAACTTCTCCCGGCGCAGCTCGCTCCGCCGCCCCTCCGAGAGTGTGTCGATCCGCTCGCCCGACAGCATGACCTCACCCTGGTCGGGCACCAAGATCCCCGCCAGGCAATGCAGCAACGTCGACTTGCCCGATCCGCTCGGCCCCATGATGGCCACGATCTCCCCCGCCTCGGCGGCGAAATCCGCTCCTCGCAGGGCCTGGGTCGACCCGAACGAGCGATGCACGTTGCGGCAGCTGATCAAGGGTGTCACCGCGGTGCGGGAGCCGTCCGGGGCCGCGCCGGTACCTGCGCCTGGGCGCGAGTCGTAGAGCGGCGCCGCGCCGGCCGGCCTGCCGGGGGCGACGAGGGAACTGCGGGTCATCGTTTCAACTCCTTGGCGATGCGGTCGAGGCGGCTGGTGGTCAGATCTATCCAGCGCAGGTCGGCCTCGAGATGGAACAGAGCATGGTCTATGAGCAACTGGTCGACGAACGAGGCCGACCGGCGCTGGTTGGTGAGTTCGCGCATGCGCTCGATGTGGACGCGCCGTTGAGCGTCCAGGTAGGCGTCGGCGGGACGGTTGAGGAGCAGGGCCAGCGTCATCTTCATGCCCAGCAGGCTCTGCAGATGGGCTTCGGGCGCGATGGGCGCGGCCAGCCACGTGGAGAAGTCCTCTTGCCCCTGGCCGGTGATGGCATACAACCTGCGCTCGGGCCCTTCGCCGGGCTCGCTGCCCTTGGCGACCACCCGGCCGTCGCGGGCCAGTCGCGTGAGCGTGCTGTAGACCTGGCCGTACGGCAGCGACTTGTCGCGGCCAAAGTAGTCGTCGTACTGACGCTTGAGCTCGTAGCCGTGGCTGCCGCGGTCGGGGTCCTGTTCCAGAAGGCCTAGTAGTGCATAGGAAACGCTCATGTTCGCCAGTATACTCTGAGTGTATACACTCCGTCAATAGCTCTGTGAGGTGTAGAATCCCCCGGGGGCCGGCCGGCTCCAAGGCAAGCAACAGGGTTGGGAAGACTGGGGACCTAGAGCGTGAGCGAAGACAACGGCGTGAGCGGCGCTGAAGGCCCCAGGGGCGGCGTAGGCGGCGCTGAAGGTCCCAAGCAGACCCTGTGGACCAAAAGCTTCATCATCATCTCGCTCATCAACTTCCTGCAGTCGGTCAACTTCCTGCTGCTCATGATCGTCATGTCGAAGATCGCCACCGACCGCTTCGGCGCGTCGTCGGCCATCGCCGGTCTCTCGGCCAGCATCTTCGTCATCGGGGCGTTCGTCACCCGGCCGTCCACCGGGAAGCAGATCCATCGCATCGGCCAGACCAGGACCCTGTATATCGGCGCGATCCTCAGTGTAGCCCTCAACCTGGCCTACTTCGCAGCGGACAGCACCGTGCTCTTGCTGCTCATCAGATTCCTCCATGGGGCGGCGCACGGCACCGCCATCCTTGCCACGGGCACCATCGTGGCGGGCGTGGTGCCTAGGGAACGCTACGGCGAGGGCCTTGGCTACTTCACATTGGGGCAGACGCTGTCGACGGCCATCGGACCCGCCGTCGGCCTGGTGCTGATCCAGCATGGCGGCTTCACTGCCATCATCAGCACCTGCGTGGTGATCTCGGCGCTCGCTCTGTTGCTTGTCCCCCTCCTGGGCGTGAAAGACATCAAACTCACCACCGAGCAGGTGGCGGAGACAAAAGGCTTCAAGCTCAGCACCTTCATGGAGCCCAAGGCGGTGCCCGTCGGTCTGGCTCTCATGCTGACCTACTTCTGCCAGTCGAGCGTGTCGTCGTTCCTCGCGCTGTACTCCGAGGCGATCCAACTGACGACGGCCGCCGGAGTGTTCTTCCTCGTCTACTCCGTCGTCGTGTTCTTCACCAGACCGCTGGTGGGACGGCGGTTCGACGCCAAGGGCGAGAACTCGGTGATGTACGCAGCCACGGTCGTGTTCGCGCTCAGCCTGGGCGTCCTTGCCGTGGCGAACCACGCAGCGGTGCTCCTGCTGGCGGCGGCCCTCATGGCTCTGGGCTTCGGCACCATACAGTCGTCCGGGCGCGCGCTCGTGGCGAAAGTGACGCCCCTGCACCGGATGGGGCAGGCCACCTCCACCTTCTACATCTTCGGCGACACAGGGCTGGGCCTGGGTCCGCTGTTCTGTGGTCTGCTCATTCCCGTCACCGGGTACCGGGGCATGTACGGAGTCATGGCCGGCATCGCAGCGGCCTCGTTGCTGGTGTACTACCTGCTACACGGCAGACACGTGGGCGCCGCCGCCTCTACTTCGCCCGCAGGTTCCAGATGATCTGGGCGATCTCTCCCCGGGTCGCCGCGCCGCTCACCGAGAACGTGGCGGTGGTGATGCCGGCTACCAGCCCGTTGTATTCGGCCCAGGCGATGTTACGGCCGTGGGTGGGGTCTTTGGTGGAGAGCTGTCCCGTCCAGTCGGCGGGGGGTTCTTGGACGGCCAGGGGCTTGAGATCCTTCGCCGCCCGGACGACCATGGTCAGCACCTGCGCCCGGGTGATGGAGCCATACGGATCGAACGTGGTGGCCGTCTTGCCCTGCGTGATGCCCCGGGCGGCGCACACCGCCACGTAGTTGTCGGGATACAGGGTCGCCCCTCCCCCCTTGGTGACGTCCTTGAACGAGCAGACATCCTCCTCCGACACGGGGTAGTCGCCACCCAGCACGATCATCTTGGCAAACTGCTGCCTGGTCACGGAGCCGCCGGGGAGGAACAGACCGCCCGGCGCGCCGTTGACGATCCCGTCGTGAGCCAGGTCTTCGATGGCAGTGAAGTAGGGATGACTCGGAGGAACATCCGGGAAGACGTACGCGCCCACGGGATCTTCCACAGGAGCATCCCCGCCCCCACTCACGGGAGCCGCGGCACTGGGTGTCACGGCCGGAGACTTCCCGCTCTCCCGTCCGTTCACGACAGCCGTCACCTGATAGGAGCACGCCGCGGGATCCGTCACGCCGGTGTCCACGTAGCCGCTCATGGCGACCGGCTTCGAGGTGACCTTCTTGCCGTTCCGGTAGACGTTGTAACCACTGGCCGCCGGCTCCGAGTCCCAATAGAGACGCACTTCCGCGGCCCCCAAGATGGCCACCAGTCCCGAGGGAGCCACGCCCAGCTCGGACGACGTCGTCGCGCCGCGGTAGGAATTCTGCGCCTGCGGGTCCGCGTAAGGGTCAAAGAGGGGGTCTACATAGGTCGCCGGGCCCGGGTCGAAGCGGGCGCTCACCCACAACGCCTGCGCGGTCGTGCAGGTCATCTGCAGCGTCGCCACCCCTCTGTCGTCGGTGACCGCGGTGCCCAGTGGCATCGACTCCCCGGCGGCTGCCCCTGCAACGGCGAACGACACCGTCTTGCCCGGCAGTGGCGTCCGCGATGACTGCTCCCTCAACGTCGCGGTGAGGGTCACCTGCTGCCCGGCCACCGGAGACGAGGTGGATTTCTCCAGAATGAGATACGTGGGAGATGGCGTCGGGGCAGTCACGGGACCCGTCAGGTCGAACACGGCCTGGCGGATGCTCGGCAACGCCTGATGGAACACCGCACCCGGGCAGTCGGTGGGGCGGTAGTCGAGATGTCCGGCGATGTTGTCGGTCTGGATGGTCGAGGCGGAGTTGTATGGGTTGAAATAGGGGTCGGATCCAAGCGGGTCGATACCGTATCTCGTAGCCACCCAGGCAAGCAGCAGCTCCAGCGAGGCGCGGGATGCAGCGGTGATGGACTGGCTCTTGTAGGTGCCCAGCACCGCTATGCCGACCGTGGCGGTGTTGTAGTTGGCGCAATGCCCTCCAACCACGTTGTTGCCGAAGATATCCTCCCCTATCAGTGAGGCCGGATCGTCGTCGGAGTAGCGGCCTTCGTAGATGTTGCCCAACGGATCGATGAGGAAGTTGTAGGCGATGTCGCCCCAGTCCTGAGTTACCGCGTGGTAGTAGTAGATGGCCCGCACCAGCTTCGCGTAATACTCCTGGCTCCCGTTCAAGACGATGTTGTCGGCCGTGTGGTGCACGATCACCTTGTTGGCGGGATAGAAGCGCGGCGCCCAGCTCAGATGCCCAGGGTCCGCGCCCCAGCTCGTCCGCGGGATGGCGTACGGTTGGCCCGCTCCGAGCGAATCGAAAGGCAGCGGTTCCGCGGTGGCTACCAACGGGGCCCCGACCTCACCGCC
>ENA-UOUL01004435-UOUL01004435.1-bioreactor-metagenome-genome-assembly--contig:-NODE-4435-length-13001-cov-5.156995_pt1 | contig 13001 bp, 13 predicted proteins | sample MGYA00249838_ERZ747220 | MGnify/ENA primary metagenome ERZ747220 (study PRJEB28778, sample SAMN05720191) | bioreactor metagenome | isolation source: Anaerobic biogas reactor | place: USA:Washington...
GGCTGGTGTATCCGGGCGTCGGCTGGGCGATCTGGCGTGACGCCGACGCCCTCCCGGAAGACCTCATCTTCTGGGTCAACTACCTGGGCGACGAGATGCCGACCTTCGCGCTCAACTTCTCGCGGCCGGGCTCGCAGGTCGTGGCCCAGTACTACAACTTCCTGCGCCTCGGGTTCGAGGGCTACCGCAGGGTCCAGCAGTACGCGCGCGACGTCGCCATGTACACGGCGGGGGAGATCGGGCGCATGGGTCCGTTCGAGCTGCTCACCCGCGGCGACCAGTTGCCGGTGTTCGCCTTCCGGCTCAAGGACGAGGTCACGAGCTACAGCGTGTTCGACCTCTCGGCGGCGCTGCGCGAGCGCGGCTGGCAGGTGCCGGCGTACACGTTCCCCGAAGACCGCGAGGATCTCGCGGCGCTGCGCGTCGTCGTGCGCCGCGGCTTCACCTTCGACATCGCCGACATGCTGCTGACCGACGTGGAGAAGCACGTCGCGCGGCTGCAGGGGCTGTCCGGGCCGCTGGTCTCGGAGGAGCAGGCCCGCTGCTTCCACCACTGAGGCCGGCGCCGGCGCGAGCGCAGCCGCGCCGGTCAGGCGTCCGCCCGCGCCGGCGCGAGCGCAGCCGCGCCGGTCGCCACGGCGGAAGCGCCGCGCCGGTCAGGCGTCCGACGGCGCAGCGCCGCAGACGGGGCAGGCGAGCATCCCCAGCGGCCGCTCGAGGCCGCCCGTCTCCAGCAGCGCGTCGTCGCGGAACACGTCGGCGGTCGGCCGGTCGGCGAGCACGCGGCCTCGCCCAAGGACGATGGTCCGCTCGCAGAGCGTGGCGGCGAGGTCGAGGTCGTGCGTCGCCACGAGGCGTGTGTGCTCGAAGCTCTCGAGGAGGTCGATGAGGCGCCGCCGGGCACGGGGGTCGAGGCCGCTGGAAGGCTCGTCCATGACCAGGACCTTCGGCTCCATGGCGAGCACGGTGGCGATGGCGACGACGCGTTTCTCGCCGCCCGAGAGGCGGTAGGGGGGGCGCTCCGCGAGGTGCTCCGCCCCGACCCGGGCGAGGGCGGCGTGGACGCGGTCCGTAACCTCCTCGGGCGCGAGCCCGAGGTTGAGCGGCCCGAACCCCACGTCCTCGGCGACCGTCGGCATGAAGAGCTGGTCGTCCGGGTCCTGGAAGACCATGCCGACGGTCCGGCGGATGTCCGGCAGCGTCGCCTTGGTCACGGGGACGCCGCCGATGTCGACGCTCCCGTGCTCCGGTGTGAGCAGCCCGTTGAGGTGCAGGAGCAGGGTCGACTTGCCGGCCCCGTTGGCGCCGACCACCGCGATCGTCTCCCCGTGGCCGGCGGCGAACGAGACGCCGTCGAGCGCCCGGGTCCCGTCGGGGTACGCGAAGCTCAGGTCGTCCACGGTGATGGTGTGATGGCTCACGGCGCCCTCCGCACTCTCACGCCGCCCCCGGTCATCTGCCCGCGCCCACGAGGAGGTGGCCCAGGGCGAGCGGCAGATTGACGACGCGGAAGAGGACGAACAGCGCCGACCAGACGAGCGTGAAGGCCAGGTCGCGCGGCCCGAAGTGCAGCCGCCGGGCGACCCGTATGCTGCCGTCGAAGCCGCGCGACTTCATCGCCAGATAGAGGCGCTGGGCGCGGCCGAACGTCCGCAGGAGCAGCTGGCCGAGCATCTGTCCGTACACGTGCCAGCCCAGACCGCGCCGGCCGAAGCTGCGCAACCGGCGCGCCTGTCCCATCCGGCGCGCCTCGTCGCCGAGGACGAAGATGTAGCGATAGAGCAGCAGCAGTTGGGTGACGAGGACCTCCGGCACCCTGAGCCTCTCCAGCGCGAGACAGATCCCGGTGAAGCTGGTGGTGGCGGTGAGCACGAGGGCCGCCCCCACGGTGAGGGCGAAGCGCAGGACGATCGACGCGTAGGAGACCAGGCCTCCCGTGATCGGCACCGGCCCGAGGTGCGCGACGACCTCCCGGTCGAAGACCGGGTTGAAGGCGCCCATGACCACGGCGAACGGCGAGGCGACGAGGAGCAGCTTGCCGAGGAAGCCCAGCGGGAGGTCGCCCTCGGCGGCGAGGACCATGGGGAACACCGCGAACGGAAGCAGGCCGAGGATCTCGTACTTCGTGCTCGAGACGACGCAGACGATGAACACCCCGGTGGCGATCACCTTGGCGCGCGGGTCGACCCGGTGGACCGGGCTGTCGAGCCGCGCGAGGCGGTCGAGACGGTCCAGAGCGGAGAGGCCGGCGGCGACAGTGGACAAGGCGTCCGCCGTTCAGGCGATGTCGCCCGTCGTGGTCGCCACGAACTTGCCGTGCTTGACGCCCTTGGTGCCGATGAGGCCGTCGGCGATGTGCTTGAGCTCGCGGGCGACGCCGCGCAGCACGATCACCTCGAGGCAGTAGCGGGCGTCGAGGTGGACGTGGAGCGTCGAGACGATCTCCTCGTGGTGCGAGTGCTGGTGGTCGGTGAGCTTGTCGGCGAGGTCGTGCGCGCGGTGGTCGTAGACCAGCGTCACCGTCCCGATCGCCTCCGTGTCGCCGGCCTTCCACTGGTCCTCGACCAGGGCGTTGCGGATGAGGTCGCGGAGCGCCTCGGAGCGATTGACGTAGGACATCTCGGCGACGAGCGCGTCGAAACGCTGCAGCAGGCGCTCGTCGATCGAGACGCCGAAACGGACGAGATCGGACATCAGGCCTCCCGGGCGCCGACGATGACACGTTCCTCGGGGGAGAATAGCACGACTGCCAGAAGTCATACGCGAAGCGTGGCACGAATGACACGTTCCTTGACCACTCCCGACGGTTGGATTAGTCTGCCCGACGACAGTAGCACGAGTCGGAGGTCCGTGGCACGGAGACACGGGCGCCGGCAGGACTCGCGGCGAGAGGACTCATCCATGCATATGGCCGACGCATTGATCTCCCCGGCGGTCGGCGGCGCCATGTGGGCCGCCGGCGGCGCGGTGGTGGTCTACAGCGCGCGCAAGGTGCGCAGCGAGCTGGACGAGAACAAGATCCCGCTGATGGGCGTCGCCGGCGCTTTCGTCTTCGCCGCCCAGATGCTCAACTTCGCCATCCCCGGCACGGGCTCGAGCGGCCACCTGGGTGGAGCGCTGTTGCTGGCGATCCTCTTAGGCCCGGAGGCTGCATTCCTTGTGATGGCCTCCATCCTCGCCGTCCAGGCCCTGTTCTTCGCGGATGGAGGGTTGCTCGCGCTCGGCTGCAACATGATCAACATGGGCTTCTTCTCCGCGTTCGTCGCTTACCCGCTGGTCTATCGCAGGATCGTCGGCGACGGGCCTGAGCTCTCCCCCGGTCGCGTCTTCACGGGCTCCGTGCTGGCGGCGGTCGTCGGGTTGGCCCTGGGCGCTTTCGCCGTGGTGCTGGAGACGACGGCCTCGGGTATCACCGAGCTGCCCTTCGGCACCTTCGTCGCCCTGATGGAGCCCATCCATCTCGTCATCGGCGTGGTGGAAGGCCTGGTGACGGCTGCGGTGGTCCTGTTCGTCTACCGGACGCAGCCGGAACTGCTGGTGCGCAGCGCCGTCCGTCAGCCCCTGCGCGGGCTGCGCCTCAAGCCGGTGTTGATCGGCTTGGGCGTCGCCGCCGTGGTGGCCGGGGTGGCGCTCTCCTGGTTCGCGGCGACGAGCCTCGACGGGCTCGAGTGGTCCATCGCCAGGACCGTCGGCGCCGAGGAGGAGCTGACCGCCACGTCGTCCGCACACGAGGCGGCCGCCGGGGTGCAGGAGGGCACGGCGATCCTGCCGGATTACGGCTTCAAGGAGGGCGCCGCGGCCGCGGAGGAGGAGGAAGCCGGGGACGGGGCCCCGGTCTGGCCGGCGGTCGACGTGGGCACGAGCGTCTCCGGCCTCGTCGGCGGCGCGATCGTGGCCGGTCTGGTGATCCTCATCGGGTTCGTCCTGTACCGTCGTTCGGCACACCGGCGAGGGGACGCGCACGCCTGACGGCGCGCCGGCGCCTCACTCGCCGGGCGCCGCGGTCGCCCCTGCGTCGGCGCGCCCGGCGAGCAGTCCGCGGACGGTGAGCAGCGTCAGCGCGCCGATGATGAGGGCCATGCCGGCGGCCTCTCCGGCGGAGGGCCGCTCCCCGAGCTGCAGCGACGCGGCGGCGACACCGATCACCGGCGTCGCCAGCGTGGCGATGCCGGCGGCGCCGGCGGAGAGTCGTCGCAGCGCGAACAACCAGAGGAACCAGGCGAGCGCGTTCCCCAGAGAGACGTTGTAAACCAGCGCCAGGACGAACCCGGACGTCCAGCGGGGACCGTCTCCCCACGTGAGCACGGCGGCGAGCAGCAACGGGAGTGAGCCGAACAGCATCTGCCACGTGGTGAGGGAGAGGACGTCGACCTCGCGCCTGGCCTGCAGGCGCTTCACCGCGACGGCGCTGGCGGCCCAGCAGGCTCCGGCGGCCACCGCCAGCGCACCCGCCGACGCGCTCTGCAGCGCCCACGGCTCGAGCACCAGGACGAGTCCACAGAGCGCCAGTGCGACGGCGAGCCACTGCGCCCCGCGCAGCCGCTCGCCGAGGAACGCCCACGCCAGGAGCAGCAGCCAGAACGGCATCGTGTAGGTGAGCACCGACGTCTTGCCGGCGCCGCCGCTCTCGAGCGCCCACATGAGCAGCCCGACGAACCCGGTCGTCTGGAGCAGGCCGACGACCATGGTCCAGCCGACCGGCGGCGGCCGCAGCGGCCGTCGCAGGACGATCAGCAGGAGACCCAGCGGGAGCACGCTGAGAGAGGTGCGCAGAGCGGCGAAAGGGAGCGGCCGGACGTAGTCCAGCCCGACCTTCATGACCACCCAGTTGTAGCCCCAGATGAGGGCGAGGAGCGCGAGCGCGAGCACGCCCAGGTCGCGGGCCCGCCTGTCCGCGTCGCCGGGCGTCACCGGCGCGGGAACGACGCGGCGGACCAGCCGAGGGCGAGCGCGGCGATCGTCGCCATGCGCGCCGCGAAGGACCAGTCCGCCTGCCAGATCACAAGCCCGATCATCCAGGGCAGGAAGAGGATCCAGACGGTGATCTGGAACGGCCACCACAACCCGGCGGCCCAGCGCCAGACGTCGGTGAGCGTCCCCGGCGAGGTCAAGGCCAGGGCGATGAACGCACCCCAGAGGCCGACCATGAGGATGAAGAGGAGGCGCCGCATGGTCGAGAGCATACCGCGTGACGGTGCGTCGGAGATGCGCCGGTCAGTCGATGAGCGGGCGCACGTCGGGCTCCTCGCCGGCCGCCACGGGGCGGTCACGGCCGGCGAGGAGCCCGTACGCCGCGAGCACCGCCAGCGCGGCGATGATGAGCGCCATGCCCGCGCCCTCCACGGCCGTGGGCGTCTCGCCGAGCTGGACCCAGGCGGCGAGCACGCCGACCACCGGGATGGACAGCGTGCCCAGTCCCGCGGCTCCGGCGGGCAGCGCGTGCAGGGCGTACAACCAGAGGAACCAGGCGACGGCGTTGGCCAGCACCGCGGTGTAGGCCAGCCCCCACCAGAAGGTGAGCGTCCACTGCGGACCACCGTCGTACACGAGCGCGGCGGCGAGGACGAGAGGTACTGAGCCGAGGAGCATCTGCCAGGCGGTCAGCGAGAGCACGTCCACCGTGTGGCGGCGCTGCAGGAGCTTGACGACGAGGGCGCTGGCCGCCCAGGAGGCGCCGCCCAGCACGGTGAGGACGCCGCTGACGACGCCGTCGAACGCCCAGGGCCGCACGACGAGCACGAGGCCGGTGAAGGCGAGCGTCACGGCGAGCCACTGCGCCCCGCGCAGCCGCTCGCCGAGGAACGTCCACGCCAGGAGCAGCAGCCAGAACGGCATCGTGTAGGTGAGCACCGAGACCCGGCCCGCGCCGGTGTCGTGCAGCGCGGTCAACACGAGGCCCATGAAGAGCGTGGTTTGGAGCAACCCGACGAGCATCGTCCAGCCGAGCGGCGGCGGACGGAGCGGCCGACGGGCCACCAGCATGGCGAGGAAGAGGAGCGCGGCGCTGAGCGGCACGCGCAGCGCCGCGAACGTGAGCGCGTCCGAGAAGTCGAGCGCCACCTTGGTGGCCACCCAGCCGTAGCCCCACACCGGGCCGAGGACGACGAGCGCGAGGATCCCGAGGTCGCGCGTGCGCTTGGGTGTCGCCTCTGTGGCCATGCGTCGTCCCTCTCTCGGCTCGCTGGGGCGGGGCTCGCGCGGGCCGCGTGCCCTCACGACTGAGCATAACTCCTGGGGCCGGTCGCGCGCCCCCGTCCCGTGCGGCTGCCCGTGCGCGTCGACCGGCGTATACTCCCGCGGAGCCGCTGGGGCTCCATCCTGCCCGTCGTGACTGCAGATGAGGGGAGGGGCGGACGTCGCCATGACCGGAACGAGACCCAGGATCTCCTTCGCGTGGTACGTGCTCGCGGCCTCGTTCGCCATCATGTTCCTGAACTCGGGCGCGCGCATGATGATCGGCGTGATGGTCAAGCCGGTCATCGCCGACTTCGGCTGGAGCCGCGGCGCATTCTCGGCCGTCGTCCTCGTGAACATGGTCGTGTTCGCAGCGAGCTTCCTGGTGGCGGGCCACGCGTACGACCGTCACGGGCCCCGGTGGGTGCTCCTCGTCTCGAGTGCCCTGTTCTCCGTCGGCCTGATGCTGATGGCCGGCATGACCAGTCTCTGGCAGTTCTTCCTCTCCTACGGGGTCGTCTCGGCGGCCGGCACGGGCGGGATCACCTCACCCGTGTTCGGCGCCATCGTGAGCCGCTGGTTCGAGCGCCGCCGCGGCACCGCGATCAGTCTGTCCGTGGCGGGGATCTCGCTCGGCCAGTTCGCGCTGGTCCCGCTGCTGACCGCCTTTCTCCTGGACCACGGCTGGCGCAGCACGATGTTCTGGGTCGGCCTGCTGACCCTCGTCGTGAACGTCGTCCTCGTCGCGGCCGTGCTCCGGGGCGACCCGGAGGACCTCGGCAAGCTCCCTTACGGACGCGAGCAGGCTCGCTCGCCACAGCCCGTGACCTCGCCGTCCGACGCACAGCAGGCCGAGGCGGCCGACGGGCTGACGGGGCCGCGGTCGCTCACGCTGCGCGAGGCGATGCGCACGGCGTCGCTCTGGTATTTCGCGGTCGCCATGTTCATCTGTGGCGCCGGCGACTTCCTGCTCACCACCCATCTCGTGCCCATGGCGACCGATCACGGCATCCCCACGTCCACGGCGGTGGCCATGCTCGCTTGGTTCGGCCTGCTCAGCCTCGGTGGCGTGCTCCTCGCGGGTCCGGCCTCGGACCTCATCGGCGACCGCGTCCCGATCGCCCTCTCCTTCGCCCTGCGCGTGGTCCTGTTCGTGCTCGCCTACCGCTATCAGACCGCCTGGTCGTTCTGGGCGCTGGCGCTCCGGTTCGGGTTCACGATGCTGGTCACGGCGCCGCTCACGACCACACTCATGGGGCGCCTCTACGGCTTCGCCAACGTGGGTCTCCTGGGCGGCTTCGTCACGACCGTCCACCACATCGGCGGAGGGGTCTGGGCGTATCTCGGAGGAGCCCTCTACGACGCGACCGGGGGGTACACGGCGGCGATGGCGGCCTCGGCCGCCGCGTCGGCGCTGGCGCTGGTGCTGACGCTGCTGATCAGGGAGGTCCGGCACGTCGCTCCGGACGACGTCGTGACGGATGAGCCCTGCGCCGCCGTCTCCGCCGCGTCGGGCGCCACCCGTTGACCGCCGTGTCACGGACCGGCGACGACCATGCAGTCTCGGCCGATCCTGCCGATAATGGTCCCGTGACGTCGGTGTACGAGAAGATCGATGAGCGCCTGCGGCGGCTCCCCGACCGGGCCGTGTTCGCGTTCGGCATGATCCAGGCCCTGGCGATCGTCGCGGTCAAGACGATCGCCCTGCCGGGCGTCCCTCTGACCGACTTCCTGCTGATCCCGGTCGCGTGGACCGGCTGGCTCTCGCGGTCGCGCACTTACGCGTACGCCGCCGCCGTCTTCATCGCGGGGGTCACCGTCTTCATCGCGGAGGTCGGCCCGACCCGCGCGCCGCTGGCGGCCACGCTGGTGTCGGCGGCGGCGCGCCTCCTCCTCTACCTCATCGCGCTGGCCGTCCTGCGCGCCATCCGTCGCGTCCAGGTCGCCCGCGAGGAGGAGGCGCGGACGGACCACCTGACCGGGGTGGCCAACGGACGCGCGTTCGAGGCGATGGCCGCACGGGAGATCGTCCGCAGCCGGCGCCGTGGCACGGAGCTCTCGCTGCTCTATCTAGACGTCGACGAGTTCAAGGACGTGAACGACCGCTTCGGGCACGGAGCCGGGGACGATCTCCTGACGGCGATCGGCGAGGCGATGGTCGCGAGCGTGCGCGCGAGCGACGTGGTCGCCCGCCTCGGCGGCGACGAGTTCGCCGTGCTGATGCCCGGGACGGGACGCTTCGCCGCCGTCACCGTCGCCCGCCGCGTGCGGGAGCGCCTCGGCGGCGTGGTCACGGCCGACGGCCGCAAGGTGAGCTTCAGCATCGGCGTCGTCTCGTACACGATCCCGCCCGCCTGCGCGGACGTCATGATCCGCGACGCCGACGCGGTCATGTACCGGGCCAAGGGGCTCGGCAAGGACCGCATCGAATCGGTGATGATCGGGGCGCAGGCGCCGGCGTCGACCGGCGCCTGACCGGGGCGGCTCACCACCGTCCAGCCGCGTCGTGCGCCTCCAGCGGGGGCGGAGCGTCGACCGCCACGAGACCCGGGCGAGGGCTCACGCCCGCGTCGGACGGGGGCCGCCGGGAAGCGAGCCTGGTGGTGCGACCGCGCTTGACCTCGTACATGCTCTGGTCCGCACGGGTCAGCAGCTCGTCGATCGCGGCCAGCTCGACGTGGTTGGCCACCACGGAGCCGAAGCTGACCGAGAAGCGGTACGCGTCGCCGAGCTCCTCGCGCTTGGCGCGTACGGCCTGCTCGAGACGGACCTCGATCGCCTGGCGGTCCAGCGCCTCGTCGTGACGCCGTCCGAGCAGGGCGGTGGCGACGAACTCGTCGCCGCCGAGGCGGGCGACCACGTCGTGTTCGCGGAAGGCGCCGCGCAGCACGTCGGCGGCGGCCACCAGCACCCTGTCGCCCTCGGCGTGCCCGAGCTCGTCGTTGACACGCTTCAGCCCGTCGACGTCGAAGTAGGTGAGGAGCACCTGGCGGCCGGTGCGTTTCGCCTTGCGTCTCATCTCGTCGACCTTCGCGAAGAACCCCCTGCGGTTGAGGAGGCCCGTCAGCTCGTCCACGTCGGTCAGGTTGCGGAGGTACTGCTCGACCTCTTTGTGCGCGGCGATGCTGTGGCTGACGCTGGTGCAGAGACGCCGCCCGCCGATCTCCACGATCCGGGCGGTGACCTCGACCGGCATGCGCTGGAGGTCGCTCGCCATCTGCACCGTCTCGTAGGCGAGCGTGCCGGAGTCCAGCAGCGCACGGGCACGTTCACGCGCGTGGCTGCGGGCCTCCGGCGCGAGCACGTCCTCCGCCGTCATCGAGAGGAGCTGGGAGCGGGCGTAACCGAGCACCAGGCAGGCCGCCTCGTTGACCTCGACGATCTGGCCCGGCCGGCCCTCCTCGTCGAAGCGGTGGACGATGATGACGTCGCTGCACGCGTCGAAGAGCGCCCGGTAGCGACGCTCCCCCTCCAACTGCTCCCGGTGGGCGGCGTTGAGCGACACCAGCGTGGTGTCGATCGCGCGGCGCTGCGAGAAGGCGGTGAGGACCACGAGGCCGAAGAGCAGGATGCCGAGCAGGCCCGGGGCGGTGGCCGGCATGAACCACTGCGCCACCGCGACTCCCGCGGCGCACGCCACGAGGACGAGTTCGGTCCAGCGCTTCATCGGCGGTCCCCCGTCCTCCGTGTCGTCACACTCTCTCGTCGGTGCGCTGCGCTCACGTCACGTCCTTCGCGCGATGCCCCGTTCCCGGGCTTTCGGGGCTGGCATCGGCGATTCGGACGGCGACACGACCCCCTTCTAGACACATGTACTTGGTGGCCTGAGGTCGGTTCGGACAGTTGTTGTTGCAAGTCGATTCTTATATAGTGACGAGTCGCAGAGAGGGGACGGCGCGACGCCCGACGCGGGGAGTCGCCGCGGCGATCGCGCTCCGCCCCCTGAGCGATCCGCGAGCGTGAGACGTACCACGACGCGAGGAGGGAGAGGGTATGGCGGACGAGGACATCGGATGCGCCCGTCCCACCGGCGCTCTCGTCGGCGAGGAGCCGGCGCCGCGGGACGACGCGAGGACAGACGAGCCGGAGGAGAAGCGCGTGAGCATAATGGTCGGCCGCAAGGCGCCGGATTTCGAGGCGCCCGCATACCACAAGGGTGCGTTCACCAAGGTCAAGCTGTCGGACTATCTCGGCAAGTGGGTGGTCCTCTGCTTCTATCCGGGTGACTTCACCTTCGTGTGACCGACCGAGATCTCGGCGGTCGCCGAGAAGTACGACGAGTTCCAGGCGCTCGGCGTGGAGGTGCTCTCCGCCAGCGTGGACTCGCAGTTCGTCCACAAGATCTGGGACGAGAACGAGCTCTCCAAGATGACCGAGGGCGGCGTCCCCTTCCCGATGCTTGCCGACGCGGCCGGCCGGCTCGGCACGGCCTACGGCGTGTACGACGACGAGGCCGGCGTGGACGTGCGCGGGCGGTTCATCATCGACCCTGACGGCGTGATCCAGGCGATGGAGGTGCTCACGCCGCCGGTGGGCCGCAGGGTGTCCGAGACCCTGCGCCAGATCAAGGCGTTCCAGCACGTGCGTGAGACCGGAGGCAAGGAGGTCACGCCCTCCGGCTGGGAGCCCGGCAAGAAGGTGCTGAAGCCGGGTCCGGATCTCGTCGGGCGCGTGTGGGAGGTCTGGCAGCCCAAGGAAGACGAGTAGCACGAGACGGCCGGGCGCGGCAGCGCCCGCCGCGGCCAGGCACGGTGCAGACGGGGGGCCGGGCGCTGAGGCGCCCGGCCCCCCGTCGTCGTCCGGCGCCCGGGCCCGCGCTGCTGCAGGGCCTCGGGCTACACGGCCGTTGCGGCACGGCTCCGGCTCGCGCACGGACCTTTCCCGGCTACTTGACCGTCAGCGCGGCGCTGCCGATCTTGACCGCCTTGTTTCCTGCCGCGTCGGTCGCCTGCACGTAGTAGCGGTATTTGCCCTTGGCTAGCGTGCAACGGAACGTAGCCCGGTAGGTGACCCCGGAAGCCCGGCCGGCGAACGGGCCGAGCTTCTTCACCAGCTTGCCGCGCGCGTTCTTGACGAGAAGGGTGACTTTGGCCGGCCCGGCACTGAACCCGGCGTCGACGACGCGGTAGCGCAACGCGGCGCCGGCTCCCCGCTTCACCTTGGCTGCCCACGCGGTGGTGACCGGCCGCGTGGTGTCGCGCGGCACGGCCGGCAGTACGGCGCGCCCCCAGCCGAAGAGGGTGTCGGGGCCGGGCGTACCCAGGTCGGCGGCCTGGTCTTTGATGAGCGTCTCGATCCGCGCCGCGCTGTACGTGGGGTAAGCCTGCCGCAGGATGGCGGCGAGGCCGGCGATGTGCGGGCTGGAGGACGAGGTGCCGGTGAAGCTGGGGATCGTGACGCTGGTCACGCTGGTCGGCGCGGAGATCTCCGGCGTGATGCGACCGTCGCGGGTGGGTCCCTGGGAGCTGTATGTGGCCTGCACGTAGCCCGGCGCACGCTCCACGGCGGCCACCGCCATGAACCCGGCGGACGCGTTGTCCGCCGGCTGCGCGCAGCTCCGCTCGTACGAGAACCAGTGCGCATGCGGGTTCGACGGATCGTCCAGCGTCACTCCCGGGGTGAGAAGGTCGAAGTCCACGTCGGTGCGTGCCGACCAGGCCCTCGCTACTTGCCAGGCGTAGTAGCCGGCGGTCGGCGCCGTGTACGTGATGATCTCGACCGGTGTCTGACCGGCCTCGCCGCCCTGCCGCCTCTCCGAGGAGGCGACCTGCTCCCACTGTCCCGTGCCCGGGTTGAGCTTGGCGAGCCAGAGGTCGAAGTCCTCCGTCGCGGCGCTGAACGAATCGTCCCACCAGAGGCAGGCCTGGATGTACTTGCCGGCCGAGGCGTAGAAGGTGTTGTAGCGGTCTCCCGCAACGTTGTCGAAGTCGAGCCAGAAGTCGCGGTCGGGATCGGTGAAGTCGCCCCTCCAGTGCATGAGCCGGGAGTTGCCGGCGGAGTTGGCCCAGAAGACGTCGTTGGCGACGGCGTGGTCGACCACCTGGTTGATCACACCGGTGCCGTCGGTCTGGCCCCAGCCCCACCAACCCATCGAGTGGTTGATGACGCTGACGCCGCTCTGCACCATCCACCGCTCCGCCTCGGCAAGCTCCACCGGGTCACCCACGCTGGCCAGGTAGAGCTGCGCGCCCGGAGCCATGTCGTGGGCGATCTCCGCCACGGCGGTGCCGTGGCTCACATCGTCCGCCGGCCCGCCCTCCGGGCCGAGCGCGCTCTTGCCCCAAGTGCTCACGCTGGCCGGAAGCTCGGTGCCCAGCAGCGCCTGATAGCCCTTGAAGCCCCCGTCGATGATGCCCACCTTGACGCCGGCGCCGGTGAAGCCTGCCGCCGTCCAAGGGGAGACGTTCATCTCCGCGACTCCCTCGCTGCTCGTCGCGTCCGCGGCGCATCCCCCCGGTTCGCGCACGGACCCGACCGCGGCGCAGCGGGAAAGCCGGGGCAGCGCGGTGACGGGTACGCGGGCGGAGACGTAGCGATCGAACGAGCCGGCGACGATGCCGCCGGCCACCCGGACCGCGCGGCGGACAGACTGCAGCGTGGCGACCCTTGCGTCCGTCGCCAGGATGATGACGCGGACGCCGCCCGGGCGGAGGTCGACCCCTCGCGGGGCGGCGTACTGCCGAGCGGCCCGTACGCCGCGGCTCTTCGCCAGGACGGCCACCTGCGCCAGGACGGTGCCGGTGAGGGTGGAGGTGCTCATCCCTCCATCATCGACCCGACCGCGTCAGTTGACGCAGATGGGTCCGTCCGTGTCGGCCTTGATGGCC
>ENA-UOUL01004438-UOUL01004438.1-bioreactor-metagenome-genome-assembly--contig:-NODE-4438-length-12998-cov-3.304466_pt1 | contig 12998 bp, 8 predicted proteins | sample MGYA00249838_ERZ747220 | MGnify/ENA primary metagenome ERZ747220 (study PRJEB28778, sample SAMN05720191) | bioreactor metagenome | isolation source: Anaerobic biogas reactor | place: USA:Washington...
CGGCTGGGCATCTACTTCGTGGAGACCGGCGCGGCGCAGCGGCCTTCCCTGTTCCTCTACAATCGCAAGGGCAGCGCGATCACGGAGCTCAGGCGGGGCGACATCGACTGGGACGAGGTCATGCAGGGGAAAGACTGGTTCCACTTCACCGGCATCACTCCGGCCCTGGCCGACAGCGTGGCAGAGCTGACGGCGGATGCGTGCGTGGCGGCAAAGCAGCACGGCCTGACGGTGAGCTGCGACCTGAACTTCCGCAGCAAGTTGTGGCCGCTGGAAAAGGCCCAACGCGTGATGACGGGGCTGATGTCGCACGTGGACGTCCTCTTCACCAACGAGGAAGAGGCCGCCAAGGTCTTCGGCATCCATGCGCGCGACACGGACATTGCATCCGGGAAGCTGAGCGAGGAGGGCTACGACGACGTTGCCCGGCAGTTACTCGAACGCTTCAGCCTGCGCTATGCGGTCATCACCCTCCGCGAAAGCCTGTCGGCTTCGGTGAATAACTGGTCAGGCATGTTCTACGACGGCCGGCAGTTCTATCACAGCCGGAAGTACCACATCGACCACATCGTGGATCGCGTCGGCGGCGGCGATGCGTTCTCCGGCGGTTTCATCTACGGGATCCTGACCGGGATGGATCCCCAGGACACGGTCGAGTTCGCAGCCGCCGCCTCGTGCCTCAAGCACACCATCCAGCGCGACTTCAACCTGGTCACCCGGGACGAGGTGATGGCGCTCATGCGGGGCGGAGGGTCAGGCAGGATCCAGCGGTAGGCGCCCGTCACGACCCCGACAGGACCGGTCAAGAGGGGGACGATGTCCACCCCGGAGGCGCAAGCAGGCAGAGCTGAGCGGCTCGGCAATGGGCTCGGGGACACGAACGGACTGTCCTGGTCCTGCAACTGGCCGGCACTGCTGGGCGCCCAGGAGCCGGTTATAAGCCGCAAGGAACGAGGCATTCTTCGCGAGCTGGCGAAGCGCGTGGCCGAGCTCGCGGCCCATCCGCTGCAAGCGGAAAAGAAGCGGCTCTGGCTCAGGCACAACGCGCTCGGCGAGACGCGACCGCTCATCTTCGCGGACCCGGAGAACGCCTGGTATGAGCTGATTCCCGCGGCTCAACTGGCATCCGAAGGCAACCTCGCACGGTTGTGGGAGTTCAGGCTTCGGAAGGAGATCTACTGGGCCGAGCAGATTCGCGACGACCGCGTCGTCGAACCGCTCTTCCGCGTGCACCGCATCTATAGTGACACCGGGCGGGGCCTCGATGCCAAGATCACCGGCGCAGGCGGCGATGGATCCTACCGCTGGGACGCTCCGCTCACGGACTACTGCGACCTGAACAAGCTGCGGCCCAGGAAAATCGTCATCGACGCGGGCAAAACGCAGCGGCTGCTTGATGTTGCGCAGGAGATCCTGGGGGACATCCTGGAGGTGAGGCTCGAAGGGATCTGGTGGTGGTCGCTCGGCATGACTTCCGACCTGATCCTGTTGCGGGGATTCCAGCAGGTGTTGTACGACATGTACGACAACCCGGATGGACTCCACCGGCTGATGGCGTTCCTGAGGGATGAGAACCTGGCGAGGCTGGACTTTCTGGAAGCGCACGGGCTGCTCTCACTCAACAACGAAGGCGATTTCATTGGCACGGGGGGCTACGGCTGGTCGGACGAACTGCCCACCCCGGGCTTTGACAGTAGGACGGTACGGGCCCGCGACATGTGGGGGTTCTGCGAGAGCCAGGAAACCGTGGGGGTTTCGCCCAGGCAGTTCGAGGAGTTCGTGTTCACCTATCAGCTGCCCATCCTGGAGCGCTTCGGGCTGAACATCTACGGTTGCTGCGAGCCGCTGGGCATGCGTCTGGAGACCATCAAACGGATACCCCGGCTCAGGAAGGTGACCGTGTCTCCCTGGTCGGATGTGGACGCAATGGCCGAAAGACTCGGCAGCGACTTCGTCTACACCCGCAAGGTAAACCCGGCTGATATCGCGCAGCCCACCATCGACGAAGAACGAATCCGCAAGGGACTGCGCGGCACGCTGAAGGCAACATCACAGCACCACTGCCGCGTCGAAATCCTAATGCGGGATGTGCTCACCCTGAGCGGCAACCCCCAGAACATCATCCGCTGGACGGAGATCGCGCGAGAAGAGGCTGAGAGCGCTTGAGAATATCTACAAATCAACCGTGTGACGACGGTGGTCGCGCTGCCGAACCACCGCCTGGCGAGCAACCCCCGCCCGGCGCTAAAGACGCCGGACTACGAAGCAACGCCCCCTGAAAGGGGCTAACAATGCGTTAATCGGCCCGCCTAGCCCACCGAAGTGGGCCGCCCGCATTTAGCGGGCGCTGTTAGGTAGCCCGGTGCTTCAGCGCCGGGCGGTCTGCCGGGCCGCGCGGTCATCTCGGCCGGACGGTCCGGTCGGATAGGTCGTATCGCCATTGCGCGGTTAATTCCCAAAATGCTCTCAGCCCACCTGTATCTCCAGCCACCACTCGTACGTGGACCCCGCGCGGACCGTCGAGCATTCCCCGCGCACGCGCGCCACGTCCAGGCGGTCGAAACTGGCCGTGGCCGGCTCCAGGAAGATACTGTAAAGGTCCTGCCAGCCGCCCTCATCCGGCAGCGCGGCAAAATAGGGCGCCTGCTGCGCAGGCCAGGCGAGCCGAAGGGTGAAGCCGCTGGCAGGGAAGCTCAGCGCGCACCGTCCCTCCGGCATGGGTCCCTTCACGAAGTACTTCACCGCGGAGGCCGCGGCCTTCGGCTGCATGCGGCGCAGATCCCGCTCGCTGCCATCCGCTAGCCGCGCCACCGGCCAGTCCAGCTCATCCCCGTAGCGACCCAGGCGGCCGTCGAAGTCCAGCGCGATGACGATCTTGCGCACGCCGTCCGGCAGTGTCAGCTCTGCGCCTTCCTCCAGGTTTACCATCATGTGGCTGGCCCACATGAAATCGAAGTCGAAGGGTGACAGGTTGGTCAGCCGGTAGTCTGTCCGCAGCGTGGTGCTGTCCGTGAACGCGACCCACTTCTCGATCTGGTACGGGAAGCGAACGCCATGGGTCGCGAAGTGGAGCCCTCCGTCGACCTCGGTGCAGTGCCAGGGAATGCTCCACACCTCGCCGTGGTCCGGGATGGGCGTGCCGCGCCACGGAAAGCCCTCGTAGAAACACCGGTCGATGCTCGGGAACATCTCATCGCAGCCCGAACACTCCCCCTGCCCCACGTAATCGCCATCGTAGGGTGCGAGGAGGTACTGCGCGTTGGGCCGTTGCAGCAGCAGCTCCGCCCCGGCCGGCTTGTACACCAGCGAGCACAGCTTGGCCCCCACGCCCGGCAGGAACTGCGCCGCGACGGTGTCCGACTCCAGCGTGATGGCCGGCTGGTCCTTATAATGGGAGGCGCGAATCTGCCCGGTCGCGGGACTCATTTCCTGTACACCAGCAGCTCGCCCTGCGCCATCAGGTGCGGCCGGACCTCGGGCGCCAGATCCTTGCACGCGTCCAGGAACTGCGCCGGGCTGCCGCCGTGCTCTGCGAACATCCAGAAGTGGCACGGGATTGCCACCCTGGCATGCGCGTCGTGGGCCAGCCGGGCCGCCTGGACGCCATCAAGGTTGCCGTACGCGCCGTTGATCGGCGGGATGATCACGTCGATGCCCAGGCTGAAGACGTCCTGCCACCTCTCCGGCCGGTACGCCGTGTCCGCCACCTGCCAGACCCTGATGTCGCCGGACTGTACGACCACCCCCAGCGCCTCGGGCGCCAGATCGCCGTGATCGGCATACACGCCGGTGAGGCTCACGTCGCCGTGCGTCACCGTCTCGCCCTCGTGGATGATCGTGTACCTGTCCGCGGGCACGCCCAGCTTCTCGAACTCCGGCCCGCAGTCGGGCGCGGCGACAAAGCGAATGCCGGGATTGCGCGCCAGCACCGGGATCGCGTCGTAGTCGAAGTGATCCGCGTGCGAGTGCGTGCAGACCACCACGTCGGCCTCGACCTCTTCAGGCGCCATAGGCGCGGGCATGATTCGCTTGAAGCCGTAACCCACGTCTGCCAGCAGCCGGTGAACGCAGTCGCTGAGGTACGCGTCGACGTACACGATCGTGCCGCTTGCCGTCTTGTAAACGAACCCCGCCTGTGCCAGCCAGAAGATCGCCAGGCTGCCGGGCTCCACCCGAAGCTCCCTGATCTGCGCGGCAAGGTTGCTGGTCATCACCCTTTCCCCCGCACCTCACGAATCAGGGCCAGGATCTCCGTGGTCCTGGCCGTCATCGCGTCGTAGTTGCCCGTTTCAAGATACTCCTTCTTGATCAGGTCGCCGCCGATGCCCACCGCGGCCACGCCCGCCTTGAACCAGGCGGTCAGGCCCTCGCGCGTCGCCTGTACGCCGCCGGTCGGCATGATGCGAGTCCACGGGCACGGGCCGAGGATGGCCTTGACGAACCCAGGTCCGCCCACGGAGTCGCCAGGGAACACCTTGACGATCTCTGCGCCGAGCTCCTCCGCATCGCCTATCTCCGTGGCGCTGCCGCAGCCCGGGCTGTATGAGATCTTGCGCCGGTTGCAGAAGCGGGCGACCTCCGCGTTCAGATAGGGGCCGACCACGAAATTGGCGCCATACGCGACGTACAGGGCCGCGGTCGGCGCGTCCAGCACGGACCCCACGCCCAGGATCATGCTGGGCAGCTCCTTCTGGCAATAGCGGGACAGCTCCTTGAACACCTCCGGGGCAAAGTCACCCCGGTTGGTGAACTCCAGCAGCCGGCAGCCGCCGGTTGAGATCGCGCGCGCGACATTCTTGGTGACCTCGACGTCGCCATTGTAGAAGACCGGCACCAGGCCGGTGTCGATGATGGTGTTGAGCACTTCGAGCCGGGTGAATCTTGCCATGATGACCTCGCAAAGGTTGTATGTTGAACATTCTTCGTACCGCCCGATCCCAGCCTCTGCCGCCGCGGAGGCTGACCGGCCTGCGGTCATGCTGGAGTCAGTTTACTGTCTGAAGCGGGTAGATGCCAAACGCGCGGGCGTGCCGGTACATCGTCACCTCACTTCTTGAAAACAATTGACCGTTAACAGTATACGATCGGGGCAGACCCTTGTCAAGCAAACAGGTACTGATCAGACCTGTAACTTCTGAACGGTCTTTGTGGCGTTCAGGCCTCATCTACGGCCCAAGAACTAAGAAAGAGTGGGTCATTGCGGCCCACTCTTGCCTTACTGTCTTGTCAGCCCTACTCCCGTGCTCGTCAACAGAGTACAGAGCGCGGAGTGCCCATTGTTAGGGCAGAGGCGGATTGGCGTTCTGCACCAGGTCAAGCGCCATTTCGGGGAACCATTGACCGGCCGCAGGATCGATCACATCCCACTCCGGGTCGACCGTCGCACCGGCGGGTCCGAGGCCGCGAGTGCACTCGCCGTCCGACTCGCCGGGCAGCTTCACCCACAGATAGGCATCCAGTAGCGGGACCCCCGTGCTGGCAGTTGGCCGCAAGCCCAGGCCGCGGTCGGGAGGATTGCACCAGTCCTGCGCATCCGGATAGCTCGCTGTGGGCGTCCAGGGACCCTGCCCGTTGCGGCTCGTATCGATTACGAAATGAGTCAACCCGGCATCCCCAGGATAGGGCACCCAGGTCTGGCTCTCGACGTTGTCGCTATACCACGTGTCAGTCAAGCCCCAGGTTAAGAAGTCATTTGGGTTCGCAGGATAGTACTGGCTTGCACACCAATCGAAGTGGCCATTGCCCCAGGACCCAGGGTCGGTGGCAAACCAAAGACACTTTGAGATCCACGTGCCGTACTTCACGAGGTGCTCGGTGAAGCGGTAGTTTGACACGTTCAGGAAGAACCCGTCCGCCCTAGCAATGCCGGCCTGGCTCAGGCGGTGTGCTGCATCTCCGGAGCCAAGCCAGGCGCTGTGAGTGCCGTCCAGGTACACCCTGACATTCGGGTGCGCCTTCAGCGCGTCCACCGCATAGTTGAGCATTGCGAAGCGGTCGTCGGCAGCGGTTGCCTCGTCCGCCTCGACCGGCTGGCACCACTCGTAGTCCTCAGCTTGCGAGGGAAGGCCACGGAACTGCTTGTACCACGGAATAATGCCCAAGCCGTCGGGCTCCAAAATGACCATCGCCTCTGCATCACCGATTCCCGCCGCAAAACCATCGATCCATGCCTCATATTCCTGGACAGTGGTGGCCCCACCGGCTGAGAACTGAGCACAGTCGCGGAACGGTATGTTGTATGCAACCAGGACGGGAACAGTTTTCTTGCCCGCGGCGCGCTGGACCGTATTCTTAACGGCCTGCTGGACGCTGTGCGGAGTACCGCTGGTAAACCAGACCGCCTGAGGCATCTCAATCATCTCGCGAATGAGATTCGCATTGGCTTTATCGCCGCTGGAGGTGAGATCAGCAATCTGTCTGATTGCACCGTGGTTTGGCTTCGCAACATAGAATTCGGTGTCGGGGTCAAGGCCCAGGTCATCACTTGCCACGACAGGCGCCGCCGTCAGCGCAATGAGCGCTGCAAGAACGGCGCCAACGACTGCGAGGTGTCCCAGCTTGCTTTGGCTCGTCATTTCCGTCTCCTTTCGTCTGTTGTGCCGGCTCTTTACGATCTGCCGCCTGATGACTCCTGCGCGCCAGGCCGAGCTACCAGAAGTCTGAAGGCGCGATCCGATCACCCACCCCGACATTGCCTATCATCCAGTTTAATTATGACTCTGAGTGATGCCCGTGTCAATTTCCTGTAATCTGAGCTTCAGGCAACTGCGATCACCTCCGCACCAGCGGCAAAAACACCGGCTGCTCCACCTGGAACGCCCTCTCTGCGACGGCCTGGCCCGTATTGACGCCATCCGTCGCGGTGACCCGGAGCAGGAAGGAGCCGCTCACCAGCATGCTCGCCGGCAGGTCATAGGTGTTGGCGTTGATGCTGCGAGCCACCGGCAGCCAGGTCTGGCCCGCATCCGGGCTGAGCGCAAGGCTGTTCCAAAGCTCCGGGCTGTCCGCGTCGGTGGCCGTCCAGCGGATGGGAATCACGTCCTCCTGCCCAAACGACCCGCCACTTGGGCCGAGCAACGTCACCTGCGGCGATGCCTGGGTCACCTCGCGGCTCGCGAGCAGTTGGGCGCCCAGCCGCAGCTCGATCTTGCGCACGCCCGGCTGCCACGCGATCCGGTGCGAGAATCCCACCTCGTCCAGGGGACCGCCGTTCGGATCGGTCTGGTAGAAGAGCAGATCGAAGCCTGTCGCGGCCAGGGTCGTCCCGCCGCCATCCAGAAGCCGTATCTCGTACGCGCCGGGGCTGCCGGGCGCCAGATCCACCGTGGAATCGGCCAAGGTCATGAACGGATCCAGGGTGGCAGCGCCGGCCTTCTCCACCATGCCGCTCACCAGCAGCGCGGCCGGGTTGGCGGCGGCCGTCTGTGCAGCAGCGGTCGCCGCAGCAACGAAACGCCAATTGCTCAGGAGGTTGAGATAACCATCCGAGTACACAAAGCCGTCCGCGTGGTTAAACGTGTTATCCCGGCGGTTCCACATATGCGGCGGCGTCGGTCCTCCGCCGCTGTCCATAAAATAGTTCATGGTGCTGTCGATGGGCAGCCACCGGTAGACCCAGAATCCCGGGGAGGCCGGATGCCAGATCCGGTGGTCCGGCGTGTTGCGCAGCGTGCCGCCATTCGCCAGGCAGTCCACCGCGTTGTCGAGCAGAGTCCGGCATTCCGCCCCACTGCCGGTGGCCTGGCCCTGGCACAGCGGATCGTTAGGATCCCTGTCTTCGGAGCAGCCGCAGCCGGCCGAACAGACCTTCGTGAACGTCGTGCTGCAGACCACTTCATCACCCGCCATCACGCAGTAGGGGAAGACCATGCCGTCCTTCTTATCCCCATCCACCCAACACCCATAAACGCGCGTATCATTCATCTCGCAGTAGGCCTCGTGCCAGCCGCCTGCAACGTCCAACGAGTAGATATCCCCCATCTCCGTCGTGCTGTGGTTGAACTCGTGCGTGAGGACTTCCGAATAGATGCCTGTTTCAGGACTGATGAAGGCCGCGTGGGTGCCGCCAATGGTGCCGCCCCGGCCGCCGCATCCCACTGCCACACCGTACCGGAAGCCTGCCGCCTGGGCCAGGGCCAGGATGTCGTTGAGGAACGCCGCCCGGTCCCTGTAGCACGTCTCACCCGCACAATCCTGGGGCGCTTGCTCCTCATCGTCCTCCCACAGGATGGTCTTGGATGCGATGCTGTACGAAATCTCACCGTCCGCGATCGGGAAATTGCTCAGGAGATGCTCGAGTTGATTTTCCACAGCAGTACGCGTGGTCCCCAAAGCTGGGAAATCCGCGTCGCTCGTTGGGTCCATGCAGCGGTATGCCAGGAAGTTCCAGGGCTGCGTGTCCTTCGCCTGGTAGCTGAAGGTGCCGCCCGTGTTGTTCCCTTCATTGACCTCCGTAATCGCCGTGTTCGGGTCCACCTCAACGCGGACGCTGGCCCAGTCCGCGATCGGCTGCGGGACCACGCGCACGTCCGGCGCACACTGCGCGCCCACGCAACCGCAGTCGACCTGCCCGGCAGGGTTGGTCCAAGCGCTCCACGGCTGGTTCTCGGTCCCCGGCGGGACATAGGGCAGCATCACCTCGTGATCCCCCGGTTCGAGCCGCACCGGCCCCCAAACTTCGGGATAACTCCAGCCCAAGGGCGTCGGGATCGCCCGGCCGTTGCCACAGGTCGGGATCGCGCGCCACTCAGTTGCGGGGAGCACCAGCTTGAACTGTGCCTCGACTGGTCCCGGGAAGGTGTTCCGCACGTTGACGCGGAAGGCTGTTCCCTTGCCTTTGACCAGAGCCACGTTGTCCACCGACTGGACAGGAGCACTGTTCAACACGCGCAGGTCGCCGGTCGACACGACATTCAGGCTCAGGGAGCGGGTCCGCCTGGCGCTTGCGGCCACGCCCTCCACCTGCACGGCCACAGAACCCGTGATGGGCGGGCTGCCCCGCCGGCTGCGCAGGGTGAGGGTCGACGAGAAGGGCGGTGTTCCGCTGGCGGGCGCGAATTCGTATTCCACCCCCAGGGGCAGATTCAGCGCGTACAGCGTGACAAGTTGCGGCGTTCCGCTCACATACGACACGTTGACCGTCGTCCCGGCCTCAACCGAATCGGACCCACCCGCGACGAACAGCGGGGCCAGGTCCAGTGTCACCGCAGCCGCCGTGACGCCCACTGTGAACTCGATCTGGCTGGTGGCTGACGGCGTGGGCGTCACTGTCGGCGTGTTCACCGGTGTGCGGGAGGGTATCGGCGTCAGCGTTGCTGTGGCCGGAAGGTTGTAGTTGACGATCAGCCGCGGATGGAGCGTAGTAGTCGTTTCATCTCGGGACCAGAAGGACGTGTTCCAGGTGGAAACACCGTCGCCCTTGAGGATGAGACCGTTGTTGGCCGCGCCGGCCTCCACCCACTGCCTGACCGCACCGGTCACAGTGATGTTATACCAATCGGCTGAAGCCCCAACGGTCGATGCCGGATCGTCCGCGCTGGCAAAGCCCGGCTTGTTGTTCCATGCCACGTAATCTTCCAGCCAGAGGGAATTAGCACGATGTGGCCACACCTCCCCGATGGCCTCCGGAGCGTCCGCCTCGGATTCCGATGCTGACATGGCAAGGTTACCGCGCAACTGCAGCGTTGCGGAACTGATAGTCGAGCCTGCCGGGATGGCGGACAAATCGAACTTCAGCAGGACCCACGTATCGTAGCCGCCCGCCGAGTGCCCGATTTCCAGCGTGTTCAGGCTCCCATAATTGGTCGACGGTGCATACTGGCTCACGTGGGTGTCGAGCGTCACATAGAGTGTCTCGCTGACCGTCACCCCGGACGGCGCCAGTTCCTCGGCTTCGAGATCCGAGGCTCCCGGCGGCCTGCCGAGCAGAAGCCAGGCCAGGAACGTGAACAGGATGGCAAGTGAGAGAATGCGCAAGAAGAGGCGAGAAGAGGAAGGAGCTGTCAGTTGCGGCATCGATGTCCTCCGTGATGTGTGGGGCGAAGGGTGGTGGTTGACAACACCAATGATGCACTGCGAAGGGTCTGTCTGTCAAACTGCAGGACAAGCTCATGTTGCCATCGACGAAGCCAGCCCGCAGATGGCGGCAGCGCCAAACATGGCGGCGTTGTACGGCACAGGCGCTGGGATGAAGGCCCGTACGGTCGCCCTCTGAAGCGGTTGGACAGGCTTCCCGAACCCGTGGTAATCTTGGGGCGCAGGCGTTGCTCGATGCGGCGCCGTGCATACCCTTACTCCCCTTTATGGAGGTCCCGTGAGAAGACTGTTACTGGTAGTAGTGATAATGCTGGCCCTCGTCCTATCGGGCTGTGGCAGCAAGAGCACCCCCGAGCCGGCTGCCCCACCCGCACAGGCCGAGGCCACCCCCGCCCCGAGCCAGCCCACCCCGGCGAGCCGGCTGGCCGAGCCGACAGCCGCGCCATCCCAGCCGGCTGCGGCGCCCACGGAGAGCGCCGCAGCGCCGGTAGCCACCGAAGAGGCTGACCTGGAGCTCACTGACCGCGAGTCCGCACTGAGCCAGCTCAAGAGTTACGTCGCGACCTGGTCGATGACCTGGACGGGCAAGAAGGACGGCGAAGATCAGACGGTTGGATGGAAGGCAACGCAGAGATACACCGCCGATCCCGAGGCATCGCACATGATCATCGAAAGCACCGACAGCCTCGATGCTGACGACGCCGGTGTGTTCGAGATGATCCAGATCGGCACACAATCGTATATGATCTCCGATGAAGGCGGCGAGCAGCAGTGCATCTCCTTCTCCAGCGACGACAACCAATTCAGCCAGAACTGGGTCGGGCCGGAATCCTTTGGGGCGGTTCGTGGCGGGCGTTACGCCGGCCAGGAGACCGTGAACGGCATTCGCACCAAGCACTATCGCTACGACGAGAAGGCAACGGGGATCAACGCATACTCCCGCCTCAGCGGCGACATCTGGGTCGCGGTCGACGGAGGCTATGCGGTAAAGGACGTCGCCAACTGGGAGGGCAACCTGCTGGGTATGGGCGACGAAACATCCGAAGAGGGCAAGGGTTCGTGGACGTGGGAATTGAGCGAGGTCAACCAGCCGTTCGAGATTACCGCGCCTCCCAACTGCGAGAGCGGGGCAGCCGGCTTGCCGGTGCTGCCTGACGCGACGGAGAAGGCCACCTTCGGCGACATGACCACGTACCAGACAGCCACGAAACTGGCCGACGTGGTGGCCTTCTACAAGGCAGAGATGCCCAAGGCCGGGTGGACCGCTGCCGAGGGCGGCATGAGCATGGAGGAGTTGGCGACTCTCAAGTTCACCAAGGACGATCAGACGGCCACGGTGATGGTGACGGTTGACGGCGATAAGGTCAGCGTCATGATCAACGTCGAGAAATGATCCGCCACAGACCTCCGAGGACTGCCAGTCCTCGGAGGTCTTCTTTACTCGCCCGCTTCACGATCAGGACGGTGACCGCGAATGCATCCGCCTCCTACTCGGCGCTGACCATCAACATGGACTTGCCGGTGCTGGGATCCTGGGTGAGCGTCAGTAGGAGGCGCTGGCCGTTCTTTTCGTAGATCTGCACTCCCATGTTGCCCGTGAGGATCGAGTCGCTAACGTTCTTGGTCCAGCCTGACCCCGGCAGCGACTGCTCGTAGAACGCTGCCAGTTCCTCAAATGAACGATCGCTCTCGATGATGAAAATATCCTCGCTTTGAAGCTGGAAGCGTGTTCCTTCTGGCAGCGGGAACTCGTTGTGTGCGAAGCCGCCGACCCAGGCGCGGTCGGAGTCGTCGCCGGAGCCCGCGCGGCCAGCGGTCGTTGCTGCTAGCGCGTCGATAACGATGTCGCTGTTGACCTCCAGCAAGTCGAAGGTAAACTCGATCGCGCCCTCAGCCATGTCCGGATAAAGCGCAGCGCCATCGCCGCCCTTGATCTCGATGGTCAGCTCGTATCTCGTGACGAAGTTCCCATCCTCCGCGATCCACAGGTCGCCCCGCGCCGTAAGTTCGCCCGTGCCCTCCGTCATGCTGTCGTGCAGCATTCCCTCATCGAACTGGTAATGGCGGCTGGTGATCCCGTTGATCGGCTCGTCTGGCAGTGCGCGGCGCATCTCTGCCAGGTCGACTAACATTGTCGGGTCGCCCATCCGCATCAGGCTGCCCATTCCAAAGGGGGGATTGTCCTCCGAGACGCTCATCCAGCCCGTCTCCTCATCGGCCAGGATGAATCCTTCGTTGCCAGTCTGGTAATACTCGAATTTGCTCGGCTCCTCACCCGTCTCACTGCCATACTCGTAGCGTGCCAACAAGTGGCGGGCCAGCGGATCGCGGGTATATTCTTGGCTGATCTCGACGCGCTCGTCGATGGGGCCACCGTCCGTGTCCGTCCCAAGGTAGGTCATGGTGAAGATCGATCTGTAGCTGTCCAGGCTGTCATGCGCAGCGGGTCGCGCGTCGCTCGAAGATGCATCGTCCGAGACGGTGCTGCCGGCGCTGGTGGGTGCTGGCGCTTCTGTGGGCTCCGGAGCTTCGGTGGGTGCTGAAGCTGCGGTATCCGCGGCTTTGGGCGCCGGCGCCTGGGTGGCCTGTGGCGCCGCAGCCTGCGGTGTCGTGGTGGGAGCCGGGGCTTGGGCGGCCTGTGGCTCTGCCTTTCCACCGCAGCTCACGACGAGCAGCACCAGTATCAGCAGCGTCGGCACGGTCGACAAGATGCGTTTCACGGTCCGTTGTCCTCCTGTAGGTTGATCTCGCTGGCCAACTGCAGAGAGGCGAGCGGCAATTATTACACATAAAAGCGGATAAAGTATATAAAAATAGCAGGCGTGAGTACAATTGGCGTTGATCCAGCGGAAAGTCGCCGGAAACACACGGGCGGACGCAATTCAGTTTGATGGATCACAATCGCCTAAAGCAGGCGTATAATGGTACGAGGACGGACTGACCCTGCTGGCTCCATGAGGAAC
>ENA-UOUL01004439-UOUL01004439.1-bioreactor-metagenome-genome-assembly--contig:-NODE-4439-length-12994-cov-4.568863_pt1 | contig 12994 bp, 4 predicted proteins | sample MGYA00249838_ERZ747220 | MGnify/ENA primary metagenome ERZ747220 (study PRJEB28778, sample SAMN05720191) | bioreactor metagenome | isolation source: Anaerobic biogas reactor | place: USA:Washington...
AACCCCGCATTTGGGAGCATCTACTATCGAGGCGCAGGAATCCGTCTCACTGGACGTGGCACAGGCGGTTATCGACGCGCTGGAAGGCCGCATGCCCTCCAGCCCCGTCAACCTGCCCTACCTGCCGCCCAACGAAGCGGCCTTCCTGGCGCCCTACATTGACCTGGCCGAACGTCTGGGCAGCTTTTTCATTCAGTGGCGCGGCGAAATGGGCAGCCGCATCGAGCTGACCTATGATGGCGAGCTCTCGACGCGCGATGTGCGCGGGCTTACCTCGGCCTTTTTGGCCGGGCTGCTGGGGGCTGTCAGCGATGCGCCGATTAACCGCGTAAACGCCACCATGTATGCCCGCCAGCGCGGACTGATCGTCTCCGAGGTAAAGGCCGGCAACTCCAAGCTGCACCATACCATGATCACGGCGCACTTTCCGGATTGCGGCGCAGCCAACATATCCGGCACCATCATTCAGGGCGAACCGCACCTGGTGATACTGGATTCCTACCGCCTGGATACCGTCTTGCAGGGCAGTATGCTGGTTGACCTGCACCACGACCGGCCCGGCTTTGTGGGCGCCATCGGTCAGCTCCTGGGACAGGCCAATGTCAACATCTCGTTCGCCCAATTGGGACGCTTTAGCCAGGGCGGGCAATCGATCATGATCCTGGGATTGGACGACGAGCTGAATCACACCCTGTTGGAGGATGTGCGTCAGCTGCCGGGTATGGAGCGTGCCCGCATGGTCAAGCTGCCGGCACTCAACGAGTCGCTGGCCTACAACTGGGACGAGGAATAACCCGTCCGGACCAACCTGTTAACACAAAACGAGGCCTGGTCACTAGCAACCAGGCCTCGTTGGTTTAGGACAGGCTTTTACTCGGGATTGTGGTCGTACTCGTAGACGTCCATGGCAGCGGCTTGTGCGCGCAGCGCCAGGCTGGCGGGCGCGCCGCTGAGGACCGCGGTCAGATCATCCGCGGCCACATCGGTGGCGGTGAAGGCGATCTCGGCGATGGCCTCGCTGTATTGGACGGCCTGGCTGGCGGGGCTGCCCGCCACCACCGGCGCGACGTTGAGGACGGTCACCACGGCGGTGTCGCAGCGTGTCGCGTCATCGTCCGTCACGCAGACGGTTACCGTGTACTGGTCGTCGGCGTCGTCGTCGGCATAGGTGTGGCTAAGCGTGAAGGTCTTGCCGGCCAGCGCCAGGGTTTGCGCGCCGCCGCCATCGCCATAGTCCACCGTGGCGCTCCAGGGGTCCGCGCCGGGATCGGCGAAGGAGCCTGAGCTATTGAAGGCGCTGCCCTCGTTGATGGTCGCGTCGGCGCCCGCATCCACCACCGGCGCGACGTTGTTCACCACGACGTCCGTGGCGTATGCGTTGAGCCCGCCGTCGTCGTCCTTCACCCGGCCCCGCACGGTGTAGGTCCCGTCGTTGGGCCAAGTGTGCTGCGCCGAGGCCTCCGTCTGGTCGACGATCTCATAGTTGCCGTCGTTATCCCAGTCGAACGAGTAGGTCAAGGTGTCCTCGGAGCTGGGATCCACCACGTTCGTGAACGAGACCGTCACCGCGCTGGCCTCGTCCTTGGGCCCGTCGTTGCCCAGGGACGCCGTCGGCGCCACGTTGGCCACCGTCACGCTCAAGCTGTCCGAGGCCGTGTGTCCGGCGCCGTCGCTCACCTCCACGGTGACCACGTACACGCCGTTGTCGGCATAGGCGTGGCCGCCCGCGATGGTGAAGAGCGCCTCGTCCACCGTGCCAGCCGTCTGCGCCGTGCCGTCGCCCCAGTCGATGGTCGCGGTGTGGACCACGCCCGTGCGGCCGTCGGTGAAGGTGGCGGCCACCGACACGGTGTCGCCCTCGTTCGCCGACTGGTCCGCGCCCGCCTCCACCGACAGGGCCAGGATGACCACCGTTGTCTCCGCGGTGACGGACGAGACGCTGTTGCTGGCCGTCACTCTGGCCGTGTACTCGCCGTCCGCGCCATAGATGTGCGTCTCCACCCGCTCGTCGCCGGCGCTGCCGTCGCCGAAATCCCAGGTGTATACCACGTTGCTGCCCGCGGTCACCCCGGCGGTGAGGGTCACTTCCTGGCCGAGGAGCACCGGCCCGTTGTTGCTCGCCGTCAGGCCCTCGATGGTCTTGTCCACCACCTGGATTAGGTAAGGTTCGCTCACTCGGATGTTGCCATAGATATCCTCGGCCTCCACGCGCAGCGAGTAGGCTCCCGCCGCCCAGCCCGCCAGCTCTGGCGTATACGCCCAGGCGCCGGAGCTCAGCGTGGCGTTGGCGACGCTCGCCGCGCCCGTGGGGCTGATCACGCGGATGCGCACGGCCTGCACGCCCGACCCATCCGTTACCGTGCCCTCCAGGAGCGTGGTCTCGGCCAGGAGGCTGATGGGCCGGTAGCGCGGGGCGCCGCCGCCACCCCGCAGCAGCGGGGTGAAGAGCCGGAAGGGCGCAGCGGCGGGGCCGATCTTGCCGGACTCGGGGCCGAGATAGGTCAGGCCCAGGACCGGGTCATCGGGCAGGGTCACGTTGGGCGCGAGGGCAACCACTTCGATGGCCGGCGCCACCACGTCGACGATGGTGGATTGCCACGCGCCCACCGTCGCGTTGCCGACCTGGTCGATGGCGCGCGCCCGCAGTAGATGGCTCACGCCGTCCTCGGTCGGGGCGTACCAGGCCCAGTCCCAGGCCTGGGCTCCGGTCGAGGCATCGGGCGCATAGGGCCCGAGCGCCGGCTGCCAGGCCGTGGTCTCGCTATCGATCTGCACGCTCACCTGCGCCACCAGGGCGCCAGCGGGCAGGTCGGTCGCCGTCCCGCCCAGCAGCGCCACCGCGTCCGCGATCACCGCCGGCGCCGTCCAGTCGATCGTCGGCGCCGCGCTATCCACGGCAAAGGTCCGGCTGGCCACGGCGCTCTGCGCGTCGCAGCCGTCGGTGGCCCGGGCCTGCAGGGTGAGCGAGGTGGCGCCCGCCGGGATGGTCACTTCCGCCGACCAGGCCAGCGTGCCGGTCGCGACGTGCCAGGTGCTGCCGCCGTCCGTGGAGAGCTCGACCAGCGCCACGCCCGAGCCGCCGTCGCTTGCGGTCCCGGTAAAGACCTGCTTGCCAGCCGCGATGGCCGACCCGGCCAGGGCGTCGATGGTCACCTCCGGCGCGGCCCCGTCCACGCGATGGACGATGGTCGCCGCGTTCTCGCCGGTCAGGAGGGTGCCGCCGGCGGAGAGGGCGATGCTGCTCGACACCTCGCTCAGGCCCTTGAGGTCGCTGTCGGTCTGGGCGGAGACGATCACTTCCACCGTCGCCCCAGCCGCCAGCTCGTCCAGGCTCAAGGTCCAGCTCGCGTCGCCTTGAACGCCGGTGGTCAGGGTCGCCCCCTCCACGGTCTGATAGGTCAGCCCGGTGCTGGCCGCGAGGTCCAGCGTCAGGCCCGAGATCGCCGTAGCCTCCGGGTTCTGCAGCCGGATGATATACTGGAGCGTGGTCAGGCCGCACCAGGGCTTGGCGGTCGGCTGCGGCGTGCTGACGTCCATGCGGACCGTCCGCGCCGTGGGTTGATCGCCGCTGACGCTATTGATGTTGGCGCCGATGTCGCCCGCGAGCCAGCTAAACTGCTCCGAGACGCCCCCGGCGAGTTCGTTGGTGGTCGGGAACATGGCCCAGGGCGCCGGCGCGGGCTCTTGCTTGAGCCCCACTGGCCCTTGCAGGGCCAGCAGCCCCTCGTTTTCGTCGCGGGGGAGCGCCAGGGCCACCATGCTCAGGGGCTGGCCGGCCGAGGCGGCATAGTCGAGGCGAACCTCGGTATCGCCGCTGGGGCCGTTGGCAAAGTCGAGCGTGCCCGCGACCCAAGCGCTGCCGTCCCAGCTCCACAGCGTCCCGGCGTCCGGCCCGCTGATCTCGACGGCGACGTCCGCCGCGATGCCCGCCGGCAGCGTCAGCCCCTCGAGCCCGGTATCCGTCCCGCCCGTCGTCGTGTTTACATAAGCCCACAGCGCGCCGTCCAGCGTCCACCAGGCCCCGCCCCAGCCCAGGTACAGCGCGATGCCGTCCCAGGAGGCGTAGAGCGCCTGCGGGTTGCCGGAACGGGCGTCGATGCCCAGCAGGTCCGAGGCCTGCCACTCGTCGTGCTCCAGGTCCAGCAAGCCATCGAGGACGATGGACTCGCGGCTATCGGCATAGTCGGTCCCCGCGCTCAGATAGCGCACGTGCCAGGGCCCATAGTGATAGAGGGCCTGGTTCCCCGCGGCGTCCTGGGCCATCAGGTGCACGTACCAGTCGCCGGTCGCGCTCAGGGCGTGGGTGGCGGGGCTGCCGCTGGCCGCGGCGGTGGGCGTCGTGTCGGCGACCTGATCCACCGCCAGCAAGACCTGCACGGGGCCGCCGGCATCCAGCGGCGTGTTCCAACTGATCGTCAGGCTGTCGCCGCGCTGGACGTGCTGCCCCACCGGCGGATCGAAGGTCGCCGGGTTCAGGTCGGTGGGCGGCAGGTTATCCACCGCCACCGCGCGCTCGATCAAGGTCACGTTGCCCGCCAGGTCGCTGGCCCGGACCTGCGCCGGGTAGCTGGTATAGTCCTGGCGAAGGCCCATCGCCCAGTCCAGGCTCCAGTCGCCGCCGCTCAGCGTCGCCTGTCGCCAGGTGTAGCCGCCATCCACAGAGACCTCGACCCGCGCCAGGCCGCTGCCCGCATCGGACGCGGCGCCCGCGAAGGCGATGGTCTCGAGGACGCAGCTCCCCGCCGCGGGCGTGGTCACGCTCAGCGTGGGCGCGCCGGCATCCAGGGTCAGGTTATGGGTCGTGACCGTCCCGGCGGTGCCGCCCAGGCTGGGCGTCACCGTGATGGCCTTGGCCCCGTCGCCCGCCGGCAGGGTGATCTCCGCCGACCAGGCGCTGAACTGCGCGCCCGGCGCGTCCAGCGTGGCCGCCACCGTGCCGCCGCCCGTCACCGCGACGCTCACCGCGGTCGAGCCCGCCGCCGTGAAGCGGACGTAGCCGCGCAGGGTGACCGCCGCGTCGGGGACGGCGCCGTTGTTCATCGGCTCGGTGACCGTGGCCACCGAGCTGCTCGCGCTGACCGCCACCGTCGCAGTGGCCGTGGACTGGTTCCCCGCCTCGTCCGTCGCCACGGCGCTGACCGCATAGCTGCCGGTCGCGGGCAACAGGATCCAGGCGCGGCCGCCCTCCACGGGGTAGCTGGCCGTCGCGCCGCTGCGGGTGGCGCTCAGGGTCACTTGTTTCAGGTCGTCGCGGCTCCCCGCGCCGGTGTCCAGCGCGCCGGAGGCCTCGACCACCGCCAGGACCGCCGCGGCGTCGGTGCTGCCGGGCAGGGCTGGCGCGCCCCAGGCGATGGTGGGCGCGGCCGTGTCGACGATGAAGGCGCCCTCGTACCAGTCGCTCTCCCGCGTCTCCACGTTCCCCGCCTCGTCCGTCGCCCGGCTATAGACCCGGTAGAGCCCCGCCGCGCCCTTGGTCACGCTCTGCGACCAGGCATAGACCGGCGAGCCGTCGGCGGCCAGCGTGTAGTCAAAGGTCGTCGGCGCCGTCTCCACCGGGGTCAGGCTCGGATCGGCCACGGCCACGACGGCCACCTCCACCTGCGCCACGCCCGAGTTGCCGGTGACGGTGGACTCGATCTGGGGGCCGAAGAAGAGGGCCAAGGGGCAAGCGATCAACTCCTTATAGCCCAGGTCGGCGCGCAGGCCGCCCGCCAAGGGCACGTCGGCCCGCGGGTCCGCCGCGTCGATGGCGGGCGAGTCCGCCGCTGGCACATAGTAGCTGTCCAGCAGCGGGCTGCCGCTGACGCTGTGCACCCCCGCCGTGACGCCGGAGACGTCGGTGGTGTTGTGCAGCAGGTTATAGTCGTTGCGGATCAGGGCGCCGGAGGCCGCCTGCAGGCCGTAGGCGTTGCCCGAGACGATGTTGTTGCGGACGTCGGCCCAGGCGCCGGTTCCGCTGGCATGGATGCCCGCGCCATCGTTATCGACGATGGTGTTGAAGGCAATGTCCGCGGACGAGCTCTCGGCCAGGCTCACGCCGTGGCCCTGGTTGTCGCGGATCACGTTGCGCGAGATGCTGATGCCGCTCGCGGCGCCCTTGACCACCACGCCCGCCCCGCTCGCGTTCGCCCACTCGATGGTAAAGCCGGAAACGCTGCTGCCGATCACGCCGTCAAAGGTCACGGTGCTGCCGACGTTCCCGGCGGCGATGGCGCTGACCGTTGGCCCGGAGCCGACCAGGCGCACGTGGCTGGGCACCGTCAGTCGCTCGCTATAGGAGCCGATGTCCACGCCCACGGTATAGCCGTTGGTCGCCAGGTTGCCCGTGATATTGCCATAGATGTAATAGATGCGGCCGGCCGGCTCCGACTGGCCGTTGAGGACGATGGCGATGGCGTGGCGCGAGGTGATGGACGCGGCCCCCCACTGGGCCACGTCGTGCCAGTTGGCGTAAAAGACCGTGTCGGCGGGGTTGTCCAGCAGCCCGGGCAGAAAGCCGGCGTACAGCTCGCCTCCCGTGCCCCCGGCGCCCGGGTAGGTGTCGCGCCACAGCCCGGCCATGACCTGGTTGATCTCGGCCGGCTCCGGCAGGTGCTGGTTGCACGCCGAGCACGCCTGGCCCAGCCAGCCGTCGGTGCCGAAGAGCATGCTGTTGGCTGACTGAACGATCTCGGACAGGGTCTCGCCATAGAAGGTGTAGCTTTCCGTGCCCAGTCCCCAAACGATGGCCGCGTCGTCGCAACGCTGCGCCGCCAACAGCGCCGCTTCTGCCTCACCGGCGCGGAAGGGGATCGGCCCCGCCGGCCCGATGGCGATGGCCGCTTCAATCGCCCGCTCACCGGCTGCGTCCAGCGTCAACTTGGCCGCGACGCCCAAGATGGGCAAGGCGACGCCCTGCGGCCGCATGATGCGGTCGAAGGCGCTGGCCTGATGCGGACGTTGAACGGGGAAACGGAACGCGGCTAGCATCTGGTTGTGCGCCAGTGTGTTGCTGCCCGGCCCGGCAAAGAGCGAGAGCAGCGGCTGCCACGCGCACTCCACGCGCCCGTCCGCCGCCAGCGTGCAGACCTGGGCCTGGGCTTCCAGCGCCAGCAGGCCGATGGTCCCGTCCGCGGCGGGCAGGGCATGGGCGACGTTGCCGCCGAGGGTTGCCACATTGCGCACCTGCGGCCCGCCAACCACGCTGCAGCTTTCGGCCAAGGCCGCGCTATGCCGGCGCACCAGCGCGCTGCGTTCGATCTGCGCATGGGTGACGGCCGCGCCGATCACGATCCAGCCGTCTTCCTGGCGGATTTGATCGAAACCGGCGATCCGGGTGACGTCGACCAGGGCTTGCAGCGGCGGCTGGTTGCCCTGCTGCATGTCCAGGATCAGGTCCGTACCGCCGGCTACGATGCGCGCCTGGTCGCCATACTGCTGCAACAGCGCTAGGGCGTCGTGAACAGTCTGCGGCGTATGGTAGGCTTGCCAAAGCGTCATCGAGTTAACCGCTCCCTATCGATGTTTCCGGATCAGTACCCTTCGCCTACGGCTGACGGCTCTACCTTGCCCCAGAAGGCTCGATAGACGTAAACCGTGTAACCGAGGAAGAGGATGGCGCCAAAGGTAAACCAAATCAAGCCTACGCGCAAGCCGAAAGGCGCTGCCGCGGCGTTCTCAATCGTCAGGCTGTGGGCCGGATCGGTGGTGGCGATGAGCAAATTCGGGTAGATGCCATAAGCCGCCGAGACGATCATCAAAAGGATGTAGCCGCCGGAGGCGATGAAGGCATGCAGCGCCTTGCCGCGGCGCTGGCGGTTGTAGCCCACGGCCACGCGGTGCGCCTCGTCGCGGACGTGCATCAGCAGCCGCAGCGCCGGATGGGTGAGGGGCACCAGCACCTCCTCGCCCTGCTCGGTGACGATCGTCTCCTCGCGTTTCGCCAGGCCCACCAGCGGCACGCGCACGCCCGCCTCGTCGAGGGCGCGCTTGGCGGCGCTCATCTGGCCCTTGCCGCCGTCGATCAGCAGCATGTCGGGCATGGGCAGCTTGTCGGCCAGCTGGCCGGTGAAGCGCCGCAGCACCGCCTGGTGCATCGAGTAGAAGTCGTCGGGCTTGTCGAGGCCGCGGATGCGCAGGCGCCGGTAGTCGGAGCGCTTCGAGCGGCCGCCCTCGAACGCCACGATGCTGGCCACCGTGTGGGTGCCCATGAGGTTGGAGATGTCGTAGCCCTCGATGCGCCACGGCGGGCTCTCGAGGCCCAGCAGCTGCTGCAGCTCCTTGACGCCGGGCGCCTCGCCGCGCCGCTCCAGCAGGGCGATCTCGGCCTCCACCCCCGTGACGGCGTTGCGCTGCGCCATGCCCAGCAGCTCGACCTTCTCGCCGCGCTTGGGGGTCCTCAGCTCGACCTTGCGGCCGCGGCGCTCGGAGAGGTAGCGCTCCCAGGTGGCGAAGTCCAGGTCGGTCTCGGGCAGCAGCACCAGCGGCGGCAGCACCATCGCCTGGCCGTAGTACTCGGCCATGAAGCGCTCGAGGACCTCGGCGTCGGTGGCGTCGGCGGCGTTGGTGAGCAGGCGCTTGTCGCGGCCCACCACGCGGCCCGAGCGCATCTGGAACAGCTGCACCATGGCGAGGTTGCCGGCCTTGGCGAGCCCCAGGAAGTCGAGGTCCTCCTCGGCGGCCACCATGACGTTGGTGTCCCAGCCCGTCAAGCGCTGCAGGGCGTCGAGGCGGTCGCGGTAGGTGGCGGCGAGCTCGAAGTCCTGGCGGCTGGCGGCCTCGCGCATCTGCGCCTCGAGGCGCTCGACCACCTGCCCGACGCGCCCCTCGAGGAAGGCGCGCACGTCGGCCACCACCTGGGCGTAGTCGGCCCTGTCGGCGGCGCCGATGCAGGGCGCGGGGCAGCGGCCCATGTGGTAGCGCAAGCACGGCCGCCGGCGCGGCTGCAGCGGCACGCCGGAGTTCTTGCGCAGCCGGAACACGCTGTACACCAGGTCGAGCACGCGCCTGACGGCGCCGGCGCTGGGGTAGGGCCCGAAGTAGACGCCGCCGTCCTTCACCACCCGGCGCGTGAAGATCAGGGTGGGGTACTCCTCGTTGGTGAGCTTGAGGAACGGGTAGGACTTGTCGTCCTTCAGCTGCACGTTGTAGTGCGGCTGGTGCTCCTTGATCAGGTTGGCCTCGAGGACCAGCGCCTCGACCTCGTCCTTGGTGACGATGAACTCGAGGGTAGCCGCGTCGGCCGTGATGTGGCGCGCCTTCTGGGGCGCGGTGCGCCCGAAGTAGCTGCTCACCCGGCTGCGCAGGTTGATGGCCTTGCCGACGTAGATGACGGTGCCGTCGGCCCTGACGAAGGCGTAGCAGCCGGGCGAGGTCGGGAGAACCGGGAGGTCGCCTCGCTTCACCGCTCGATTCTAAGCCGGCCCCTCCGGAACGGCCGTAGCCCCTCCGGGGCCGTCGCGGCGGGGAGCGCGGCTCGGGGCGGATCAGGACCCGAGCCTGTACGCGAGCCTCAGACGCTCGTTGAAGGACGTTCGCCGAACCTTCAACGAGCACCTGAGGCGCCGTGGAAGCGGTCGGGCCTCCCCCGCCCAGCGGGCGCGCCCCGTCAGAGGTCCAGCATCAACGCTTCGGGGTTCTCCAGCAGGTCGATGACGAAGCTCGTGAACATCGCCCCCTCGGCGCCGTCCACCAGCCGGTGGTCGAACGACAGGCTCAGGTAGAGCATCTGCCGCGCCACGATGCTGTCGTCCTCGAGCACCACCGGGCGCTTCTTGATCGAGTGCACGCCCAGGATGGCCGCCTCGGGCAGGTTGATGATCGGGAAGGAGAACAGCCCGCCCAGGCTGCCGATGTTGGTGATCGAGAAGGTGCCGCCGCGCACGTCGTCGGGCGCCAGCTTGCCCTCGCGCGCCAGGCCGGCGAGGCGCTGGATGTCGGCGGCGATGTCGAGGATCGAGCGCTGGTCGACGTCCTTGACCACCGGCACCACCAAGCCCGCCTCGGTGGCGACCGCCATGCCGAGGTTGTAGTAGTGCTTGCGCACGACCTCGTTCTTCTCGTCGTCGAGGCTGGCGTTGAGCATCGGGAAGCGCTGCAGCCCGGCCACCACCGCCTTCATCACGAACGGCAGGAACGACAGCTTCACGCCGCGCTCGGCGGCGCGCGGCTTGAGCTTCTCGCGCAGCGCCACCAGCGCCGTGACGTCGGCCTCGTCCACGTGCAGGGTGCGCACGGTGTTGAGGTGCGACGCCATCAGCTGGTTGGAGATCACGCGCCTGAGGCCGCGCAGCGGGAGGCGCTCCTCGAGCTGCTCGCGCGGGGCCGCCGGCGCGTAGGCCGGGGCACCGGCGACCTGCGGGGTGGCAGCGGCGCCCGCGGCGTGCTGGCGCACGTCGTCGACGCGCACGCGGCCGTGCGGGCCCGAGCCCACCACCTGCTCGATGTCCACGCCCAGCTCGCGCGCCAGCTTACGCGCGGCCGGGACCGCCAGCACGCGGCCGTAGGGGCCGCGGGCGGCGGGGGCGCCCGCCGCGGTGGGCGGCTGCGGGGCCGCCGGCGCCGGCGCGCTCGCCGGGGCAGGCGCCGGGGTGGGCGCCGGTCGGCTGGGAGCCGCCACGCCGCTACCGGCGGCGGTCGCCTGCCCGGCGCCGCCCGGCCGCCGCACCTGGATGAGGGGCTCCTCGCCGCCGCCGCTCGGCTTGAAGAGGCTCAGGCTCTCGCCGTCGTCCTCGGCCGGGGCGCGGCCGCCCTCCACGATGGAGCGCTCCTCCGCCGCCTGCACGCTGGGCGCCTCCGCTCCGGGCGCGCCCGCTACGGAGGCGGCGCCCTCCTCGTCGGAGAAGCGCGCGATGGGGGCGTTCACCGCCACCACGTCGCCCTCCCCCACCAGGCGCTCGAGCAGCACCCCGGCGAACGGGCTGGGCAGCTCGACGGTCACCTTGTCGGTCATCACCTCGACCACGGGCTGGTCGAGCTCGACGCGCTCGCCCTCCTCCACCAGCCAGCGGACGATCTCTCCCTCGACCACCGACTCGGCCAGCTCGGGCAGCCGCAACTCTCTCGCCATTGACGCTCCTTCTCCTAGATGCGCGACGTCGCGGGCCTCGCGCCCGCGGGGGACGTTGTCAGTAGTCGAGGACCCGCTGCACCGCCCGCAGGATGCGGTTGGGGCCGGGCAGGTACTCCCGATCCTGGGCGTAGGGGTAAGGCGTGTCGGGGCCCGTCACGCGCGCGGGCGGCGCCAGCAGCGCGTCGAGCACCTCCTCGGCGATGGTGGCCGACACCTCGCTCATGAAGCTGGCGGTGTGGGGCGCCTCGCTGACGAGCACCACGCGCCCCACGCGCGCCACGGCCGACAGCACCGCCTCCTCGTCCCAGGGCGCCAGCGAGCGCAGGTCGATGACGTGGGGCGAGATGCCCTGCTCCACGAGCGCGTCGGCGGCGCGCAGCGTCTCGGCCATCGAGCCGCCGTAGCTGACCAGCACCACGTCGTCGCCGCGGCGGCGCTCGGCCGCCTTGCCGATCGGCAACGCGAAGTCGGGGTCGTCGTCGAGCTCCTCCTTGACCGCGCGGTAGAGGCGCTTGGGCTCGAGGAACACGACCGGGTCGTCGTCGCGGATGGCGGCGCGCAGCAGCCCCTGGGTGTCCTTGGGGGTGCTGGGGAACACGACCTTGAGGCCGGCGGTGTGCGCGAAGTGGGCCTCGGGGCTCTGCGAGTGGTGGTGCCCGCCCTTCACGCCGCCGCCGGCCGGCATGCGCACCACCATGGGGGCGGTGAACTGCCCGCCGGAGCGGTAGCGCAGCTTGGCCACCTGGCTCACCAGCTGGTCGAAGCCCGGGTAGACGTAGTCGGCGAACTGGATCTCGGCCACCGGCCGCAGCCCGTGCACCGCCATGCCCAGCGCGGCGCCGACGATGGCCGCCTCGGCCAGGGGCGTGTCGATCACCCGGTCGGGGCCGTACTTGTCGAACAGCTTCTCGGTGGCGAGGAACACGCCGCCGCGCTTGCCGACGTCCTCGCCCATCACCACGACGCGCGGGTCGCGCGCCATCTCCTCGTCGAGGGTCCTGGCGACGGCCTGGACCATGGTCACCGCGCTCATTCAGCCACGTCCTTCACTCGTGCTCATCCCTCGCCGAGCAGCTCGGCGCGCTGCTTGCGTAGCCGCGCCGGCAGGTCGGCGAAGACGTCGTCGAACATCGATGCCACCGGGGGCACGCCCGCCTCCTCGGCCTGCTTCACCGCGGCGGTGAACTCGTCGCCGAGCTCCTGCAGCGTCGCCGCCTCGCGCTCGTCGTCCCACAGCTCGCGCTTCTCGAGGAAGCGACGGAAGCGCGTCAGCGGGTCGCGCCGCTTCCACTGCTCGACCTCGGCGCGCGGGCGGTAGCGGCTGTCGTCGTCGGCGGACGAGTGGCCGCCGTAGCGGTAGACCACCAGCTCGACGAGCGAGGGGCCGAAGCCGTCGCGCGCGCGGGCGATGGCCTCGCGCATGACGTAGTAGGTGGCCAGCACGTCCATGCCGTCCACGAAGTAGCCGGGCATGCCGTAGGCGTGCGCCTTGACGTGGATGCTGTCGGAGCCCGTCTGGTGGCGCATGCCGACGCTGATGGCGTAGCCGTTGTTCTCGCAGACGAACACGCACGGCAGGGAGTGGATGCCGGCGAAGTTGAGGGCCTCGTGGAAGTCGCCCTTGGACGTCGCCCCCTCGCCGAAGTAGCTGACGCTGACCCGGTCGTCGCCGCGGAGTCGGGAGGCGTAGGCGACGCCCGCGGCGTGGGGGATCTGGGTGGCGATCGGCGACGACCCCGACAGGACGCGGAGCCGTGCGCTGCCCCAGTGGTTGGGCATCTGGCGACCGCCCGAGCACGGGTCGTCGGCCCGGGCGAGCACGCAGAGGAGCACCTCCTCGGCGGTGAGGCCGAGCGTCAGGAGCACGCCCGTGTCGCGGTAGTACGGCAGGACGGGGTCGTGCCCGGCCCGGATGGCCCAGGCCGACGCGACCTGACAGCCCTC
>ENA-UOUL01004441-UOUL01004441.1-bioreactor-metagenome-genome-assembly--contig:-NODE-4441-length-12990-cov-4.583675_pt1 | contig 12990 bp, 9 predicted proteins | sample MGYA00249838_ERZ747220 | MGnify/ENA primary metagenome ERZ747220 (study PRJEB28778, sample SAMN05720191) | bioreactor metagenome | isolation source: Anaerobic biogas reactor | place: USA:Washington...
GTTTTTTTATACTTTTCATTGTATGATGCCCTAAAATCAAAAGCATATTTGCCAATACCTTTGTGTGATGTGGATCCGAAATTGCCTTGTGTACAACTTTGGTACATAGTTGCCGGGTAGGGTAAGCGATATACATCTGTCCGGTATGGTAGAAGTGAGATGTTTTTTTCCAGCACTAACAAATTAGACACATGCACTATTTGTTGATTCGTAAGATATCCTGGAGCTGAAACTGTCATCACATAATAACCTGCCATAGAGCTGATTGAGTAATTTCCTGAGCTATCAGTTGTAACTGGTTGAGCACCACCAAGTTTTATAGTAGCATCTGCAATAGGGATATTTGTTAGGAACTCTTTGACAACTCCAAAATAAGTTCCACTGGAATATGCAAGTCTAAAATTCTGTTGAGTTTTGTCACTATCCAGAAAATACCACCCATAAACAGAAGGCCATAAGCTTGAGATGTCTCTCCCGGATTGAAGCACACTATCTGGATGCTCAACTAAATACATACCTGGAGGTAAATTGTTGCAATAATACGTGCCATCAGCACCAGTTGTGACTAATTTATCATAATTTTGACCATTGCAGAGAATGTTTACCCCTTCTAAAGGCTGTCCACTATCATCCGTGACCTGACCTGAAATCGAATAAGAAGTGGTCGGGCAAACAATTCCACTCCCTCTCCAAATGGGCACGGTTGCCTTCCAAGCCAAGAAATCCGGATTAATTGGTTCACATAAATTGGTATCTCTAAAAAAGAAGTCTTCCAATTTGGTCAGTTTTACAAATGTCAATGGTACACTACCAGATAGTTGGTTCAAGCCAATGTGTAGTTTAATTAAGTTGGTAAGGTTGCCTAGTTCAGTAGGCACATTACCTGTTAATTGGTTCGCATTGATTTCTAGCCAATCTAATTTGCTTAACTTTCCTAATTCAGGAGGAATACTTCCAGTAAATTGATTGCCAGCTAAGGAGAGCTCTACCAGGTTACTCAGATTACCTAGCCAGGTTGGTAAAGTTCCAGTTAGTTGATTACTGCTAAGGCGAAGGCCACCTAGATTAGCAAGGAAACTCAGCGCGTACGGAATGCTTCCAGAAATTTGGTTGTCAGTCAGCTCAATCCAGTGTAAATTGCTAAGACCTCCTATGGATGATGGAATGCTACCTGTGATTAAGTTTCCGCCAAGATTAATATATTCTAAATTGATTAGATTCCCTATCTCCACTGGGATTTGCCCTGTAATTTGATTAGCACCCATATATATTTGGCGTAAAGATCTTAAGTCACCAATTGATGAGGGTAAAACTCCGGTTAGGAGATTACCATACAATTCAAGATCCAAAACATGGCCAGTTGAAACGACTATGCCATACCAATCATCAACTGTATAAGTCACCAACCAGTTTGTTTTATTCGTCCATCCTGCACCATTAGTGCTCTCATACAAATCCACCAAAGCTTCACACTCAACTGGTGGTACGTCACTAACCATACTGCAGTCAAAGGAGCGTACCTGCTCACTCGTCAAAGCTACTTCTTCTGTCGTGGGTGGGATATACACTCGATTCTCAGTTGGTTCAAGGCGTCTGTCTATACGCTCATGTATAGAATCAACATCCTGCTCAAGTGTTTCTTCTTGATTATCCATTTCGGCTTTTAGGTTTTTTGTATCCTGCTCTTTTGGGAAGGCTTGGATGGGTGAAGTTTGCAAGAGTAAGCTAAAAATTGCCAGATATGCAAAAATATGGATGATTTGATTCTTCATTGCGCTCCATTCATAAAAAGTGACCCGATATTTTAAATAATTATAATCCTTCAAATTAATTAAAGGGGCGAATTCCCTCACAATCAGGTAAAATTAGCCCCATGCAAAGCGACCCGCAGCCCATCATCGAAGTGCGACACCTGGATTTCTTTTACGGCAGCCACAAAGCCCTGAAAGATATCAACATGCACATCTTCCCCCGCCAGGTCACTGCCCTGATCGGTCCATCCGGCTGTGGCAAGTCTACCTTCCTGCGCTGCCTGAACCGCATGAACGATACCATCAAGGGCACGCGCGTGGAGGGCAAAATCCTCTTCGAGGGCGAAGATATCTACAATCCCGAGCTGGACCTGCCCAGCCTGCGCCAGCGCATCGGCATGGTCTTTCAAATGCCCAATCCCTTCCCGCAGTCGGTCTATGACAATGTTGCCTTCGGGCCGCGCGTCACCGGCATGTCGCTGGGCAAAACCGAGCTGGACGAGCTGGTGGAGCAGAGCCTGCGCCAGGCCGCCCTATGGGAGGACGTGCGCGACCACCTGCATGATGACGCCCTGGGGCTGGCTTTAGGGCAGCAGCAGCGCCTGTGCATCGCCCGCCTGCTGGCCGTGCACCCCGAAGTCATCCTGATGGACGAGCCAGCCTCTGCCCTGGACCCCATCGCCACAGCCCATATCGAAGCCTTGATCGCCGAGCTGAAAGAGCAGTACTGCATTGTCATCGTCACCCACAATATGCAGCAGGCCGCGCGCGTCTCGGATTACACCGGCCTGTTCTGGTTGGGCGAGCTGGTGGAGTATGCCCCTACTAACCAGATGTTCACCCGCCCCTCGCAGCAAATCACCGAAGATTACATCACCGGCCGCATGGGCTAATTTTGATCCTTTATTTGACGTGGGTTGCTCTGGTCTTTATTTTTCCCAAGCGCAGCAGCAATTATTTAAGGTTTTGCTCCGAAAATGCTTCGGTTTGTAACTGGGGTTAAATGCACTACATTGTCAAAGAGAATATAGGATTAATATTTTTATGCGAACTAACAGTTCGCACTACAAAAATATCTTTAATTGCTCAGGTCTTTTATATCCCCGCAGCACGGCGAAGTGGGACCACCCAGTGCGACAGGTTGGCCATAGATCTTGCGATGGCTTTGGTCTCCAGACCACAGCCATCAACTGACCGAAGGTCTCCAACAATTTCACCCTCACCCTACCCTCTCCCTTTTTTGTAGTCTCATCTCGCAGAATCGATCTTTAAAGGGAGAGGGTTTTTTATCCTGTCAATATTTATAAATTGCTCCATTGTCGGGTTGAGCAGGTTTATAACAACCAAAAATGATTCTTGATTGCTCTGGTCTCCTGACCAGAGCAGCCAACTGACCGCAGGTCTCCAATTAAGATATCCTCCTCTCCCTCGATGAGGGAGAGGATTAGAGGTGAGGGTGCTGGTGGAGAACCAAAGTCGTAATAGGCAGTGAGGTTGCTTCAAAAAAAATCCTGTCTTGATTGCTCTAGCCTTTTTATCCCCGCAGCATAGCCCGTAGAGTGGCGTTGAAGGCGGATCAATCATCAACAAAATTCCAAGAACTACCCGCCGTCAACCCATTAGGATAGATTTATTAGATGTAGTGCGAACTGACAGTTCGCACAGAATCGTGCTATGCTACCCGACCCTACCTCAGCAAAACTCATTTATCGGGTTGAGCAGGTTCACTTTTCCACTGAAATATCCCCTAAGACAATCCTGCTCAACGCCACCCTACTCATTTATCCATTGTGTTCATCAGGACATCTTATAGTTAATCAACCCTACTGGCTTTCCAACCAATCCAGGTTGATGCGTAATAGCTTGTCATCACCTTCATTTGGTTGCCCGCGGCCATCACGGTTGCTGGTCGTCATATACAGGAATCCATCCGGACCAATCCGCACAGCTCGCAGCCTGCCATAATCTCCCTCAAAGTAAGCCCTAAATCGGTTTGAGCTGCCCTCATCCAGGTCATAAACATATAAAGACCTGCCGCGCAGACCGCTAAAATACAATTTTCCCTGTGAGTATTCAACATCGCCTGGCGCCCAGGTGTTTGTTGCGCCGGAGTGGAGCATGGGGGTCTGCATACCCTGCCTGGTCTCATCGCCCTGAATAACCGGCCAACCGTAATTCTTGCCAGATTCAACCAGGTTGAGCTCATCAAACCCAGAAGCAAAACCGCTCCTGCCGTGTTCGGTAGACCAAAGCCTGCCAGAGTCATCCCAGGCTAAGCCCTGCGGGTTGCGGTGACCGTAAGAGTACACCGGGCTTTGGAAGGGATTATCTGCAGGGATTTCGCCAGTCTCTGTAACGCGCAGAATTTTACCGGCCAGGGAATTGATGTCTTGGGCACTCTCCGGCTTGCCCGCGTCGCCTGTGGTGATGTAGAGGTAGCCATCAGGGCCAAATTCAATCCTGCCGCCGTCGTGATTTGCGGCGCCTGGGATCCCTTCCAAAATCACTGTGCGGTTTTCTAACCGATCGTCTGTGAGCGTGTAGCTTTCCACGCGGTTGGTGATGGCACCATCCACCTGGCTGGTCAGGTAAAGATAAAGAGTGGCGTTGTTCTCAAAGTCAGGATGCAAAGTTAAACCGAGCAAGCCCCCTTCACCGATGTGGTATACACCCTCCACTGGAATGCTTTTGCGATCCTGGCCTATGCGGATTAAGCTGCCGGGTCTTTCGGTGACGAGGTTATCCCCATCCGGAAGAAAAGCTATTTCCCAGGGGATATCCAAACCCTCAGCGACTGCCTCAACGGTGAAATCCATTGGCGTGGACGAGGGCAGTTGAGTTGTTTGTGCTTCTGCCTGGGCAGGCAGTTTGGTCGGTTCTTCCTGCGCTTCGGAAAGAGGGATGGTAGGCAGTGGCGTGATTGGTTCAAGCTGCGGCGGGACCGCGACAAGTGTTTGGGGTGCTGCCGTGCAAGCTGAGACAAACACTGTGAGGAGCAGAATTATTGTGGTCAAGGTTTTGGTTTTCATAGTGGTATAGTAGCATTTCTTATTGCGTGTTTCAGGAATTTGTATAATCTATGTATCGGTTGTAGTTCTACTTGATTGCTCTGGTCTCCTGAGAGCGAAGCCTCCCCGTGGGACCAGAGCAGCCAGCTGACCGTAGGTCTCCAATTAAACATTCGGTTACGTTGTTAAATATCACTCCCGCAGAGATCCCAAACCTACCCCACCGGCCCTACTCCTCGAACTGCGCATCATAGCAGCCCTGCGGCATGCTGATGCTGCGCGGCTGGTTGATCTCCGTCAGCGCCATGTTCAGCTTGAGATGGTTTACCTTGCCAGGCTCAGGGCTGGTCTCGATTAGCAGGTAATACTTGACCATAAAATCGCCATCCTTCGCCAGCCAATACTCGCCCTGGTTCGCCAGCACACTTGCGCCCGAGCTGACGCCCAATCCGCTCAACTGGAAGCTGAAATGATTAGAAGCGATGCCTTCGATCACTTCCTCACCCACAAAGACCGGGTTTTCCACCAAAAAGGTCATATCGAAGATATCGGTCATCAAGTCCGAAATTTCGCGCAGGTCTGGTTCCATGCTGTCAAACTCATAGTCATCTTCAGGGTCATCAGTGCCGTTACAAGTGTCATTGCCCACCCGCCACATGTACATGGTGCTCTCGCTGGGCTCGGGGTCTTCCAGGGTCTGGCTGTAGTTGTAAATCGTGCGCAGGTTTGCATCTGCAGCTTGGTCATACTCCTGTTTTACAATCATGCGCGAAATTTCCTGGGCACTCGGTCCGCTCATTTCCAGTTCACCCGTCATCACGTACGCATTCAAGGTGGAAAGCCCACGGTTGAGCGAGACTGGGTTGGGGTTAGGCTGATCAATAACCGACTCCACCAGGCCTTCGATCAGCCCCTGCCCGCCTTCTTCCTGCTCGGCTGGCGGCAGTTGTTCGGCCACTTCTGGCTGGTCAGGCACGGTTTCCTGCTTGCTGCTGATGGGTAGGGAACAGGCCAAGGACGCCATCATTAAAACCAACACAATAATAATAAGCTTTCTATGTTTCATTTTAATCCTCCAATTTTTACTCAGTACGCAATAAACTGCTGATATTTGAAGTGTAAAACCACACTAAGGGTATGGCAATGCTCAGGGCGGCCATGCTGGCTAAGGTGATGAAGATAATTATAATATTCTCCAGGCTCAAATCCGGTTGAATCACCAAGTCAAAGACGTTCAATTCATACAGGTGTGGAAAAACCAGCGCCGCCACCAGGGCTAGTAAAAACCCACAAAGAAAAATAAACCCGGCCTGGAAGATGAAGTTGAGCGTAATGAGACGCCGCCTAAACCCCAAAGTGCGCAGGATTGCCAGCTCATACTTCTGGATGCTAGCAAGGCGGAAAATCAGGTTCCCGAAAGCCAGGGCAGTGCCCAAGCCGGTGATGAAAACCAGGTTGGAAAAGTGCTGCAGCACATTCAGGTATTCACGCGTAGCCGAGGCCATGCTCTCTCCGCGCTGGCTGACGTAAGTGTTACCCTCAAAATCCTGACCAGCCTGTAAAATGCCCTCGTCCGGCACCAGAAAGTAAGACACATCCTCGCCCCAGCCCAAAAGCGTCTGCGCTGCCGGCAGTGTTATCCAGACCTGGTTATCCGCGAATGCACGCGTCTCAAAGATGCCAACCACGTCAAAGTAGCGCCCGCGCAGCTCCACCTGGTCCCCCACCCCTAGCCCGTCGCGCTCAGCCACGATACGCCCGATCATGGCGTTTTGCGGGTCTTCCCCCGTCTGCAGTTCCCTACCCGCCAAAAGCTGGTAAGACTGCACCTGCTTGTAATGCCCCAGGTCCACCCCCAGCACAAACTGGTAATTCCGCCCAGCTGTGCCAGTTGCGCCATGAATGGCAGGCACGGCTTTGGAACAGCCTGCCGCCAGTAATTTTTGGCCTATATCCGGGCTGATGCGGCTGCCGTGAAATTCCCCGATGGTATCTTTTTCGTGCACCACCAGGTATGCCTCATCCAACGTCTGGAAAACCTGCATGGCACTATCGCGGTAGCCACTCAATAACAGCAGCGCGAATACCGCGACCGCGAAGAAAAACACCATCAGCAGCACCACCCGCCAGTAGGTCTTGAAGACTGAGAAAGCCACCCGCAGCATCGTGCCCATCTAGACTGCCCTGCCTTTGGATAAACTGCGCAGCTGCGAGCCTTTTTTGAGCGGGTCATAACGCAGGCTGGAAACGATCACCCCTAAAACCGTGCACAGGCTGGTCCATGCAAATGCAGCTAAAACGTCCGCTGCCGTAAATTTGAGCATGATCATCACCCCAGACATAGAAAAGGGATTAAGGGTATAAGAAACGTGCGTAATCAACGCTGCCGCCAGCCAACCCAGAAGGAAGGCCATGCTCATCACCAGATAGGTGCGCAGCAGCAGCAAGCCAGCCATTTGCCGGCCTGAAAAGCCAATCACCCGGCTGATGATGATCTCACGTTGATGTTCCGCCAACGCCAGCGCTGCCGCGTTGTATGCCCCGAAGGTGATCAGCAGCAGCCCGATTGCCTGCACCACGCCATAAAGCGAGATGAAGCCTTTGAAAGCATTTTGCGTAAGCGCGTAATAGTGATCGTGCAGGTAAACATGGCAGCACAGCTCATCATTGTATACACCCTGGAGTGCCTGGTGCGCCTCGATCGGGTCCACCCAAGCAGCCAGCTGCAGCCCGCCGATCTGGAAATCATCCACCAGCTGGTAAATGTGCATGGCTTGCTCATAATCCAACAAAATCAGGGCATTCTGCCACAACCCAGAGTCTATCACCCCCACCACGGCCAGGTCACTACCGTAGATGGACAACTGCCCCCCCACCCCAATGCCGGTCAGCGCAGCAAAATCGCGATTCACCAGCACTTGCTCAAAATTGCTCGGCCAATCTCCCTCTACCAGATCCAGCCGGGTGATGTTGCCTAAAGAGGTGTAATTTGCCCCGGCCACGATGACGGAATGCTCACCAATCTTGACCACTCTATAAAGGAAGGGTACTTCCTCGGCCACCGCATCCGCCCCAAAGCTTGCCTCGATTTTGTCCGCGTAAAAAGCCAGGTCCGCCCGCTCGATGTGGCTGTCGGTTGGGAAGACTGCGTTGCGCGAAAACACCAACAGCAGCGACTCAGGGAAGCGAAGCAGCGATTGACCCAGGCGCTGCATATCGTTGACCATGGCGCTGCTCATCAAGTACACGCATACGATTGCCGCCACGCTGAGAACCGTGAGCAGTGAACGCAGCCAGTCGTGACGAATGTGCACCAACAGGTAGCGCAGGGCAGTCAGCAGCTTCATGCCTGCTCCAGCCTGCCATCCCGCATCTCAAAGGTGTGTGTGGCAATCTTGCGGATATCGAGGTTGTGCGTGGCCACTACGAAGCTGACTCCTTGGCTGTTGTTTAGCGAGACGATCAGGTCCATAATCTCCTGCGCAGCTTGGCTGTCCAGGTCACCAGTGGGCTCATCCGCCAATATCAAGCTAGGCCTAACCACCAAAGCCCGGGCGATGGCTACACGCTGCTGTTCGCCGCCCGAGAGCTGCGAGGGTTTGTGCCTGGCACGCGCGCTGAGGTGCACCTGCGCCAGTGCTTCAGCAGCCTTCTCATCCGCTTGCTTTTTGGGCACGCCCCTTGCCAGCAGTGGCAGGCACACGTTATCCAAAGCGTTGAAGGAGGGCAGCAAGTTGTAAAACTGGAAAATGAAAGCTGTTTTCTCACGCCTGAACTGGTTTAGGGCTGCATCACTTGCCTGGTCCAAGCGCACGCCGGCCACAGACAGGCTGCCCGTGTCAATGCGGTCGATGCCGCCCAGCATATGCAGCAGGGTTGATTTGCCCCCGCCGCTCGGCCCGCAGATCACCGCGCAGGCGCCTTCCGGCAGCTCAAAGCTGACATCCCGCAAGGCCTCGACGCGCAGGCCGTTGCCTTGATAGGTTTTATGGATGTGCTGGGCGGAAATCAGGGCAGGTGGCATGAGATGTTAGCTCCAATAGCGTAGTGTTGAATATGAAGAATACTACCGATCGTTGCGGCGCAAGCTGATTACAGGTTGCTGCGCTTAGATTATTTTAATCCCTATTTTAACTGATTTGTGAGAAGATGGCAGCATTAATATACAACCAATAATAGAATAGTAAATTCTGTCCACGCCACGAGTTTACTCGATCCAAACACATGGAAACTGCGCATGATTGAAGATACCAAATCAGATAGTGGCAATATGGTTGCGTGCGTTCCGAGTCTGCCCCAGTTTTTTTCTGGGGTTGAACGCACCAAGTTACCCCCAATCACGCTGGTCTAATTAACCCCATAAGATTCCGCAGGGTGGTGTTAAAGGCGGATTAATAATCACATCTATTCCAAAAATTACCCGCCTTCAACCCACCATTTTAGATCAAATAGATGTTGTGCAAACTGCCTGTACCCATCAGGGTATCAGTTCACACAAAATCATGCTGTGCTTTTCCGAACTTGCCTCAGCAAAACTCATTTGGTGGGTTGAGCAGGTTCACTTGCCCACAGAAATTTGTCCCGAACCCTTCCTGCTCAACACCACCCTACTAAAGTTCTTGGTTATTCTGGTCTTTATTATTGCCAAAACTTAGGGATAATGATTCTTTGTTCCGTTCCGAGGTGATACCGCGATTAATCCATTTTCTTGACTGAAATACACAAAAAAAGAGTCACATGACTCTTTTTTCTGAAAACATGATTTAGGACAACGCCATTGAGCTTTGGGCTCGCTATGGTTCCATGGGCATCCCTGCCGCTGCCAGGGCGGCCAACCCTCCTAAAACCGGGTTTGCCTTGGGGATGCCAGCCTTAATCATCAAAAACGCCGCACGGGCGCTGGTAGCTTCATCCGGTCAGGTGCAGTAGGTGATATACCACTGTGCAGGGTCAAGCTCACCCATGCGCGCTTCAAGCTCAGACAGGGGTAAATTGACAGCCCCAGAAACACGCTGGGCTTCGTATTGGGCAGCCGGGCGCACGTCCAATAGCAGTGCCTCCCCATCCTTCACGGCTTGATAGGCTTCTTCAGCAGTGATGCGCGGAACATCATCCTGGGTGTTAATGATGGGGTTACCGGTGCTGGCACGGATAGCGCTGTAAACCAATACCCCCAACCCGACCAGTGACACTGCCAGGATACTGAGGATGACAATCTCTGCCTTCTTATTTTTGAAGCGTGTCTTTCTTAATTTTTCTTTTACCATTCTGTAATTATCACAAACCAAGTCACTAGGTGCAAACGGCTGTACAGGCTTTTCAATCATTAAAAATATAAGTATCCAAACTTGATTATGGTTAGCTGCGGTCCGGGGTTGAACGCACCAAACTACTGTCCCCCAAAAGCTCACGTAGGGTGGTGTTGAAGGCGGGTAATAATAATTGATATTTACGATTGCCTTCAGCCTTCAACACACCAAACACTAAAAATTGGATGTAAGTTATACGCTTACCGCAAACCTATTCAAATAGGTTGCGCATCCCCAAGCGCTCAACCATATCTTTCATCGCCTGGTCGCTGGGCTGCTCAACGAACCTATTCGCCGCATCCAAAACCTTGGGCAGCAAGTGCACATCCCCCACCGAATTGATGAACAGCCCTTCATGCCCCAAAACCCAGTGGATCGTCAGATCAATCGCAGCCTGGTCTTCCAGCGGGCGGTACCAGGTGGCCCTGGTGGGCTGGGCTTCACCCCAGGGCATATGCACCAGGGATTTTATGGTCTGCACGGCCGTGCTGTGTGCCTGGCAGTAGGCCAGCAGCTGCGCAAAGTTAGTTTTATAGGTCTCGTTTTGGTCCATCAAGTAACTGTATGGCAACAGCACCGAGTCAAAGTCAAAACGCTGCAAGGCTTGCAGGTGCATCACAGGCGCGGTCAGTCCGTGCCCGGTCACGCCAATAAAGCGCACCAAGCCCTGCTCACGCGCCTCGATGGCAGCCTCCAGGCTGCCCCCAGGCCCCAAGGCAGTTTGCCATTCCTGCGGGTCAATCAGGTTATGCAGCTGCAGCAGGTCCACCCGGTCAACCTGCAAGCGCTCTAATGACTTGTGGATTTCATCACGCGCCGCTTGGTAAGTGCGTTCGCCGGTCTTGGTGGCCAGGAAGAAAGGCCTGCCGTGCCTCCTGATCCAGTCACCTATGCGCAGTTCGGCCTCGCCGTAACTGGCTGCCGCATCCACATGGTTGACCCCGTAAGAAAGCGCTAGCTCAATGCTCGCATCTGCTTCTGCCTGGCTCACGTGTGAGAATGCCGCCGCACCCAGTAATATGCGCGAACTGTTGTGCCCCGTCCTGCCAAATGCTTGTGTTGAAATCATGCCTGCTCCAATCGCTAGAAATATTAAGTTGAGTAATGCCTTTTTTATCCTGTTAATTAAGTATATCAGAAGGCATTAATTTCCTTATTATTGCGATTGAGTCCCATTGCAACATCAAAGACGCATAAGAAAAGGACAATGACCGGTATAATACACAACAATTACATCTTTTTCCCTATGCCTTGATTATTTCTTTTTGCATCTGTAGAGTAGTGTATGGACCTTTAGCGCACCATATTACTGCGCTCATGATGACAACGCCCCGGCGTAGGGTGGTGTTGAAGGCAGGTCAGTTGGCTTGATGCTTAAGAAACTACCCCGCCTTCAACCCACCAAATCACACCAATTGGTGGATTGAGAAGGCACATTGCGCACACAAACAAAATCGTATTCCCATCCTGCTCAACACCACCCACCTTTTTCACAACTTCCCTTATAATTCTATGCATGGCAGACACCACCCATCATTCTGATCCACGACCTAAAACACCTTCCACATCGCGTGCACGCCTTATTCTGCAGTTGATCGGCTTGTTCCTCAAAATCGGCGCCATCAACTTCGGCGGACCGATGGCGCTGATCGCCATCATGGAGCGTGAATTTGTGCAACGGCGTAAGTGGGTCAGCCAGGAGCACTTTCTGGACATGGTCGCAGCCACCAATATGGTGCCGGGTCCAAACGCTTGCGAGATGGCTGGCCTGATCGGCTACGAGCGTGCAGGACGGATGGGCTTGATCGCGGCTGAGTTCTCCTTCTTTCTGCCCGCCGTGCTGCTCTCCTCCCTTTTGGGCGTAGTGTACGTTCGCTATGGTAGCCTGCCACAGGTGGAAGGGCTCTTCTACGGCATCAACCCGGTCATCCTGGGGCTGGTGCTGTTTGCTACCTATCGACTTGGTAAAAATAGCCTGCGAAGTGCCACACAGCTGGTCATTTTTGCCCTGGCGCTGCTGGCAGTCGTCCTGAAGCTCAACCAGGTGCTGATCATCTTTGGCGCTGGTTTCCTGGCCATGTTGATCGCCTCCTACCCACAGATCTTCCACAAAGGCTCGGTGCTGCTTATCCTGCCTCTGCTCTCAAACAGCATCTCTCTCAAGCCCGCCGTAGAATTAGTTGACAACGTCCTAGCGCGACTGTTTCTGTTCTTTTTCAAAACCGGTGCGCTGATCTTTGGCTCGGGCATGGTCTTATTTGCCTACATCCAGAAAGATATTGTCGAACGCTTCGGCTGGCTCACGCAAAAGCAGCTGATCGACGCCATCGCGGTCGGGCAAATGACACCTGGACCGGTTACATCATCTTCAGCGTTCATTGGCTACCTGATCGCCGGTTGGCCTGGTGCGGGCTTGGCAGCCCTGGGTAACTTCCTGCCTTCCTTTTTTATCGTCATGTTGATCGGCCCCATCATCCCGCGCATGCGTGCCTATAAACCCTTGCAGGCTTTCCTGAGGGGGGTCAACGCGGCCGTGATCGCTCTGATGCTCAGCATCTCCTGGACCGTCGCACAAAATGCGGTCAGCGACATCTGGACCCTGTTGCTGACTGTAGCCAGTCTATTGTTGCTCTTGCTTTTAAAGTGGGATTCGCTGTGGTTGGTTTTAGGCGGTGCGCTGATCGGCCTGCTGCACTCGTTGCTCAGCTGAGTATACCCGGGTTCTTCAAACAAAGCCTCGGCGTCTCGCACTTAAATTTCAAAATCAAAAGATTAGGCTGCCGGTCTTGGTGCTGCAGTGAATTTGCGATAAATGATTGTTGCCAGCAGGCCGCCCAAAAAACCAATGCCAATGTTGGTAAACACGGATAATATCGCTGTACCAATTGCCAAACCCAGTTCCCAGCCCCTCAGCTTGCGCAC
>ENA-UOUL01004442-UOUL01004442.1-bioreactor-metagenome-genome-assembly--contig:-NODE-4442-length-12988-cov-4.593293_pt1 | contig 12988 bp, 12 predicted proteins | sample MGYA00249838_ERZ747220 | MGnify/ENA primary metagenome ERZ747220 (study PRJEB28778, sample SAMN05720191) | bioreactor metagenome | isolation source: Anaerobic biogas reactor | place: USA:Washington...
TATAAACGAAATGACGGTCAGGATGATTGCGACCACCCAAAACCCAACGCTGAAAATATCCACGGATGTCCTCCTCGTATCGCTTGATGTTTCCCCATTCTACAGGTATAGTGGGAATAATGGTGTTACCAAGGTAACAGTTATACGCGAGGCGATTTTCGCGAGCAAAAGGGGGCCGGAGCATGGATCAACACCGGGAACAGATCGCGAAAAACACGCTTCTTCGCTCCCTGCCGCGCGGGGAAATCGAGGCGTACCTTCGGGACGGAAGCTTCAGGATCCGTTCTTTCGGCAAAAACAACACGGTCCACTTCGCGTCCGAGGTGTGCTCCACGCTCGAGATCATCCTGTCGGGACACGTCGCCGTCGAGCGAATCGACGAGGCGGGCAACCTTTTAACGATCGCGGAATTTATAAGTGACGACATCCTGGGCGGTAACCTCCTGTTCTCGAAAACCCCCCACTACCCGATGACGATCACCGCGAAGCAGGAGACGGTGATCCTGTCGATCGAAAAGGATCGGCTGTTCGGGCTGTTCTCGGACAATCATGCCTTCCTGCGAAGTTACCTGGAATTTGTATCCGACCACACGACGATCCTCGGCGACCGGATTCGCCACTATGTCCAACGGACCATTCGTGAAATCGTCCTGAGCTACCTTGAAACCGAGCGCCGCAAGCAAAACTCCGACCGGATCCTTCTTCCGATCAGCAAAAAGGCGCTCGCGGAACGAATCGGGGTCTCCCGAACGTCGCTATCGCGCGAGCTTCAGAAGATGCGAGAGGACGGGCTGATCCTTTTCGATCGGGATTCGATCACGATATTGGAGAAGTAAAAAGCAAGAACATGATATACAAGATCATGTTCTTGCTGAAAAACACAGTTTCCGGATATTGAAAAGGTTATTCTACTCGTTATAAGTCATAATGAGTCCACATACTTACAATGACAATGATTTTTTCTTCTTCGACGACTTTGTACACCAACCGGTGTTGCCGATTGATCCTTCTGGAGTAAAGGCCTTTCAGATCCCCGACCAATGACTCGTAAGGCGGCGGATTTTGAAAGGGATTCTCCCTCATTATGGAAAGAAGATTGTCAACATTGGACTTCAGGGCAGGATACTGTAATATCTTTGCCTTATCCTTTTCCGCTTGTTTCAGGATGCGGATCTTGTATCTCACCATTTGAACTCCGTGCTATCCTTCTCAGACGCCGCCAGACCTTTTTCAAGGCGCTCCTTCATACCGGGGATCGAACACAGGTAGAGTGTTTCCATCATCCCGTTGTATTCCTGTTCGCTCAGTATCACCGCATTCCCCTTTTTTGTATTAACGTTGATCACGTCGTTAAACTCAATGGCTGAATTTAAATACTCAAAGAGGTTTTTTCTTAAATTTGTTGCATTTGTGTTTGTCATAAAAATCAACTCCTTTGCGTACATTATTGCGTACGTTATGAAGGTTTGTCAATTCCCTTCATTCGGGATTCGATCAAGATACGATAAACAGCAGGAACACGATCTTGCAAACGTGTTCCTGCCGCTCGGATGTCATCCGCGTCGACTTGGAGGAGTGCCCTTGCGGAAGGCCCGCCAGGGGTTATTGATACACTCAGTGTCGATCGACCTTTTCGTTCATCCGGCGGATTTTTACTTTCCAGAACATATACTGGGTGATCCAGATGATGATAAAGACCCCGATAAAGATCCCGAAGTAGAAGAGAAAACCGCCGAACGAATGCTCCATCCAATTCGCGAAATAGGCGATCGGCAGCATTCCGAGGGCGGTGATCGTGAAATAGACGCCGGTCTGCTTGGCGATGCTCCAGTTCTCGATTTCCCAGATCAAGGAGCTCGCTGCGAATAACGAACCGAGTATGCCGCTCAGAAACGCCTGAAGAGCGACCGCCCCGATCTCGCTTCCGATCGTTTTGACCAAAGCCGGAACGCACGGAGAAAAATCGCTTTCGCCCATCGCGAATCCGATGATAATGGTTATGATATAGCCGAATGCGATTCCGAGCGGGAAGCCCAGAAGTCCTCGAATTATGATTTGCTTTTTCATATTACTCACCTCATATTCCCAATACTTTTTTGATTTCCGCCACGTATCGACGGGACACGTAGCTTTTCGAGGAGTCGGAAAACGTCACGCAGATCGTGCCCGCGAAATTCAAGTTGAAGTTTTTAACTTTCCGAAGATTGATGATCTCGGAAACGGATACGCGCACGAAGTCGGATTTTGCGAGTCGGTCCTCGGCCTCGTAGAGACGGAGCCGCAGAGTGTACTCGCCGTCGCGCGTCGCGGCAAATACTTTCCCGGCGGAAGAATAGATTCGAATGACCTCTGACGGGTCGAGAAGTTCGATCGCATTATCCCGAAAGCCGGACAATAATTTTGGCGTCTCATCGGACAAACGCTTGACCAGCGCATGGACTTCGTCGTTTACTTCGTCGGTGTAAATAACAACTTTGATCTGTTTGTATGAAGGATCCGTAATGATTTCAATCTGCATTTCGTTTCCCCTCCTTCTGTGTTAAGAGTACAAAAACCAGGAAGATCTTGCCACAGGTTTTCGATGGTCGGTTGTTTTTCGGGGATAGGTGGTCGGAGAGCCCGGGACGGGGCGGTCCTTCTTGCGTGGAAAAAATACGCAAACCATGACGAGTACCGGGCGCCGACGCTTTTCGCGCTGACGGTGACGATCGACTGCTTTTGCAAGATATCGACGTGGCTTTTCGGGAAATGAATCGCATCTTGCGGCCGAACGGTGCGGAAATCACCGACACCCTGAAACGGCCGGGTTTTCGGGTCATCGACTCCGATCAGGCATTGTCCTGAAGGGACTCAAAGCGGCACATCTATTTCTATTCCAACACTCCGTCCCGAATCCGTACAATCCGGTCACAACTTTTCGCGACCGCGGCATCGTGCGTAACGAGAAAAATGGTGTGTCCTTTTTCGTGAAGGGTTTTCAAGAGCGCTACGACTTTCTCTCCGGTCGCCTCGTCCAGCGCGCCCGTCGGTTCGTCCGCAAGGATCAGTTCCGGGTTCCGGATCAGCGCGCGGGCAATCGCTACCCGCTGTTTTTCGCCGCCCGACAGTGTGGTCGGATACTGTTTTGCCAGATCGGTTATTCCGATTTCTTCCATCATCGAATACACCCGCTTCTTCTCATCGGCGGCTGAAACACGCTCCGCCCACAATCCAACGGCGATGTTTTCAAACGCGGTCAGGTCGTCCAGAAGCGCAAAGTGCTGAACAACAACCCCGATATGCTTTTTTCGAAAAAGAGCCGCTTCGTTTTGGTTTCGCAGTTTGATCTCTGTGTTGTTAAAAAAGTAACGACCCTCAGTCGGAAAATCGATCCCCCCGATGATGTTGAGGAGCGTCGTTTTTCCCGAGCCGCTTTTGCCTTGGATCGCGACCATTTCGCCTTGTTCGATCCGAAGATCGATCCCCCGCAAGACCTCCGTCTTCTTCGATTCCGCTCCGTAACTGCGACGGATATTTTCCAGGCGCACCATACTCATTCCGATTTCCTCCTCGCGAGTTGGTCCAGATTGATTTTTAGGATCAGCCGACATGCCGGTATCAGTGAAAGGATCATGACCGGGACGCTGATATAAAAAACATATCGTATCGTGGTATATAATTCACCGAATTGAAGAAAAGAAATCCAAATCGCCGGAAGCACGGACAGGAGCGACAGAAGAAGTGCTTCCGAGGCGATGGCCAAAAAGATCATTCGCGGGCGAATCCCGTTTAACATGTATACCGCGTAGGTCGGCATGTTTTTTTCTGTTTTTTTATTTAATACAAACGCCATCGATACAATCGCGATGCTTACCAAAAGAACCGCCAATCCGGTTATCAACCACACATTCCTCCGGGATACGATCGCCGTGGATTCGATTTGCGATCCGCCCCATTGTTTACACATGACGGCCGGAAATCCATACGCATTGGTAATTCGGTCCAATTCGTTCTGAACCGTTTGGTTATTATGCTTTGATACAATATTTGTGAAATGAGAAACATTATAATCCTCAACCCACGGATTTCCTGTTACGCTTCCGTCCCGTTTGATCTCATGATTGTGAATCGGAAAAAGGATATATCGATCCAACGGAAAAAGTTCGATGCAATCTACTTTTCCAAACAGAGTTCCTTCTTCCAAAAAACCGACAACGGTAATGTTTCGCTCCGGGTTGAACCCATCTCCGACAATGATGTCTCCGACATTGAAATAATCCCGGTATGCCGAACCGAGAAGCACCGCTGTTGAATATCCGTGTTCCTCTTCTAGAAAATAATCTTCATCTGAAAACAATCTGCCCTCCGAAACGCTCATGTCATATATGTCTATTGCTTCCTGAGAAACCGCGATCGCTTTAAAGTATTGGTAAGGATAGGACGAATTAAATGTCTCTCCCTCTTCATATCCGTTCTCAAAAATATCCGGCAACTGTTTGTTTCCGTTTTCATCATAATCAAGAAAAAAAGCATCCCCGAAATAATCATATGCATCCCATAAAGGACTGCTAAATATCTGCTCCTTGACTTCGGCGCCGCTTTTTTTAAGAGCAGCATTTTCCACCATCATATTAAAGTCTTCTTCGCTCATATATAAATAATAGTAATTCTTGTCGCCAAACCGGGATGAATACGAAACCGATTTAAACTGTAGAATGAACAAGTTAAACAGCACAATATATCCGATCAGAACCACGACGGACAACGCAAAAAAGATCAGCAGATTGTATCTCCAGTGCGTCAACAGGTTTCGTATGAATTCTTTGCGTAAAAACTTCATCGCTTACCTCAGATTTTCCGATAAACAGATCGATCGTATCCACATTCTCAGAACCAATGGAAAAAGCATCAATGTCAAAACCCCGATTACGGAAGACACCGTGATCGAACGAATAACCATGGAATGCGGAAGTTTAAAAAAAGAAAAACGCACCATCAACACCGCCGAGATGATCGCGATCACGATCCCCGCGAGTCCGGCAAACAGCATGGGGACAGATACCCGGAGGATCGATTGCCGATACGATTGGCCGTTCAACAAACAAATCGTCATTCGTCCGCGGGAAGAAAGGATAAAAAACACAAGCAGACACAAAAACGTAACCAAAAGGAATACATAGATCGTATATTTCAGAACCCCGGAGAAGAACACCCCGCCGGAAACAACGTCTGACGCCGTCGGAGGCATATCGATTTCACGAACCGAGAGAGTCGAGACCGAAGAAATCTCGTCGGAAAACCTTTGAAAAAGCGGCTTCGCCCGGATATTTGTTGTATCCAGATAAAAGACCCCCGTCTGCCAATCTGTCGTTTCCAGAGAACCGATGTTGATAAAGATCAGATCATCGATCGTAGAAACGTCTCCGACGCCCATCACCCCGATGACCTCGTAATCGCCGTAATCCAGCGAGATCATGCGTTCCCCCGTGTCTTCCCGCATCCACGTCCGATCCAGATTGGTTCTTCCGATGACCGCAAGTTTATTATCGACCCAGCACTCCTCGCTTGAAAAAAAGCGGCCTTCCCGAATCGGCGGAATCTCCATGTCTTTTTGAAAGCAGACTGCACGGATATATTTACGTTGCGAAACGAATAAGTACGGATCATTGTCTAAAACGCGAATGGCTTCTTGCAGTATGTTTTTTTCCGACAAGGATTCTCCGGTCGTCGTTACCCCTTCGTCAGCCGCCCGTTCAATCAGAGAAAAATATATGGCTTTACTGCTGACAAATCCTCTGTCGATCTTCAAATTGTAATTGGTTTCATCGGTAAGACATTGATAAAACATCAACGAAAACGGGATGCAAAAACATAGCATGAACACCATGAAAAGATTGGATTTCGATAGCAATACTTTTCGAAACATTTGACCCCCGCAAGTTAATGTTCCATTAGTCAAGCCGATTCATACCATGTTTTTAACCAACCGTACACTTCAGGATTATCACGATACTTATAATATCCGTATGCGCTCCCCTTGTAGTTGGTGTTTATTTCTTTCTCTCGCCACGGTGTCGTTGCCGGATAAGGAATGTGCCACATCCGAATCTTTTGCGAAGAGGCAATCCACGTCGAACCCCGATATAATCTGCACTGAAGATATCCGGACCAACCATTTAGCTCATCTCCGGCAACACCTTGAATAGATGCTCGATAACATAATGTGCTGCCAATATACTGTCCTTCCAGTTTCTCTGTGCCTGGAACTACTTTTACCTAGGGAAATGCCGCTAATACCGAAGTTGACAGGAAACAGACCAAAATAAGCGAACACGTTATTATTGCTGCAATTTTTCTCATATATCCTCCTTTGAACATAATAGTCCTTGCGGGGGTCACCCAACAAGTAGTTCGTACAAACGTAAACGTTTCGAATCATTGAAACCGTAACGAATTGCACTCGTCAACAAAACATTAGCATATTATTGGGGGGGGTCAAGAGGCTTTGAGACTATTTGATTATGCTTATATGTCTCGGTGAATGAAAATTATCTCTTTTATGCGAGGCATGGCCGGGTGATTCCGAAGGAATGGTTATTGCTTTTGTGGGATGTGGCTGATCCCTCCGATATTCGTATAAGCGTCCTTGAAATTTTTACGAAAATCCGTTCTCCCCCCTCCGCCCGTTGACATTTGAACCCTCACATTATATGATAGCGGCGAAGCGATGACGGAGAAAAGTAGCGCCCTTTATCGTTCCCAGTGAACGGGAGACAGTGGAAACCCCGCAAAGTGAATCGGCGCGAAGAACACTCTACCAGCAGTGAGTTGAAATCCCGTGAGCGACCGGGAGAGTAGGTGAACCGTGAGCCGCGCGATAAGCGGCGGGTTTTTTACCGGTGAGTCGACTGCCGAAGGGTAGTAAATCAGGTGGTACCGCGGACAATTGATGTTCGTCCTGAAACAATGTTTTTGGGGCGGGCTTTTTTTATTTTCGAAAAGCGCCTTCCCGCGAAGTGATGAAGGAGGATTTTAAGGATGAGTACGGAAAACATTTATCGGACAAAGACGCTCGGCGAGGTCAGCGAGAGCGATATCGGGGCGACGCTACGGGCGGCCGGATGGATCGAAAATATCCGCGACCACGGCGGCGTGTCTTTCCTGGACCTCCGGGACATGTACGGGGTCCTTCAGGTCGTCATGCGCGACACGACGCTTCTCGACGGACTTTCCCGCGAGGACTGCATCTCGGTCGAGGGCGTGATGCAAAGACGCGACGAGGAGACCTATAACCCGAAGATCCCGACCGGGACGATCGAGTTGGTCGCCGCCAAGGTAGATATCCTCGGCAAGGTCTATCGCCCGCTTCCTCTGGAGATCGCTTCGTCGACGGAGACCCGCGAGGACGTTCGCCTCAAGTACCGCTACCTCGATCTCAGGAACCGGAAGGTTCGCGACAACATGATCTTCCGCTCCGAGGTCATCTCTTTTCTTCGCTCGAAAATGACGGATATGGGCTTTCTCGAGATCCAGACACCGATCTTAAGCGCTTCCTCGCCCGAGGGCGCGCGCGACTATATCGTGCCGTCGAGAAAATTTAAGGGGATGTTCTATGCCCTGCCGCAGGCGCCTCAGCAGTATAAGCAATTGCTGATGGTCTCGGGCTTTGACCGCTATTTTCAGATCGCGCCGTGCTTCCGCGACGAGGATTCCCGCGCGGACCGCTCTCCGGGCGAGTTCTATCAGCTCGATTTCGAGATGAGCTTTGCGACGCAGGAAGATGTGTTCCGGGCCGGCGAGGAGGTCCTGACCGAAACGTTCCGTAAGTTTGCTCCGGAGGGTGCCGCCGTAACGGAGGCGCCGTATCCGGTATTTCCGTACAAGCAGGCGATGCTGGAGTTCGGCACCGATAAGCCCGACCTTCGAAACCCGCTTCGCATCATCGACGTGACGGAGTTCTTTTCGCGCTGTACCTTTAAGCCCTTCCACGGTAAGACCGTCCGCGCGATCAAGGTCCGCGGCGAGATGACGAAGAGTTTTCACGAAAAGCTCCTCGCCTTCGCGCAGTCGATCGGTATGGGCGGGCTGGGTTACCTCGAAGTCGCCGAAGATCTTTCCTATAAGGGCCCAATCGATAAGTTCATCCCCGACGGGATGAAGTCCGAGATGCTCGAACTGGGCGGCCTTACCGCCGGCGACACGATCTTTTTTATCGCCGACCGCGAAGAGCGCGCAAACCTTTTCGCGGGTCAGATCCGGACCGAACTCGGCACGCGCCTCGACCTTCTCGAAAAGAACGCGTACCGCTTCTGCTTCGTGAACGACTTCCCGATGTACGAGTACGATAAGGAAGAAAAAAAGATCATCTTCACGCATAACCCTTTCTCCATGCCGCAGGGCGGCCTTGAGGCGCTTACGGAGAAGGATCCGCTCGAGATCCTCGCTTATCAGTACGACATCGTTTGTAACGGCGTCGAGCTTTCTTCGGGCGCGGTCCGGAACCACAACCTCGAGATCATGGTCAAGGCCTTCGAGATCGCCGGCTACACCGAGGAAGACCTCAAGGTCAAGTTCGGCGCCCTTTATAACGCCTTCCAGTACGGCGCCCCGCCGCATGCCGGCATGGCGCCCGGCGTCGACCGCATGATCATGCTCCTTCGAAACGAAGAAAATATCCGCGAGGTCATCCCGTTCCCGATGAACGGAAACGCGCAGGACCTGATGTGCGGCGCTCCGGGCGAGGTCTCCGAGCAGCAGCTCCGGGACGTGCACCTGAAGATCCGGACGTAGGGTGAATGACATAAGGAACGACGGGCAGAAAGAACGGCTGCCCGTTTGCTTTTCGGGAGGAATGCATGGAACTTGCCAAAGTCGTCCTCAAAAAGGAAGAAGGCCGGACCCTCCGGGCCGGCGGCGCGTGGATCTTCGATAACGAGATCGACCGAATCGAGGGCGAGTTTACCGACGGCGGCCTCGTCCGCGTGTTTGCCTTCAATGACTTCTGCCTCGGGACGGGCTTCATCAACACGCATTCCAAGATCCGCATCCGCATGCTCAGCCGCTCGGGCGAAACGGTCGTCGACGACGCGTTCATTCGAAGCCGGGTGCGCGACGCCGTCGAGTATCGAAAGCATACAATCGACATGTCGAGCTGCCGCCTGATCTTCGGCGAGGCGGATTTCCTGCCGGGACTCGTGGTCGATAAGTTCGCGGACATCCTCGTCGTCGAGTCGCTCGCGCTCGGGATCGACCGGTATAAGCTCTTGATCATCGACGAACTCAAGACGCTTCTGGCCGCAGAGGGGATGCCGATCCGCGGCGTCTACGAGCGAAGCGACGCACCGGTCCGCCTGAAGGAAGGTCTTCCGCTCGAAAAGGGTTTCATCGGCGAGCCCTTCGATACAGACGTGTTGATCACGGAAAACGGCGTTCAGTTCTCCGTCGACGTCGCGGACGGCCAGAAGACCGGTTATTTTCTCGACCAGAAAATGAACCGCGCAGCGATCCGCCCGCTCTGCAAGGGCGCCCGCGTACTGGACCTCTTTACCCACACCGGCTCCTTCGCGCTCAACGCGGCGGCGGCCGGGGCTTCTTCCGTCCTTGCGGTCGACGCCTCCGAGCCGGCGCTTGCCCGGGCGCGGATCAACGCCGGGCTCAACGGCTTGTCGAAAATCGTGTCGTTCCGGTGTGCGGATATTTTCGAGCTGTTGCCGGAGCTCGAGCGACAAGGCGAGCGCTACGACGTGATCATCCTGGATCCGCCCGCCTTCGCCAAGACCCGCGAGTCTTTAAAGAACGCGCGGAAGGGCTATAAAGAAGTGAACCTGCGCGCGATGCGCCTTCTAAATGACGGCGGCTATCTGGCGACCTGTTCCTGCTCTCATTTCATGATGCCCGAACTCTTCTACGAGACCGTCCTCTCCGCCTCAAAAGACGCGCACAAGCGCATCCGTCAGATCGAGTACCGGACGCAGGCGGCCGACCATCCGATCCTGTGGCCGGCGATGGAGTCGTATTATTTGAAGTTCTATATTTTGCAGGTCAGTAACCGGAAGTAACCTGTCATCGTCGGATCGCAAGGTACCGGCAGATCGGTGAAAGAACAGAATACTCATCAGCGTGCCCAAAAGATATCATTCCGAAAAATCCTTCTCCTTGGGGTGCTATTTTATACGTCGACGTTTGCTACCCCGATCACGTCAGTCCAGAATCCACACATTGTATTCCATCCCGTCCTGATAAAAAGAGTAATGGCTCGGATAACCCTCCAACACATTTGGATTGGGAGATATCCGAAAATTATAGATGAATGCCGATCCTTCGGGATCGTCTTTGCTTTCCCGATTAACGATCATGCCGGCGGCCGAGTTTGTAGTCAGGTAATCGCCGTCCATTTTGAAGGTGAAAACCTGATTTAATTCCATCATTCGAGTCTCATCGTTTTCGCCATTCTCGTTTGAGAATTCAACCGCGACATCAACACACCAATACTCTTTTATTTTGTTTTCGTTATCCGTGGGGTAAACAGACAAATCCAATAATTCACTTCTCCGATACGGTTTGCCGAGAGAATAGGACTTCACCTTCAACCCGGAGGAGGAGAGATCAGTCATATCCGCGAAATATTTCTCTTTGACCATTTCAACGTAACGATCGAGCCCGAGACCCCGGTAGGTTTGCTTTGATGTGGAGATCGATTCGATTTCATTGAAATATCGGGTATCATCCGCATGCAACATCTCCGGATACATGGAGGCAATGTCATAATACTCGACGGCACCCGCGTAATCCCCTTCCTGAAAGCATTTCATAAAGGAATCGACGTTTCTCATACCCTTAAGGTTTGAAAAGGCATAGCCCTCTCCCCGCTTCTCGTTATAACCGAGATAGCCCAGTCCGGCGAGCGGAATAATCAAAAGCATGCAGAGGATCGAGATCAGCCAGTGACGGCGGATTTTCTTGAATCCCTTCTTGAAGGTCATATCCTTGGCAGTTTCATCGAACCGGTTCGGATCACATTGCTCCGATCTCCCGTCCGTCCCGACCGCGTCTTTTCCGAAACGGACATCCTCGCCGGCAACGGGCTCCGTCATTGCCCGAAGGCTATTGGCACACGAATCGCAGGTGGCTATATGCTCCTCAACCACTCGACGTGTCTCGCTTGAGCATTCGCCCTCCACGTAAAGAGGCAACAGATCCAGATTGACTGCACACTTAATCATTTGGTTCCTCCATCATATTCCGAAGCTTTTCTTTTCCTCTAAAAAACGTAACCTTGCTCCAACTCACGGACTTTTCGAAAAGCGCCGCAATCTCGGCGAACGGAAGTTCCCCGTAGATTCGCAAAATAACAACGTCGCGGTACGGTTGAGGCAATCCGCACAGTGCCTGCGCGGCGCGGCGCCCGTCTTCTTTTCGAACGATATGATCCTCTACGGAACCGTTTGCGGCGGATACATCGGTCGGATCAACGGAAACCCCACGTCCCGACCCGTCAGAGCCTGTCGGTTCGGTTCGTGCGTCAACATCGTTGCCGGCAAATCTCCGCCGTCGTCGACACTCACGGAACCACTCGTTTTTCCCGATCTGGCAAAGCCACGTATAAAGACTGCTTCGCCCTTCAAACCGGCCGATATGAAGGAACGCCCGGTAGAACGTCTGTTGCGTAAGCTCCTCCGCTTCAGACGTATTTCCGGTGAGCGCAAGAAGAAACCGATAGACCCGGCGGGCATAGGTCGTATATATGTCCTGAAATTCCGTCATCCTTAGTTCTCCTAAGGTCGCGCTCCGCTGATCTTTCTGACCGCGACATTATTTTGCTCATTCACACGTTGGATTCATCAAAGAGAAAAAGGTTACAAGACGATGTGAAAAAAGCTGTCTCCTTCATCACAACAACGGGAGTATATATTGCCATTGAAAATATATGCTCTGTCGCATTCACAGACGCATTTCAATCCTTCGGTGCGGTACCGGTTTTTTACTCCACAGCTATTTCCGGATACTCCGCCTGAACGGAATCTCGGAAAGACTGAAGCATATCTTCTTTACTCATGTCTCCGTATGCGTATGAGTGCAGTGCCTCTACGAATAACTCTTGAATCCTCCCGTTGTCGCTATGGATTACGTCCATAGGACAATTCAGCGCGGCAGTCGCAAAGGCTTCGTAGAAATTTTGACCGCCGAGAAAGTCGCTCATTTCCGAATCATCGAAAAACGGGATGATGCTCTCCACCACTTTTTGACTGCTGACGAAATCTCCGGCCGGCTGAAAAAAGGTTTCAGAACCTTCAGGCATGGAAAATTTGGAATTCAAATCCGCTAAGTAATCTTGAGTATAAACACCGGTCGCCCAATCGGTCAGTTGAGTCTCGTCAAGAGCGACGAAGCGAACGAATTCCTTGGCATCTTCGATCATTGCCGCGTGATTCATGATCCCGATCCAAGTTCCGCCTGCCGAATATGCCATCGGTCCGGGTACACAAGCCCAGTCGCCGTCCGTTAGTGAATTACCGGCATGCGAAAATACGGAAAGGAAATCATCCGAGGAGACGAAGTACGAAAAAATTTGAATTTTGTCGCCGTTACCATCCGTAAGGTCATCCGTCAATCCAACGAGCCATTCAGACCACCCCGGAGTCAGACCCGCGGTGTAATCGTTCCGACCGAAAGTATATGAAAGCTCCGTCAATTCTTCGATCTTCGGATCGATCGTCAGTTTGTTTTCAACGATCCAGGGTAACTGTCGATTGTTAAGAAACGGCAAAACAAGTTCGTCAACGGAAGAAAGCATGTAACTCTTGCCTTTCGACTTCACTCTGACCGTTTCCGCCATCCCGGTATACTTCTCCCAATCCGACATCATTTCCTGAATCTCATTTGGATCGTCTGTCCCGAAGTATTCCCTGGCAAGACTTCTTCGATAGATAACAGCACCGGGTGTGTACTGAAATGGTACAGCACGCAGCTCCCCGGTTTTATCGTTTATTCCCGCTTCTATAATGTTCGG
>ENA-UOUL01004444-UOUL01004444.1-bioreactor-metagenome-genome-assembly--contig:-NODE-4444-length-12984-cov-3.736732_pt1 | contig 12984 bp, 10 predicted proteins | sample MGYA00249838_ERZ747220 | MGnify/ENA primary metagenome ERZ747220 (study PRJEB28778, sample SAMN05720191) | bioreactor metagenome | isolation source: Anaerobic biogas reactor | place: USA:Washington...
CATCCTTTACAAGGTATGAAACGAAATTGAAAATGTTGTGCGCGAACATCCACGTGGAGCTGGTCGGCACGTAGCCGGGGATGTTCTTGGTCCCGATGATCGTCACGCCGTATTTCGGTCTAATCTCGAGCTCCTTGAGACTCTTCCCGACCCACGATTCCGGACAAGTTATATCCATGACGGAATGCGATGATGAAAGCTCAATAATTTCCGACATATTGTTCGACACGAGCGAAAGTGCCAATTTCGTCGCCTGATCGCGTTCAGGGATGACAACTTGCGTCGCGCCGATCTTGCGCAACACTTTAGCGACCGATTCGTTTTTCGCCTTGGCGATAATAATCGGAATGCCGAGCTCCTTGCATGCGAGCGTCGCCATGATGGTTGCTTCCGAGCGATCACCGATACCGACAACGGCGGCCTCACAGTTACCGATTCCGATCTCCGCGAGGACATTTTCCTGCGTGACGTCGGCGCAAACGGCGTACGTGACATCGTTTGAAAGCTTATTGATAATCTCTTCCTGTTCATCGATTGCAATGACATCAACGCCCACCTGCGTCAATGTAATCGCCACCTGATATCCGAATCTGCCGCAACCGATTACGGCAACATCTTTTATTTTTTTCATACTAAAAGCCTCGTATCTTATTGTCTTCTTTAATCTTCAAAGCCGATGAGACTCCAATCTTCAGCTGCTTTTATTGTAATGGACACCCGTTTCTTAGTCGACATCAGCAAAAATGTACGCGCTACCCGATCATGATATGTTCTTCCGCCTGCTTAAACTCCGAATCAAATCGTTGTCGCGTTACCAGCGCATAGAGTACGGTCAAGGGTCCCAATTTGCCAAACAACATCGTAGCGATCAAGACGAGTTGACCGCCTATGCTGAAAATAGCCGTATTCGCGCGCGACAGACCGACCGTACCGAACGCCGATATGACTTCAAAGAGCACGTCGATAAAAACCACATGCGGGTCGGTTATTGTAATGATAAAACATGCCGTGAGAATCCAAAGAGCGGACACAAGTACGATTGTTGACGCCCGGCGCGCAATCTCAACCGGGAGACGCCTCTTGAAGACGGTCGTCTCTTTCCTACGGGTCGCCTCCGCCCTCGTATTGACAAGCAATGCGACGAGTGTCGTGGTCTTGACACCGCCTGCCGTCCCGACAGGCGATCCGCCGATGAACATCAACGTGATCGCGAGAAGCGCGGACGCGTGAGTCAGGGATCCTTGAGGGATAGAAGAGAACCCTGCCGTACGCGTCGTCGTCGACTGCAGAAATGCATTGAGCCACTGAATACCACACGGCTGATTGCCCATAGTCGCGGGGTTTTTGCGTTCGAGAACCCAAAACAAGATCGTTCCGCCGATAAGAAGCACGGCTGTTGTCGCGACAACGATTTTCGTGTGGAGCCGAAACTTCTTCCATCGGCGCCCTTTGATGATGTCACGATAGACGGGATATCCGATACCACCCAGAATAATGAGCATCGAAATGGCGAGAATGACAACAATGTCCGATGCCCACATCTCCAACGAATTAGCGCCCAGAATATCGAGACCGGCATTGCAGTACGCCGAGACGGAATGAAAAACGGCATACCACATACCTGTCTTCCAACCAAATGCCGGAACAAATCTCGTTGCCAGAACGGCCGCTCCAAAGAGTTCAATCGCGAACGTCGCGACGAGAACAAAATGGATCAGCCGCGCCATGCCTCTCGGAGTCTCCGCGTTTTTTTCCGCGGCGATCGCAAGACGGCTCCTCATCGTGATCCGCATGTTGAGCGTCATCGCGAGACCGGCTGCAGCAGTGACAATCCCTAGACCGCCGAGTTGGATGAGAAGCAAAATGACAATTTTACCGAATAGAGACCAATAGGTCGCCGTTGTCACCGTGACAAGACCCGTGACGCAAAGCGCCGTCGTCGCGGTAAAGAGCGCCTCCATGAAACTTGCACACTCCCCCGTCGCTGTCGCAATCGGCAAACTGAGAAGCGCCGTTCCCAGAGCCACGACGGCGAGGTAGAGAACCGTCATCAGAAGGGGTGGATTGCGCAATAATGCTTTGAACGGCGAGTTGTTTTTTATACTCAGCTTATTAATATGGCAAACCTTCCTTGAGTTGACTCGTACAGTGCCGGAAGAGTCACCCGTCCTCACAAACAATTCTCCGTGTCGGCACTGCCCCTTAATTATACACCCGTGTATGCTTCGCGATTATACTCCAATCGACGCGTCTCGGCACTGCCTCTCGGCCAATTTGCTGTGGTATATTTTCAACAAGAGGTGAATCGCCATGAATGAGAAACGACGCAATGTAAAAAACCGTTGGTTCTACGGTCTTGGAACGGTCGGTCGAGACTTTTACTACACGATGGTCAGCATGTACCTCATGTTCTATCTGACCGATATCCTAGAGCTCGATGCGACGACGATGTGGTACGTCACGGGGGCGATGATTCTGACGCGGGTCTTCGATGCCTTCAACGACCCGTTCATGGGCGTCATCGTCGACAACACGCGTAGCCGCTTCGGTCGGTTCAAGCCGTGGATTGTCATAGGCATGATTTTCAGCTGTATCTTCTATATCTTTCTTTTCGTAGATTACGGAGTTCGAGGCTTTTCTTTCGCACTCATTTTCCTCATCATCTACATTTTGTGGGAGATCGGGTACACGGCAAACGACATCGCGTACTGGTCAATGATCCCCTCGTTGTCCGACGATCAGAAAGAAAGAGAAAAAGCCGGCTCGATCGCCCGCATCTGCGCCAACGTCGGCATGTTCGCGATGGTCGTCGGTATTGTCCCGATCACGAATGCCCTCGGCAAAGCGACAGGCAGTATGCAAAAAGGCTACTTTATCCTTGCATTGGTCGCCATGGGCGCTTTCCTGTTTACGCAGACCATCACCGTGATCGGTGTTAAAGAAGATCGAGGTATTCGCTCTCAGACGGCGAAGACAACACCCAAAGAGATGTTCCGCGTCATTTTCCAAAACGACCAGCTCCTCTGGACAACCGTCGCGATGACGCTCTTCATGGTGGGATACGTCACGACAACTTCTTTCGGACAGTATTACTTCAAATACTACTACGGCAATGAAGAGACGTATGCCGTGTTCGCTCTCATTCTCGGCGTCTCACAGATTGGCGCGCTCGCCATATTTCCACTTTTACGGAAATACATGAAGCGCCAACACATCTACACGCTGTCGACCATCTTGATCGTCATCGGCTACATTCTTTTCTTCATCGCGCCTCCCGGGACAATTGCCATCATCGCCGTCGCCGGAATTTTAATCTTCGTGGGTCAAGGCTGGATACAAGTGCTTATGTTGATGTTTATTGCCGATTGCGTTGAATACGGCGAATGGAAACTGGGGCGGCGCAACGATTCCATCACGCTCTCTCTTCAGCCGTTCATCAATAAACTCAGTGCTGCCATCGCAAGCGGCATCGTCGGCGCGACCGTCATCCTCTCCGGCATGAAGGAAGCCGGAGGGCCTGCCGATATGACATCGTCGGGGCTGATGCTGTTCAAAACATCGATGATGATCTTGCCTCTTGTGATAATCGCTCTCAGCTACTTCATCTACCGTCGCTTCTACAAGATCGATGAGGCGTTCTTCGAACGCATCGTGGACGAGATTGCCGTACGCAAACAGGCTAGTGAGGAGACACATGACATTGCTGAGTAAAAACAGCCGGCTGGGCGAAATCATCGACCACCCAGTCGGGCACGACATGTGTTACCGGCTCTTGTTGGAGTTAGGGCTAAATCCTCTCCTATTGAAAAACAAGCTTCTCCGTCGTCTTCGCTTCCACACGCTGGCGAAACTTTCGCGCGGGCAACTGAACGACGCCTTCATGGATAGTTTTTTTCATCTGCTCAACATCGAGCAAGAGCGACCTGTCAATAAGACGGGTAAACCGACGCCGGCATGGTGGAAAGAAGCGACCATTTACCAGATCTACCCGCGTTCCTTTTGCGACTCGAACGCGGACGGCATCGGTGATCTGCAAGGGATCATCCAAAAACTTGACCATTTGAAAGAACTCGGCGTCGATGCTCTCTGGCTTTCCCCCATCTATCAATCCCCGGACGACGACAACGGCTATGATATTTCCGATTATTTCGATATTCATGAAGATTTTGGCACGATGGACGATTTCGACGAGCTTGTCGCCGAGCTCGAAAAGCGCGATATGCGCCTGATCATGGATATGGTCTTAAACCATACATCGGACGAACACGCATGGTTTCAGGAAGCCTTGCGCGATCCGGAATCACCTGAACGCGACTACTATTTTCTACGTGAGGTCGATACTTCTCAGGCTCAAGATCAGAACGTCCTTTCCCCGCCTAATAATTGGACATCGTTCTTCAGAGGTTCGGCATGGCGCTATTTCCCGGAAGAAAAAGTCTGGGGGCTCCACTTGTTCAGCAAAAAACAAATGGACCTGAACTGGGAGTCCGAAGCGCTCCGCGACGAGATCATGCAGATCCTTCATTTCTGGCTGAAAAAAGGAGTGTCCGGATTCCGGCTCGACGTCATTAACTATATCTCCAAAGCGGAGGGACTGCCGGAAGGCAACGAGACGATCGGCGCGATGCTCAGCTTCTATGGCATTGAACACTACGTATTCGGCGCCAAACTCCACGAGCATCTAAGAGAAATGCAGACGAGGGCTTTCACGCCTTACCGGGCCTTCACGGTCGGCGAATGTCCCGGAGTAGGGCGTGAAATGAGCAAGCTGCTTGCCGGAGAAGAGCGCGGGGAGATGGATCTCGTCTTTTCATTCGATCATCTTGAGAACCCCGGCTTTACGCGATGGGATGATTATCGATACGACCTCGATTACTACAAGCACTACATGATCAACGAGCAGGAAGCGCTTGGAAGTAACCATTGGATGAGCCTCTTCTTCGAAAATCACGACAACCCGCGCATGATTTCCAAAGTCAATCCCGATCCGCACGTCCGCGAACAGCTTGGGAAATTGTTGGCATTGCTTCTCTTCTCAATGCGCGGGACGGTATTCCTCTACCAAGGGCAAGAACTTGGACTCGTGAATGAAGAGTTTCGCTCCATTGACGACATCCGCGATGTCGAGAGTCTGAATTACTACCGGGAGAAAGTCGCCGAGGGTAAAGAGGAGCAAGGATGGCGCGACATCTTGGCCGGGAGCCGCGACCACGCGCGGACGCCGTACCCGTGGGACGACCGGCCCCATGCAGGATTCAGCGCCGTCACGCCTTGGATCGAGTCGTCGCCCGACAACCGTTCACTTAACTTGAAGGCACAGCAGGCGGACGAAAACTCGATCTGGCATTTTTACCGCAAACTTATCGACATCCGACGCCGTCACAAGGGACTCGTTTACGGCGATGTCACATTCGTGAAGAAGAAAAAACGCCATTACTGGGCGTGTTATCGCACGTACGGTGAAAAACGGTACTTTATCGAGGCGAATTTATCGGATAAACCGATCAAGCGTCCGTCCGGAACACCGGAGGGACGCTTGATCATCAGTACGCATAACAGGCGAGAGAGAGGATTTCAGCCTTACGAAGCGTCAATTTTTGAATTGTAATGTCCGAACACTCGCTGCGATGAGATGAGTGATCAGCTAACCGACGGGTTGTTGACGACACCGACAAAGAGCGGCACGCCCGCGTCATCACTGATGACGTAGATAAAGGGACGGTCGAAGATCATCTCGACGATGTCGTCCGGGGGAAGTATGGCCGTGCATCTTATCTGGACCTCTGTATACGCCGCGGCTTCAACGCCCTCCTCGTTCAAATCGATAAAGGCTTCTTGCGTAATCTCAGTCACTGTTGCGTCTTGCCCCGGCAACATCACCGTGAGGTCGGGACTTTGTTGAAGCATGCCGCGGAGTCCCAGCGCTTCCATTTTTTCAAAGACATCGATCTTGGCGCGATACGTAAACTTTGGAAGGCTGAACGCGACATCCGCCGTCTGTCTTTCACTTTCGTACACTGTCTTCAGAAAATCGGGATTCGCGAGGAGCGTCTCCGGCAATACGCCTTCATTCGGAAGAATAAAGTCGATTTTTCCGTTCTTCAGCTTGATGGCGCTCGCGCGGAATTCATCCGCGACAAGATATGCCTGACCGAAATGTGTGGCGTTCATGAATGTCACATCGGCAATTGTGCCCGAAGGCGCATAAAAGACATCTTTCCTGTTGTTCCCTTTATCGAACGCCTCCGCCCACTCCGCCTTGAAGTAGAGCGTATTCATCAGAATCATGTCAGCTTCCGTCGGATCAACCTCCGGTTTGATCTTGCCGCGCGTCTGTTCCTCCACCCACTTACTCATCTTTTCGGCTGTCGCTTTATCTTTGAAGTCGACTTTGAAAGCGGAGGCGTAAAAACGGTTTGCCAGCTGATCGAGCCAGTCTTGGCCGACAAGATCGCCGAGCTCCGAGCGCATCCAGACAGCGTTGGCGATTAGCTCTTCACTTGTACCCTCGTGAAGCATCAGGGCGTACAACTTCTGAAGTTCCGCACCGGCGTCCGTCTCACCAAGCATTTCCAAAAAAGCGCGCAGTTCGCCCTTCGTGTGACCTCCGGCTCCCGCCTCTACCATGGCGAGCGCGTAGTACAGACTGATAGGAGAGTAAAGAGCGTTGCCGTCATCCTTGACCGTAAGGGCAGATCCGGATGTCTTGAACGCAAATTCCCAGAGCGCTTTTCGAAATACATCAGAAAACTCGTCATACAGAGTACTAGGCTCGACGGCCGCAGGTTTTGCGAGCGTGCTTGCGCTTATTTTTTTCGCTTCACAGCCAATAACAGCCGTGGCTAAAATCGATAGGCAGATAAGAAAAGTAATGGCGCGAAGTCGCAGACTCAATGTCCGTGTATTGGATTCCTTTTTCATTGTCATGATAACCTCCGTGTTTGTTGACAACTCCGTTAGGAGCGTTTTTTATTAGCGAGTCCAACGATGACCCGGAAACGTGATCCCTTGACATGTCATCGGTGCACTCAATCCATATGACGACAAAAAAGATACATGGTTACGGGAAATCAAATTATATATGATGTTTTCCCGTTCTACTCGTCATCGTGGTGTATGATAAAATACGAATCGCATCCGTCGACTTGTTTCGGCGAAAGCATATGAGACAATATATGCATCCACCGAGAATAATAATTGGGAGAGTTTCTAAGGCTATGGTCAGTCATATCAATTCTGAAGAACGACAGAAGGAAATTGCCGCATTCGAAAGAGATCTAGAGCGTATTAAGGATGGGCGAGGCATGTTGATGCTTGCGCTCCATTTGGCGCAAAACAGGTTCGGCTATGTCCCCTCCGACGTCCAACGGATTATTGCAGACACGTTAAAGGTGCCACTGTCGACCGTTTACGGGGTCGTCACTTTCTACTCGAGATTTACGCTCATACCGAGAGGACGCTGTGACCTCTCCATCTGCACGGGTACAACATGTTACATACAAGGTGCCGAGGAATTGCTGAAGGAAGCTGAGGAAACGCTCGGCATCAAGGACGGCGAGACTTCCCCGGACGGAAACTTCTCACTTTCGACGACGCGGTGTGTCGGCGCGTGCAGCCTCGCTCCTGTCGTCACCGTCAACGGCGAAGTTCACGGGCGGATGACGGTGCAAGAAATGAAAAAACTTCTGGCCGACCTGAAAAAACAGTATCTGTCGCAACCGGAATCAAATGAAGACAAATAAGGGAGAACACGCGATGAGTATGACATTTGAAAAACTGAAAGAGATCCGCGAAGAGACTCTTAATCGCATGAACCTGAGAGGTTTTCCTTCGGATAAGCCGAATGCTCCCTATCGGTGGTCTGTCGCCATTTGCATGGAAACGAGCTGCATGTCCTCGAAATCACCGCAGATTAAACAGCGCCTCCTCGATTTGATCGTACGAGACGGGAAGGAGAATGAGATAGAAGTTGTCGGAACGGGCTGCTTCGGGCTCTGCGAAGCAGGACCCATCGTCATTGTTCGTCCGGGCGATACTTTCTATTACCGCCTCGATGTAGAAGATATCGATCGCATCTACGAGTCTCATCTTCTCGGCGGAGAACCGGTTCGAGACCTCATCTACCCGGAATCGATCACGGATGACGGCTATCTCTCATACTTTGAAATTCCTTTCATGGCGCACCAAGAGCGCGTCGCGCTGCGCAGCTCCGGACACATTGATCCGGAAGATATCCGCGAGTATATCGCCCTAGGCGGATATGAGGCGCTTTACAAGGCTCTCGTCGAGATGACACCTGATGACGTCATCGACGTCATTACTGAGTCGGGACTTCGCGGGCGTGGCGGAGGAGGATTCATCACAGGGCGCAAATGGCGCGCAACACAAGCCTCCCCCGGCGATGAGAAGTTCATCATTTGCAATGCTGACGAAGGTGAGCCCGGTGCCTTTATGGATCGCAGCATTCTCGAAGGCGACCCGCACTCCGTCATTGAAGCGATGACGATCGCGGGCTATGCGATCGGTTCGGATCAAGGATACGTTTACGTCCGTGCGGAATACCCCATCGCCGTCGAAAGGTTGGAGAAAGCGATCGGCCAAGCAAATGATCTTGGCCTATTGGGAGCGAACATCTTCGGCACCGGCTTTTCATTCAATTTGGAGATCCGTCTCGGCGCCGGCGCCTTTGTCTGCGGAGAGACGACGGCGTTAGCGGCGTCAATCGAAGGTCGGCGCGGCATGCCGAGGAGCAGACCTCCCTATTCCGCCGACAAAGGCTTGTGGGGCAAGCCGACCATGATCAACAACGTCGAGACGTTTGCCAATGTTCCATATATTATTCTGAACGGCGCGGAAGCGTTCAAAAAAGTCGGTACGGAGAATTCACCGGGTACGAAAGTGTTAGCGCTCAGCGGAAAAATCAAGAACGTCGGTCTCGTCGAGATCCCCATGGGAACGACACTCCGTCAGCTTGTCGAGGAGATCGGCGGCGGCATTCCGAACGGCAAAGCGTTCAAAGCCGTGCAGACGGGCGGACCATCCGGCGGCTGCATCGGTCCCGAGCTTCTCGATACACCCATCGATTTTGACAGATTGGCGGAAATTGGGTCGATGATGGGTCCGGGCGGTATGATCGTCTTGGATGAGGATGTCTGCGCCGTCGACGTCGCGCGCTTCTACATGGATTTCATCGTCGACGAATCATGTGGCAAATGCACACCGTGTCGTGAGGGAACAAAGCGCATGCTCGAAATCCTGATTGACATCACAGAAGGCAGAGGCGACGAGACGAGTATTCCGCGACTCGAACGACTGGCAAGGACAACGGAACTCGCCTCTCTATGCGGACTCGGACAGACGGCGGCAAACCCGATCCTCTCAACCCTCAAGTCATTCCGTGACGAATACGAGGCGCACATCAAAGAAAAGCGATGCCCCGCCGGTGTCTGTAAAGCACTCACAAACAACCTCACTAAGGACGACTGAATGGAAAATATTGCATGATTAAGCTAACGATTAACGGTCAGAAGATTACAGCGGAAGACGGTATGTCGATTCTCGATGCGGCGCTTGCCCATGGGATCGAGATTCCCGCTCTTTGCCATGACCCCGATTTAAAACCTGAAAGCTCATGCCGACTGTGTCTCGTCGAAGTTGACGGACGTCCGTGGCCACGTGTCGCGTGCGGAACGCCTGTGAGAGACGGCATGGTCGTCGAAACGAACACGCCTGAAATTCGAGAGATACGCCGCGATATCCTGCAATTACTGCTCGACAATCACCCGAACGACTGCCTCACTTGTCAGAAAGCCGGCGAGTGCCTGCTGCAAAAGTACGCCTACGAATACGGTGTCACGTTCAGAACGCACGAAGGCGCGAGACGAGGCGGAGAAAGGGCACGCTTCACGGACACGTCGAGCCCGTACATTCTTCGCGATGAGAGCAAGTGTATTCTCTGCGGCAAATGCATCAGCACGTGTGCCGAACTGAATGAGCGCTCCGTCCTGTCGTTTGCCGGTCGCGGTTTCGAAACGAAAGTCGCCGCCGACCGCGATGAAACACTCGAAGCGTCGACATGCGTCTCATGCGGCCGTTGTGTCGCCGTCTGTCCCGTCGGAGCGTTGATCGATCGCCGAGTACGGGAGAAAAAGATTCGACCGTGGGAAGCGGACCGTCAGACGATTCAATGCAAAGCATGTGAATACGGATGCGAATATGAGGTGCTCGAAAAAGGAAGCGAACGTGTCATCCGCCCATTATCACCTTCTGAAGGTCGACCTCTATGCCTGAAAGGACGCCTTTTCGTGGAAGCCGAAGTATCTTCCGAACTCAGGACGCCGTACAAGAAAGAAGAGACGGAAAAGGGACGCAAGTTTGTCCGTACGACTTGGATCGAAGCGCTTGAGCTCGACGGAATCCTCGACCGCATTACGCACACGGAATCCGAACCGGACAAATGACGAACTAGGCGAAATTCAATTTAGCGATCGTTTCGCCTTGTAAAACGGGCATTTCCCGTTCGAAAGCGGCTGTCCATGTATCGAGAAGACAGATTTTCTCACGTTGAACGAGCCATACGATCGTCGATCCGCCAAAGCAAAAATACCCTTTTTCATCGCCTCGGTGAAATTCGTCTACTTTGTGGTTGACGATGCGACCGACGAGCATAGCGCCGACCTCTATTTGAACAACATCACCCAAATGATCGAAATGGAGCACTCTCCACTCGCGTGCGTTTTCCTGCAAGACAGAGGTGGAACGCAAGCCGATAGGGTGAACGGTATGGTAGCGCCCTTTGATGCATCGAGGTGGAGAAGCATGACCGCTATCGGAAAACATGTACCTGTGATAGTGGTGCACCTCCAAGCGAAAAATGAGCGCGATACCGCCGGCGTATGTCGACGCCACATGTTCATCGCATAACAGGGAAACAAGTGTGTAAGGTTGTCCTTTCAGGGTAAGCGTCATATCAGGCGAAATCTCGACGGCTGATAATAGCCCGTCACAGGGACTCACAACATCCTCGGGAGCATTCGAAAAAGGACGGGCACCTTGCTTAATTTTACGAATAAAAAAATCGTTAAACGATCGAAACGGTCCCTCCTCATAGGAGGACATATCAATCCGGTTCGCTCGTATAAACGACTGAATCCGACTTTTCGACAGGCGCGAACGCATCGGAAGAGATGCGAGTACGGAGACCCATTTGCGAGAGATCAACGCATTTACGATCGCACGACCGAAAGCTGTTCCGTAAAGGCGGCGAAGAAGACGCTCCTGCGTCGTGTCCTCACGGTTTCCGCAGGATAAGGACATAAACAATGATCAGCACCAAAACGTAAAGCAATACGAAAGGGTAGTATCTCTTGCTGACTTTGGGAATGCGGATGGGACTGACAAAGAGAATCGCCATAACGAACATCACAACCGCCATCAGAACTTTTGCAAACACGTCGGGCAATGATCGAGCGATCAGCCAAAATAAAGGGAAAACGCCCGCTACACTCGTGATAGGCACACCGACGTAATGATCGCGCGACACAGCGTCTTCTATCGAACGAAATTCCAGGACGTTGAAGTACGCCAGTCGAACGATTCCCGCCAATAAGTAGATCAAGAAGATGGGGACGTAATACCAAGCGGTGAGACCGCTCGCAAAGAGCAACACGGTCGGCACAAATCCGAAATTGACAACGTCGGACAAGGAGTCAAGTTCAATGCCGAATCGTTTCTCGTCATCGACACGCCCCTTTTTGCCGCGCGCGATCGGCCCGTCGAACATGTCGAAAATACCTGCCATCATAAGGCAGATCATCCCCACATCGACACGCCCGCGTAGAGCAAGCCACATACCGAGAAGACCGCATGTAACGGCGGCAAACGTGACGGGCATCGCACGATTGGCAAATCCGAAAATAGGTAGTTTCTTTCTCACAGAGTTACTATACCCCATTTTATGATTTTAGCGGGTACTTTTCGGAAAAATCGTCAGTTTCATTTACAAGAAAGCGTTCATAAATTCACATAGCTCTCAATCTTAACGCGTGATTTGATGGGTTTTTCGAATCGTGCTATCATAAAGTTGCCTGAAATGCGCGGCACTCTCGTTTTTGGACCACCATTCTTTGAAGGGGAGTCCGGGTCGAAGTGGAATACGAGCAAGCCTTTTTTAGGAAGTTCCAAGACCACCGCAGGGCACCCACCTGGCGCGAGGCTGGGTATCAAAAAGGGAGTCCGCCATTTCGGGTTTCTTATTTTCAGTCATTGCAATGACACTTACCGGAGGAATTATGCGTATTTACAACTCTATGACAAGACAAAAAGAAGAGTTGACACCGCTTGAGGATAATCATTTCAAAATCTACGTCTGCGGCCCGACCGTCTATGACCTGTTTCATATCGGTAACGCACGCCCGTTTGTCACATTCGACACGCTTCGACGATACTTGATCTGGCGCGGCAATGAGGTCTCCTACATTCAGAATTTTACGGATATAGACGACAAAGTAATTATCCGAGCGCAGGCGGAGGACACCACACCGGAAGAGCTCGCCGAAGAAATGATCGAAGAGTATTTCAAAGATGCAGACGGACTGAATATCATGCGCGCGACGAAACACCCGCGCGCAACGGAGTCAATCGATGACATCATTCACCTGATCTCGATCCTGTTCGAAAAAGGCTTTGCGTATACAACTGACGACGGTGTTTATTTCTCCATCGACCAATACCCCAGCTACGGAAAACTCTCAGGACACAAGCTGGACGACTTGATCGCCGGCGCGAGTGAGCGCGTATCAGAACTTGAAGGGAAGCGCAATCCTCTCGATTTCGCCCTCTGGAAATTCAAGAAAGAGGGAGAACCGTTCTGGGAGAGCCCTTGGGGAGATGGTCGCCCCGGTTGGCACATCGAGTGTTCCGCCATGAGCCTCGCCAACCTCGGCGAAACGGTCGATATACACGCGGGAGGAGTTGATCTGCAGT
>ENA-UOUL01004445-UOUL01004445.1-bioreactor-metagenome-genome-assembly--contig:-NODE-4445-length-12983-cov-5.269255_pt1 | contig 12983 bp, 4 predicted proteins | sample MGYA00249838_ERZ747220 | MGnify/ENA primary metagenome ERZ747220 (study PRJEB28778, sample SAMN05720191) | bioreactor metagenome | isolation source: Anaerobic biogas reactor | place: USA:Washington...
TGAGGGGAATTCGGCCCGGCGCAGGGTCAGTTTGTCGGCAGAGGTGAGGATTAGCACGTCTTCCAGGCGGTCAGGCTGCGCGCCGTATTCCTGTTCCAGCGCGCTGACTTCGGCCTCGCGGGTGTTAGGCGCGTTCATGGTGACGAATTCCGGCGGGTAGTCCTGGCTCTCGTGGTAGTGGAAGATCACGGTCGCCAGCGGCGCGGGCAGGGTGTTGATGCCGGCGAACGGCTGCGCCGCCATTTCTACGATGCTGCCCACGGTGTAGGACTTCCCCGCGCCCTGCACGCCGAACAGGCTGATCGTGTTCGTCCCGCTTAAATCCAACGCGACGATCTTGCCCGCCGCCTTGCCCAGGATGCCGTACTGCGGCGAGGTTCCCGTGTCGCCGAGGAGGATGTCGTAGGCGGGGGATGGGTAATCAGTAATTGGTAATTGGGGACTGGGGATTGGGGATTCGGCGATAGGGACGGGTGGCTCAACGGGAGAGGGGGATGGCTCGACAGGGGGCAGTGAAGGCTCGGCAGCAGGTTCCGGGCGGTAGGTGATGACAACATCCCCTTCTTGCCAGGTAAATTTATCCGCGCGGGCGCGTTCAGCATCGCGCTCTTCTTGTTCATCCGGTTTCCGCTCGCCGGTCGTCGGTTGTTGGTCATCCGCCGATTCTTTCTTGCCTCTTGCTTCCTGCTTCTTGCCTCCTGCCTCCTGCTCCTTACTCCCTACTGCATACTCCCTACTCCCCTCCGCCCCAAAATGCGTCCGCACCTTCGGATACGACGGATCGCCGCTCATCGAGGTGTCGCGGGCGATGCGGGTGCGGGTTTCTTGATCCTGTGCGGCTTCTTCAATGGTCACGGGCTTGGGCTGCGCCTGGAGCAGGGCGCGGCGGCGCAGGCCGTGCTCCACCAACCGGCGGATGATGTCGCCGCCGACGCGGTGGTAGACCAAGCCGGCGTGCTCTTCGTGCGTGGTTAGCCCCGCGCCATTGATCTCGAAGATCAGCCCGACGCCGGCGCAGGTGAGGGTGTAACCCTCGTCCAGGCTTTCGATGAATGGGTGCACTGTGGCGGCGGCCTGGTCGCTCAACAGCCCGTAGCGCCGCGAGCGTTCCAGGTAGAAGCCGAGCAGCGAGATCAGTTCTTTGGTCTTCACCTGGCGGTCAATGCGATCCAATGGATGCCGGTGGGGATCGAAATGGCGGCGCACTGTGTCCTCGCTCTGCGCGATTTGCCCTTCGATGTCGCGGCAGAGTGTCAGGTAGGCGTTGATGTCGTTCAGGTCGCTGCGCCACTTGACCTCAATGATGTGCATGTGCAGCGCGCGCGTCGCCGGGTCGCAGGTGATCAACAGCAGGTCGCCGCGTTGTAGGGCCACTTCGTCCTGCCACGTCATCTCTTGACCGGCGGCGGCGAACAGCGCGCTGTGCGCGTCCAGCGGCAAGACGATGCGGTCGGTGAGCAAGTCGTACTGTTCCAGGAAGAGCCGCGCCAGGGCCAGCCCCAACGCTTCGCGCACGTGGTTGGGCGCGGAGAGCAACTTGAGCGCGAGCCGCCCGCTGAGCGAGCGCAGCAGGTTCAGGAAGTAGACTTCGGCGCCTTCCTCGAACAGGCCGTACTCCTCCAATGCCGGGCGGATCAGGCGCGTGACCTCGTCCACCGCGCGGGTGGTGAGCAGCAGCCGGTCCGCGTCGGCCCCGGCGAACTCCGGGGTGAAGTCGAGCAGATAAAGCGCGCGATCCTGCGGCGTCTCGCTGTCGAAGTATTCCAGACCCAGGTGGCGGTCAATGATGAACACCCAATCGGAAACCGCATGCACCTCGTAGAGCAGGCGTTTGTCCTCGTCGGCCAGCCGGAGATGCAGGGTGGGCAGCACGGCTTGGACTTTTTTGCCCGCCGCCGTCGAAGCCTGCAAGTCGGCGATCTGGCTCAACAGGGTCCCCACGCGCGCGCTGACGGCGACGGCAACGCCGTCGCTTGGCAATTCTGCGCAGGGCCGGGCCAATAACTGGCGTTGCCAGGCGAAGTCAATCTCATCGCCGGTGTACGCCGTCACCTGCTCCTGGATTAGGCCGTGGACGAAGCTGGAACGTCCCACGCCCTGCTGCGCCAAGTCAACGCCGACGGGGAACAGGTCGTGCAGGATGGCAATGTGCGCCTCGTACCGCTCCGGCTGGCGCAGGAAATCCTCCAACCGGTTGCGGCTGAAGCGCAATTTGGGGAACAAATGGTTCTGGCTGGCGACGCTGAACGCATCGGCCTCCGCGCTGACCTGGCGCTCCGGGTTGAGCAGTTCTTCCACCGCCTGGCCTACGTCGTCCAGGTCGTTGGCACGGGCAAAGAGTCGCAACTCGTAACGCAGCGGGGGCACCTTTGCCTTGCTGCGCTGGCGTTCCACGCCCAGGATGGCGTCCACGATCAGCCCAGCGTCGCCGGGGTTGAAGACGTTGATTTTGAGCGCGCCGACGTAAGGATGCTGCACCAGGTACCGCAGCAGCTTTTGCGTCACTGTAGCCTGATCCAGCCCGCCGGCCGCGCCGATGGAGACGCTCTGCCGCCCGATCCCCAACAGCCGCAGGACGCGGGAACGCAGCGCCCAGCCGTCGCGTGCGTCCTCGCGGACGTAGAGGCTCCAGAATGGCGTGAGCGGGCCTTGTTCTACGTAGAAGCGCGAGATGCCGTCGGAAGGGGCGTCGTGCGCGGCGCGCAGCAGCGGCGGCAGGTTGACCGGGGCCAGCCCGCGCCGCAAATACAGGCGCACTGGATCGGGCAGCCGCGTCCTGGGATCGCCTTCGCGCGCGGCCTCGGTGAGCCAGGCGCGCGCCATACGCGCCCATTGCAGATGCCACAGCAGGCGCAGTGGATGTGTGGGCGCGAGCAGATACACGCGCTCTTGTCCGGCATCGCCGTTGAGCAGCGATACCTCCAGTGTGTCCATATCCAGGAAGATCGGCGCGGTGCGGCGGCGGCCTGCCTCTTCAAGAATCGCCAGTCGCTCGAAATCGGCTTGCACCTGCGCCAGCCATTCTTCGTAGGCGGCAGCATACGCCAGGATGGCGGGCTCGTGTTCCAATAAATCTACCGTCGTTGTGAGGCAATCCTGCGAACCCCGGCGCAATGCCTGGAAAAGCGCCGCGCGGGCCTGTATGAAGTCTTCTGGAATCTGCCCGGCTTCGCGGTATTGGCGCACTGTAGGTTGCACCGTCTCGCGCGGCTTGCCGGAAGTAAAGTCGAGCCGCCAGCGGCCGAGCGTTTCGGGATGCGCCAGTGTGTCGCTTTCGATCTGCCGCAGCAGCGTGCTGAGCGAGAGCGTAAAGCGCACCTGCGCATCGTAGACGATGTGATAGAGTGATTCGACACGCTTGCCTTTGGCTGTGGCCCAGCCGGTTTTGTCCGTGCGGGGCGTAAGTTCCTCAAAGTTCTGGCCGCGATCCAGCGCAGCGAAGCGGGCCAGCACTTGCGCCTCCAGGAACGATTGCACCGTAACGTTGCGCTGTGGTTCGGCTGGTGGCGGCGCATCCTGATCCACCCAGAACCAGACATCCTCGGTCTCGTGTTTGCGCTTGCTTTCCAGGTTGTGCGGATCGCGCAGAATCTCTGGGTGATTCTCTGCATCCTCTTCGTTGAGGATGTCGCCGCTGGCAGCATAAGCTCGAATGCGGAAGAAATAGAGGCCGTCTTCGATGGCGTGGCGAAATTCTGTTGTTTTTGGAGACTTGGAACGATAGTCCTGGGTACTGGTACCTACAGCGATGTTCTTGCTCTCCCAGGCCACAGCGCCGTTATCTGCACTGACAATTTCAATGCGAAAATGCGCCAGGTCAGGGAATACCGAGGGCTTGGGTTGCGTGCTCCACCTGAGTTTCACCGTTCCGGCCCGGTTTACATCCAAATACAACGGGTTATCAGCGCCTGGTGGTTGGCTTGCATCACGCGGCGGTAAATTAAGATCATCCACCACCAATAGCAGCCGTTCCCGCTCGGTTTGCTCGCCGATGAAGGCCCAATGCTCGAACGCCAGATGTCGCCAGGAAGGATCGGTTGCCAGTTCTCGGCCCCATTCGCGGACGGCGGGCAGGGAGCGGCCCTGAAAAAATGCGTACAATGCGGTCTGCAAGGTATCGGGCGCGAGTTTGAGTTCCAGGATACGGCCCAGCAGCGGCTGGAGACTTTCGGTGAGGATGCGCAGTGCGGTCGCGTTGCGATCCAGGCGTTGGTTGATGCGATCCGGCGTCTCCAACAGCGCAAAGTCCGGGATGAAGCCCAGTTGATAGAGCGCGCCGCCGGCGGCTTCCCGCGTCGCGCCGTTTTGCAGGAGCGTGAGGTAGTAGCGCACGACGTCATCATCGCTGACAGGCCAGCCCAGCCGCTTTACGTAACTGAGGGCTATGTCGGTCAGCGCACCCATTTCCTCCGGCACCTTATCCCGCAACTGCCGTCGCATCCGCGTCGGGACGCCAGAGAGGTCCACTTCCACGAAGGTGCTGACGTCGAAGGAGTCTTCGGCGGCTACCTTGAGACCCGGCGGGACGAAGGCCAACAGCGGGCGTGCCCCTGCGTTGCGCAGTTCGATCAGGCGCGTGGCCGTGACGTGCCAGGGAGCCGTCGCTTGCTCGCGCGGGCCGATGAGCAGCACCACGTCGGCCTCCACAGCGGCGGCGTGCAACTCCGCACAGAGCGCGCGCATCACCGGCAGCGGCAGCGCGCCGACGCGCAAACAGCGCCCGGGGCGGCTGGTGGCCAGTTCGGCGCGCAACACATTGTGCACTGCCTGCGCCAGTTCGTTATCCAGGGTAGATTGGTCGGGATGTTGCAGAACGATCATAAAAGGACCTCACTGGTTTTCTGTCTCACACAAAGCCGCAAAGGGCGCAAAGAGATCATAAGAGCCTGGCTTTCTTGGCGTGAGCCTAAATTTCATACCTCGGTCGGATAATCTGCGCGTTGTACGCATCGCTCAAGTCGGTGTAGAAGCCGATTTCGCGCAGGCGGCGCTTGAGAATGCCCAGGTTGGCGTTGAATGCCCCATAATCCTTGATGGTCGCGGCGGGCCAGTCGGGCATCAGGGTGAGGCCGTAGCGTTGGCGCATCCAGAATAGCAGGTCGTCAATCAGGATGGGACGCGAGCGAAATTCCGCGCCCTCCGGCTGCAAGACGGCAACCTGAACCAGCATTTCCAAGATCTGGCTGCCGATGTGCCAGCGACGTTCGTTACGTCGCCCTTTGCCCTGGCGCAGCAGGCAGGTGTCCTGGTTTTTCATCAGGACGGTGTCCAACTGCTCGGTGAGGTATTTACGATAGTAGCGGGTGCGTTCCAAGGCTACCAGTTCTACGAAGCGTTGCAATGTGTTCAGGTCTCGCATATCATAAATCGCGTGCGCCTCAGCCCGTTCTTCAGACAGATCGGAATGAGGCAGAATAACATCAATGTGGTAGCTAAAATAATCTAGCATTGCCTTTGGGGGTGATTTGAGCAGTGCAACCAAATCAGCAACCGATTCTGGCACTCTGTGCAAATAGTGCCTGCCTTGATCACTGACTGCAAAACGTTTGACCTGGTTGATGGTGAACACCGCCTGGATGTAGTCGTTCATCTGGGCGTAGATGCGCGCGCAGTTCTCCCGCGCCAGCGATGCCAGATGGCCGGTGTAGTCTTCGCCCATATCCACCAACAACTCGGACAGCGGCGCTTCTGCCTCCGGGTTTTGGAACGCATACGGACACCCGGCAAATGGACGCACCGCGTTGGGGTCCACCGGACAGTTGAGACAGGCGGGATGCGCCTCGCCGTCGCGCACCCAACCTGAGACCTGGCGGAAGAGGCGCAGCAGATAGAGGCCCAGGTGCAGCCCAAAGGCCGCGCGCAGGTAGCCGATGAGCACCCGTCGCGGGACGACGCGCTCGTAGACCAATAGGGCGCGCGTGTCGGCGGCGAGCAAACGCGCCTGGCCGATGCATAGCGGCGGGTCGAGATAGCCGCGTTGGCTGCTGGCGCCGTCTTTGAGGGTGGGGGAATCCACCATACGCACGATCATCAGCGTGTCCAAATCGAGCGGCGTTTGGCGGTCGTAGGTGTCATAACTGGCCGAAGCGTCCATGCCCTGCCCTAGGAAATCGGCCAGGCGGCGAATCAGGCCGGGATTGCCTGCGTACAGCATGCTGTACAAGTGTTCTGAAGCGCGGTAGTCGTTGGCCTGTTTGGGATTGCGCAGTTTGTAGGCGTTGAGGTGTAGCGGCAGCGGCGCGGCAACAGTCTCTTTGTCGGGAATGCCCCGGTAGACCATGTCCACTAGATCGCTGTAGACCCAGTCGCGCACAACATCCGGGTGATCAGCAAAGCCGCGCAGTTCGTCGGGATGCTGTTGGAGCAACTGGTTTACGATGTAGTCCACGTCCACTTCAATGCGCCCGGTTCTCGCCACGGGCCGCCGCCCCTCGTGCTTGAGTAGCATGTAGAGGTTGATCAACGCCCGGTCCAGTTCGATGTGCTTGGGCATGATGTGGCAGATTTGGGTGTTGTTGAATTCGTAATCTTCACGCGCTAACTTCATCGGCAATGCTCCTTTCAGCAATCCAGGGCTGCAGGGTGATCTCGGCGCGATTGTCCAGGCGCACTTCGTAGAATTGGCGGTCGTTGCGTGTCAGGATTGCGCGGCGGTAGGGCAGATGCGCCAGTGCGTTCTTGAAGACCACCAGGTTGATGAAAAAGCCCTGGATGTCATCCAACGAAGGCGTAAAGCCCTCGCGCACCTGAGCCAGCAGTTCCAACAAATCCAGCGAAATGACCAGCTCGGCCCGCCGGTTGCCGCCCTCGGGCGCAGTGTAGGAGAACACGATCTGGTCAGGCGTGGTCTCGATGTATGGTCCGCTCTTGCTCGCCGGGATATGCACAATGAACGCTTCGCGCGGGAACAGGCGGAAGGACTTGATCTTGACCTTATCCGCCTGGCCGGCCCGCAGGCAGACGAAGCGCCGCGCGAGGTCTGTGCTGCGCGCGCCCTCGGCCAGGGAGATGCCTTCGACTAATTCATCTTTGAGCGCGGTAAGGTCAGGGGCGTCAGATTGGGTTAGCTCGCGGAAGCGGATAAAGTTTTGATAGGGCAGCATCTCTTTCCAGGCCGCGTCGCGGCGTTCGAAGTAGGCGATGCGCCGCGCGGCGGCATGTCTTGCTTGAATCGCCTGGACGGTCTGTGGGTCCTGCATTGCTTCCCAGGCGCGCGGCAAGCGCCATTCCGCCAACCAGGTCCCGGCCAACGCGGGCCGTTCTTCGAAAGTCAAGCGCAGCAATCCTTGCAGGTCTTGGAAGTGCAGCGCGCGATCCGCTGTGGGGTTGGCGACTTGCGCCGGGTCTACCTGCCGCAGTAAGGCGACCAGGCGATCATCGGTGCGACCTGCCGGTGGCGCACCGTCGGCGGCCAACGCCTGGTGATAGAGCAGCGCGAGGTGTTGATCAGGATGCGCGTGGCTTGCCAGCAGGTTGGCGACGTCGTCGCAATCGAGGTCGCGGAACAACAGCCACGAGAGCGCCGATCGCAGGTCGCGCATGGTGATGTGCAACTGCCGCCGCAGGTGGACGATCTCGAAGAGCGTGCGCAGCCGTTCGCGCACTTCCGCGCCGGAAGCGGGATCGGCCAGTGTGCTCACGTTGTAATTGATGGGGCACCGCTCGCGCAGGTCGCAGCGATGGCAGGCTTCCCAGAATTCCGGTTTGAGCAACGCGGCGAGTTGCCGATCGAAGATAGAAAAGTCATCCGCCTCAGGATCGCGCGCCACGACCGAACGGCGATTGAGGTCTACCACCAGCAACCAATCGGGCAACCCGCTGGCATTATGATCGCTCGCAAAGAAACGCGCCAGCAATGCCCCCAGGCGGCTGAAGTGCGCCGCTGCGCCCTCGTTGTGCGCGCCCGGCGTCGCTCCGAAGAAGTCAATCAAACGGCCTTCGTTGATGGCGATGACGTGAACGGCAGACTCGTTAGGTGCGCGCGCTATCGTCGTGTCGGCAAAGGGCGTGAAGAACTCGGTCAACACTAGGTCGTTGGCCCGCTCCGCGCCTTCGTCCTGCGAACCGTCGTAGTTGGTGACGAAGCGCAGGCTGTTGTAGGTGAACTCGCCGGCGTTATCGGTGGGATGCACCACCGTCTGCGCGCCGGCTGTCTCTTCCAGTTGTTTGATGAACGCCGTTTTGCCGTCGCCGGCGTTGCCGGTGATGATGACCAGCCGGTAGCGCCCATTGAGCACCGCCGGGCGCAGCAGGCGATCCAGGCGGGTGGGGACGTAGGTGAGGCGGGCGATCTCGTCCAGGCCGCGCGTGCCGCTGTTGTCGCGGCGCGCCTGGCTGTAGAGGCGCAGGAAGCGCGTGACGTAGGGGTTGTAGTTGGGCTTGTCCGCTTCGCCCGGCTCCAACGTCAGCCCGGTACACGCGGGCGCAACCTCCGGCGCTTGTACGTAGACCTCGCCCAGCGCCAGCAGCTCCTCGCGGAAGCGCCTCGCGCTGTGATAGCGCTGCGTGGCATCGCAGGAGGCGGCGCGCAGCAAAATTTCGGCCAGCGCCGGGTATAATTCCGGGACGTAGGTGCGGGGATCGGTAGGCGGCGTTTCGGCGTCGGGTTGGCGTTCAGGGTAGGGGTGGTGGCCCGTGACAAGTTCATATAGCACGATACCAGCCGCAAAGAGGTCGCCGCCGGCGTCCCAGGGCATCAGGCCCACCTCGGGCAACATGTAGCCCGGCGTGCCGACGTAGGTGCGCCCGGCCTGGCTGGCCCGCGCGGCGATGTTGAAATCCACCAGCATCAGCCCGTTGGCGGAGAGCATCAGGTTGGCCGGTTTGATGTCGCGGTGCAAAAAGCCGCTTTCTTGCAGGCGGCCAAATTCCTCGTATTCGACTTCTTCGATTTCCCCGTCTCCCATTTTGGCGCGGAGTTCGGTCAGGCGCTCGATGTCGGGGTGGATGGCGCTCAGGGCTGAGAGCAGTTGCAGCACGAGGTTGACCGCGTCGCGGACGGGCAGGCGGCGGTCGGGTGTGGTGTAGGCGTGGAGGTCCTCGCCTTCCACGAAGTCCGTCAACAGATAGAAGCGGGCCGATTGCGCCAGTTGGCCCCAGCCCTGAAAGCGGACAATGTGCGGGTGCTCGATTTGTTGCAGCGTGCGGACTTCGCGCTTGAGGAATTCCAGCGAGAGCGCGGTGGCCTCGAAGACCTTGAGTGCGAACACCCGGTCGCGGATAGGGTCGTACACACGGTAGACGCGGCCTGAGCCACCCGCATCGAGCACTTTTTGGACGTGATACTTACCGTCAATCACGTCGTTTTCGCCGAATTTGGCGGGTTCGGTCTCGACCGGCGACGTCGCCGCCGAGGACGGCGGTGCCGGTTCAGGTTCGGGTTCTTCGATGACGGTGCCGGAGGGCTTCTCGCGCAGGTCACGCAACGCGGCGAGCACGTCGGCGGCGGTTTGGGGACGGCGGCGGGCATCGGGATGGAGCATCTGCTGCACCAGCGCGTTGAGCGCTTCGGGCACATCGGGGACGTATTCTCCCGGCGCGCCCAGGGTCGTCGTCCCCTGGAGCGCATCTTCGGGCGAGTCGTAGAGCGGCTGCCCGGCGAGCATCTCGAAGAGGATTTGCCCCAGGCTGTACAGGTCGGCGGCGGGCGTCGGCGGGATGACGGGGTTGAGCAATTCCGGCGCTTGATAGGCGCGGGGCACGTCGGGATCGGGCTTGAGCGGGCCGACGGTGAGCGCGCCGGGCAGCGCCAGCCGGGCGTGATCGAAGTTCATCAGGCGGGGCTGCTCGTCGCGCCCGATGAGGATGTTTTCCGGGCGCACGTCGCGGTGGATGACGCCGGCTTCGTGCGCGGCTTGCAGTCCGGCGGCGATGCCCTGCGCCAGTTCCAGTTTGCGCTCCAACGAAAGCGGCGTTTCGGCGCTCAACAGGCCGCGCAGCGTCCCGGCTTCGGACCAGTCGGTGACTTCGACGAAGAGGTTGGGGTCGGTGGGAGCGGTGAAGAAGGCTTGCAGGGCGATCAAGTTGGGATGCGGGCCGATTTTGTGCAGCGCCTCGGCTTCGCGGCGGATGCACTCCCGGCGTTGTGCCTGTGCTTCCGGCGGCAGGTAGGGATCGTAGGAGAAAACGCGCAGCCGCACTTTTTCCGCGTCGCGCAGCAGGACGGTGTGCGCCAGGAACTCGGAGACGGCATCGCGGCGGGCGAGCGTCTCCTCGACCTCGTAATCGCCAAAGCGCAACACCGCATCGGGACGCCCGCGCCCGGCTTCTTGAAGCGCCTTTTCCAGCAGGCCGCGCAGTGGGCGCAGGTCGCCGGCTTTGTTGCCCAGGGCGGTTGGATCGGTGAGGAAGGCCGGCAGGTCGGTGTAACGGAAGACGCGGTCGCGGCACGCGCCGCGCAGGGCCAGGTCGCCCTGGTCGTCGGCGATGGCGACGAGGGCTTCGACCCAAACCTGGGCGCAGTTGAGGCAGCGGCGCTCGATCTGGCTTTTGAGGACGCGGGCCTTGTTGTTGGCGGTGGGCCAGGGGTTCTGGCGGCGATGCTGCCCGGCGACGGTCCAGCCATAATCGTCACCCTGGATGCCGCCGAGCCAGCGTTTGATTTCGACGACGTACACGGCGTACGGGCCAACGATGATGAGGTCGTATTCGAAGGCGGGACGGCCCGGTTCGGCAATCTCCACGTTAGGGATGAGGGTGTAGGTGCCGGGCAACGCGGTTTCCAGATATTTGAATACCAGCGCCTCGCCCTCATTGACGGGGCGCGTGCCAGGAAGCAGGATCACTTTTGCCATAGAGCCTCCGTGATGCGTGAAATGTGAAGTGTGTAATCGACTCCCGTTGTTTCCTTTACTTCAGGAATTCCAGTGTACGCTCGTTCAAATCAATGACACGCCCGTTAACAGGAGAAAGCCCGTCCCGAATTCCTCCGAATGCCCAGCCATTGTCGCTCGCGGATGTTCAACGTCTCGCGTGATGTATGGACAAAGTAGAATTCACGCAGGGCATATTCCTGGTGCAGTTGACGATAGCGCTGCAACGCCATGCTGCCGTCAGGACAACGTTCTATCACCGCGATGCGATCCAGACAGCGTTGTTGCCCTTCTGAGTGGGCTTCCAGGGCTTCCACGACCAACCATTGGTCGGGGTAATGCTCACGGATCTCTTGCCAACGCATTTCACACCTCCTCAATAAGGGCCGAAAAACGACTCTATACGGATGTTACTCCGCCGTTATTTCGCCGATAAACCGCCGATATCCTGCCGATAATCTGAGCGTATGACTGGTGGTATTTTCAGACTTTCTTACATTTTGTTTTCCGCATAATCTTTATGGATTTGTTCGATGACCGACAACGAAATTTCGCAGAGCATCCGTGCAGGTTCGGGCGCGAGGACATGGCCATGTTCCACGATGTTTCGATAAGGACGGAAAACTGTATCAACCATTTGCAACGTACCCGGCCGCAGAATAGGAAGAGTCAACTCTTCAAATGCTTTGATATATGCGCCAAGTCCAGAGCCATTTACGCTTATACGTTCTACGGTCGATAGGTTCCGCAGAATGCCCTCAATGCAAGGGGCAAGTGCTTTGAAAACGCTAAGATAGTCAGTATTAGACGAACGTAAGCGTTTGACCTCTTCCAAAACTGACTCTTTTAGCTCTCTTGTCAGAGGGCTTTCATTTACTAATCTACAGATACGTTCCAAATCTTCATCGGAGGCAAAGTTAGGTGATTCGGCTCCGATAATTTCTTCACGAACATAAAAGGGAATTAAGGCATCAAATGTGCTGTCACGGGCTAGAACACTTTCGATTGTTAATTTGCCTAAGTTGGTAAGTTGATATATGTCAGGTTCATCTGGTGATCTACTAAGCAATCCAAACTCTAGGAGTCTATCAAGGTATTCGCTCCAAGCCGTTGGATAATTCGCGTTGTTTTGTCTAGCAGAGGAAATGATTCGAGGTACGCTTTTCTCCTGGAGAAGCATCCCAAGAAAAGCACGTGACATATGCCATTCATCCCATTCTCCGATGTGAAGGAATACTTCCAATGTTAACAAGTATCTTGTCGCTTGTAGACCAGATAGGCGCAGAAATGTATGCCCAAGTCTAGTAAGGTGCCAGTACCTTTCAGTATAATAACAGAGGTGATTTTCAAGAGCGTAGGCAAGTTCATAATCTTCGATTAGAGTGTGGAATCTCTGCCGTTTTAAAACGAGGTCCAGAATCATTCGATCTGACTGAGTCAGAGTGCCAATATCTGAGATCATTGAATGTTCAGACATTTTCAGAATTTGAGACTCAAAGAACCAAAGGAGAAAATGCCTTATGACATCATCTTCCTCAATACCAATATTTAGTAAGGCAGCATAAAATTCATGTAATTCGTGTGGTACTGAGTAGGGTTGTCCAAAATGCTCAACTACGCGAGGATCAATTTCCTCTGGGTGATTCCGTACCACCTTCATAAAATGTCTTTGCACGTCTTTGATAAATGATACAGGCATCTCTCTTGATCGAAATGGAGGAGTTTGCGGATTAGTCTGTAGATGACCGAGTAGTTGCTGCACTTCATTTGTTAGCCCCATTATACTACCCCATTTTCTAGAATTACGATCTTAGCGCTTCCACCAGCAATGCCTGGGCTTGGTCTTCCAGTAGAAGCGACTCTAATCTCATCGCAAAAGCGCTTTGTACTATTGGAACTATCTGTTCTTGAACCTGGGTAGAGAGTATTGGGATAGGGATAGTTGAAACTGTTTCTTCCCTTACAAAGGGAACTGATTTCCCCATAGACCTGCGAATAACGAGAAGTCGTCCGGCCCAAGTGCTTAAGAAAGCATAAACATAAGCCGGATTAATCTGATTTTGGTCAATAATGACGCGAATAACGTGGTCGGAAAGACAATATCCCTCGAGTTGTCTAGAAAGGTAGAAAGTGGTGCCCAACATGGAATCCAGTTGTCCTGATTTGTAAATG
>ENA-UOUL01004446-UOUL01004446.1-bioreactor-metagenome-genome-assembly--contig:-NODE-4446-length-12980-cov-3.203984_pt1 | contig 12980 bp, 11 predicted proteins | sample MGYA00249838_ERZ747220 | MGnify/ENA primary metagenome ERZ747220 (study PRJEB28778, sample SAMN05720191) | bioreactor metagenome | isolation source: Anaerobic biogas reactor | place: USA:Washington...
GCCGCCCGATTCGAATGCCGAACCCTCATCCCCAGCACCAGACCGGAAGGGGGGACCGATGAGGATGAGGCCTCAGCCCAGGCCCTCGGCCGATCCGCCTATCCGGGCGATCCGCTCCGCGCCGACGCGGTCCGACACGAACAGCAGACAGGCGACATCGGACCCAAAGGGCTGACGCTGACCGTCCCGTCCTACAGCATCAATCTCATCCGCTGCCTGCCGAACGATGAATAGCCGCCTTCATCAGCGGGTGCCGTTGCTTCGACCAACAGAAAACTCGCTATGGGAGCATTGAAAATGAAGAGTATCCCCTGTGTGCTGACCGCCATCGTCACCGGGTTCTTCTGTGCCAGCGCCGCCCTCGCCGAACCGCATACCGTCTCGCCCCTCCTGGCCGGGGCCAACCTCCAGTTCAACGACTGCGGCTTCTACTACGGCTCCCTGCCCGCCGACGCCCCCGAATCCCGCCGGGCCGAATTCGCCGACCTCATGAAGCAAATCGGCATCGGCGTCCTCCGCTATCCCGGCGGATGGTTCGCCCACGAATTCATCCCCGACAATGACCAGGCCATGCTCGAAGTCCAGCAATTCGCCCTCTGGCCCCAGTCCGACAAGAAGGTCTATCCCGACATCTGGCGATGGCTCGACTTCTGCATGCAGACCAACATCGAACCGCTCTTCCAGGTCAACACGCTCCTCTACTTCGCCGACGGCAAAATGTACCGCCTCACCGAAGGCGCGTCCGACCGCCGTGGGGCCAAGGAGGCCACCCCCGACCCCTCCAAACGCTCAGCCGCCGCCGACGCCCTCGCCCAACTCGTCAAAAAAACCACCCAACGCGGCTATGCCGTCCGACACTGGGAACTCGGCAATGAGGAATATAGCGGCTACCCCGCCGCCGACTACGCCGACGTCGCCATCCAATTCACCAATGCCATCCGCCAAGCCGATCCCAACGCGATCATCTGGATCACCCTCGGCGACAACAGCCTCCGCGACCCAAAAAGCGATTTCTACAAATGGGCCCAGACCGTCCTCGCCGCCTGCCGCGACGCCGGCCTCAACAAGGACCCCAACGTCCGCTTCACCCTCCACTACTCATGGCGGGCCATCGTCGACGCCGCCGACAAACTCGTCCGCCAGTACGGTTTCCAGCCGCGATTCGCCATCACCGAGTTCCACATGGCCGGCACCGGACCCTACTGGGACCTCTCACCCCGTTTCGGCTATGCCCTCGACCTCGCCAAATACCTCATCGAAATGGCCGCCGACCCGCGTGTCGAAATCCTCTGCATCCACGACCTCGACTCCCAGAACTTCGGCATCATCCACTACAACCAGCGCAGCTACGGCCTGCCCGGCATGCAAACCTGGGACGAAAGCCTCGGCTACCAGCTCATGCCCTCCGCCCGCACCTACGAACTCTTCAGCCGGACGGTAGGGGGGCAGGTCATCCCGCAAGCCTCCGACCCCAACCGCCTCGTCGTCGAGAAAGACGGCCATCGCGTCATCTTCGTCGTCAACCACACCGTCAACCCCATGACCGTCGAATGGGGTCCGCAAATCGTCGGCAAAGGCAGCGCCAAATTCACCCGCCACACCATCACGCCCGCCGACAAAAGCAAGGACGACCCGCGCCGCGTCGATCAGACGGCTGAGGAAACCCAGCAGGGTGCCATCGCCAACGGCCGCCTCACCGTCGAGCTGCCCTCCATGAGCGTCTCCGCCGTCATCTGCACCAGGTGACGGAGGTCCGTCGGACCCAAAACCGCCGCAACGCCTCCCAAAGAACTGCGACCGTCAGGGAGCGGGGCCTTTCTCCCGGCCGATTCACCTGACTTCCAACGCGCTATCCTTCCCTCCAATTCCACCTCCCAGCCAACGCCTCCGCACGCGGCATCCCCGGCTTTTCCTTTGACTATACCTCCGATCTCCCCTAGAATCTCTGTCAATTGTCTCATGCCGACCGGTATCTCGGGGCGTCTGAGACAACGGTTCACAGCGTGGGGAAAGTCGTCGCCCGCCGCGTCCACGGACGTTTCGGCGGCCGCAGCGACAACAAGCCGAATGGGGTGCGGTACTCACGAACGGCGCAAGTGCGTGGTTCCTGATCCCCCAATCGGCAACCGCGGGCGAAATGGCTGCCTCTATCGCCGGCCCACGAAGCCGGACCGGGAGGAAATGAACGTGGCGAGAACAAAACGCACCTCCGAACCCTCAGCCCTGCCCAAAGCGCCCACTGGCATCATCGGCTTCGACGAGATCACCTTCGGCGGACTCCCAAAAGGCCGGCCCACCCTCGTCGCCGGAGAACCCGGCAGCGGAAAAACCCTCTTCTCCAGCGAGTTCCTCGTCCGAGGCATCACCCAGTTCGACGAACCCGGCGTATTCATGGCCTTCGAGGAAACCGCCGAGGACCTGACCAAAAACGTCGCCTCCCTCGGCTTCGACCTCAACGATCTCGTCCGCCGAAACAAGCTCGCCATCGACTTCGTCTACGTCGAACGCAGCGAAATCGAGGAAACCGGCGAATACGACCTCGAAGGCCTCTTCGTCCGACTCGCCCTCGCCGTCCAGCAGGTCAACGCCAAACGAGTCGTCCTCGACACCGTCGAAGCCCTCTTCTCCGGATTCACCAACCCCTCCATCCTCCGAGCCGAACTCCGTCGCCTCTTCCGTTGGCTCAAGGAACGCGACCTCACCGCCGTCATCACCGCCGAACGCGGCGAAAACACCCTCACCCGCTACGGCCTCGAAGAATACGTCGCCGACGCCGTCATCGTCCTCGACCACCGAGTCCACGACGAAATCTCCACCCGCCGACTCCGAGTCGTCAAATACCGCGGCTCCTCGCACGGCACCAACGAATACCCCTTCCTCATCGGCGACCGCGGAATCTCCGTCCTCCCCATCACCTCCATCGGCCTCCACCACGTCGTTTCCTCCCAGCGTATCTCCTCCGGCGTCGCCGGCCTCGACCTGATGCTCGGCGGACGCGGCTACTACCGCGGCTCCACCATCCTGATCTCCGGTACCGCCGGAACCGGAAAAACCACCTTCGCCGCCCACTTCGCCAAAAAACTCTGCCAAGACGGCGGCCGATGCCTCTATCTGCCCATGGAGGAATCCCCCAGCCAGATCGTCCGCAACATGCATTCCATCGGCCTCGACCTTCAGCCATGCCTCAAGAAAGGCCTGTTGCGATTCGAACCCATGCGATCCACCCTCTACGGCCTCGAAATGCACCTCCTGACCATCCACCGACTCGTCGAGGAATTTAAACCCGACGCCGTCGTCCTCGACCCCATCACCAACTACCTGGCCATCGGGGCCGAAGCGGACATCAAGTCGCTCCTCACCCGCGTCACCGACTACCTCAAGTCCCAGCGGATCACCACCGTCATGACCAGCCTCACCCACGGAGGCGAAACCATCGAAGGCTCCAACGCCGCCGTCTCCTCCCTCGTCGACACCTGGATCCTCCTCCGAAGCGTCGAATGCAGCGGCGAGCGAAACCGCGTCGCCTACGTCCTCAAGTCCCGCGGCATGTCCCACTCCAACCAGCTCAGCGAATACACCCTCTCCGCCGACGGCGTCCGTTTCATCCAGCCCTACATCGGGCCCGCCGGCGCCCTCACCGGCTCGGCACGCGTCAGCCGCGAGGCGATCGAACAGGCCCAGGCCGCCGAGGCAAGTCAACAGATCGACCTCAAACGACGCGAACTCGACCGCAAACGACGAATGCTCGACGCACAGATCGCCCTCCTCCAGGCTCGTTTCGAAGGTGAACAGCAGGAAACCGAGCAGGCCATCGCACAGCAAAGAACCCGCGCCGATATTCTACAACAGGACCGCCGCGACATCGCAAAACTCCGCCACATCGCCAACCACGGCCGCGAGCAGCCGGCCCGTGCGAAAAGCGCCAACAAAGGAAAAAAGAAATGACCGCCGATAAAGACAACAAAGCAAAAACCGCCGCCGCGGACCAAAGCGATACCGACCGCGACTTCTGGGAACTCCGACTCTACGTCGCCGGACAGACCCCAAAGTCCCTGACCGCCTTCGCAAACCTTAAACGAATCTGCGAGGAGCACCTCCAGGGCAAGTACACCATCGAGGTCATCGACCTCCTCGAAAACCCCCGGCTCGCCCAGGGCGACCAGATCCTCGCCATTCCCACTCTGGTCCGAAAGCTCCCCGAACCCGTGCGAAAAATCATCGGCGACTTGTCCAACGAGGAACGCGTCCTGATCGGCCTGGACCTGCGGCCCAGATAACCACGCGCCCCGGCCAATGAGGGCCGAAGCGCTTTAAAAAGGATGGGACCATACAAATGACATCGAAGCAACGCGACGACAAGACCAGAGACTTCGAACGGGCCGCCGAGGAGGCAGCCGGCCACCCGTACGTCCTGCGGCTCTACATCGCTGGCAAGACCGAACGCTCCATGCACGCCATCGAGCAGATCCGCAGCGTCCTCGAACAACGCCTGCCCGGCCGCTACGAACTCGAAGTCATCGACGTCCACCAGCATCCCGAAATGGTCCGCGCCGACCAGGTCATCGCCGTGCCCACCCTCGTCAAAAAACTCCCCGAACCCCTCCGAAAAATCATCGGCTCCATGGCCGACCAGGACCGACTCCTCATCGGCCTCGACCTCCTGCCCAGGGAGGACAAACCATGACCCGCGACACAGATACCCGTAGGGTGCGTCGTCCCGACGCACCGTTCTCCGCTCGCACCTCCAATCACCCTCCGGCCGCCAACGCCCCATCTTGCATTTTGCACTTTGCTATTTTCTATTTTCATTCTGTCTTTCTCTATCGCTTCCGCGGAGCATCCGCCGACCATGACCGATAACGAAAAAAACATCCCGATCTCCAACCTCCCGTCCGATGAAGCCCAGGAAACCCTCCGCGCCATCCGCGACGGAGAAATCGACGCCCTCGTCGTCGCCGCCCCGGACGGCGAAAAAGTCTACACCCTCACCGGCGCCGAACGGCCCTACCGCGTCTTCGTCGAAAACATGACCGAAGGCGCCGTCACCCTCAGCCCCGACGGCGCCATCCTCTACGCCAACCGACGCTTCGCCGAAATGGTCCACCTGCCCGTCGAGTACGTCATCGGTTCCTCCATCCTGCCCCTCTTCGGGTCCGCCGACCGCCACGCCTTCCAAGCCCTCCTCCGCGCCGCCGCCCAATCCGCCCAAACCGCCGAATGCGTCTTCCAACTCGCCGACGACGCCACCGTTCCCGTCCACGTCTCCGCCAGTCCCCTCCAGGCCGAAACCCTCGACGCCGTCGCCGTCGTCGTCACCGACCTGACCGAACAGAAACGCCGCGACGAAGTCCTCGCCGCCGAACGACTCGCCCGGTCCATCCTCGAACAGGCCACCGAGCCCATCGTCGTCTGCGACGACCGCGGACGCATCATCCGCGCCAGCCGCGCCGCCCGTGAACTCTGCGGCCGCGACCCCCTCTTCCAGCCCTTCAACGACCTCTTCCCCCTCCACCTCGAAGACGGCCGCCCGCTGCGATTCTGTCTCGACAACGGAAAACCAAACCCCACCGATCCTGCCCCCCTCTGTCTCTGCCAGGGCGTCAAGGCCACCGAAGCCCTTTTCGAAAATAACGGACGCAGAAACCTGCTCGTCAACGCCGGGCCCCTCCGCGACGGCCACGACCGCATCGTCGGCTGCGTCGTCACCCTCACCGATATCACCGATCGCAAGCTCGCCGAACTGGCCCTCCAACGCTCTCGCGACCAGCTCGACCAACTCGTGCATCAGCGCACCGAACAGCTCGCCCGCTCAAACGCCGACCTCGAACACTTCGCCTACATCGCCTCTCACGACCTCCGCGAACCCCTCCGTACCGTCGCCTCCTTCGTCGAACTCCTCCAACGACGCTACAACGACCGCCTCGACGATGACGCCCGCTCCTACATCAAATACGCAGCCGACGGGGCCAAGCGAATGAACAGCCTGATCCAGGACCTCCTCGCCTACTCCCGCATCTCCACCCGAGGCCAGCCGCCAAAACCCACCGACCTCAACGACGCCTTCGAACGCGCCGTCCGGAACGTCCACGCCGCCATCGACGAAACCGATGCCCAGATCACCCACGACCCGCTCCCCACCGTCCCCGCCGACCCCACCCAGATCCTCCAGATATTCCAGAACCTCCTCGAAAACGCCATCAAGTTCCGAAGCGGCAAACCCCCGCGCATCCACGTCTGGGCCGAGCGACGCGATCCCGACTCCGTCACCATCGCCGTCCGAGACAACGGCATCGGAATCGCCCCCGAATTCGCCGACCGAATCTTCGTCCCATTCCAGCGACTCCACACCCACCAGAAATACCCCGGAAGCGGAATAGGACTCGCCATCTGCCAACGCATCGTCCAACGACACAACGGGAAAATCTGGGTCGAATCTCAACCCGAACAGGGCGCCACCTTCTTCTTCACCCTCCCAACCCACGCCTGACCACCTGCGGAACCTCCGGCCCCGCTCACGCCTTCTCCGCCAACTCCCGGCACTTGAGCACCACGTAGCTCACCAGCGCATGCCGCAGCCACGCATACCGCCCTTGCTCCAACGCCTCGCCGATCTCCCGCGCCATCCGATCCATCCCCGTCACCAACCGTCCGCTCCTGGCCACCGCCTCGATCGCCTTCAGCGCCTTCTTCGCCTCCGCCCTCAACGACTTGACGATCCGATCGGCCACCTTCACCGAAAACCCCACCGGCTCAACCGCCGGATCCAGCCCGACCGACAAAAGCTGATACGGCTCCAGCACGAGATTCCACTTCTTGCCCGCCCGAAGCGCCTTGCCGTCCGACAGGTCCGTCAACTCCTTCGGCGACCCGCTGAACGCCACCTCTACCTCCACCGGATAGTACTCGCGGTTCACCAAATACACGTATCGCCGCCCGCCGTGCACCAGCGTCCGCACCGCCACCGGATCGGTCGTCCCGCCCACCGTCTCGAACTTCGCGTCCGGCAGCGCCCGATACGCCCGCGCGAACCGACGCAACTGGTCGCTGTGCGCCTTCTCCAGAAACAGCCCGCCTCGCGTGATCCGGCACGCGTCCAATTCCGCCATCGCGTGCGCGTACGGCTCCATAAAATGCACCTCCGGCGGAAACGCCGGCGTGATCCGCAACTGCGAATCCCACCAGAACCCGTCCGGCGGATATTCCGAATTCATCCGGAACATCCCCTCCGCCTTCTTCCCGTACGTATACGCCAGCCGATCCGCCTGCTCGTCGTCCTCGCCGCACGCGAACCACTTGTGCTTGCCCCACGCCTCATGCCACGCGTTGAAAATCAGCACGCCAGGCTTCCGCTGCTCCGCCAGCGACCCCAGCGTGTCCCGATCCAGAAAATCGAAGTCCTTGAACCCGCAGTTCATCTCCAGCGTGTAGTTCTCGAACTCCGACTGAGTCCGGTCCCGACCGCCGCCCTCGAACTGCACATCGAACTCGATCCCATCCTCCTCACGGTACATCTCCAGATCCAACCCCGCCTCGCGATAAATCTGCCGCAGGCTTCGCCGAGCGTAGATCTGGTGGAACGCCCGGTCCCGTCCCCACGCGATCCCCAACGTCTCGCTCCAGCAGTTCAGCGTCAACCGCAGATCCTTCCGCTGGGCCGTCAGCGCGTCCCGCATCCGACCGATCAACGCCTTGATCTTCCGGCACCGCCAGTCCAACCACGCCTCACGGCAATAGAACATCAGCCATTCGTACCGCTTCGAAAACCGGTCCGCGGCCTTTCCATCCACGTCCACCTTGATCCCCGTCTCCTGCTCGAACAGACCGACCGTGTAGTCGTCGTACCCGCTGTGCACCGACCCGAACCAGATGATCGTCGGCACCCACATCGTAATCGCCACCCCCTTGAACGCCGGCGATTTCCCGTACCGGCGGGCGATCTCGTCGATGAACCCCACGATCGCCTCCTGCACCACCGGGTGAAGCGGATTGAACATCGGACCGCCGTGATACGGCTGGCATCGCTTCTCCCCGTACGCCCACTCGAACCCCGACAAATCGCCGCAAACCTTCTCGTACTGGGGAACCAACGCGTCGTAAACCTTCGTGTTGTACACCGTCGTCCAGTCCATCGTCCCCGCCTGGACCTGGTCGTTCGACAGCATGTTGTTGATCGTCTCCGCCCCGCCCTTGATCGCCTCCAGGTCGATGTTCATCTTCCCCATCAGCGACCCGAGCCGCAACAGCGTCAACACCCCCTGAAACTCCAGCCCCTCCTGCTCGAACCGCTTCAAAATCGTCGCCGGCCAGTCCGGCGGCTCGCTCGTCCACGCCGTATACTGACGCCGGTCCTCCGCCACCACCACGCTGAAGCAGTCCGACGGCTCCCGCTCCGAATTGAAGCAAGGCCCGTGATACCAGCAGATCGGGTACGCCAGCATCTTCTGACCCGTGTGTTGGGCATAATCGACCATCCGATCCAGCCACGTCTCAAACGTCATCGCCCCTTCGCTCGCCCCCGTCCCGCACGGGTCCTCGTATTGAATGCCGAACTGCCGCCGATCCCGCCGCTTCTGCAGCGCCGTCAACGCCAGCGCCGGCAACTCCTCCAACTCGTAAACCTCAATGCTCTCGATCGCCGCCGGCTCCCCGTGGCCCCACGTCATGAACGCGATGCTGCAATCCTTCCACCGCGGCCAGAACACCTGGTGAATCGTCTGCATCGTCCCGCTGATCGGCGTCGTAAAACCCGTGTAGATTCCCGTCGACAGGTCGTAGCACGTCCCGTCGTTAATCACCATGAACCGACGCTTGTCGTCCGGATACCGAATCACCGCCACGTGAGGCCGGCCCACGTGCTCGATCGCAAATCGATACCCAAACCGCGACAGCGGCCGCGCCTCCGCCTCCCGATACCGCCCCGCGCCCCCCTTGACCACCTTCACGTCACCGCACGCGAAATACTCCTCCGGAGAATACTCCTTCGTGCAGTCAAACTCCGCCACCTTGCACTTGATCGGCGCATCCATCGCGAACTCTCCATATTCTGAATTCTGAATTCTGGGTTCTGACCACTGAATTCTCTTCTAAATCCTCACAAATCCCTTGGCCGCCTTCGAATCCTCAGCCGCGTCGAGAATCTTCCGAATCATCAGACTCTCCGACCGGTCGATGTTCGGCTTGCCGCTCTCGAACAGGTCCAGAATCGCCGCCGCCATGTCCACGAAAATCCGACCGCCGTCCACCGTGATCAGCTTCGTCTCCTGCTCCGTCGTCACGCTCGCCGCGAACGGCGTGTTGCTGTTGACGTACACGTTCACCACGCCCGTCCGCCCGCCCGCGTAGTTCACCAGCAACTGCGACTCCGCGCCGCTCCCTCGCCGCATCAGCGACTGGGCCTTGGCGCCCATGCAACTGACCATCAGCTCCACCGGATGAATCGCGTATTCCCCGAACGATCGCCCCGAACCCCACGCCACCATGTGCCGCACGTGGTCCCGACCGACCTGCCCCACGTACTCCTGCACATTCGTGTACCGCAAAGCCGAACTCGTCTGCATCGCCACCCCGTGCTTGTCCGCCAACGCGAAAATCCGCTTCGCCGTCCGAAGGTCCGGGGCGAACGTCTTGTCCACGTACGTCGTCTTCCCGAACGGGAACACCATCTTGCACAGCTCCAGGTGCGCCTCCGGATGGCCCGGCGCCAGCACCGCGTAGCAGTCCACGTGCTCGTTCAGTTCCTTCGCCGACTCGAAGTACGGCACGTCGTTCTTCTTCGCCCACTCGCGACCCGACTCGTGGTCCATCGACACACAGCCGCTGACCGCGAACCCGCGATTCGCCAGGTCCTCCCGAACGATCTTCAGATACGTGTTGGCGTGAAAATTCTCCAACTGATAATCCACGTACCCGATCCGCTTGCCCTTACCCTTCTTCGCCATAACATCGTCTCCATGACCAGATGGTATTGCCGTCGTGGTAGGGCGGGTGGTTCTCGCCGCAGGCGAGGTTCACCCGCCGTCCGTTACACCAGAAACGCACACTCACTCGGATTTCGGCGAAGTCTAACCCCCAAAACCCGTTTTGGCAAGCCCCCTGAAACCAAAGAAACAAACATCGCCACTTTGACGAAACTAACAATAACATCAATGAATTACAACTAGTACTCGTGAATAGCCAACACGCTTCCCGTCAATTTGGGCAATCTACGAGCCTGAATTGTATATTTAACCGTGATGGAAACCTCTACAATCTCAACTGATGCGTCAGCATTGTCACTTCTGGACCGCCCGACCCCCGGGTTTGTCAAGCACGGTCCCACAATCGCCGAAGTTCATGCTAGAGGTCTGAGTACGGCCGACCGGTCCGGGTGGAAACCCAGCCGGATCGACGTGCGGGGGCCCGGGGTCGCGCCCGGTCTGGCCCCATCAAAACTTAACGCGTTCGCAGGTGGAGGGAAGATGACCGGATACTCTTACGAACTGGGCGAAAAACAATCCTCACGGGTCCTCGAGCAGGCGGTGCGGGTTCACTCGCCCGTCTGGGCGGAGGCCATCGACCACACCCATCTCCAGTCGGCCAGCGGCAAAATGCTCAAAGCCGAGGAAACCGTCGTCTATCTCAAGGTCAACTCCGAAACCCCCGAGATGGACCACGCCATGCCCGGCCAGTACTACCAACTGGTCATCTCCCTCGACGACCAGCGATACCTCACCGTCTCCGATCTCGTCGAGGTCCAGACCTCAACCGAAGGGCCCGTCATGGTCTTCTCACGCCCGCGAAGCATCCAGGTGCTCCAGCGGAGACGCTACGTCCGAAGCGTCCCCAGCCAGTCCTATCCCGTCTACCTGCGATCCGAAACCGAGGACCGAAACCAGGACAAACCCGTCCTCGGACAGATCCGCGATATCAGCGTCAGCGGCATGTCCATCCGACTGCCCGGAGACGCCGACTCCAACCTCTTCATCGGCGACGTCGTCCAACTCCGATTCAGCCTCTCGGTCCGCGAACCCGAATTCGTCACCCGCGCCGCCATCTGCCACAAGCAAATGGATACCGAAAAGGCCGAACTCGTCACCGGCGTCGAATTCGTCCCCGAAAGCCAGGACCCCAACTTCCAGTCGCGCCTTCGGGGCATGTTGCTCCAGGACGGCACCGGCCTCAAAAGGCAAAGCTAGAGCAGAGAGGGAAATCGCATGTACGCTATCCTCGTTCCCTGGGACCAGTCGAACGAAAACCTCATGTGGGCCATCGAAACCAGGGCCCATCTCCGACTCACCCTGCGCCTGGCCAAGGAGTGGATCGAACTCGGCTCCGAATTCATCGGCGGTACCGAACTCCAGTCCCTGCTCATCCGAAAGTTCCCCGGCGCCTGGAACAACCGACTCCTCGCCGGCCAGCTTCTGCCCTGCAGCTTCCGAAAGGGACACAAAAAGTACATGTTCGTCACCGCCGTGATGGACGAAAAGACCGTCGAGGTCGACGGACAACAGGAAACCGCCTTCGTCCTCGCATGGCCCGAAGGCCTCCAGGAGATGCAGCGGCGGCATTTCTACCGCGCCGCCGTCCCCGACCAGTTCGACCTCGCCGTCAAAATCTGGGACTCCGTCCCCGCCATCGGCCAGACGCCAACCGCCCCTCCGCTGGCCGTCGGCAAACTCATCGACGTCAGCGCCGGCGGCGCCCAGATCGAACTGCCCACCGACGCCAGAATCCAGGTCGACCGCGGCTATCTCCTCGAAATCGAACTGCCCACCCCCGAACAGCCCGTCCTCGTCCAGGCACGCTCCCGACACACCGACGGCCAGGCCCCGCCCGGCGCCAGCCGGTTCGGCATGCAGTTCCTCTCACTCGACTACAGCCCGCGCGGACAGGAAACCATGATGCGACTCGCCCGATTCGCCAACTACCTGCGTAGCTGCGAAACCGTCGCCAAATCCCGCTCCGCCTGATCCCCACCAACCTGACTGGACGTGGATGCCTGCTGCCGCTCACCAAAGGCGGTCGGCGCCTGCATTCTGAGTTCTGACCACTGAGTTCTGAATTCTCTCTACCTACTCCGACTCCGCGATCAGCTCTTCCGGAATATCGAAGTTCGCATACACGTTCTGGACGTCGTCGTGATCCTCGAACAACTCCATCATGTCCAGCATCTTCTTCGCCGCCTCCCCCTCCAACGCCACCGTCGTCTGCGGCAGCATCGTCAGGTCCGCCGACTGAACCGCAATCCCCGCATCCGCCAAAGCCTTCTTGACGTTCTCGAACTCGGTGGGGGGGCAGTGAATCTCAAAAACCGTGTCCTGCTCGCGAATGTCCTCCGCCCCAGCCTCCAGCGTCGCCTCCATCAACTGCTCTTCCGTCGCGTCCGCCGCCGATACCGTGATCACCCCGCGCTTCTCGAACATCCACGACACCGAACCCGGACCGCCCAGCGACCCGCCACGATGCTCGAAGATCTTCCGAATCTCCGGCGCCGTACGGTTCCGGTTGTCCGTCAACGCCACCACCATGATCGCCACCCCGTTCGGACCGTATCCCTCGTACGTGATCTCCTCGAAACTCGCCCCGTCCAGATCGCCCGTCCCTCGCTTGATCGCCCGGTCGATCGTGTCGTTCGGCATGTTCGCCTCTTTCGCCTTGTCGATGCAGTACCGAAGCGACAAATTCATCGACGGATCCCCGCCCCCAGCCCGCGCCGCCACGATGATGTTCCGCGCCAGCTTGCTCCACAGCTTCCCACGCCGCGAGTCCGTCACCCCTTTCTTATGCTTGATCCGTGCCCAGTGGGAATGTCCTGACATCCAATGTCTCCTTCAAACCCAGTCCTGCCGTCGATCGGCCGTCGAACAACCCTAAACCCCCACCCATAGGGGCATCAGCCCGGTGGGGGTATTTACATAAGTTTAGCAGAACCACCCGCCCATTTCAACGACCCCTTCAAACCCGATCCCACACGCCTCCCACCACGCCAGCCCGGGTGGAGC
>ENA-UOUL01004447-UOUL01004447.1-bioreactor-metagenome-genome-assembly--contig:-NODE-4447-length-12978-cov-3.921479_pt1 | contig 12978 bp, 12 predicted proteins | sample MGYA00249838_ERZ747220 | MGnify/ENA primary metagenome ERZ747220 (study PRJEB28778, sample SAMN05720191) | bioreactor metagenome | isolation source: Anaerobic biogas reactor | place: USA:Washington...
CCTTTCCTGCAATCTCTTTTCTCAAGATGCTTTGTACTGTCAAGTTATCAGCCGCAACGCGGCTTCGACGATTTCGTCCGACGCATTCGGCCTGGCCATCGCCTTCGCCTGCTGGCTCATCATCTGGAGCGTCGGGTTGCCGGGTCGCAGTAACTCGCCCACCACCGCCGCAATCCCTTCGATCTCGTGCTCGTAAAGCCCCGTGCCGTTCTTGACCACCCACGACACGTTGCCGACCTCCTGGCCTGGTATGAAGTCGGTGATCACCACAGGCACACCCAGACAAGCGGCCTCGGCCAGCATGCCCGGGCCGGCCTTGGTAAGCAGCAGATCCGTCGCAGCCATCCACTCAGCCATGTTTTCCACAAACCCGAGTACTGTCACCGGGACCGGCCACTTTTGTCTTCGCAGCTGGCGCAATAGCTCTGCGTTGCGGCCTGCGATGATGGCCAGCTGAACATTGCGCTCCCGCTCGGCCAGTTGCCGGGTGATGGCGTGCGCCATCGGCAGGATGCGCCCAATCCCCGCGCCGCCGCCCGAGATCAGAATCAGGGGCTGCTGGGGAGCGAGGCCGAGCCCGTCCCTTACGGCGCGCTTGTCGCTCCCCTGCATCCGGCCGAATGCCCGGCGGATGGGCAGGCCAATCAGCTTCAGTCTTGAAGGATCAATGCCACAAGAGAGCCCAGTCCGGTACGCGGGCTCCGTCGCTACCACACACAGGTCTACATCGGGGCAGAACCAGGCCAGCGGCGCAGTGACCGGATCCGTGACCACTGTCACAAATGGCACGCGTCGGCCCTGTTCCTGCATCAGCCAGAGCGGCGCCTCGATCTCCAGGGGATGGACGCTGATGAACAGGTCCGTCTCTTGCGGGCGCACGAGGCTGGCAACATGCTTCTTGAGCAGCGGGTACACGGCCTTTTGCGTGGCCACCACGCGCTCGCGCGACTCGCCGAAACGATACACCAGCCGGTAGAGCCACGGCGTGTAGTTGACCCATGGTGCGTAGGTCGCGGACCAGGTATTGAGCGGGAAGGGCGCGTCATCGTCGATCAGGCTGACCTGCCTCACCAATGCCTTCTCTTCCAGCGCCTCGGCCAGGCTGCGCGCAGCAGCCTGATGCCCCCCTCCCACGTTGGCTGTCAGTATGGTCACCCTGGGAAGGGAGGCCGCGCAACTCATGATGTGCATTGCCCGATCACCTCAGCAGTTCAACCGCCAGTTGGGCGTAGCCCTGGGCGGCCAGCGCGACGTCGGCCAAACGAACGTGCTCACCGGTCGCATGGGCCAGGCGCTCATCGCCTGGTCCAAAGCCGATGGTGGGGATGCCGGCCATGCCCATCGTATATGCTCCGTCCGTCGAAAACGGCCAAATGCCCGTCTTGGGGCGTGCACCCAGCACCTTCTCGACCGCGCGTACCGCCTTACGGGCCATCGGGTGGTCCTCGGGCAACAACCACGGGGGGAAGTATTTGCGCCCGGATTGCGCGTATCCCGTATAGGACACCATCTCATATTGGGGCGTGCTCACCTCGGCCCGGATGTGCTCGCGGTTGATGATTCCCTGCAACTCGGCGATCGCGCGCGCCTCCGTCTCGCCCAGAGTCAGCCTCCGGTCGACGATCATCTCGCACAGATCGGGGATCGAGTTCAAACTGTCCGCGCATGACCTGATCTGCGTCACGGCGATCGATCCCTGCCCCATCTGCGGGTCGGTGTGCAGTTGCAGCCCCAACAGCTCGATGCCAAAAATCAGGCGCGCCGCAGCCGAGATCGCGTTGACCCCACCCTGCGGCATCGAGGCGTGACCGGCCTTGCCGTAGGCTGCCACCTTCAGTTCCACGCGACCACGCTGGCCCAGATACACGCCGAGATTGGTGGGCTCGCCCAATATCACCATGTCCGGCCGTATGTCAGAGGTCTCGATGAGGTGGCGCACCGCGACACCCTCGCATGGCTCTTCCTGCACGACACCTGCGACATAAAGATCGCCGTTCAGCGATGCTTTCGCCTTCACCAGCAGCTTGATCGCATAGACCATCGCCGCAAGCGCGCCCTTCATGTCGACCGCGCCCCTGCCGTACAGGACGCCATCCTCTGCCCATCCCTCGAAAGGATTGTGCGCCCATCCTGCCAGATCGCCCACATCGACGGTGTCCATGTGCCCGTCAAACAGGAGCGTGGGACCAGCGCCCCTGCCCGCCAGGTGGCCCACGACATTGCCGGCCCGATCGGTCCAAACCCGCTGGAAACCGTTCTCACGCATGGCGCCGGCAAGCAACTCAGCCACCCGGTCCTCGTGGCCGGGCAGGCTTGGCGTGCGCACCAACTCCTGAGCCAGACGCGTCAGTCCGTCGAAATCTACAGGCGAAAGCAATGCCATGACGTTGCCCCCGATAGCCTCTCAGTATGCGCCGTCGCCAAAGATGAACTGCGGGACGGTGCGAAGAATAATTCGAAGATCCATTCCGAGCGACCAATTCTCAGCGTAGTAGATGTCGAGCATGACCATTTCGTCGAAAGTGAGCTCACTGCGGCCGCTCACCTGCCACAGCCCCGTGAGGCCCGGCAGCACCTCCAGCCGCTTGCGGTGCCAATCCTGGTATTGCGCGACCTCGCTCGCCAGGCCGGGTCGAGGCCCAACCATGCTCATGTCGCCGCGCAGGACATTGATGAACTGGGGCAACTCATCCAGGCTGGTGCGGCGAATAAAGCGCCCGACGCGGGTCCGCCGCGGGTCGTCTTTTATCTTGAAAAGCGGACCGGCCGCCTCATTCTGATCGCGCAGTTGATCAAGCTTCTGCTCAGCATCGATCGTCATCGACCTGAACTTCAGCACCGTAAACGGCTTGCCGCGGAACCCGACGCGCTCCTGCCGGAAGAGAACCGGACCCGGGGAATCGAGCTTGATGGCCAGCGCAATCAAGGCCCACAGCGGGGCAATCACCACCACGGCCGTTCCGGCGATGATGACATCCACGATGCGCTTGAGGGTGCGGTTGAAGCCAGTGAGGGCACTTTCCTTGATGCTGATCAGCGGTATGCCGTTGACTGCCTCCACATCCACTCCGCCGAGGCTGAGTTGGAACAGATCGGGCACGACGCGAGCGCGTATGCCGGACTGCTCGGCCTCGGTCACCAGCCGAACCACCTTGCGATGATACTGCCAGGGCAGCGTAATGATCACCTGATCGATATGGTTGGCCTGGATAGCCTGGGGCAGGTCATCAAGGGTGCCGAGCGCGCGGATCGGGCCGATGTCCGTGCTGCTCTTGGCCGGGTCATCATCCAGGAAGCCTACCACGCGGTATCCCAGCTCCGGCTGCGCAATCAGGTTGCGCATGACCGTTCGCCCAACCTCCCCCGCGCCGATGATAACCACGCGGTCCACGCCCTGCCCTGCCGCGCGCAGCCGGGTCAACGCCAGGCTTCGCACAAGCCGGGCAATCCCCAGCAGGAGGATGATCAGGATGCCAGCATAGACGAAGATGAGGCGAGAGAAGAACAGGCGGCGATAGAAAAACACCAGCACGACCATCAACATGATAGCCGTTGTGGTCGAGTTGATGACACCGTAGAGGTCATCAAAGAAAGGCCGTCCCTTGCGCACATCGTATCCGCCCTCACGGCGGTTGAGGACCACCAGCAGGACGGTCAGCAGCGCCACCATCGGCAGGTAGACGGAATAGGGGACGTTGTTCGCGGGGTCAACCGAACGGAACAACTGGCGATCGTAGCGGAGCCAATAGGCGATCAGGGAAGCGACGTTGATCAGGATCACGTCGATGACCAGGGTGAGCCAGGGGAGCCAGGACCGGACATCACGTCCCATGCGACTCGCCTCCAGTCTGTTGCAGGATCGACCGGTACACCGCCAGCGTTTCGGCAGCCGTACGGGACCAAGGGAATTGAGCGGCCTGGCGCGGGCCAGCCTCACGCAGGGCGGCTGCCAGATTGCCATCGACCAGCAGTCGGATCATTGCATTCGCCAGGGCTTCCGTGTCGTCAGGATCCACCAACAGGGCGGCATCGCCCGCGACCTCCGGCAGAGATGAGGCGGTGGACGTGATGGTCGGAACACCGCATGCCAGCGCCTCCAGCACAGGCAGGCCAAACCCCTCGAAGCGGGATGGGTAGACGAACATCTCGGCTGCGCGATACCACCAGGCAACTTCGTCTGCCGGCACGTAACCGCCAAAGATCACATGATCCATCAGATCGAGATCCGCCACCTGGGTGAACAGGGTCTCATAGAACCAGCCCTTGCCCCCTGCGATGACCAGCTTCGGGACGACGGCATCCGCACGCCTGCGCAGCACCGCGTACGCCTCGATCAGCCGGCCGATATTCTTCCGGGGCTCGAGGGTGCCCAGGAACAGGATAAACCGTTCCGGCAGTCCCTTGTCCAGGCGAAAAGCTTCGACAGCATCGGACGGCGCGGGCCTGAACTCCTCGCTGACGCCATAAGGCACGGTGACCACGCGCTCGGGCGGTACCCCGCACAAGGCGATCACATCCCTGCGCGTGCTCTCCGAGCCGGCGATGACCCGCGCGGCCCGCCTCACCGACAGCCGGGTGAACAGGCTCAGGTAGGTCCTGTTCGTGCGCCGAAACGCTTCCGGAAAGCGCAGGAAGCTCAGGTCATGCACGGTCACGATCGTCGGGCACGCGGCCGCGAGTGGCGCGGCAAAGGCCAGGCAGTGAAGCAGGTCCAGCTCCCGACTGGCCGCAGCCAGCGCGCTCTGCTCCCACAGGATGCGCCGCCACGGGTTGGTCGTGTCCCATCGCGAACGAACCACCTGGAGACCCTGCGGCGGCCGGAAATTCGGATCGTGCAGATAGGCAACGAAGTCTAGCTCAGCCCCCGGCGCCGTCCCATCAGGCAGGCGGTTCAGCAGTTGATAAATGTACCCATTGATGCCCGCGCTGCGATACGTCTGTGTCAACGAGAGTAGATGCGCGTTCAGGCCAACCTTCGGTGGCGACCCAATATGGCGTGTCACACGAGCCATTATAGCATCGCCTCACTACCTCACCATAATGGCTCAAACCATACCACGATAGACCTGGGCCGTTGCCGCAGCCACCTGCGCCTGTGTGAATTGGGCCAGCACGCGCGCGCGGCCTTGTCCGGCCAGCTCCTGCCGCCACCCTGGATCACCGGCCAGCCGCTGGAGTGCCTCCGCCAGCGCGCGAACGTCTCCCTCTGGGAAGAGCACGCCCGCATCCCCGATCACCCATGGAATCTCGCCGCTTTCGGAGCCGACGACCGGAACGCCGCACGCCATCGCTTCGATCAGGACCCGGCCGAACTGCTCCACCCAATTGGGGCGGCTCACCGATGGCAGGACCAGTACGTCCATCTGCCGGTAGTGCTGCACCGTCTCGGTGGAGGGTATCCGACCGGCGAACGAGACGCGCTCCGCAATGCCGAGTTGACCCGCCAGCGCGGCCAGCCTCCCGCGCTCCGGCCCGTCGCCCAGCAACCGCAGCGACCATGAGATGCCGTGCAGCCGAGCACACGCACGCAGCAACAGGTCGATCCCCTTTTCAGGCGCGAGGCGTCCCGCGTATCCGATCACAAGCTCCTGGTGTTGGCCGGGCGGGTCCTCGCGCGCAGGCGAAAACAGGTCCGGATCGACGCCGAACTGGGGAATCACGGAGATTGCGCCCGCGTAACCCTTCTCTCGGAGCACCTTCGCCGCGGTGGGGTTGCCCGCGATCGCGTGGCTTGCGCGCTTGTAGTTGGCGCGCTCGAAATACCTGAAGGGCCAGGGGTAATCGCGCCTGAGGTTCTGCCAAGTGAAGAAAAGGCTCGCAATACGGCCAGCGGCCTGCCGCTCCGCGGCCCGCAAGGCCAGCCATGTGGCCAGGTTATAGGGTTCTTCGTCCATGTGCAGCACATCGGGCCGCCACTCCGAAAGCAGCCGGCCCAGGGTGGGATAGTAATGGAGGTGGAACTGACCGTTGAAGCGCAGCGGTGCAACGATCAGCTGATAGCCGGCGGTGTGCACGGGCGAGAGCAACGTCATGGGACCCAGGAGGCCGTCCCGCCATCCCGGGGGAACGACGGCCGCCAGCTCAATCCCCGGCTGCCGCGCCAACTCTTCCAGCTTACGCTGATACGCGCCAACAACCAGCGCCTTGGACACCATCAGCACTTTCATTGCTTGCCGCTGGTCATGCCATAATTATGGTCTGCGAGTGTTGCAGTCACGCTTGATTTTGTCCGAGCAATCGTGTAAAATAGAAATGATACGGCGGTCATGCCGACGGAGACCGCCCCTCGTGCCAAAGAGGCCGCTTCACTGCCCGGAGGGAGCCAACATGGATGTTATCAAAGTTTCGGCCCACTCTCGATCCACGGCCGTTGCCGGCGCGATTGCCGGCGTGATCCGGGACTTCAAGCATGCCGAAGTCCAGGCTATCGGCGCAAGCGCCGTGAACCAGGCCATCAAGGCGATGGCCATCGCGCGCAACTATCTGCTGCTAGACGGGATCGATATCATCTGCTATCCGGAATTCGTCGAAATCGACATCGAAGGCAAGGATCGAACGGCGGTCAAGCTCACCATTACCCCGCGCAACTAAGAACGCAGGGTCCCCCTGGCGACGAAACGAGCGGATAGACTGTGCTATCCGCTCGTGCTGTCTGAAGAGCGCATCGACTTCTTCCGGCGCGAGCCTCGTGATCTCGGCCTCGAGCCACCTGCATGGTCAGGCGCTAGTTGGCGTCCTGCCTCAGCCTTCGGGCCCGGCGCCGCGCCACGCGTATCCTCTTCGTCGCGCACGCCGGATTCACCATCGTCACCGGCGATTGCCGGAGCGCTGGCGCCATGGGCAGGCAGGTTGAACTCCGGCTCGGGCACATCCACCTGCACCCAGCTCCGCGTCTCGTTCGGTCCCTCGACCAGGACGGTAACGCGTTTCGCGAGGACATGCACCTGGCGGACCTTTCCGGGGCCTTCCGGCGTTTCGATGATGCTGTTGATGCGAGGCATCTGCTTCCGCGCTTCGGCGTAGAAATCATTCTCATACGCCAGGCAGCAGAGCAGGCGCCCGCATACACCCGACACCTCGGGCGCGTTCAACGGCAGGTCCTGCGCCTTGGCCATTTTGATCGACACGGGCGCGAATTCGCGCAACCAGGTCGCGCAGCACACCTCACGGCCGCATTTGCCGAATCCGCCGAGGAACTTCGCTTCGTCGCGCACCCCCACCTGGCGCATTTCCACCCGGGTGTGCAGCACCTGCGACAGATCGTGAACGAGGTTCCTGAAGTCGACGCGCTGCTCCGAGGTGAAGTAGACCACCGCGTTGGAACCGTCGAAGCTGAACTCCACCTTGTCGATCTTGATCGTCATGCCGATCGCCCGCGCCCGCTCCGCTGCGATGGCCCGCGCTTCCTCCTCGCGGTGCACCATCTGATCGGCCTGCACCATATCCCACGCGGTAGCGCGACGAACGACGGGCTTCAATGACCCGCTCAGCTCCTTGTCGCTGACCTCGCGCGGGGCGAAGACCACCCGGCCCAAGGTCCGGCCGCGCGAAGTCTCGACCACAACCGGTTCGTCGGGCTGCAGGTCAGTCAGCTCCAACGGATCGAAGTAATATACTTTTGTAACAGGTCTGAATGCCACACCGACAACCGTTGGCATGCGATTCACTCCTTATGAAGCCCGGCCCTGCCGGCTCAAGGGACGGCAGGCCGCGGCATGCGCAGCAGCATCACGTCCAGCGCCAGCCGCAGGTTGACGTTGCTCCGGACCCGGCGCAGTGTCTGCACCAGGTCGGCGAGCGCGGCCTGCACCTGCTCGGGCCGGTATAAATCCGCCTGCTGGATCAGTTGGGTCTTGCGGTCGAGATTCAGCAGCGCGTCCCCCTGTCCCTGCTGGACCAGCAGCAGATCGCGCCACCAACTCGCCCACAGGCCCAGGGCGGTCTCAACGTTCTCGCCGTTCCGGCTCAGTTCCTCCGCGTAGGCCAGGCGCTTGATCACACCTTCGCCCGCGAGGGCTAGCAGATCATCCAGATATTTGGCCCGCGCCTGCCATACATGCGGATCTGTGGCCGCAACGACAGCCCAGCCCAGGCGGCCTCCGCTCAGACGCGCCAGCAGAGCCGCCTGATCATCCGCGACGCCCCAACGCGATTGCAGCGCGTCCTGAACCGCTGCGATGGGCAGCGTCCGCAGCGTGACAATCTGGCAGCGGGAGAGGACGGTCGGCAGCACCAGGTCGCGGCGATTGCTGGTCAGCAGCAACACGACATGGGAGGGCGGCTCTTCCAGCGTCTTCAGCAGGGCGTTGGCCGCAGGCAGGGTCGCGCGCTCGATCTCCCGAATGATGAAGACCTTGCGTTTGCCCTCCAGCGGTGCGATCGCCGCATCGGCCTGTAGATTCCGCACCTGCTCGATCTGGATCCAGTTTTTCTCCGCCGCAATGACCTGGACGTCCGGGTAGCGGCCCTCGGCGGTGCGCCGGCAAGCCCGGCAACTGTCTGCCTCACTGCAGGGCCCGCCATCACCCCGCTCACACACCAGCGCGCGGGCGAAAGCCTTTGCCACGGTCGTCTTGCCCACCTGGTCAGGACCAAGAAATAAGTAGGCATGACTCACCCGGCCGCTGCGCACTGCCTGCGCCAGCAGCTCCGTTGCCCACTCATGTCCCACTACCGGCCAGGCCGCCATCCGTTCTCCTTAAGGCATATTTTAGCATAGCTTCCGAGCTTCGCCGCAAAGCGGCCAGGATGCAGAAGACTTGCGTTCCTTGGCATCCATCCCCTTAACGCGGTATGATCGGCGGAGGAGAGTGCAATGCACGCTGATCTGTTCATCCATAACATCGGCCAGCTCGTCACGCTTGCAGGACTGCCCGGACCCCGCCGCGGGGCGGCGATGCGCGAGCTCGGCATCATCGGGGCCGGCGCGGTCGCGATCCGGGATGCACGCATCGTCGCTGCCGGGCCGGAGTCCGAACTGGCGCGCTCAGTGGAGGCCGCTGCCCACCTCGACGCGGGCGGCCGCGCGGTCATCCCCGGCTTCGTCGATCCCCACACGCATCTGCCCTGGGCCGGCCACCGCGCGGCCGAGTTCGAGCTGCGCATCGGCGGCGCGACGTACATGGAAATCATGGCTGCAGGCGGCGGCATCGTGCGCACGGTGACCGACACGCGCGCGGCGTCCCTCGAACAGCTGGTGCAGGAGACCGCAACGCGCGCAGAGCGCATGCTGCGTTACGGCACAACCACCGCGGAGGCCAAGACCGGCTACGGCCTGAACGTCCCCGACGAACTCAAGCAGCTGGAGGCCATCGCAGTCCTGCAGGAACGGGGGCCATTGGACCTGGCACCGACCTTCCTCGGCGCGCACGCGGTGCCCGCGGAATACCGCGGGCGCACGGATGCCTACGTGGACCTGGTGGTCGAGGAGATGCTGCCAGCGGCCTGGGCGAAATGGGAGGCGCTGCGGCACGCCTTCCCGCAGGGCTGGCCGATCTTCTGCGACGTCTTCTGCGAGGACGGAGCGTTTAACCTGGCGCAGTCGCGCCGCATCCTTGAGGCAGCGAAGCAGCTAGGGTTCCGCCTGAAGATCCACGTGGATGAGTTCGCGCCGCTGGGCGGCACGCCGCTGGCCGTCGAACTGGGCGCCGCATCCGCGGATCACATCGTCACGACGCCGGCGCATCACGTCGCACGGCTAGCCGGGTCCGCGACGATCGGCGTGGCCCTGCCGGGCACCCCGTTCGGCCTGGCTCACCACGACTACAGCCCGGGGCGCGCGTTGATCGACGGCGGGGGTGCACTGGCGCTCGCCACCGATCTCAACCCGGGCACGTCATGGTGCGAGAACATGCAGCTCATGCTGGCCCTGGCGTGCCGCTACATGAAGCTGCTCCCGGCTGAGGCGCTGGTCGCGGCCACGGTCAACGCGGCCCATGCGATCGGGCTGGGTCACCTGGTGGGCAGCCTCGAACCGGGCAAACAGGCGGACCTCCTCATCCTGGACGCGGAGGACTACCGGATGCTGCCCTACCGCTACGGGACGAACCTGGTCCACCAGGTGGTCAAGCGCGGCTGCCTCATCCCTGCATGAGGCGCCTCAGGCGGGGGTGAGACACCTTATCCCCGCAGCTTGACCAGCAGCTTCCACGTGCCACCCTGAACCGATTCGCCGCGCTGGTTGAGGACGTCCACGCTAAAGGTGACCAGCCCGCCGCCCAGCCGCGGCATGGCCTTCTTCTCCGCGACCTCGGCGCGCACCTTGATCGTGTCGCCGATCCTGATTGCGCCCCGGAACTTCCATTCCAGCCCGAGGAACGCGATCACCGCCTCGTCCATAAAGCCGAGGCGCACAGCCAGGCCCGTAGCGATGGATAGGCCCAGCATGCCGTGTGCGATACGCTCACCGAACATGCCGCCCTTCGCATATTCGGCATCGACATGAATGGCATTCCAGTCGCCGCTGAGCGCCGCGAAGTTGACGATATCCGCCTCAGTCACCGTACGTCCCTGGCTCATCACACTGTCACCGGGCTCGTACTCCTCAAAGTAAAGCCCCCCGTGGGAGCGCAGCTCGCCCATGCTATGCCTCCTGCGGACCTGGATTGCCGCAATCATACCTGCCCCGGCCGCGCCTGTCCATTTCCACCGGCCACCGGAGGGGGGTATAATCGCGGGAACACTCTTCAGTCAGCCTGAATCCGATCATTCGAATGGGGAGAAATCGTGATGAAACCCTGGGAGACCTATCTTGCCGAACACCGCGATGCCGCGGTGGCCGATATGCTCGACTTCCTGCGCATTCCGTCTGTCTCATCCCTCAAGGAGCATACGGCCGACGTGATGGAGGCGGCGCGGTGGACCGCCAACCGCCTCAGGCAGGCGGGCATCGAGCACGTGGAGGTGATGCCTACGGGCGGCCACCCGGTCGTCTACGGCGACTGGCTGCACGCCGCCGGCCTCCCCACGATCCTAATCTACGGCCACTTCGACGTCCAGCCGGCCGACCCGCTCGAACTGTGGACGAACCCACCCTTCGAGCCGGCCGTGCGGGATGGCCGCGTCTATGCCCGCGGTGCAGGCGACGACAAGGGAAACATGCTCATTCCCATCCTGGTCGCCGAGGCATTTCTCAAGACCGAGGGCAAGCTGCCCATCAACCTGAAATTCATCTTCGAGGGGCAAGAGGAAACCGGCAGCCCGGAGTTCGTCCCCTTCGTGGCCCGACACAAGGAGCTGCTGGCGGCCGACCTGGTGATCAGCGCGGACGGTGCACAGGAATCCGAGGACCAGCCGGTGCTTCTCGTCGGCTTCAAGGGGCTGGTGGCCCTGCAGATGGACGTCTACGGCGCGAAGACCGACCTCCACTCGGGCCTCTACGGCGGGGCGATCGCGAACCCGATCCATGCACTGGTTCGCATCCTGGACAGCATGCGCTCGCCCGACGGTAAGATCACCGTGGACGGTTTCTACGACGATGTGATCGACCTGACGGACGAGGACCGGGCGCAGATCGCCGCGGTGCCCTTCGACGAGGCAAAGTATCTGGCCGATCTCGGCGTAGACGCAACCTTCGGCGAGCCGGGCTACACCACGGTCGAGCGCGCCTGGGCGCGGCCCACCCTGGAACTCAACGGCATCTACGGCGGGTTCCAGGGAGAGAACGTCAAGACCGTCCTGCCCAGCGAGGCGCACGCCAAGATCACCTGCCGCCTGGTGGCCGACCAGGACCCGGACCGGATCTACGAGGTCATTGCCAGCCACGTTGCGCGGCATGCGCCCCCCGGCGTGCGCGTGATCACGACCCAGGTGCCCGGCTCCGCGTATCCGTACCTGATGCCGGCCGATCACCCGGCCAACCACCTGGTTGGCGAGGTGCTGACCGGCCTGTTCGGCAACCCGCCGCACTACATACGCATGGGTGGCAGCGTGCCCGTGCTCATGAGCTTCCTGACCGAGTTGGGCGTCTACACCGTCACCCTCGCGTTTGCGCTGGAAGACGAGCGGCACCACGGCCCTGATGAGTTCTTCCGCCTCGCCAGCTTCGAGAAGGGGAAGAAGGCGTTCGGTCTGGTGTGGGAGAAGATCGCCAAAGATTGGGTGTAGGGGTTTAAGGCGCCCGCGCCGCGCGAGGATGTAGGAGCCAGGCAGACCAAGGCGAGATCTGCCGCGATCCCGAAAGGTGCGCACCGATGCAGGGGGGGGCAAGGCATTCCCACGGTCGTTCGTGGTGGACGCGTACCCGTGATCCGATGCACCGCGCGTGAGGTTGGCGATCGTTCGCCGGGAAATGCCTGGCCCCTACGTCCTACGTCCATACTTCGCCACTTCTGCCTCCCATCAGCCCCTCCAGTCGCGCCTTCACAAGGGGCCACTCGCGATCGATGATGCTGTACATCACCGTGTCGCGCGGGGTCCCGTCGGGGCGGATCATATGGTTGCGCAGCACACCCTCCTTCACCGCGCCGAGCCGCTCGATCGCGTGTTGGGAGCGGACGTTGTTCAGGTCGGTCTTAAGTTGCACGCGGATGCAGCCCCAACGCTCGAACGCGTGGCGCAGCAGCAGGTACTTGCACTCAGTGTTTACGCCGGTGCGCTGGTGCTCGGGGCCGTACCACGTGCCGCCGATTTCCACGCCCCGGTCGGGTATGTTGATATACATGTAGCGCGTGCACCCGATGGCCTTGCCCGTCGCCCTCAGGACCACGGTGAAGGGAAGGTCGGTCCCGCGTGCCTGCCGCTGCAGCAGGTCGCGGATAAAACCGAGCATCTTCTCTTCGCTGTCGATGTCCCCGTAGAGCATGTGCTGCCAGATTTCCGGCCTCAGCCCCACCTGGCTCAACTCCGTCACGTGCGCGTCGGCAAGAGGCAGCAGCCGCACGATGCGCCCCTCGAGCGTGAGGGGGCGAATGTCCATGATTTTTTCCGTCATTGGTCAGATTTCCGCTAGAACATTAAGGGTGTTGCGCAGTATAATGA
>ENA-UOUL01004448-UOUL01004448.1-bioreactor-metagenome-genome-assembly--contig:-NODE-4448-length-12975-cov-65.627694_pt1 | contig 12975 bp, 10 predicted proteins | sample MGYA00249838_ERZ747220 | MGnify/ENA primary metagenome ERZ747220 (study PRJEB28778, sample SAMN05720191) | bioreactor metagenome | isolation source: Anaerobic biogas reactor | place: USA:Washington...
CGGGACTTGAACCCGCACCCGGTTAAGGATACGCCCCTCAAACGTACGTGTCTGCCCGTTCCACCACTCCGACACAAATAATAAATATGAAGTTGATCGAGTGAGTCCTCACCCGACAACGAGTATTATACAACAGCCTGTAATTAGTGTCAATGAAGGGTTTCAGCGTCTATTGGCTTGATTTCGCAAACCTCAATTTATATTCTTTTCTGTTTCGGCTGCGGTAGGTGGTGGTGAGAGACATAATAAGCCCGGGCTTTGCGGCACGGGCTGAAGGGATCTGAATCAATTTATCTGTTTACACTTGTTCCTCGGAAGGACTCCCCTCTCCATTGGCGGATGGCTTTAAGAGCTCGGCTTTGAACCAGTCGACCATCCCCAGGCCATCCATCTCCAGATGACGGACATTTTCCCCGCTCAAGGCAGCAGCTTTCTTTTGGAAAAGCCATAGCATCGGGGCATCATCCACGATTATCTCTTCGGCACGCTGCAGCAGTTTCAAGCGTTCTTCATTGCTTTTGGTTTCCGCCCGGGCGGCATCGAGGATCTTATCGACCTGAGGATTGTTGTAAGCGGAGTAGTTGCTTATTCCCACCTTGGAGCTATGAAACATTCCAAACAGAAAGTTGTCGGCATCAGCGTAATCAGCATGCCAGCCCACTCTAAACAAGGTAAGATCCATGGCATTAACTTGTTTCTTATAATAATCCCATTCCATATCCTGCAACTGTACATCTATACCCAGTTGGTTGAACTGCTGGGCGATGGCTTCGGCTACAGCCCGATGGCCTTGGTCGCTATTAAAACTGAGCAACAATGGTTTTAGTCCTTCTCCGCCCGGATATCCAGCTTCGGCCAGTAATTCTTTGGCTCTTTCGGGATCATAAGCATAGCCACGCAGCTGTTTGTTGTAGCCAGGCATGCCCATCGGGATCACTCCTTTGGCAGCGCGATATGATCCGGCCAATACCGTCTCGATGATGGCATTGCGATCAATGGCATAATTAAGAGCGCGCCGCAGCAGATAGTTGCCAGCATAAGGTGCGCGGTTCATGTTGAATCCCAAACTGTAGGTCTCCCACAGGTAGCGTTCCACCAACCTTTCCTTATAATCAGGGTTGTTCTTGATGTTTTTTATCTCGGTGAGGGGTACCTGGTTAAGGTAATCCAGTTTATTGATTTTGAAATCGCCGAAAGCCTGGTAGGGTTCGGCATATAGGGCAAACTGCAAGGCACTGAGACGGGGCGGGCCTTGATGATACTTTTCATTTCTAGTCATAACAATGGTATGATCTTCGGTGGATGCTTGCAGTATAAAGGGTCCGGTCCCCGGGGAGGGATCGGTAGTCTCAGCTTCATCATACACCCAAAAAATTGGATTGGTAAGCATATGTAAGAAAGCAGAGTTGGGCTTTTCCAGGCGAATACGCAGGGTATTGCTATCTACTGCTTCCAACCCAGCAATAGTGGGAGTGCGTCCTTCCAAACGAGCCTGGCTACCTTCGATAGGTAGAAACAGACTAATATTAGCCCAATCCTTGGTGGTGGAAAAACTCTTTTCCCAAGCGGCTTTGACCTTTTCAGCCGTTAAGGGCTGGCCATTGCTAAAGTTAACTTTCTTTAGCTCCACAACTAAAGTTTTATGATCGGCTGAATACTTCCAACTGCGGGCCAAGCGCGGCTTGATGCTACTGGTTCGTTCGTCATAAGCTACTAGCCCTTCGTATAGTGCTGAAGCAAGCAGTCGTTCTTCTGGACTGTCCAGCTGGGTAGGCTGCAGAGTATCTATTTCGCCTACTATGCCAACCTTAAGTGGACGCGTATCCAAACTAGCCGTATAAATAGCTTGCTGATACCAGTAAAAAGCTCCGCCTGCCGCTAGGGCAAGTCCCATAAGAACAGTTAACACCGCCACTTTTCGGTAGGACAGGTACATAAAAAATGCCCCCTTCGCACGGAAATGCTTCTGAGGACATTGTATTTGACGCACCCCTGTTTTATTCCTTTTTTTCCTATTATTAACATGGGGCAATCTCTTATCAATTCTACGGATCGGAATAAATGACCTGATAGGCCTGGTAGTTTTTCAATACATTGTGGACATAATTGCGGGTTTCCTCAAATGGTACGTTTTCCAACTGTTCAGGATCCCCATTCCATATTTCGCCGGCTATCCACTGCTGCACGGTTCCTCTTCCAGCATTGTAAGCGGCTACCACCAGTGGGATCTGTCCGTCAAATTCTGCACTTAAGCTAGCCAGATACCAGCATCCGAAGTCTATGTTGATCTGGGGATCCTGCAAATGGCTGGGGTCAAATTCTTCGATCCCCTGTTGTTCGGCGATCCATTGACCGGTGGCGGGCATTATCTGCATCAACCCAATCGCCCCTACCGGAGAGCGGGCTTGTGATTGATACTTACTCTCGGCTCTGATGATTCCAAACACCAAATAAGGATCTACCTGGTGTTCTAGAGAAGCATTGAATACTAGGTCACGATGTGGCTGCGGATAAAAAACAGTGATCCATTTAGGAAAGGTCAATATCACTGCCAGAAACATTAGTATTACCAGCCAGAGCACGATGGAAAAACGTCTTCTGGTTTTTGGTTTCAATAGATTAAACCCCCAGCCAACTAGTTATGATTAATAGTATTTAGGAATTGGCTAAAATATTGTTGTAATATTTGGTGGCACTCGCTATTGTTTCCTCAATACTGTAACGGTTGTCAATAACGAAATCAGCTCGACGCGCCTTCTCATCCAAAGACATCTGGGCATCTATGCGCTTGAGGGCATCTTCGCGCGATAGCCCGTCCCGCTTCATCAATCGCTGTATCTGCGTCTCTTCATCCACCCATACTACCCATACTTCGTCACAGATTCTCTCCATATGGGTCTCATATAAGAGAGGCACCTCCATGAACAAAACAGCGTCTGATTTTTCAGCTCTAAGTGTTGTGATGATCTGTTTGAATTGTTCCCCTACCCGGGGATGAGTGATTTGATTAAGAACCTGCAATCGTTCCGGATTATTAAACACAATGGCTCCCAGCTTTTCACGGTCAATGGTCTGATCAGCATTGAGAACGCCCGATCCGAAGTGTTCTATGATGTCCTCCCAGGCCGGTTTGCCCGGTTCCATGATAGTATGGGCTACTTCATCGGCGTCAATAACTATGGCTCCTAGTTCCCGCAAGGCTCGCGATACCGTGCTCTTGCCGCTGGCGATACCCCCCGTAAGGCCAATAATTTTCATGTTATCACCGACTTTACATAAATTCCATCAGGCCAATGACCACCAGAATGAGACCTGACAGCAGGGACGCTGCCCCGGTCACTCTGTTGCCCTTGCAGTATCGACCTACCCACATTCCAAAGTTCACTAATATAAATTTTACCATACCCACACATAGGGCGGTAAACAAAATGTTCATTCCGGTCAGAGCGATACCGATCCCCGCCCCCAGGGCGTCCAAAGCCAAAGCTAAACCCAGAAATGCAGCTTCGCGAACACTTATGTCTCCGGATGAATCAAAATCGGCGGTAGACGGTTCTTTGAGAATATGGACAATTATACCCAGTGTCTTGATACTAAAGCTCAACAGCGGTTCTTGCGGATCAGTGTTCATATTGCTGATGGTTTCCCGAAAAGCCCCCAGCAAGAAATAGCCACCAATCGCTAGTAACAGCAGCGCACCTATATGTGAAGCCCACCTGGGATCAAGTACAGAGGCCAATCCAGTTCCAAAAACCATGGACAGCGTAACCGCTGCGGCCGATGACACCGAAATAACCAGCAGAGGTATCACCGGAATACGGATCTTTCTTACACCATAAGCAACCCCGGCACCAAAACCATCGGCACTTACCGCCAGAGCAAACAGCATAGCGGCCAGATATTCCATGTGGTGCTACTCCTATCCATTATTAATTGTTTTACCTTCACTATATGGATAGAAACAGCAAAGTGTGATTACCAGTAGACCCTTAAGACTGACAATGCCGACAGTAGTGACTGCTGCGCCCACCAATACGCTCCCTGGCTAAGGGGCGTCCGCACAGGCGGCAGGGTTCGTTTATACGACCGTATACCTGCAGATGATGCTGGAAACCTCCCGATTTATTGTACCCATCGCGAAAATCACGAAAGGTGGTACCACGTTGTTCGATGCTTTCGTTCAACACCTGCTTTATGGCTTGAGTTAACCTTTCCACTTCCACTGTGGTCAATGACCCAGCCGGCCGCTGCGGCAGTATCCCGGCAGCAAACAAGGCCTCGTCTGCATAAATATTACCGATCCCGGCAATTAGGTTCTGATTTAACATTAGAGTTTTGATCGCTACCTTCCGGTCTTTCACCAGTTTAGCCAAAAGATCAGCGTTGAATTCATCTTCCAGTGGTTCACAACCCATGCGACAGAAAAAATCCTCAATATCGATGACAAACCTTAAGCCTCCGAAACGGCGCGCATCTTGGTAAACCAGGCGACGGCCATTATCCAGATGCAAGACCGCATGGATGTGCTTACCCGACAGCTCCTGCCCTTTTTCAATCATATAAAAACGCCCGCTCATACCCAGATGCACGATGATATGGCGTTCTTCCTGCATAAAGAAAACCAAGAACTTGCCTCGGCGGGCGATCCTTCTGATGGGCTGTCCGTATAATTCAGCCGGGTCGAAGTCCTGCCTTCTCAGGATGCCGGGATGGAAGATGTCGATCTTGACCAGGATGGCATTTTCATTGCCTAATATTGAGCGACGAATAGTTTCAACTTCTGGCAGTTCCGGCATGACGGAACCTCCTTCCTGCTATACATCGACTGACTCCATATCATACCAGTTGGGGCCGACTTTGACTGAGACTTCCAAAGGCACTTTCAGAGTGCAGGCGTGCTCCATTTTGTCCTTGAGCAGCAATACTACTTCATCCACCTCATCACAGGGTACTTCCAGGATCAGGTCATCATGCACCTGCAACAGGATGCGGGCACGTAGCTCGCGGGTTTCGAGTTCCTGATAGATATTGATCATAGCTAGTTTGATGATATCGGCCGAAGAGCCTTGGATAGGAGTATTCAGAGCCATCCGTCGGGCAAATGACTGCACCATTTTGTTGCGGGCCTTTAAGTCCGGCAGATAACGGCGGCGCTTCAATATAGTCTCTACATAGCCATGCTCGATACCGTAGGTGACGATATCTTCCATATAGCGGCGTACTCCGGGATAGCTGTCCAAATATTTTTCTATATATTGTTTGGCTTCCTTGCGGCTCACCCCGGTATCCCGGGCCAGACCAAAGTCGCTGATGCCATAAATAATGCCGAAGTTTACGGCTTTGGCTCGGTAGCGCAGGTCAGCCGTAACTTGATCCAAGGGTACCTGGAATATCTCCGCTGCCGTGCGGGTATGGATATCGATGCCTCGCTTAAAGGTATCGATCAGTATATTATCTTCACTGATATGAGCCAGGGAGCGCAGATCGATCTGGGAATAGTCGGCGGAAACGATGCACCAATCTTCTCCAGGCGCCACGAAAGCCTTGCGAATGCGGCGGCCTTCTTCGACCCTTATGGGGATGTTTTGCAGATTGGGCTCCACACTGGATAGACGACCGGTAGCGGTCTGCGCCTGTTTGAATATGGTGTGCACCCGTCCGGTTTCAGGATGGATCATTTCCTGCAGAGCGTCCACATAGGTGGATTTCAGCTTGGTCAGCTGGCGATAATCTAGGATCTGCGAAATGATAGGATGTTCATCCTGCAGCTGTTCTAATACTTCTGCTCCAGTCCCATAGCCGGTCTTGGTCTTTTTGATCACCCGCAGGCCCAGATCTTCAAACAGAACTTTGCCCAATTGCTTAGGTGAATTGATGTTAAACTCCTGTCCGGCCAGGGCAAAGATCCCTGCTTCGCTGCGTTCGATGCCAGTCGCTAGTTCGGCCGAAATGGCTTCCAGAGTAGGCTTTTCCACTTTGACTCCGGCAAACTCCATGTCTGCCAGCACGGTGGACATCGGCATTTCCACCTTGAGCAGCAGATCCAACTGTTCTTCGCTCAGTTGTGCTTGGATGGCCTGCCATAAAGGTAATAACTGACTGGCCAGCAAGAGATGATTGTGGCGAGCAATGGTGCGATTCAAAAACTTCTGCACGGTCAAGGCGAGTTCCTCACCGTCGAAGACCGGATCAAAGACGTAAGCCCCCAGGAGAGTATCACCTTGGATCCCCTGTAGTTTGATACCATATCTTTTTAACAGAACCTGGGCGTATTTAGCATTATGAAAAACCTTAGGCAAATAGGACGCTTCTAAAAAAGGCCGCAGCCATTCCAGTTTGTAAGTCGATTTTTCACCTACCTCCAGATGATAAACGGCATCTTCGGTGGCTAGATAGAACTCCTGCACCTTGGCCCACATAGGGTGGTGATAATCAGTTGCCAGTATTACTGCGGTTAGTTGGTTTTCCTCCCGGCTGGCAATAAAACGGGCTACCTGAGCCTCGTCGGTCAATTCCTGCACAGTCAGGTTATCATCCTCATAGGCCTGCGGCTCGCTGACCTTTTCTTCCAACGACTGCAAAAGACTGTTGAACTCCAACTTGTGGTAAAGTTCCCGGGTATTTTTCAAATCGGGATCTTTGCGAAGATAATCTCTCAGATCACACTCCATATCGATATCCCGGATGATACGCCCCAGTTCCCGACTCATAAAAGCCTGTTCCCGGTGTTCGCCCAGTCGCTCTACTACCTTTTTACCCTTGACAGCTCCCAGGTTGTCATAGAGGTTTTCCAGGCTATCGAATTCCTGGATCAGCTTGATAGCCGTCTTTTCGCCTATTCCCGGTACCCCAGGGATATTATCCGATGTATCGCCCATCAATCCTTTGACATCGATCAACTGTTTCGGCTCCACACCCCAGCGTTCTTTTACTTTGGCGGGGTCATATGTTTCCATTTCGGTAATACCTCTTTTGGTCATCAAAACCGTGACCTTGTCTGATACCAGCTGCAAAGAATCCCGATCCCCAGTCAAAATCAGGGTGTCAATGCCAGCTTCCTCAGCCATCCGGCTCAAAGTGCCAATGATATCATCGGCTTCATAGCCTTGGATTTCAGTAAAATCGAGGTTCAAGGCTGTCAGAACCTCCCGCAGCAGTCCAAACTGCCCGCTTAATTCATCCGGAGCAGCTGAGCGATTAGCTTTATAATCGGTATAGATTTCATTACGAAAAGTATGGCGATCTTTATCAAAGGCCACCAGCACATGAGTAGGCTGCTGTTCCTCCAAGACTCGATTGACCATGGTCAGAAAGCCATAAATACCATTGGTATAGATCCCTTCCCGGGTATGTAATAAAGGAAGCGCAAAAAAAGCCCGGTATAACAGGCTATTCCCATCGATCAACATTAATTTGGCCTGTGGCACGATCTCCCCTACTTTCTAAACCTTAGTGGTTTCGTCGCTTACTACTTTAAAATTCAATAGGCAGGGATCATTTCCCTGCCCATATTATTCATATACTGGTCTTTTCTTATCCAGCTTACGGTTGGACTGTTTCTTCCACCAGATAGACCTTTATGGTTACCAGATTAGCATCGCTCTCGATCTGGGCTTTCTTCTCGCCCCAGATCTTAGATTGCTTTTTCAAATCCTCTATGCGGGGGAGATCTTCTTCGCGGCCCTGGTCTTGCAATCTTTCTATCTCTTGGTCAATGGCCTCTATGGTAATGACGGCTTCACGGTATTGTTCAGTTAACTCCACCTGCTCCGCTATTGGTGCGCTAGCACTGCCCAGGTCTGCCAACTGGTCTAATATCGCACCTACTTGATCACGAGGAGCTTTGATACTGATCTCTCTGGCAGCTTGAGCATCCATGGCCTGCATGGTGGTTCCCAAAGACCGGGAAGATTCTGCTCCATTGGCCTGAGCGATCTCCATCACCTTATCTATTGATCCAGCCAGGCTGTCTACCTTTATTAGTGATTTGACCACATCAGCTATCTGAGGATCCACCTCAGCTATTTGTACAGGCTGATCGCCGTTTCCTTCATCAATTACCTGAGCCGGTGTCTCTGCCCCAGGTTGTTCCTGTTGCTGAGGTATTTCTTCAGTTTGGCCAGGTTCATTAGTCACTTCGCCAGGAGATTCCTCCTCATTGGCTCTCCACTGCTGGAAGCGCTGGATTATATCCTCTACTGCTACCGTTGTGGTTTGATTGGTTTTGGCTTTATCGTCCAGCCAAAGATTAGCAATACTTCCCACCGGCAACAAGGAACTACCAGCAATACCTACCACCAGAGCCAGACCTGCAACAGCAGCTGCGATCCAGCCTTTCTGGCGCGGACGTTTCATGCTGGGCTGCTGTAACAGTATGGGCCTTGCCTCTAACAAACGCCCATGAAGGTCTTCAGCAAACCCATCAGGAATCTGCGGTTCATCCAAATTAGCCAAAAGAGCATGAAGCAGCTGAAGCTGTTCTAATTCCTGACGGCAAGTCGCACATTCGGTCAGGTGAGCTTCAATAAGCTGGTTTTCATGCCTACTGGTCATTTGATCCATATAAGCAGATAAATTTTCTTTTATTTGCTCACATCTCATGAACCGTTCCTCCTCGCATTTTTAGACGAGGCCTCTAAGGCAAAAGTTCCCTCTCCACCAACTTTTTTCGTAGAGCTTCACGGGCTCTACTCAGCCGCGACTTAACTGTTCCCATAGAACAGTTCAGAACCTCTGCTATTTCTTCATAACTGAGCTCCATTATATCCCGCAGGACTATAGCACTCTTATGTTCGGGTTTCATCTCGTCGAGAAGGCTTTGTATGTATTGGGAGAATTCCTTTTGTTCATATAATATGTCGGCGGTAGGAGATGTGTCGGCAAACTCCTTTTCCACCTCATCCCCTTCCTTGGTCGCTAATGGTTCGTCCAGGGATAAGGTCGATACTCTTCTTTTGCGGCGCCGAAGCTCATCCAGGCACACATTGGTCGCCACCCGGTACATCCAGGTTCCGAAGCTCGAATCGCCCTTAAAAGATCGTATTGAGCGGAAAGCCTTGATAAAAGCCTCCTGGCTCATGTCATAAGCGTCTTCCTCATTTCCCATGTATCTAAATGCCAGCGCATAAATCTTACCCTGGTACTGGGCGACTAGTTCTTCAAAAGCCATTGTGTCCCCTTGAAGGCTTTTCTTCACCAGTTGCTCTTCGATCGTCATTCATACTTCTCCTTAACTTGAAAGTACAGATCAAATATCGCTTTGTAAAAGAACTCTTACTTTAACAACTATTTTATCATAACAAGTTTTTCGCCATTAAGGGCACAATTCCTTTCTTCAACCTGTTCCTTCTTCTGTCATAAATCCTATTAGCTACCTATCAAAGTACTTCTTTGGCAATTATTCAGGCCCATGGCAAGCCCGGCCCTGGCTTGACAAGAGGATTTCCCGCCAGTATAATTTAGTTTGCATTGACAATCTATTAGCCAGAGTGTCGGAATTGGCAGACGAGCGCGACTCAAAATCGTGTGCCGCGAGGCGTGTGGGTTCGAGTCCCACCTCTGGCACCATCCAAGAAAAATAGAGGCTAAAAGGCCTCTTTTTGTTTTGGTTGTTTTACTAATGCCGGTATTAATCTACTACTATCTATAATCATTTGGTGTGACAAACCATTTGATTTAATTATTTCATTCTTTTGGGTATATATTTCAATAATAAGTGTACATTTTTACTAAAACCTTTAAATTCCAATAAAGTGGTGGTAAACTATGGTAAAGAAAGAGCAGCCTGAGAAAAATGGTAATTGTGATGGCAATGCGATTAAAGAAGCCATTAGAAGGGGTGAGATCATGGCTGTTTCAGTTAAGACCATGCCAACAATAAAGGGGGAAGCGGCGAAAAGACTCATTGCAAAGTTAGAGAATCCAGCTAACCAAGCGCCTGTATTGGATAAGTGTAAAAAATTAAAAGAGGGTTTTAAAGAAAAGTAAAGTGTCTATGCAATGCAGGAAAGATAACGACAATGACAGAATTATATGCGAAACTGAGACGCAACATAAGATCATAATTAGGGACATCTGTACTGATGACAATGATAGGTTGCGTCTTTTTAATTGCGGTAACGAATCTATGAATGCCTACATACATCGGGAAGCCCTGTTAAATCATGTTCTCGGCGAAGGAATAACTCGTGTAGTATTCGATGAGGACGAAGAAAACATTCTAGGCTATTTTACTCTTAAATGCACTTCAATCATAGTTGAAGATCCTGAAATGGATGATGGGAAACGGGAAATCCCATGTGTTGAGATATCAAGGTTAGCTGTATGTCTTAGCTGGCAAAACGGAGCAAATGGATTCCACCTAGGAACTAGCTTAGTAGGTTATATTATTGCTACCATAAAGGAAGAGATTGCCTCTAGGGTTGGATGCAGATGGATTACAATACATGCCGTTAAAGAAAAAGTCGAATGGTATCGTGAACAGTTCAATTTTGATTATGTTATCGACGATACTCCTGATGAATATGAAACAGTATCAATGTTCCTAGATATTAGCAATATGGAAGCCTACCGAACTCTCTTAAGTCAGCTAAATGAGAGTTTTGAGTAATCAACTTTTCTGAATTATCATTGTAACTTCTAAAATGTCATCCTGAGCGGTAGCGAAGGATCTACGGCATTTACAAGACTCTTCGCTATCGCTCAGAGTGACAGTATTGTAGGATTTAGTGAATTATGCAAAACTCTCAAGTATCCAGACCGCTTAAAAAAGCGGCTTTTTTCTTATAGTTTACCCTTCCCAATCTCCGTTTTCTTCCTTCTCAACCGCCTATATACCTCAGGGAGCATTAGTTTAATAACTTCATTCATAAACTCCTCGTCACTGAACATGCGGACGAAGAATTCTTCGTTCTGCTCATAGCGGGTGGCGGCAATATCTTTGAATTCCTGTTCAAAGATCTTCTCAAAGGTAGACTGGGGATTATGTTTAGCCAGTTCAACTAGACGGTCATCGGCCAGGAAGTCATCGGTCAACTGGGCTAACACCTTGTCCATTTCTGTGAAATTGGTGCCAAATCGCTGGTTGATTTTATCAATGATAATGGATAGCGGCTCCTTTTTCTTTTCTTTGCCTCCGGTAATCCCTTTGGGTGGTCCCAACTCAGGATTTTCCGCCAGCAGGATACTGCCTTCAAAATCCTTTTCCAGTTTGTATTTATCCAGCAGCACTTTGTCATCCACAATTATTTTTTCAACTTTACCCTTGGGGATCAGTTTGAGCAAGAATCGGGCATAAACACTGAATTTATGTATGTCCTTATCAAACATTCGGCATACCTGAGTTATAAAGGCATACAACCTGACAAAACGCCCTAATCCTGTCTTAATCTCTTCCTGCTCCTGAGGGTCTTTAGCAGCAAAACGATCCAGAGCCGGCTGTAGGGCTGCGGCTAGTTTGCCCAGGTCAGGGGCTTCCTGCCGACTCGCCTTATAATATATGTTGATGAAAAGTTCGATCTCCGACTGCTGCCACAGCTGATGTTCATCCAAAGTGTTTTTCAAATCATAAATAATGTTAGGACTGGCTTCTTCGGAGAGAATGGTAGCCTGGTAATAAGGTTCGAATGATTTCTGTATTTCTTCGGCAGTATTAACAAAGTCCAGAACAAAAGTATCTTCTTTGCCAGGGTAAATACGGTTTAACCTAGACAAGGTTTGTACAGCTTTTACACCGGACAGTTTTTTATCAACAAACATAGTATGCAGCAGCGGTTCATCAAAACCAGTCTGGTATTTCTCCGCAACTATCAATACGTTAAAATCTTCGGAATTAAAGTACTCGGGCAGCTGCTTTTCCTTGATGGTCTTTCCATCCGCCGTTTGGTTGAGTTTTTCTTCTGTGAATTCCAAGCCCTTATCATGGACCACCCCGGAGAAGGCTACCAGAACATCCAGGTCATCATATTTCTGTTCCTCTATGTACCGCCGGAATTCATGCAAATAGCGAACCGCGTGCAGCCGTGAGCCCGTAACTACCATGGCCTTGGCCTTACCGCCGATCTTGTTTTTGGTAATACTGCGGAAGTGTTCTACCATGACCACTGTCTTTTGCGCCAAGTTGTGGGGATGAAGCGACTCAAACCTGCGAATAGCGGTAGCTCCGCGCGAACTATCCAACTCAGGATCATCCTCAATCATTTTGATTATTTCAAAATAATGATTATAGGTAGTATAATTCTTGAGAACATCCAGAATAAATCCCTCTTCGATGGCCTGCTGCATGGAGTAGATGTGAGAAGCCTTGTACTTGCCATCCGCCTGCTTTTCCCCAAACATCTGCAGGGTTTTTTCCTTGGGAGTAGCGGTAAAGGCGAAAAAGGATAGGTTTTTATGCTGGCCCTGAGCAGCTAGTTCGTCCAGTAATTTATCTTCCGCGTCTTTTCTTGATTCTTCCTCTTCGTTTTCTATCTTCGCATACTCTTCTAATATGCTTTCGGTGTCGGCCAGAGCCTTTTTGAGTTTCTTAGCGGCTTCCCCGGTCTGGGAGGAGTGGGCTTCATCAACTATGATGGCAAAGTTGTGCTGACCGGCACTGACCTCTTTATAAATAACGGGGAATTTCTGCAGGGTGGTAATTATGATGGCTTTGCCCGCATTTACAGCATCTCTTAATTGGGCTGAGTTTTTGTCTATCTTTTCTACCACCCCGAGTTTATGGTCAAACTGGTATATGGTGTCCTGCAGCTGGTTATCCAAAACCTTGCGATCGGTAACCACGATTATTGATTTAAATATCTTTTCATTCTCATCATTGTGCAAACCGGACAAGCGATGGGCCAGCCAGGCGATGGAATTGGACTTGCCGCTGCCAGCGCTGTGCTGAATCAGATAATTCCTGCCCGCACCGTTTCTCTTTACATCGGTGAGCAGTTTTCTGACTACATCCAGTTGATGATAACGCGGAAAAATAACGAT
>ENA-UOUL01004449-UOUL01004449.1-bioreactor-metagenome-genome-assembly--contig:-NODE-4449-length-12975-cov-2.632501_pt1 | contig 12975 bp, 14 predicted proteins | sample MGYA00249838_ERZ747220 | MGnify/ENA primary metagenome ERZ747220 (study PRJEB28778, sample SAMN05720191) | bioreactor metagenome | isolation source: Anaerobic biogas reactor | place: USA:Washington...
CCTTCATCAGCATCAACGTGTCGATTCCGGTGGCGACGAACTCGTACCCGGCGTCGAGACAACGGTTCGCCAGGCCCTCGTCGGCGGTCAAGATGCCGCGCGGCTTACCGGCACGGGTGGCCACGTCGGCGATGTGATCGATGGCCTCGACGACGGCCGGTGCGGTCACGTCGCCGGGATGCCCGAGGTTGGCCGACAGGTCGGCGGGACCGATGAAGATGCCGTCCACGCCCTCGACCGCCACCGCGGCGCCACGAACCGTTCGGCCGGGTGCCCGGGACCGGGCCGGACGGTCCTGAGCCCGCCCTGCCCTCCGGTGGACGGGGCGGGACCGTGAGAATGCATCCGCAACCCACCGCAGCCGGGAAGTCGGGGAAGGCAGGCCAGGATCGTGTCGATGTCCAAGCAGGAGCGGGCAGCAGGGACCGACCGGTACCGGGTGGCGGCGTCCATCCAGGAACGGATCGCCGACGAGCTCTCGGTCGAACGGTGGCAGGTGGGCGCGGCCGTCGAACTGCTGGACGGCGGAGCCACCGTCCCGTTCGTCGCCCGCTACCGCAAGGAGGTCACCGGGACCCTCGACGACGCCCAGCTGCGGACCCTCGAGGAGCGGCTGCGCTACCTGCGAGAGCTCGAGGAGCGCAGGGCCGCGGTCCTGGAGTCCGTCCGGTCCCAGGGCAAGCTCGACGACGCGCTCGAGGCGCAGATCCTGGCCGCGGACTCCAAGGCCCGACTGGAGGACGTCTACCTGCCCTACAAGCCGAAACGGCGGACGAAGGCCCAGATCGCGCGGGAGGCGGGACTGGAGCCCCTCGCCGAGGGCCTGCTCGGCGATCCCTCGGTCGCCCCCGCGGCCGCCGCGGCGGCCTTCGTCGATCCGGAGCGGGGGGTCGCCGACGCCGACGCGGCCCTGGAGGGGGCACGGGCCATCCTCGTCGAGCGGTTCGCCGAGAACGCCGACCTGATCGGCGTCTCCGGTGTGGAAAAATCCATGGAAGCCTATCTCACGGGCAACCGTGCTTCGCGCCAGGGCAAACAGGTGGTGGAGGTCGACAACATGGCGGTGGTGCGGAACGTGGTGTCGTCCACACAGCCCGTGCAGGGGGACAACGTGATGCTCACCATCGACCTGCCGCTGCAGCAGGTGGTGGAGAAGTCGCTTGCGGACAACATCCCCCGGATCCGCGAGGCGCAGGTGGCGGAGTTTAATCGGGACAGGCAAAAGCCGGAAAGTCAGCAGAAATACAAAGACAAGGAGCTCGATAAGCTGAACCTCGCCGAATCCGGCGCGGTGGTGGTGATGGACGTGAACACCGGCGACGTGCTGGCCATGGCGTCTTACCCGTCGTTCGACCTCAACCTGTTTGTGGGCGGCATTCCGGAGGATATCTACAGAGAGCTCAGCAGCGACAAAGCCGCGCCGCTGTTCAACAAAGCCATCGCAAGCAAAGCCACGCCGGGCTCCATATTCAAGATGGTGGCCGGCCTTGGCGCACTGATGGAGGGAGAAAAGGACCGCAGCCATGGTACCACGCTCACCGAGACGATCACCTGCGGGGGCACGTATACAAAGGATATCATCAACCTGAAGGATGCGCCCAAGTGCTGGAAGAGGGTCGGCTACGCGGAGGCGCATAAAGACCAGGACGTCGTGAAAGGCCTGGAGCACAGCTGCAACTTCTATTTCTATACTTTGGCCGGCCGCATGGGCATTGACCTGTTGGACAGATGGGCGGAGAAGTTTGGCCTGACGTCGTCCACCGGCATCCAGCTGCCCGGCGAGGCGATCGGCCAGATCGGCAGCCAGAAGGAGATGTTCAACCCTTACCGGGCTATCGAGGACCAGTCTTCGGCGCTGCCCATGCTGGTGTGGAAAACGGGGCAATACTCAGTAGTCAAGCTGATCACCGATTACGCGAAGGAGGTCGGGCGCACCTTTACTGAGCAAGAGATTGAGGACGCGGCCAAAGAGATCGTCTACCTGATGGGCATCCCGTGGACCACAGATGAAAACAATGTCAAGAGGGATGAGAACGGCGTGGCCATCGGCCAGCGTATCCGCGAGATATTGTACGACAGGCTGGGCATTTCGCAGAAGGTTTCCGGCCCGCTGTCCACCTACATCGCCAGCTCGCTCTCCGAGCTGATGTGGACGCCGGCGCTCACCGTCAGAACGGGCATCGGCCAGGGCATCACGGCGGTGACGCCCATCGCGGTGGCGCGGTACATATCTGCCATCGCCAACGGCGGCACCGTGTATCAGGCCAACATCATCGATAAGGTTGTGGCGCAGGACGGCATGGTGGTGCTGGACCAGCAGCCCCGGGTGTTCGGTACGCTGGACGCTCCGCAGGAGTATCTGGACGCCATCATGGAAGGCATGAGGGGCGTGGTCTCCGAGGAGGAAGGCACCGCGTCCAACTTCTTTAAGAATTTCCCGGAGGAATACCTGAATCAGCTGGCGGGCAAGACGGGCACGGCGCAGGTGTCTACCACCGACCTTGAGAACAACAGCTGGTTCGTATGCTTTGCGCCATACAGTGCGGACGACCCTTCCATAAAGCCGGAAATCGCTGTGGTGGTGTATGTGCCGCACGGCTATCAGGGCGGACTGTCGTCGTATGTGGCGCAGGATATCATCCGGTACTATATGGACCAGAAAAAGGTTGTGGCGGAGCAGACCATTCCGGACCCCGATTCTTTGGTCTTTTAGCCCGAAACACAAGAACTTGCGGCCAAAAGCAGGAATAACGTTAATAATTGTAGAATTTTGTCCGATATAGTATTATAGGTTCTGAAGGCTTCAGGCACTGCCGGGCGGCTTCAGGATACTGTACGGGGGATCTAATGAGCATCACCATCAAGGGCAAATCGGGCGGCGTGCTGGAAATCGCGATGCAGCCGCTCGCGTCATATGTTGATATCAGGCAGTCAGTCAGCGAGAAGCTCACAAAAAACAGGGATTTCTTTACCGGTGCGGACGCAAAGGTGCGTTTTTCCGGAAAAGTGCTGTCGGCAGCGCAGAAGAAAGAGATGCGGCGCATGCTTTTCATGGACTACGACATCAAAAACGTGACGTTCGCGGACGAGGAGCCTGAAGGCCTGCAGGAAGTGGAAACGGTCACGACCGGTGAGGCGCCGGCTGAAAACCCCAATCGGGTTTCGCTGGTTTCCAAGGACTATTTCAATGCCAAGAGCATATTCATATCGCACACGCTGCGCAGCGGACAGCGCGTGGAATGCGAGGGCGATATTGTGGTGCTCGGCGATGTGAACGACGGCGCCGAGGTGATTGCCGGCGGCAGCATCGCGGTGATGGGCGCGCTGCGCGGGCTGGCGCACGCGGGCGCGACGGGCCGCAGCGACGTGGTGGTCGCGGCTCAGGTACTGGGCCCCAAGCAGCTGCGCATCAGCGGCAAAATAGCGACGCTGCCCGACAGGCCGGCGGACGTGCCGGAAGTTGCGGAATATAAGGACGGCACCATCGTCATTCGCCGCTTAAAGCCGAGCAAGCGCATTATCACTCGCAGCGAATAACTAATTTGATATCAATCTGGGGGGAAAATCGCCTATGCAGAACGTCATCGTGGTGACATCAGGAAAGGGCGGTGTGGGGAAAACCACCACTGTCGCCAACCTGGGCGCCGGGCTTGCGCACCGGGGCCAAAAAGTAGTACTCATCGATACTGATATCGGGCTCCGGAATCTCGATGTGGTGCTGGGCCTGGAAAACCGCATCGTATATGATCTCGTCGACGTGGTGGAAGGAACATGCCGGCTCAGGCAGGCGCTGATCAAGGACAAGCGTTTTGATGGCCTGTACCTGCTGCCCGCTGCACAGACGCGCGACAAGCTGGCGGTGAACCCCGAGCAGATGGTGAAGCTGATTGCGGAAATGGAGCAGGATTTCGACTATATACTGATCGATTGCCCTGCCGGCATCGAGCAGGGCTTCAAGAACGCCGTGGCCGGCGCCAAATCCGCCATCGTGGTGACGGTGCCCGAGGTGTCGGCCGTGCGTGACGCGGATCGCATTATCGGTCTTTTGTCTGCCGCGGGCATAGATGACGCACAGCTGCTGGTGAACCGCATGCGCCCGGACATGGTGCGGCGCGGGGACATGCTGGGCCTCGACGATACGCTGGACATCCTCGGCATCGACCTTATCGGCGTGGTGCCGGAAGACGAGAGGATTATCCGCTCCACCAACATGGGCGAGCCCATCGTGCTGATGGAAAAGTCGCTGGCTGGCCGGGCATACCGCAATATCGTCCGGCGCATCATGGGTGAAAAAGTGCCGCTGATGGCGATGGATGACAATAGCGGTTTCGGCGCGCGGCTTAAGAGACTGTTCGGCGGCAGATAATAGGAAGGGGGGGTCTTATTTATGGCATTTGGTAAAAAAACAAGTTCCAGCAGCGTGGCGAAAGAACGGCTGAAGCTCGTCCTGATCCATGACCGCGCCGGTACTTCGCCTTCCAGCAACATTTTGCAGAGTCTTCGCAAGGATATTTTCGCCGTTATCTCCAAATATTTCGACGTGGTGGAATCGGATTTTGATGTGGAGATCAAAAACGCGTCGGATATTTCCAACCGCGGCTGTCCCCGGCTGACTGCGGACGTTCCCATCCGCAGCATCAAGAGCATAGGCCGCAACCGTTACTGACATTATCGGGGCCGGTGCATCTCGACAAGCTGGTTTACCCAGACGCGGTTCGGCCCTTCGATGATGGAAAACGGCTCTCCGCTGTCTGTTCTTCCCTGCTCAAAGAGCAGTATTTTCACGCCCTCGCGCGTTTGGCCCGCCAGCACCTGCAGGTAAAACAGCGCGTAGGGCACAAACCCGTCTTTATACACGATCAGCGATACTTCGCCCCAAGGCTTTTCCAGTATCGCGTCGTACCGCGTGTCGCGGATCACCGGCACTTCAATAACGTCCGTTAAACCATTCTCATTGGTCTTGTATGTTTTACCCGTTTCCAGTATCACCACCGTTGCGTTTTCGATGGGCGATTCGGTGTATCCTTCCAGCACGCGCAGCGTCAGCGCGGCTGTTTCGGCGTTTTGACCCGTCCGGAATACCGCCACGTCGGCAGGGGTGAGCGTAAGCGCCAGAGACACCGCGGCGATGAGGAGCAGCAGGCAGATACCGGCTGCGGCGGCAAGAGTACGCCGATCTTTTATTTTCTCCATTTATTTCACCTCAGCACTATATATATGCCGGGACTTATGACTAAATATCTTGCTGGTGGCGTATTATACTTTCGGCAGCTTTGCTGCGGCGCGAGCCGGGAAAATAGGGCTGCGCCGGAATTTTTCATGGAATAAGAGGCGGCAAAAGGATATAATAGCGCCAGAGAGTATTGATAAAAAGGAGAGCATGATGAGTCGTCTGATTTTCGATTTCAACAATATGATGGCGGAGCGGACCGGCGGCAAAGGGTTTACCCCGGACGAACTGGAAAAGGCGGCGGATATGGCTGCCGCGGCTTACTGCGCGGTGAGCGGCAGTCATCTGGGGTTCCGTGCCTTTCCGCGTGGTCAGGGCGATGTGCTGGACGACATATTGGCCACCGCACAGGACATCCGGGAGAGCTTTGACAACTTTGTGGTGCTGGGCATCGGCGGCTCGGCGCTGGGCCCCATCGCGGTGCACCAGGCGCTGGGTTCGGACGCGCCGGTGAGGCTCTACGTGGAGGACAATATCGACCCGGTGCGCTTAGGCCGCGTATTGGGCGGGCTGGACTTAAAGCGCACGATGTTCAACGTCATCACCAAGTCGGGCAAGACTTCCGAGACGATGGCGCAGCTGATGTATATAGCGGGTGCGCTGAAGGCGGCGGGGCTGCCGCTGTCCAGCCATGTGATCGCGACGACGGACGCGAAGAACGGCGACCTGCGCCGCATTGCCGATGCGGAGGGGCTCAAGACGTTTATCATCCCCGCGGATGTGGGCGGGCGGTTTTCCGAGCTGACGCCGGTGGGCCTGCTGCCCGCGGCGGTCTGCGGCATCGACATCCGCGCGATGCTTCAGGGCGCGGCGTACATGGACGGGGTATGCATGCGCGAGCAGGACAACCCGGCCCTGCTGTTCGCCCAGATGCACGTGATGGGCATGAGAAAGGGTATCAATATCAGCGTGATGCTGCCGTATTCTGATCAGCTCAAGTTTATGTCGGACTGGTATGCGCAGCTGTGGGCGGAATCGCTGGGCAAGCGCTGCGCCAGAGACGGTCGGGACGTGTTCGCCGGGCAGACGCCGGTGAAGGCGCTGGGCGTAACGGACCAGCATTCGCAGATCCAGCTGTATACCGAGGGGCCGTTCGACAAGATTATCACGTTCCTCAAGGTCGAAAGGTTTGATAATGACCTTGCCATTCCCGCGGCCTTTGATTATATCGAAGACCTGCAGTTCCTCGCGGGCAAGACGTTCGGCCAGCTGCTGGAAGCGGAGCGCAGCGCCACCGAATACGCGCTGTGCAAGGCGGGGCGGATGAACCTCACCATCGCCCTGCCCGAGGTGTCGGCTTACACTGTGGGCGCGCTGCTGCACTTCTTCGAGATGGCCACCGCGTTTGCGGGCGAGATGCTGGATATCAACGCGTTCGACCAGCCGGGCGTGGAGGAAGGCAAAAAAGCCACCTTCGCGCTGATGGGCAAGACGGGCTTCGAGCAAAAGAGGGAGGAACTCAGCGCGCGGCCCGCGAAAGACAAGGCGCTGGTGATCGAGTAGCGCCGCCGGTGTAAAGCGGATGGGCAAAATTATTTGACAAATTCCGAAGACCGGGGGTACAATGAAGCCACACACAACAGAATAGCCATATGGGAGCTGAGCAATCGGCTGAGAGGGAACTAGCGCGTTCCGACCATAAGAACCTGATACGGATAATGCCGGCGTAGGGAATGACAAAGAAAAAAAGCATTCATATGAGCCGTTTCCGCATCAGGGACGGCTCTTTTGATATGCTAAGGAAAAAGGAGGGCAAAGATTATGCCCGTCGTCAATGTGGAGCTGCAGGTGATACCCGGCGGCGTGGAGGATGTCTACGGCGTGGTGGACAGCGTGATAGCTATGATCGCGAGCCGGGGCGTGAAATACGTGGTGGGGCCGATGGGCACCACGATGGAGGGCGAGCTGCACCAGCTGCTTGAGATCGTGGAGGAGGCCCAGACGCTGTGCGTGGAGAAGGGCGCGAGCCGCGTGATGTCCGTGGTCAAGATCGACTACAAGCCGGAAGGGTCGACCATTGATGAGAAAATCGCGAAATACCGCTGAAACCCGCAAGAGCATAGCGGGCAGGATATACCCGGCGGCTGGGCTCACCGTGTTCATCATCGTGTGGGAGGCGCTGGTGCGGCTGCAGAATGTGCCGGAGTACCGCCTGCCTGCGCCCAGCGCGATTGCCGCGGAGTTTGTGGATAAGTTCCCGCTGCTGATGAAGCACGCCGGCGTGACGGTGGCGGAGTCGGTGATCGGCTTTGTTCTGGGCGTGCTGTTGGCGGCGGCGGTGGCCGTCGCGATGAGCATGATCCGCCCGGTGCGGCTCACGCTGTACCCGTTTCTCATCATCTCGCAGACCGTGCCGCTGGTGGTGATTGCGCCGCTGCTCGCTATCTGGTTCGGTTTCGGGTGGGTGCCCAAGATCATCATGTCGGTAATCGTGGTGTTCTTTCCGGTGGCCGTCAGCCTGCTGGAAGGGCTGCAGTCGTACGACGTCGAGATGGTGGAGCTGATGCGCACGATGAAGGCGAGCCGCTGGCAGATTTACCGCATGGTGCGGCTGCCTGGCGCGATGCCCGCTTTTTTCGCGGGGATGAAAATATCCGCGGCGTACTGCGTGATGGGCGCGGTGATTTCCGAGTGGACGGGCGCGTCGCTGGGGCTGGGCATATACCTCTCGCGCGCGATGAGCTCGTTTGAGACGGCGGCATTGTTCGCCAATATTGCGCTGATCGTCATTTTAAGCCTGGCGCTGTTCGGCGCGGTGAGCTTCGCCGAAAAGAAGGCGGTGCCGTGGGTTCGCGCCCGCCGGCTCCAGGAATAGCAAGTTTATAATATCGGAGGAGACAGATGAAAAAGGTTGCTTTGATCGTGCTGGCGGCAGTATGTGCATTGTCGCTGGGGGCATGCGGCTCCCAAAGCCAGCAGCAGGGGCAGGACGCGTCGGCGCTGACCAAGGTCACTCTGGTGCTGGACTGGACGCCCAACACCAACCACACCGGCCTGTACGTCGCGCTGGAGAACGGGTATTTCGCCGAAAACGGGCTGGACGTATCCATCATCCAGCCGTCCGAGTCGTCAGTGCTGCAGCTTTTGGCCGCGGGCACGGCGCAGTTCGGCATCGATTTTCAGGAGTCGCTGACGTTTGCGCGGGATGCCGGGATGCCGGTGGTGTCCATCTGCGCGATACTGCAGCACAACACGTCGGCGTTCGCGGCTCCGGCGGACCGCGGCATCACCGGCGCGAAGGATTTTGAGGGCAAGACCTACGGCGGATGGGGCATGGACATGGAGACCGCGACGATACGCTACCTGATGGAACAGGCGGGCGCGGACTTCAGCAAGGTCAATATTGCCACCATCGGCGATACCGACCCCCTGACGGCGTTTCAGATGAACAGCATCGACTTCGCGTGGATATACGAGGGCTGGGAAGGCATCAGCGCGAAGCTGAAGGGCGTGGAGCTCACCTATGTGCCGCTGGGCGATGATCCGGTGTTCGATTATTACACGCCCATCATCGCCACAAGCGAAGACATGATAACGAATAACCGCGGGGTCGTGGAGAAGTTCATGAACGCGGTGGTGAAAGGTTATAACTTTGCGGCGGAGAATCCGGACGAAAGCGCGGAGATACTGCTCAAACACGCGCCCGAGCTGGATGCGGAGCTGGTGAAGGCCAGCCAGGAATACCTGTCGCCTCGGTATATCGACGACGCGGAGAGCTTTGGCGTGCAGAAGGCCGAAGTGTGGGAGCGCTACACGCAGTGGCTGTATGACCAGGGCTTCATCGAGACGCTGGTGGATTCGGCCAAGGCGTTTACCAACGAGTTTGTGAAATGACGGGCGCGGTTATTCAGCTTGAAAATATATCCCGGGTGTTCGACGACACACCCAATACCGTGGAGGCGCTGGTGGACGTCAATATGACGGTGCATCCCAACGAGTTTGTCTCCATCGTCGGGCCGTCGGGCTGCGGCAAGAGCACGCTGCTTAAAATCATGGCCGGGCTGGACGGCGAATACACCGGCACGGCTTATGTGAACGGGCGGGACGTGCGCGAGACGCGTCCTTCCGTTTGCCTGATGCCGCAGCGGGATCTCCTGATGCCGTGGCGCAGCGTGCTGGACAACGTGGCGCTGCCGCTGGAGCTGCGCGGCGTCCCCAGGGCGGAGCGCGAGGCGCAGGCCGCCCGGTATTTCGAGGAGTTCGGGCTTTCGGGGTTTGAGAACGCGTGGCCGGACACTTTAAGCGGCGGCATGCGGCAGCGGGCGGCGCTGCTGCGCACGTTCCTCTGCGAGGGCGACGTGTACCTGATGGACGAGCCGTTCGCCGCGCTGGACGCGCTGACGCGCTACAGAATGCGCGTATGGCTGCTGGATGTATGGAGCCGTCACCAAAAGGCGGTGGTGTTCGTGACGCATGACATTGAGGAGGCGGTGTTCCTCTCCGACCGCGTATACGTGCTCTCCGAGCGGCCTGCCACGGTAGCGGACGTTATCGACATTACGCTGCCGCGTCCGCGCCCGAGGGATATCGTGGAGACGCCCGGGTTCGTCGCGCTGCGCCGCGCGGTGCGCGCCGCATTGGAGCGGGAGGAATAGGCTTTCCCGAAGCAGCGCATCTATCCGATTGCCAAAGGCCACTGTGTATATTAAAATGAAGCGACAGGAGGCGGGAATATGTACCACTTTTTCGGATACATGGCGCGGATGAAGCACATCAGGCGGTGGGGACTGATGCGCAACACGCGGGATGAAAACATACAGGAGCACTCGCTGCAGGCCGCGATGATCGCACACGCGCTGGCGGTGATCAAAAACAAGCTGTTCGGCGGCAATGTGGACGCGGAGCGCGTGATGGCTTTGGCGGTATACCATGAGGTCGGCGAGGTGATCACCGGCGATCTCGCGACGCCCATCAAATACTTCAACCCCGAGATCAAAAACGCATATAAAGAGATCGAGCGCGTGGCGGAGGACAAGCTGCTGCACATGCTGCCCGACGAACTGCGCGGCGAGTATGAGCCGCTGATCAGGCAGCGTGAGGACGACGAAGCCCACGCCATTGTGAAGGCGGCGGACAAAATCTGCGCGTACCTCAAATGCGTGGAGGAGATGACTGCGGGCAACACCGAATTTGCGAAGGCGCAAAAAACGCTGAAGAAGACGATCGACGGCATGAAGCGGCCCGAGGTGGACTATTTCATGAAGACGTTCGTGCCCAGCTTCGAGCTGACGCTGGACGAGCTGAATTAGCGGGAGGGTCTATGGGTCAGACAGTGCTGATCACCGGGGCGGCGACGGGCATCGGGCGCGAGACCGCGCGCCGTTTCGCGGCGGAAGGCTGGAACGTGGCGGTGCATTACCACAGCAGCGGGGCGGAAGCTGCGGCGCTGGTGGATGAACTGCGAGCGCGCCGCGTCAGCGTGATACGGGCGGCGGCGGATGTGCGCGACATGGAAGAGGTGCGCGCGATGGTGGACAAAGTGTGCCGGACTTTCGGGCGCATCGACGCGCTGGTCAACAACGCCGGCATTGCCCAGCAGAAGCTGTTTACCGACATCACCGCCGAGGACTGGGACAGCGTGATGGATATAAACGTCAAGGGCGTGTTCCACTGCTGCCAGGCCGTGCTGCCCGGCATGATATCGCGCAAATCGGGCAGCATTGTCAACGTTTCCTCGATGTGGGGCGTGGCGGGCGCGTCGTGCGAAGTGCATTACAGCGCCGCCAAGGCCGCCGTGATCGGGCTGACAAAAGCGCTCGCCAAAGAGGTCGGGCCGTCCGGCATCCGCGTGAACTGCGTGGCGCCCGGCGTGATCGCCACGCCGATGACCGCGAATCTGGACGCGGAGACGATGGAAGGGCTGAAAGAGCAGACGCCGCTGGGCGTCATCGGCACGCCGCGCGACGTGGCCGACGCGATCTATTACCTCGCGTCCAGCCGGGCGGGCTTTATCACAGGCCAGGTGCTGGGCGTGAACGGCGGGTTTGTGATCTGACGGCTGAGAAAGGAACGATGATGAACCGAGAACTGGGCGTCATTGCCTCGCTGGCGACGCTGGCGTTTGTGCTGGCCTTCGCGGCGTGCATGCTGGCTGGCTCCGATATGGGCAGCTATGTTTCCAGCATGGGCATATCGTGGGGTTTCGTTCCCATGGTTTGCGCGTTCGCGGCGCTGGCGGACAGGGAAAAAAGAGCGGCGGCGTATACGGCCGTCGCGTTCGCGGCGGTGTATGCCGTGCTGATCGCTCTCGTTTATTACGCTCAGATCACTACGGTGCGCATGACCGCGCTGTCGGGCGAGGCTTACGGCCTGCTGAGCTATACCGAGTTCGGCCTGTTCTTCAACTACGACCTGCTGGGATACGCCTTTATGGCGCTGTCCACGTTCTTTGTGTCGTTTGCGCTGACGCCGGGCGACAGGAGCGACAGCTGGCTGAAATGGCTGCTGCGCATACACGGCGTGTTTGCAATCTCCTGTGTGGTGATACCTGCGCTGGGCCTGTTTAAGCCGGGCATGGCAGGCGGAGACCTGATGGGCGTGCTGGTGCTGGAATTCTGGTGCGCCTATTTCGCGCCGGTGTGCATACTGGCTTGCCGGTATTTCAATCGGGCGGAGAATAAAGTAGCAGGCTGTCAAAAGAAGTCCCAAATATAATTTCGTGGGCAAGTCGGGCTCCGCCCGCGCAGCCCACACCTTTGATCCACCCCAAAAAGCCTGCGTCTTTTCGGGGACCCCGGATTTTTATGCGGTTTCGAGGTACGAGGAACTGCATAAAATCGGTAAACTGGCGAAAAACCGCAGGTTTTTCGACAAGCTTAGTCAACGTATTTGAGCTCGGTATTCAGCTTATCGGCGAGCATGGCGATGAATTCGCCGTTGGTGGGTTTTCCTTTGGAATCGTGAATCGTGTAGCCGAAGAAATCTTCCAGCACCTTGAGGTCGCCGCGGTTCCATGCCGTCTCGATGGCGTGGCGCATCGCGCGCTCCACGCGCTGGGGTGTTGAGTTGTGCTTTTCGGCGACTCTGGCATACAGGCCGTTCGTAAGGTGGTTCATCAGGTCAAAATTCTCGTGTACCATCAGTATCGCGTCGCGCAGGTAGTAATACCCCTTGACGTTGGCGGTAATGCCCACCGTTTTGATGTGGCGGGTGACGATGTCGTCGGGGCGAGGCTTCACCGGGCCGTGTTCGTCAGCTTTCACGCCGGTCATGATCTCCACCAGGCGCTTCTTGAACACTTCCTTGTCAAACGGCTTGATGAACACGTAGTCCACATTATAGCTTGCCGCCTTCCTGAGCACAAAATCCAGCCCCACAAACGACGTCATCACGATTTTGGTGGGCTCACTGTAGCCGCTCGCCAGGAGTTCCTCCAGCACGGCGAAGCCGTCCAGCACCGGCAGCAGCAGGTCGAGCACCAGCAAGTCGGGCTTTATTTTCCGCGTCATTTCATACGCCTCCCGTCCGTCGAAGGCATATTCCTCCACGGTAAAAAGCCCCGTCTCACCAAGATAATCCGCCACCAGCCGAAGATAATCCCTGTTGTGATCCGCCAATACTGCCCGGTATCTGGGCTTACAAGGTGTGTTATCCATAGCCAACCTTTTACAAGTGCTTCCCCGCACTCTGTATTTTCTTGTAGTGTTGCTGAATGTTTTAATTTTGTTTCATTGATGTTAAGAATATTCAACAAATGCAAAATAAACCCTTTTTGCTTGAGCATAATATTCAAAAAATATTAGAAT
>ENA-UOUL01004453-UOUL01004453.1-bioreactor-metagenome-genome-assembly--contig:-NODE-4453-length-12959-cov-3.737774_pt1 | contig 12959 bp, 13 predicted proteins | sample MGYA00249838_ERZ747220 | MGnify/ENA primary metagenome ERZ747220 (study PRJEB28778, sample SAMN05720191) | bioreactor metagenome | isolation source: Anaerobic biogas reactor | place: USA:Washington...
TCGATAGAGAGGCGAGAGCCGCCGCAGCCTCTGGACGACCCCCGGCAGGGCCTCCATGAGGCGATCGACGTCCGATTCTTTGCTGAAGCGCCCGAAGGTGATCTCGAGCGACCCGTGGGCCTCCTCGTGCAGCAGGCCACAGGAGATGAGGGTATGGGACGGCTCCAACGTCTTGGAGGAGCAGGCCGACCCGGTGGAGACCGCTATCCCCTCGTCTCGCAGGGACAAGAGTAACGACTCGCCTTCGATGCCCTCGAAACGGAAGTGGGCATTGTTGGGCAGCCGCTCCACGGGATGGCCGTTGAGGTGGGAGTCGGGGATGGCGGACAGCACCTCCGTTGTCACCCGGTCGCGCAGGGCGGCCAACCTGGGCGCTTCGGCGGACATCTCCTCAGCCGCGATGCGGGCCGCCGCGGCCATGCCCACGATGCCGGCCAGGTTCTCCGTACCCGAGCGCAACCCGCGCTCCTGCCCGCCGCCCATGTTGACCGCGGCCAGGCGTATCCCTTTGCGTATGTAGAGCGCTCCGACCCCCTGCGGGCCATAGATGTCGTTGCTCGAGACACTCAGCAGACCGACCGGCACCGCGCCCATATCGATGGGCAACTGGCCCTCAGCGGCGACCGCGTCCACATGAAAGGCGACGCCGGTCCCGCGCAGCATCTCGGCGATGGCGGCGATGGGCTGCACGGTGCCGATCTCGTTGCTCGCCCACCCTACCGATACCAGGATCGTGTCGTCGGTGATGCGGGTTCGGAGCTTGTCGGGGTTGATGCGGCCGTACTGGTCCGGGGGGACCCTGGTCACCTTGAAGCCCTCTTGCTCCAAGAACTTGCCTATGTTGAGCACCGAGATATGCTCCACCTCGGTGATGATCACGTGGCCGCCCGACCGCTTGTTGCGCCGGGCGTAGCCGATGAGCGCCAGGTTGTTGGCCTCCGTGGCGCCTGAGGTGAAAATGACCTCCTCGGGCGCGGCGCCCAAGAAGGCGGCCACGTCGGCCCGGCATCTCTCCAGCGTCTCCGTGGCCCGGTCGCCTACGGCGTGCAGCGAGGCCGGGTTGCCGAAGCGCTCGGTGAAGTACGGCTGCATCGCCTCCACGACCCGGGGATCCACAGGCCGCGCAGACTGGTAGTCCAGATAGACCTCGTCCGCCGCAGAACGCATCATCGGGCGGCCGCCTAGAACCACATGGTCGCGCCGGCGTCGAGCGCGAGGTCGTTGAGGGTGGCGGCGCCGACGATCTTGACGCCGTCGATGAGATCCACCTTGTCCCAGCCGAGCATCTGCTTGGACGCCTCGCACACCAGAACGGGGATGCCCATCGCCAGGGACTTGTCGAGCATCTCACGCACGGTCGGGAACGAGCCGAGGTGCATCTTCTCGGCCTCGCCGGGCTTCAATACGACCAGCCCCATGCCCAGATAGTAGACGGTCGGGTTGAGGTCCATGGCCTTTGCCGCCTGCGCCAACACCAGCGGTGAATACTGCCGGGTCGGATCGTTGCTCGTCTGAACGTAGAGGATCGCCTCCGGGTCCTTCATGGTCGTCTCCCTCTAGTCGCCTTTGCGGATCAAGAAGCGTTTGTGGTCACCCCGGTCCTCGATCGACACGACGTCATGGCCGGCCCGCTTGGCGAACCTCGTGAGGTCCTCCTCGGCGGCCGGGTCGTCGGCCAGCACCTCAAGCACCTGGCCCGCCTCGAGCTCGTCAATGGCCTCACGGGTCTGGAAAAGCGGCTCGGGGCAGAAAAGACCGATGCAGTCGAGAGACTCGTCGGCAGGTTGCGTCTCGTCATCCATCGTGGCCCTCGCACTGGTCGCATGGCGTATCCATGCGAGCAGTGTTCCCCGGCTGACCGGTTACTATGCCCGGCCGGCCTCGGCCTCAGACGGTCCCGGCTCGCTCTGTGCGGGCCCCATCGCGAGGAAGATGTCTCTCAGTTGTCGGAGTTGGTCGTCGCGCAGACGGTCAAGAAGCTCCCGCCCTTTGGCGAGGACGATCCCGCTCAGCTCGTCGACGAGGGCCAGCCCGCGGTCGGTGACGGTGAGCAGGCGTATGCGCCGGTCATCCGGGTCCTCACGGCGCTCGATGAGTCCCCGTTCGACGAGTCGCTGGACGATGCCGGTGGCCACGTTCGGCCTGATGCCCAATGCGTCCGCCACCGTCCCGATCGGCATCTGCCCACGGGTCAAGATGAACGCGAACACGCGGAGTTGCTGGAGAGTGAGGTCATAGTCGAGCAGGGACGAGGTCTGCTCCGGCAGCCCGGACGCGAGCAGCTTGAACTCCAAGGCCCCGATCTCGTCCAGCAGCCGGTCTCGGCCGGTCATATCCTCGGGACCCCCTGCAGGCTCCGGGCGGCTCGCGCGACGTCCGTCTGTCAGATTATAGTTCATGTCTAGCGAACAATCCATGTCATGTGATATAACTCCCCCGCACCATCTCGCCGACCGGGCAGACGTGAGGAACTGCATCGATGAAGCCGACTCAGATGATCGTGGGGTTCGTTCGGCGTCACGCGGTCATACTCCTGGTTCTGGTTGTGGTCTTCTCGGCCTTCGCCGCGTGGGGCGTCACTCAGATATCGGTCGTCACGACCCAGGATACCTTTCTCTCGGCGGAGAGCGAGGCCTTCAAAGGCCACCGGGCCTACGAGGACGCGTTCGGCGGAGACGACGCGTTCCAGGGGCATCATCTTGCCGGTGTGGTCGGTGCGCGGGAGGCGGGCCAGCAGGTAGCCGTCGACCAGGCGGCCCGCGAAGCGCACGCGCACCCGTACTCCGGGCCGGGCGATCTCGTCGAGTTCCGGCGGGACCAGGTAGTCGAAGTCGCGGTCGAGGTGCGCAGGCGACAGCAGCGGGAGCACCCGGGCGATCGGGTGTCCCGCTGCTGTCGATGGATCGTCCGCTGCCACGCGGGCGGTGGGTACTACAGGCCGACGGCCGCGCGCAGCTTGTCGGCGCGGTCGGTGTTCTCCCAGGGAGCGTCGATGTCGGTGCGCCCAAAGTGGCCATAAGCCGTAGTGGGATGATAGATCGGCCGGCGCAGCTGCAGGTCTCGCAGGATCGCGCCAGGCGTGAGATTAAAGGTCTGCTCAATGAGCTCTTCGATGCGGGCGTCGGCGATCACGCCAGTGCCAAAGGTCTCGACGTTCAGCGAGACCGGCTTGGCCACACCAATGGTATAGGCCAGCTGCAGCTGGCAGCGCTCTGCCAGGCCAGCAGCCACCACGTTCTTGGCCACCCAGCGCGCCGCATACGAGGCTGAGCGGTCGACCTTGGTGGGATCTTTGCCCGAGAAGGCGCCGCCGCCATGGGGGACCATCCCGCCATAGGTATCGACGATGATCTTGCGGCCGGTCAGGCCTGAATCTCCGGCAGGGCCGCCCAGAACAAAGCGCCCGGTGCCGTTGATGATCACTCTCGTATTGCCGTCCATCAACTCGGCGGGGATGATGGCACGGATCACGCGCTCGGTGATGTCTTCGCGCAGGCGGCTGTCGACCACATCCGGGTTGTGCTGGGCTGCCACAACCACAGTATCCACCCGTACAGGCACGCCGTGCGAGTATTCAACCGTCATCTGGGTCTTGCCATCCGGCCGGAGATACCCCAGCTCGCCGTTCTTGCGCACCGCCGCCAGCTGCTTGGCCAGCTGGTGAGCCAGCATGATCGGCAGCGGCATCAGTTCGGGCGTTTCGCGGCAGGCAAAACCAAACATCATGCCCTGGTCACCAGCGCCGATGCCATCGACGGCCTCACCCGCAGCCTCGCCTTCCCGCAGCTCGAGGGCGCGATTGACGCCCTGGGCGATATCAGGCGACTGCTCTTTGACGGAGGTAATGATCCCGCAGCTGTCGGCATCAAAGCCATAGGCCGGATCAGTATAGCCGATCTCGCAGATGGCGCGGCGCACCACGCTGGGGATATCGACATAGGTGCTGGTGGTGATCTCGCCGGTCACCAGCATCAGGCCAGTGGTGGCGGCGCATTCGCAAGCCACACGCGCAGTTGGGTCACCCGCCAGAATGGCGTCGAGCACGGCATCCGAGGTAGCGTCGCAGAGCTTGTCGGGATGCCCTTCTGTCACCGATTCCGAAGTGAACAGGTATTTATCAGCCTCTAAAAAGTTAGTCATCTTTCTCCTTTCTTTTTAGCGTGTGATCAGGTACCGGATTCCCAGGAAGACAGGTAGACGCGCTGCTCTTCCGTCAGCGTATCAATGCTGATGCCCATCGAGTGCAATTTGAGGCCGGCGATATCGGAATCGATCTCGGCTGGCACAGTATAGACGATCTTTTTCAACGAGGCATAGTTCTTGACCATGTACTCGGCACTCAGGGCCTGGTTAGCGAACGACATATCCATTACAGCCGAAGGATGCCCCTCGGCAGCCGCCAGGTTGACCAGGCGCCCCTCACCCAGGACCGAGATGCGCCGGCCATCCGCCAGGGTGTACTGGTCGACAAAGCCGCGCGGCTGGTCGCACTTGACTGCCATCTCCTGCAGCACCGGGATATTGAGCTCGACGTTAAAGTGACCCGAGTTGGCCACAATGGCGCCGTCTTTCATCACCTCAAAGTGGGCCTTGTCGATCACGTTGATGTTGCCCGTCGAGGTAACAAAGATGTCGCCCAGAGGGGCAGCCTCGACCATCGGCATCACGCGGTAGCCATCCATCACCGCTTCGAGCGCTTTTAGCGGATCGATCTCGGTGACGATCACGTTGGCGCCCAGACCCTGGGCACGCATGGCGATGCCGCGGCTGCACCAGCCGTATCCGGCCACCACAAAGGTCTTGCCAGCCAGGAGCGCGTTGGTGGCGCGGATCACGCCATCGATGGTGCTCTGGCCGGTGCCGTAGCGGTTATCAAACAGGTGCTTGGTATTTGCATCGTTGACGGCGATGATCGGGTACTCGAGCTTGCCCTCCTGCTGCAGGGCACGCAGGCGGATTACGCCGGTGGTGGTTTCTTCGGTGCCGCCGATCACATCCGGCAGCAGTTCGCGGCGCGTCTTGTGCAGGATCGAGACCACATCGGCGCCGTCATCCATGGTGAGCTGCGGCTTGTGGTCGAGCACGGCGGCAATGTGCTTGTAGTAGGTGTCGTCATCCTCTCCCTTGATGGCGAACGTGGGGATGCCATATTCAGCCACCAGGGCAGCTGCCACGTCATCCTGCGTGGAGAGCGGGTTGGAGGCGCACAGGCAAATATCAGCCCCACCAGCCTGCAGAGTGCGCATCAGGTTGGCGGTCTCGCTGGTGACGTGCAGGCAGGCTGATACGCGCTTGCCCTGCAGCGGTTTTTCGGCGGCAAAGCGCTTGCGGATCAGGCGCAGCACTGGCATATCCTGCTCGGCCCACTCGATGTGAGCGACTCCTTTTTTGGCCAGGTTTATATTCTTGACGTCATGCTTGATCATGGTCCCGTCCTTTCCGGTTACGTAAACGTGGTTCTAGATAATCAAGGGCTCCGACAGGCCCTTTGTGGCCTGTTCGGCAGGATGATCAAAATAGATAGCGGCGGTCAGTTCGTCATAGCGCGCGATGATCTCGTCCATCGAGACGCTCACCAACCTCCCCAGCGAAAAGTCCTCGATCTTGAAGGATGCCACCACCGCTCCGTGGATCACGGCACGGCGCAGGTCCAGCTCAGTCAGATCGCCAGAGCGTGCCAGATACCCGACAAAACCGGCCGCAAAGCAATCGCCCGCGCCGGTGGGGTCAACCACATGCTTGATCGGGTAGGCCGGAGCCAGGAAAAAGGAGATCTTGCCGTTTGCGTTGCGCAGCGCCAGTAGCGAGCCATTGGAGCCCTTTTTGGCGACAAGTACCCTTGGGCCGAGCGCCAGGATCTGTTCGGCCGCCAGGTAGAGGTTATTCTCGCCGGTATAGAGGCGCACTTCGCCTTCGTTGAGGATCACGATATCCACCAGGCCGATAGCACGCGTAAGGGCCTCGCGCTTGGAGGTGATCCAGTAGTTCATCGAATCCAGCACCCGCAAACGAGGCGATTTAACCTGGCCAAGTACCTGGATCTGTAGATCCGGGTCGATGTTGGCCAACATCAGGTATTCGGCGCTGCTGAACGCATCAGGTATAACGGGGTTGAAATCGGCAAAGACGTTGAGCTGGGTATCGAGCGTTTCAGCCGAGTCGAGATCCTGCAGGTAACGGCCGCTCCAGCTAAAGGTGTTGCCATCCACCACCTGCAGCCCGCTCAGGTCGATCGAGCGGCTGGCGAACAGGTCGAGATGCTCCTGCGGGAAATCCTGCCCGACCACCCCCACCATACTGACGGGATGATACAGACTGGCAGCCACTGCGAAAAAGGTGCTCGCGCCGCCCAGACTGCCGGTTGTTTTTCCGGCCGGGGTTTCGATGTTATCCAGTGCCACCGAGCCAACCACCACGATCGTCATACGTTCTCCTCAGATCCTCTCACAAAAAAGTCTCCCTCGCGGGAGACCGGTGCCTCCCTCTCATCTGCCAGGCACTGAGCCTGTCGGATTTGGCACCAAGTCGCATCTGTTAGACACATTACCAGGTTGCCGGGGTTTCACAGGGCCGGTCCCTCCACCCCTCTCGATAAGAGTTCGAAACAGTTATTCAGTTGTCACGTCATGATATCACAGCCATGGGAGAGTGTCAAACAAAAGTGGCAGCTCCCCCATGGCGCGTGTGTCGTCAGCCTTTGTGCAGGCTGCGGGCTGGTTCGCTGGGAGCATCCACCCAGCCGTCAGTGGCCTGCTTGCCGCCTTCGATGCGGTAGCGCATAGCCGCCAGGTCGATCGTTACCGAGCCCTCGGGATAGATGAATTCCTGCATGCTGCCGGCATCGTCCAACAGCCTGTGTGCCACCAGTTCGTGGGTGCCCCAGGCTCTGTGCAGGTTGGCCATTGCGTGTGCCGGCGCAAACTGTTCCGCGCTGGTCCAATCGGCATGGGCATAGGGCATCTCGACTTGGGCGATGCCGCGGATATAGTTTTCGCGCCGCAACTCAGGGTCGTAGCCGTAATCCCACACGGATGGCAAGAGCAGCGAATCGTGATACACCAGGTTGTGCAGCGGCACCGGCACGCCCAGCGGTTCGCCGCGCATGAACCCGACGCGCGGCACATCCGCCCAATGGCAGAACTCCAGATGCGGCATAAAGTGGTCAACCGGCTCCTCGGAGCTGATCGCAATGCCTAAACTGCGCACATAGTCGAGCATACGAGCACGCTCGCGGTAGCAATCTTCGCGCGTCATAGGGTGCAGCGGGTTAAAGCACTCGTCCATGTCGACCACGGCAAACACATCCAGATACGAGCCCGTCAGCACCACCCCGCGCGAGAGCAACTCGGTAAACGTGCGCCGCACATACTGGTAAGCCTCTTTGGCACAGATAACGCTCTGCGGGCCGCCCGCCCAATAAGACCACTGCGGGTAGCTGCCATCGCGGTAGCGGATGACCTTGGATTCACTGAATGCCGGGCCGTCAAGGTAATAGTCACGGTATTGGTCGTGCAGGCCGAAGAGGTAACCGGCCTTCTGAGCCGCCTGCGAGTAGCGGATCAACCCCTCCCATCCGCCCGCCTCGGGGCAGGGCGGCAGCACATCGGGATGGTGGCTGTCGTAGCCATGAAAGCCCCAGCCATCCACATGAAAGTAGGCGCGTTCGATCCCCAACGCCGGCAGCTTGTTGAGCTGGCGCGTCAGCTTGTCATAGGTGGTCAGCGAGACACGCATCGGTACGCGCTGCTTGTCGCGGAAAGAGACCGTCACCGGAAAGATCATCGCCCCGACCAGGCGCTTGGACTGCGGGTTGCGCGCGAATTTGTCCGCCAGCGATATCCAACGCCCCACGCTTTGGGCATAAGCACGATAGATCTTGGCCAGCTTGGTGTGATCGGCACCGTCGCAGAATGTATAGCGGATCGCGCGCGGGTAAGCCAGGCGCCCGAGGGAAGCTACCCAGACCGACGCGGTACGGGTCGGCCCGCCGGAGGGATGGCGCAGGTCGAGCGCAAAATCAAAGGGCGTTTCGGCAATGGCGGCATAACCGCTGCGCCCTGTCACCAGCCCCCACCAGGGTTGGTAGAGGCCGCGTCCCAGCGACATGTGCATGCTGCGTTCCCCTTCGCCCACACCGATCGCGCGGCTATAAGCGTGCGGGATGAGCGTGCCGTTGGAGTTCGGCCACACAGTGTGGCGCGGCGTATCGTTGAGCGGCACAAGCGGCCCCGGGTAGCGCACCTCGGTGACTTCCGAGGTGCTTGCGCTGGGATAGGGCTCCACTTCTACTCGCAGGAAGGGCTCGTTACCCGGCAGACTGTAGCTGACGGCGACACAAGCCCCGCCCGGCAAGCCACTCACCACCACCGTCAGGCGCTGTTCGCTGGCGGTGGTAACCATATGCGCGCTGCGTTCGCGCGCGTCGCGAAATTGCACCGCGACCGAGCTGGTAGCATGCTCGATCGTAACTTCAGCCGGATCTGAGGTGAATTGCCACTCAACACTGCTGGTGAGTTGGGTTACCCGCGCTTCGAGGGTATCCTGGTCAACGGTGACCAAAAGTTGTTCGTTTTGCAGCGTCCATGCTTTAGGCATATCTCACCTCCTGATGCCGATCAACTCGGCGCGCAGCTGGTTGATCCAGGCCGCGTTTTTCGGAAAGTCGTTATAGTCGCGTAGAGCTGCCAGGCGAGGATCGCCGCGCTGCACGCCCGCGCTCTGCAGTAGAGCGTAATCCTGCAGCGACTCGGCAAACACCTCCCAGCGGATCGAATCGAGCGGGCCATCCGGTCCCGGGTAGACCACAAAAGTGTCGCCATAGGCCAGGCCGGGCCAGGCAGCACCCGCCTGCTCGGTAAACGGATCAATCAGCGTGCGCGTCTGCGACTTGAACCAGTAGTTGTAACCCCAGTGCAAAAAGCCCTCGGCGCCCAGGGCGTAAAACAGCCAGCCGTTCATGCGGATCTTGGGCAGCGGTGTATCCATAAAGCGGTTGAGGTAGCGCCCGCGCGGCCCGCAGCAGTAATAGGTCCAGGCCGGTATGCCCTCTTTGGAATACTCGTTGGCGGTGTTGATACTCGGGATGGGGATATCCGTCAGGCCCTCGCGGCCGTAGCGGATATCTGAGAGCGCGTCAGCCACACGCATCCAGGGGGCCAGCTCCCTGAGCATGGCGCGCGCCTTGCGATAGTTAGCTAAGTGCTCTTCGCCGTGCGGCTCGTCGGAAAGGTGAAAGAGCGAGTCCTCTAACAAGTCCTCGGATTGCAGAAAATCGTAAAAGGCGGGAAGGAACTGGCTCAGGAAGGTGCGGTAGGTCTCCGAGGTGGCTTCGGTCTCGGGCGGCCAAAAGAGCGACTGGTCATCGGCATTGCTGCGGTAGATGCGCAGCGCGTTCTTGGCACCCCACTGGGTAAAGAGATGTGTCCACTCGAAAAAGGTAGCGCCCGAACGCTGCGCCAGCCGCACCCAGCGCCGCACGGCGTTGAAATCAAAGGCGTATTTGCCGTTGCGCGTCATCATGACGCCCAGCAGCTGAGTCGGCCGTTTTACACCATCCGTCGGCGGGGTAAAGATCGGCACGTATTGGCTGTTGGAGTGGTGTTCGACCAGGTCGCGCATGTAGGGCTGCACCACTTTCCAAAAGCGCTCGTCAAAGGGCTCGACGCCGTACCAGTCGCACAGGGCGTCCGCATAGAACCAGTGGGTTACCGGGAAGCCGCGCCGCGGCTGCAGCACCAGCTCGCCTACCAGCACGTTGAGCTGCAATGGGATCGCCTCGTCGCCCGCAAGCACCTGGATAGGCACTTCCAGCGTGCCGGGGGCGTTATCCTGTGCGACAGTTAGGTTGACCCAAAAGGCGCCCGTCTCAAAGGGGCCGATCATTGTCTCAGAGGAAGGCCACAGCGGATCGGGCACATAGCCGGGGATAAAGCCGCACCCATCGAGCTCGTCTTCCTCCGTCTGGGTGTTAAAGTGTCGCATCGGCACAAAGCCGACACGCCGTACGCGCGCGCTCACTCCAGCGGGTGGCTCCAGCGCCAGCCCGACGGTGGCCTCCTGGGTGTGCAGGTTGGCGACCGCCACCTGAAACGAAATGGTTTCGCCGCGTGCGGCAACCACCTCCAGGCGCTGTTGGGTACGCGCTCTCGTGGTTGGGAAGACACGTTCCAGGCTGCTGACCAGCCAACAAGCGATCGACGCCACTTTTGCCTCCTAGAATATCTCTTGAGGCGATGTTACCACGCGCCCGCCGGGCTCGCAAGGCATCCCAGGTATACACTCAAAACAGCCGCAAGACTGCCGTTTATTGACGAGGTAACATTATCCGGGAGGATGTACCCGCACGCCCTTGTGCGGGAGCTTTGACGCTTGCAGAGCTTTAGCTTATAGTCAAGCAGATAGTATGAGGAGAAGTTTGTGAGCAAGGTCGAGATCATGCGAGAGTTCGCCCAGCGCCTGCTGGCTGGCCGCCCAGCTTGCCTGCTGACGACGCGCTACCGCGGGCAGGTTAACGTCATGTCGGTTGGCTGGACCTCACCCATCTCTGGTGAGCCGCCGTTGCTCGCCATAGCACTGCATCAGGGCTGTTACAGTCACGACCTCCTTAAAAAGAGCGAAGAGTGCGTGCTCAACATACCCTCCCGCTCACTGGCCGAACAGGTGATGGTGTGCGGCATGCGCTCTGGGGCAGAGGGCGACAAATTCAAGCTAGCCGGCTTGACGGCCGATAATGCCCGCCGCGTGAGCGCTCCGTGGGTGGCAGGCTGCCTGGCGCATATCGAGTGCGCGGTGGTCGAGAGCATCGCCCCCGGTGATCACACCCTTTTTGTCGTCGAGGTGGTTGGCGCCTGGGCCGAAGAAGAAGCCTTCCGAGAGAACCAGTGGGTGTGCCCGGCCGATAACCCCGAGCTGCAGCCGCTGCTGCACCTGGGCGGAACAAGTTTTGCACTTCTCAACAATGTGCTGAATATCGAGCCCCCCGCTCAGGCAGGGCAAGCATGAGCCACCCATCGGCAGCGGAGCTTGCGCTCACGAGCAACTGCGTGGCTGAAACCCAGGCGATCGGCGCGGCACTGGGTGAGCTGCTGGTGGCTGGCGATGTGATCTGCCTGCGCGGCGACCTGGGATCGGGCAAGACATGCCTCACCCAGGGGATCGGGCGCGGCCTGCGAATTAATGAGACGATCAACAGCCCCACCTTTGTGCTAATCCGCGAGCATCAACCCTCGAGCGGCATGCTCTACCTCTACCACGCCGACCTGTACCGCATCGACAATCCGCTCGAGGTGGTTGGATTAGGGCTGAATGAATACTTTTATGGCGACGGGGTGACGGTGATCGAGTGGGCCGAACGCGCTGGCAAGTACCTGCCGTACGAATGCCTGTGGATTGAGCTCACTAAAACCGGCGATGCAGCGCGCAGCCTCGCCTTTCGTGCGGTGGGCGAGCGCTATGAGCAGGTTCTGGGCCAGCTACAGGCGGGTCTGCAGCACTGCGCCGCGCCTTCTGTGGCGGGGGAGGCGTGATGCTGCTGGCGATCGACACCGCCACGCGCTGGGCCAGCCTGGCGCTGTATGATGAAGCCGGCATCGCGGCGGAATACAGCTGGCGCTGCAGTGCTCAGCACACCCGCCAAGTGCTGCCAGCCATCGACCATATGCTGCGTGCCACGCAGACAAGCGTCAGCGACATCAGTGCATTGGCGGTAGCGCAGGGGCCGGGATCGTTTACAGGATTACGTATCGGCTTGAGCATCGCCAAGGGGTTGAGTCTGGCCCGCGACCTGCCGATCGTGGCTATCCCAACGTTAGATATAACCGCCTATGCCGCCGGCGATCCGGGCTGCCCGCTGATCGCGGTGCTCGAGATGAGGCGCGGGCGCATCGTGACGGCCCAGTATCGCTTCGAGGAAGGCGAGCCAGTCGTTGAGGGTGAGGTGGTCATCCGCCAGGCTGGCACCTGGCAGCCCCCCACCGACGAACCGATTTTGGTGACGGGCGAGATCAGCAGTGAGCTGGCTCGCCGCCTTTTGCAGCTGCCCGGCGGCGAGCAGATTGCGGTGGCATCGCAGGCCACCACCGTGCGGCGGGCTGGTTTTTTGGCCGAGTTGGCCTGGCTCAGGCTTGAACGCGGCGAGCCCCCCGCAGCCGACGAGTTGGCGCCGATTTACCTCCAGCAACCAGCAGCCGGTGCGCCAGAGGGCTGAATGATCGACCTCTCCGGCACATCCTACACCCTCAGCCCGATGACGCTCGACGATGTGCAGACCGTTCACACCATCGAAGAAGAGATCTACACCGCGCCGTGGTCGCTGGGGGCTTTTGTGCAGGAAGTACGCGATAACCGCAGCGCCCACTACCTGGTGCTGCGCTACAAACCCTACGAATACGAGCCTTTTGCGCGGCGTATGCTGCCGCGCGGGTTACGCCACCACCTGAACTCGCCTCACAACGACCCGGCAATCCTTGGCTATGGCGGATTCTGGCTATATGTGGATGAGGCCCACATCTGCACCCTGGCACTGCGCGAGAGCTGGCGCGGGCGCGGTTTGGGAGAATTGCTGCTCAACAGCCTGCTGGACGCCGCTCTCAAACAGGGCGCAGCATTCGCTACCCTCGAGGTGCGCGTCTCCAACTTGCGCGCGCAAGGCTTGTATGGCAAGTACGGCTTTCGCACGGTCGGCCGGCGTGTGGGCTACTATACCGATAACCACGAGGATGCCTACATCATGTCGACAGAATCACTGCAGGATAGTGCCTATCAGGCGCTGCTCGCAGCGCATTCGCAAGCCCTGCAGGAGCGCCTGGACGCGGATGAGGCTGCTAGATCCGGTAGTCGGATAGGATCTTGATCCCGCTGGGAGATTCGGCAGGCGGCGGAACGAGGGTATTGTGCAGCCGGCACATCTGCAGCACCATCATTACAAAAAAGACGGCGATCGCCACCCAGATCAGCAGCTG